>Ga0123352_10006782_pt1 | contig 17608 bp, 9 predicted proteins | sample TergutLab28metaG_FD_89700 | JGI IMG/M metagenome (GOLD analysis project Ga0123352, IMG submission 89700) | Labiotermes labralis P1 segment gut microbial communities from Petit-Saut dam, French Guiana - Lab288 P1 | ecosystem: Host-associated > Arthropoda: Insects > Digestive system > Gut ... | reverse complement strand
ATAGGGTCTTGGTGGGGAAACCGGAGGGAAAGAACCACTGGGGAGACCTAGGTGTAGATGGGTGGATAATATTAGGATGGATCTCCAGGAGGTGGGATGTGGGTATATGGACTGGATTGGGCTGGCCCAGGATAGAGACAGGTGGTGGATGCTTGTGAGAGAGGTAATGAACCTTCGGGTTCCGTGAAATGATGGGAATTTCTTGACTAGCTGCAAACCAGTTAGCTGCTCAAGAAGGACTCTGCACCGTGGAGTAAGTAAGTAAGTAAGTAAGTAAGAAACGTAGTACTTCAATGGCACTGCGCTTGGAGGTGGAATCCACTTGTAATGGCTGATGTTCAAGAGATAACACTCACAACTTAGCACATATTCTGAGTGACAGCAAGACAAGTTGATGTTACTGACAATGACATTTTATCTTAATCTTGGCAAGGAGAGCTAAGTATGTAGAAAATACTGCAACAGTCCTGGCCAGAAATACATTCTAGGAAGTTCAGTTCAATAACTCAGCACCTAGACTCTGTATCACTAATTCTGCAACTTAATTCTACAAGAATTTGGACAGAAAATTTGGTGATTTTTCACACCCGAAACAGTTCAAGAAAAAAAGTGCCATTTGAAATATTCACTCTTTGACAGTTCAGCTTTGTTGGCAGCATGCAACAGAAGATAGTGCAAGAACCCACGTTACCAAGTAAGTAACTCCGTGCAGCAGGCTTTCTTGAGAAGCTAACAGTAACTTATCTAGCCAAAAGAAAATCATTGCTTTTCTCAGAACCTGGAAGTTCTTCATAAAGTTTACAAGGACTTGCCACCTACGAATATCCTGAGCTTATGAATCCAGTCCACATTCTTGCACCTTATTTATTTGTAATTCCATTTTAATATTATTCTTACATACATGCCAAGCTATCCAAATTGTTCTCCTCCCTTCATATGTGTGTATTGCTTATCTCTTCCAGGAAGGTCACATGCACTGTCCACAGTGTCATCTTTTACTTGATTCCCCCCAAATAGTATTTTGTGCAGAATACAGATTATGAAAATCAGTCCAGCCCCATTTTATTCATTCCATCGCCTGTCCAAATCTTCTACTTAGTACCTCCATCTTAAAAGCTGTCATTCTCTGTTATTTGGTTTGAGTAAAAGACCAGGTTTCACACTCACAAATTATGGTCTCATCAGAACTAAATCACAGCAGACATTCACCATATATGATCACATTTTAATTTCTTGACTTTATAAACAAAAAATATAATATGAATGTAACTTAAACAAGCAGTGAAGTACAATAATTTAGAAAGTGGGGCAGGGGGGAACCTACTACCAGTGACATGCCAATTTCCAAAGTGACAATGATTATCACCCACCCTCCTTCCAAGCACTGGCATATTTGGTTTATAAGAGAGTACTCCAAACCTGACTGAAACATCAAATTTTCAGCTCTTTAACAAAGTACAGGTGACTCCTGTAAATCCAACCCCTCGTCCGTACCTCAGGGTTACATAGATTTGTACTTTACTCTACCCTGGGTCACGTGGGAGGCTAGCAGATGTGGAGGGTATACCCTGTTAAGGGTTACCACGATGCACAATGGGTAACAGGGCTCTGGTCTACCCACGCCAAGGTGGAAGGTATCATGCTGAAGGCTGCAAGGCACTGGGGTAATGATAGCAGTGTTGTTAGTGATCCCCTTGGGGAACCAGACCGCACACCATTGTATTTAGGCCTTATGTTCGCGTGGAGCTCCGTGGACAGTGACTATATATTTTCCTCGCATTTTGTGGGAGGGCTCCTTTTTGGGGACTTTGACAGATATAAATGAAAGAACAAACTATTTGCTCTAGAGACAGAGCATCGCTCTCCATAGGGACCCTGTTGGAGGAACACAGATGGGGGCTCCTTACTGGGGACTTTGAGGGATTTTTTTGACATGCATATCTGGGTTCTTTCATTTTGGACCCTGAAGATGTTGCGAATTTAAGTATGGGGGCCCCCTGGAACTTTAGTAAAAGTACAGGGCTCCTTTAACCTAGTATCAGAGTATGGGGCACAAAGGGCCTGTTTTAAGGCCTAGGTGCATCAGGCCCGCAAGGGCTCAAACCCAAATACTATTTTATCCTAAAGCTAGCTAGAGGAGACAATTATTCTGCTCCATAAACAAGAACTTACATATTAGCTTTGTAGATGGTTGGCATTGCAAGGCAGCGCTGAACCATGGCTTGGTTAACAGAACATGCAGCCAGCCAATGGAAGTAATTCCCAAAAGTCACATTCCAAAATGTGTACCTTAGAGTTGGGTCCAAGTTGAAGCTAAAACAAATGCAATCAGAGCTTATTCATGACACACATTACAGACTGCCTTAGAAGGACATCACACAGTCTTGCAAAAATAATGTACCAGTTTCACACAAATTTTGGGGTTTAATTATATATGATACCTTGTCCTGGAAATACCATTTTGGTCGAATAATGTTAAGCTGAATTCAGCTTGTTATGCTATAAGATCAGTTAAATCTATATTGTCCCAAGAGAATTTAAGAATGATATATTGTTCTTAGATATTTTCCATTATAATTTATATAATTTATAATTTATAACATCCAGCATGAAAATATTCAGAATTAAAAAAAATTATTAGAATCATAACAAATTCAAGAGGTAGGGATTCCTGCAGAGATCTATTGAAAAAGATGATAATACTACCTTTCAGTTTACAGTACATAAATAGTATGTCATTATGCACAGTGGATAACAAACATCTATACACAACGAATATGGAGATTCATAACTTTAATAATAGATACACTACCAATCTTCATCCACCCATCTCCAATTCGACTAAACTTCAGAAGGGGGCTTATTACTCTGGAATTAAGATTTTCAGTCACCTCCCAGCAAACAGAAAGTGTTTAACGAATGATCTGGAATATTTTTTTATTGTCCTAAAAAGGTTTCTTAACTCCAATTCATTTTATATCCTGGAGGATTTTTTTTAACTATAATAGATAACCATACATGTTGTGCAGTTGTCTTTTAAGTTTTGGTAGTTTTATTGATTTGTCTCCACAATCCATAATTACTACGACAAAGATCAGAAAGAGTCATTTTTGGCTGTTGTTGTATGGTTGTTTGAAGTATCTAGATAAATAATTATGACTAATGCTGATTTTGCCTTACTGGATATGTAAAAATAGCCATATTTTACCTAATTTTATTTATGGAATGCTTTGCTATGTGACCATTTCTACATCCTCATGATGTGTATCTATGATTGGATTTATGGAAAAAAATAAAGATGATGACGATTTATATTGCTAGTGTGATTTCTGGTACAGGCTGAGACTTCTTTCTTCTCCACCGCACCCAGACCTGTTATGCAGCCCCAAAATATGCATAATACAGTATGAAGTACACCCTTCACATCCAACTGTTATGGACAAAGGAGTTTCATCGCCATGAACAGATACGATTGAAAACAGCTCCTACCAGACTAGTTAAGATTACTGCACTCCATTTTAATATCATTACCCCATCAAGATACTTCTTCCCATGTGGATTTACAATGACAATTTTGTATTAATGTCAAACAAAAAATGTGTCAAAAACAAAAATTTGCAGCCTTACTTGAAGAATTCAAGGCGACCACTTTGGTGGCTACGCTCCCACACAACACTTGGACCACCAACATTCACTGTTCCCAGGATCATGACAATGATTACACCCCCAAACATGAGGAATGTCTGCAGAGCATCTGTCCAGACGACAGCCTTCAGGCCTCCCTGCAGACATGGGAACATAATTTACATAAGTCCATGGGGCAAAGGACTGAAAATTTAATGTATCTTCTTGACTGAGGGCTGGCCCAACTAAGGGCTGTCATGTACTTCCCTGCCCATCTCAGGCAAGAAATCATCTTAAAACAGCTACATCTCTCTTTAAACTCATAGTTTACGATAATCACGCCATTGTTTGCAAGCTTTTAGGTTTTCTCAGCAGAGTAGCTGAGGTTGCTGTTCTTCTGGCATATGTTGCTGCATCAGTGGATAAGTGATTTCGACCATTTGGGGACTACAGTGCCTTGAAACAATGGAAAACAATTACTCAGTGAGATGACATCATAGTCCAGAAGAACAGAAACCTGATGCCATTTCTTATTTGCATCTGAGGCAGTGGTTCAAAATAATCTAACATACGTTACAGCCTTAAGATACAATACAGAAAAGAATACTGATCATGCCCTTGAGTTTCAGAAACTAAGATCTTGGCCCATGGACTTCTTAGCTGGTTAGAACTTCTGTCACTTAAGAGAATAATAAAACATTACTTAAAGTGATACATGCTTATGATTCAAACGTTATCAAAGGTAATTCCTGTTTATTTTTTAAATAAAATGCTTTCTTCAGAAATTCTGTACTCTTTGAAATGTTAACCCTTTAAACACCAAGTTAAATCCCATCTGCCATCTGCTGGCAATATTACAAGCTCACCATATTCTCCATGTTAACAGGATAATATGGTTAATGTAACTTACCAGTGTGGTGTAGAATATGCACACAATGCACACAATTGGAGTGATTAAATGTAGGTTAGTGCCCGTCACTGTACAAACAGACATAAGAGCGGCTCAGTTACTGCGTTACATATGACAATATGTACAGAGACCCAGAAACATATATTCCAAATATATTTTCATAGAATTTGCAAACTTGTTGACCTTGAAGTATCACACAATGCACAGCATCTAAAGCCATTCCTCCCTCATTAAGTTGGATATACACCATATAAAAATGCTTCAAACACAATTTGCCAATTGTGGTCCTCTCGGTTGTACATAAGGTAGTGTAGAGGAAAATGCTGCTTCCATCTTCTGGGTGAAAATGAGTAGGATGTGGCGTGAAATACGTCAACATACAGAATGTTCTTATGCATTTATTGGTATAATTATCATATGGCACATAAAATTCCATGAGTAAAATTTGTAGTTATCAAAATTAGTAGTGAATAGAATAGAATAGAACGGAATAGAATAGAATAGAATAGAATGGAATAGAATGGAATAGAATAGAATAGAACAGAATAGAATAGACTAGAATAGAATAGAATAGAATGGAATTTACTTACATTCCATAGATCCTTTTTAGTACAAGGATGTGGAACAAGTCATAACATGAATATAAGGCAGTATAATGCAATACAGTATGAAACGTGTTGTTTGTACAGCTATAAAAATATCACATTTCATAACACAGGTCAAAATACAGAAAGGTATTTGTGCCAGTAAATATTTAATAATGTGCACACCTTTAGTTGAAAATGTACCGAACGCAAAATGGTGGAGAAAGAGATAATCTTTCAACGCAGGCTTAAATATTTTACATCATATTGTTATCATATGTATTCACTATTGTTATTATAATAATTCATCTAATAAATAAAAGGGGTTCATGTATAAGAAATGTTTTAAAGCACTTTTAAATATACTCAGACTATCAGAAAATTTTTTAATGTTGCAAGGTAAACTATTAAAAACCTTAATACCTGAATAGTAAACTCCTTTTGATAAATATCTAAATTTGCCAAAGGTAAGTGAAAGTTACAACTATATCAATTATTTGTATTAGGAATTTCTGAATTCATAAAAAATTGATTTCAGTTGTTAACTACAGATATAAGTAAGGAAATTATGTATTGTGACATAATTGGCAAAACTGTTTTTTCAGTAAGATTCTGCAGGATTCTCTACCCCTACAATCCATCTCTTTTGCATCAGAAAAATTTGTTTATGGTGACAAGAATTTCCCCAAAATATTATTCTGTAATTCATGACAGTATGACAAGGAGAGCCATAAACCAATAGTAATTTTTTGTGAGATGTAAGTGGCTTAATGGATCTGAATATGTAGCAAGCAGTGCTTAAATTAGTTGTTAACCGATCTATATGCATTCTCCATTATAACATGCTATCAACAGTTAATCCAAGAAATTTGGTACAAAGAATATTTGGGATTAATTTATTATTATAACCGATCTTCATGTCAGTTGCTGGACTATTCCTAGTCTTAAAGTGAATAAAGTGAGTTTCTTCACAATTTAGTGAGTGATAATTGTTTTTAGACCGAGTGTTATTAGTTCCAAAGACTCTGGATAATCTGGAGAAGTAAATTGACTGAAAAATTATTTCTGTATTTCTGAAACTTTTCCTACAAAAATAAATTCTGTAAAAAAATACATAACCTCAACTACATTAGCACTTGTGTGAAGACAGTGACATTTACACTAAAACACTAAGTTTCTCAGAATAACAATATGCACTAAGCTGTGCCACTATCTGCAGGTAAGCTAGGCGAATTTCTTTTTGGCACAATTGGACTCCACAATATTTAACCCAGCACATAATCCGCTGCCATTTATGCCACTGATCTTACACTGCCCTTCATAGTTACTGCCAACAATGACTGTCAAAAAACACACTGAAAGAATACCAAACATTTGCTCTTTTTATATAAGTTTACCTTACAAATTCTAACCATTTGTGTCTGATACACAATTATTATTCAAAAATAATTTCTCACATGAACCAGGTCAATTATAGAAAAGTAAATATGGTTAATAGAAAGTAAACAGCATCAAATATTTTACTTTTTATCTGAGACTCACCTTGACTGAAGGCCAAAGCTGGCACATAAATGACAATGGGGATGTACAGCAACTGAAACATAAATAGAATCAACTACTGTAAATCTGAATCATTCCAAAGAAATAATATGGTACACGAATTTTATATACTAATTTATAACTGTGAAATATTTTGTGTGTGTGGACCAGCATAATGTCCTTATAGTGCGATAAACTGGTGCAGTTTGTTCTAACATTTGTACAGACTCTACAAATTGTAAGTAATATTATAATCCATAATTGAATATTTTTATACTTCTTCCATATACACTCAAAATTCTAAATAATTTTTCAAAATGTATTAATATTTATACTTTTAACAACACATAATATTTTAACCTTTACTTTCTATTTTATTTTCATAAAAACTTGCAAGTCCTTTTATAATTTTGCAGATTCCATTCAATTTAATGGTGGCTGCTGTCACATTACTGTTTTATCTCTATTAGACACACACACATAAGATTCCTTTCACAGAATTTCAAAGACTACTAAAGAAGGAACCTGCATCTTGTTAACATACTCCATTCTCATCTTAACTGGATCCAGTAGCACACTCATAACTAGTATAATGCCACCTATATATATATATATATATACTACTTTGACACTTTTCTATAATTTTTCAATAGCCAAATTTTAGACTTCAGTCCTTCACTTCTATCAGTGGCTTACCAAGTTGGGGGAGGGTTCAAACGCCCTCGAAACTCTGAAGGCCCTCCAAAATCGTGCCAAACTCAACCTGATTGTGAAAACTGTTAAAAATTGCTGAATTTAGGACGCCAACGCCACAAGATGTTCGGAAAAAGGCAGTAAAATTCTAAAACTACCGCCGGTTCGCAATTGTTTTACATTAGCAATGACAAATAAATTGGTTGTCAACATAAATAGCCTTAAAGTACCAAAAATTAAGAAGATTTTACTGTATGAAATGGAATTTCTTGTATGAAATTACAGTTGCCTCCAGAACCCCTGACTAGGAGGCTACCGCCCCCAGATTCCTGTCCTCTGTCCTCAACTGAATTTGTTGAAACCCCCCCCCCCCGAACAAAATTCCTGATTATGCCACTGACTTTTATATTAGGTTTTTATAAATATGCAGGCATTCCACGGCTGATGAGTCTTCATATTTTACACTTAATAAAGTAAAATATCACAGTTGTTTACTAATAAATAACACAGGACAGAATACATAAATACTAAGTGATATTTATGCTTCATAGTCATGAGGACATTGATTCAATTGTAATCTCCAGAAACCGGCCAAATCGACTGATGTTTTCTGTAGCTTTAGTCAGTCTCTCAAATAAATAAATAAATAGATAGATAGACAGACAAACAGACAGACAGAGACAGACAGACAGATAGATTGATAGATAAATAGATAAATAAATAAATAGATAAATAATAGATCAATAAATAAACAGATAAATAAATATATATTAATTAATTAATTAATTAACGCATGAATAAATAAACGCATAAATAAATAAACGAATGAACACACAAATCAATAAAAATAAATAAACAAATGAACGCATAAATAAATAAATAAGCGCATTAATAAATAAACGCATAAATAAATAAATAAATAAATAAACGCATAAATAAATGAATAAATAAGCGCATAAATAAATAAATAAATAATGGAACAGTACATCAGGAAAAGACTGCTTTCTTGCACATGTGTTTCAATAGTTCTTTTACCTATCATCCTACCATTCAGTACCATCTAGTGTCAACTGTAATAGCATCATGAAATAAACTTATTGTGGGTGAGGTCAAAAACTGTTTTGTAATGTGTTTTGGTGAAGAGCAGCACAAACGAGTACAGAGGCACAGCAGTGTCTAGTTTACACTGCGCAGTAAATACACACGCACATTGCGCAAACATGGCATGCATCTAGTGTGCAGTGTTTTTCAGCCTTATTAAAACTAAGCAAGCTACCTGCAGTAAATGAAGAAAAACTATTAAATTAAATATTAAAATAGAAATACTGAATGCATCAATACAGTTAAATGATTAAAAAAAATGAGTTCTCTGAACAAAATATCATACAGTCTGCAAGCTCTTCATACATAAAGGGCAGTTGTATGTGCCATATAATGGATTTACTCACCATTTTGACAAGGAATAAAATTGACCCCATCAACCGTACAGTTTGACTGAACCGGAGACTCAGGTACTGCAACATAAAATTCAGTTACTGAAACCACATTTCTGTTCTGTTTGTACAGCTGTACGAAATTGAACCTATTTTCCTGTAAGGTTAACCATTGCTCATCATGATGCATTAGAGTGTGGTCGGGTTATGGCTCTGTCCTTTGCAGTGTATCAGAATATAGTGAGATTTCATTTATAATTTAAGAAACGTCCAGCAAAAAAGCTGGGCTAATAGCATCATATACTAAATGAACAGAGTAAAGTTCCATATTGTATGGGGCTTTATCTCCTGAAGTCTCTCACACAGAACATTCATGTAGAAAGAGAAGGTTATGTACCTTTACTCTGAATCTATAAGTGCACACACACACACACACACACATGTGAAGAGACAGCCAATAAATGAAGTTTGCCCCATTCACTATAGTGTTTCTATTCATCCCATCCTGCAGCTCCAAGACTAAGTAATTTAACTGTTAGAGGTGTTAAGGCTATTCAACTGGACATTGCTCAAATTATGTTTTGGTTTATTGCACTGCAAGTTACTGGTCAATTCCGAAGTTTCGGGGGAAAGGGATGCTGCAATCTTCAGAGTTACTGAAATAGATTCTAAAGTCCTTGCAAACTTACCCAGTAACCCTGAACGTGAAGGCTGCATGCTCCTCCAAAATGTAAGAATAATCAAGACATAATATAACATGGCCACAGTCACTGCAAACCTACCTGCAAGACTGACCCACTTCCTCCTGCCAGTCACTGAAGTATCTAACAGGATCTAATCCAGTCATGCCAAAGATAAAGGTAGCACTTTCCTCCAAAACACCAGAATTACCTGATAATTCTTCAGTTATTTGGTTTATTTGACTCCGTTTAGTAGCTCATCAGAAGAAGCAAGGACAACATGGCAAATGGTCAGGTCTGTTGCACACTTTCTAAAGAGATGGTGACACACAATTGTGTGGTATGTTTGGTTGCTGTTATCAAAACCTGCAGATCTTGACAGTGGGTGCAGCAACCTAGCTGTGTGCCCTTGAACATGCCTGAGATTGATGTGATATTGCAGACAAATATCCAGTGAGTTGCACATAACCATGGTGTCTGCTTATTATTTTGGCATGGACGATATGTAAAGGACTGACCAAGCATGACCCTACATGTGTCAACATGGAGAAGCAGTGCAATGATAATTTGAATCTAAGATTCTAAGTAGTCTGTGAGCAATGTATTTTAGTGACATTTGTCTCTCAAAATTCCCACACCAAATGTTGTGGAACTTTATGGACCTAAATGATATTTAAGTATATAGCCTTAGTGAAAACACTAACTTCTGATAATCTTATATTTTTTATTCATTATTGGAAACATTTTTATAGTATATAAGTACATCTCCTGTGTCAAATAACACTGTTTTTTAAAATGCACATATTTTGTAATTATTACATGTCATTCAATATTGTATTATAAAGACAAATTCCACACCCTAAAGGTTGATTGACCTTGTATGGATTAACAGAATGTATAATAAAACAAACAAACAAACATACTGAAGATAGGTCATTTGAGACAGAATCCATCTTTCGAGTGTTTCAGTTATGGCACAATATATCTTGATCGTTACCTCGTAAGATGAAGTGATCTGCAACTTGTAGAACACAGGCAGGTAGACCATGGCCATGGTGATGCTGACAAATGCCTCTGGACACATAATCATGGAATACTGAGTTCCATACACATACATCTCAGCTGGTAGACCTAACAAGGATATGCCTGAAATGTAACTGTAGGAAAATCGAAGTCATTAGTATGCAAAATATCAGTAAATCACAGTTAATTGCAATGGATATGGAATTCTTCAGATATACTGATGGAAGAAGAGGGAACAGAATTTGAAACAAAATTTTTAATACATAACGTCAATTGAGATATTCATTAATACATAAACTTACAAGGGATATGATTATGATGCTCTGGCCATTTAACCTTTAGGCTCCATGCATCCTATATATAGGACAGGCATACTGCTACCAGAGAATCCTGCATCACTGGGCAAATCATGCCCAAAGTTTTGAGACCACTGTTTTGACTCAAAACGCCTTGCACCTACTACCTAATTACATTGCACTGCATTCCAGAGGAATTAAGACCATAACTAACTAACTAACTAACTAACTAACTAACTGACTGACTGACTAACTAACTAACTAACTAGCTAACCAACTAACAACTAACAACTAACTAACCAATTAACTAACTAACTGACTGACTGACTGACTAACTAACTAACTCCATAGAGCAGAGTCCTTCTTGAGAAGCTAACTGGTTCTCAGCTAGTCAAGAAATTCCTCGCATTTTATGGAACCTGAAAGTTCATTACCACTTGCACAAGGGCCCACCACCTGTCCCTATCCTGAGCCAGATTAATCCAGTCCATGGCACCATCCCAATTCTTTAAAATCTATTTTAATATTATCCTCCCATCTACGCCTGGGTCTTCCAGGTGGACTCTTTCCTCAGGTTTCACCATCAAAATACTGTATGCACCTCTTCTCTCCCTCATATGTGGTACATGCCCAGCCCATCTAATTCTTCTTGATCTGATCACCTCAGTCATATTTGCTGAGGAGTATAGATCATTTAGCTCCTCATTATGTAGTTTTATCCACTCCCCTGTTACCTCAGCCCTCTTAGGCCTAAGTATTCTCCTCAGCACCCTATTCTCAAACAGCCTCAGCGTACATTCCTCCAACAATGTAAGTGACCAAGTTTCACACCCATACAAAACAACGGCAAAATTACATGTCTGTGTATCTCACTCTTTAAATTGTTGTATAGCAAACTGGAAGACAAAGAATTCTGAACCAAATGATAGCAAGCATTCCCTGACTTCAATCTGCTCTCTAAATTCTTCCTGAATAGAATTGTTATATGTTAAGGTTGTTCCCAAATATTTGAACTGTTCCACACTTCCAAAGGAACTATTATCAAATCTTTATATTGTGACTTAGTCCTGTATTGTGATCTCTAGATATGATGATGTACTTAGTTTTACTCGTATCAGCATTTGCTTCTAGTCCAATCTCCTTACTAGCAACTACTAAAGCTTCCATGTTTTTCTTTATAGTCTGTATGCTTCTGCCCAGTATATTAACATCATCAGCAAAAACCAAAACCTGATGTGCACCATTTACTTTCAAGCCCTCCGGATTTACCTGAACCCTCCTCATGGCGTGCATTACAGCAAATTTGGCAAGCAACAGTGATAAAGTATTTCCTTTTTTTTCAAACCACTATTAGCAAGAAGCATGTCAGACAAATGTTTGCCTACATAGAGTCTGCTGTAGGCTTCATTTAGACACATTTTATTAGCCTTCCCAGTCTCATGAGGGTACCAGCTTCAATGAGAATTTTATACACTCTCTTCTTCATAACTGAATCATAGGCTTTCTTGAAATATACAAATTACTGATGCACTGGTTCAACATATTCCTACTTTTTCTCATGTATTTGATGAATGCAAATTATATAATCAGTAATTTACTTGCTACACCAAAATCTACACAGATGATACCCATTAATTTCATTTGTATATTTAGTTAAACTTGACAGTGGGATGTTGCATAAAATTTTGAATGTAGTTGACAAAAGCAATGTGCCTCTATATTTACTACAAACTATTTTATCACACTTCATATAAATAGATAAAGTGATCGACTCTTTCCACTCCTCAGGCAGTTCCTCCTAATTCCAAATAGAATTAATAAGTTTATGGATATCAGAGCATATTGTTTTACCCCCTGCTTTTATCAGTTCTGCTGGAATTTGGTCGGTACCTGGTGATATTTCTTTTTAGCTTTTCATTATCCATCTGAAACTCAAAGGTACTCGGCTCAGGCACTAGTGGCTCTGCTGTGTGTATTTATGCCTGCCCAACATCATTAACCCCATGTACAATGAATACTGAAGAGAAGTGGTTCCTCCACCTAGCCAGAATACTGTGGAAGTCTGTAACCAAATCACCATTCTCGTCCTATACTATATTATTTCTAGGCTGGTGACCCTTATTAAACTCACTGATACCCCTATACAAGTCTCTGATATTGTTGTTCTTACTGTTAGTTACAAGTTCATTAATTTTAGCTTTCAGATATTTGTTCTTTTTGTTCCTGAAATGTCTACTAGCTCCATGTCATACACTATTCAGATTATCTACATTGTTTTGGTCTGGATCCTGTAACCACTGTGTTTTAACCTGCTCCCTTTGATCTAAAAAACATAAACATTCTTCATCAAAGCATAGTTTATGCTGCTTCCACTAATACTGACCTAGACTCTCTTTAGCTGCAATTTTGATATTCTGTCTAATGTTTTGCCAAGCCCTATTTATGTACGCACTACCAAGAATTACAACTCACACACTGCCAATAATTTAGAATTGTGGTCTTCTGGAATGTTACACTGTATAATTGGTGGCTGAGTACCACAGTTTTGGAAAATCTACTGTCTCTATCTCCAGGCCCAACGTACTTGCATAAGAGGCAGGAGCTTCCGGCACAATGTTTCGGCCTTTCAACAAAGCTACACAGCCTTAAATATTCACAGCCTGGGGAACCTCAAATCTCACATAAATGCAATTACATGAAACCTTCCTGACAAACTTGGAGAGCATAATTTTTGTTTTGAGAATCTCAGGTTCACTGCCACTTTAAAATGGTTCACTAGGTTCCTTAGATTAATAAGGTACAGTTTTTATTCTTTGTCTTGACAGTACTTTGGGGATTTGTGTAGGTGTCTACTGCTGTCACCACTTTCTGTTTAATTACCCATGTGACTGCCTAAATTAAGTCTTATAGCTGGCCTTGCAGTCAATTGAAAAATGTGCAGTTTCCTTCTTTTGTTTTGATGCACAGTTACCTTCATCATCAAATGTTTCTCGTAGTTACTGTCACGTGATCTAAGTCATTCTTCTTCTATTAGCATATATAAGCCAAGGGTACTTGCATACAACAGCCCTTAATATCACATAGTTTTGTCACTAGATGGCAGGAAAGTCTTCCATTTTGAGCTTTTTTCCCTTCTTTCTTTACTTATTATCATTAGAAAAAATAAGATGAGCTTATTGTGTTTCTCATATAGTTGGCACATCAAGTGCAAGTTAAAGAATTCATTTGCTTATGAAATGAAATGTGTGCACTATTTATTGCAAGTCAAACCATTTGGCTACAGGCTAAGCTGTGTAATGTTCATGACTGACTGTTGCAAATCACATTTTGAGTGATTTTTTTTATTTCCCAAGATTTTCCAAAGTAAAGGACATGATATTATCTTAGTACCTACACAACAGATAGCTTATTCCTATATCTGGCCACTCTGTGCTCACGTATGTCCCACAATTTCCCATTAAACATTGTGCACCTTTGTAATTTATTCAGATCATAATCTATTTGTTCTCCACCCTTGGGTCTATGATGAATATGGAGACGTTTTTCCATTAACTTTGATCCTCTAAAACATATCGAAACATTCCCTATCATCTTACACATTTCAGCATCAGTCATGAATAACTGGCGACCTTGAGGCTAATTCTCTCAGCATGATAATTTACACACTTCCTGCTTTGGTCATTTCAGCTGCATGAAGGCCACAGTTAAAATTTCTACTTAAAGGAGCTGTGCTTGCTGCGTTCCTCTGTGGTAACAATGTCAACCACGCATAAAATAACTATTACCACTCTAAGGGTTCAAGAGGAGGAATTATGTGAACAAAATTTCTGCTTTTTGAACATAAGCAGAAGTACTCATTATGTATCAGAGATGTAGGGGCTTTCCTTGTCTAGATACAGTGTGTTTCATAATAGGTATTTGAAAGTCATCTCTTTGGACACTGTATAACCTCTGTGAATGAGACCCATGCAGACAGCTATTTAAAGAACTGAATATTCTCAACTTGGTTTCACTATATATAATGGAAATTATATGTTATGTAAGAAAACACCACCAGTTTGTAGATCCAAACCCATGCTCATAATACACAAAGAAAGATGGATATCCACATCCATTCACACAATACTGATTTATATAAGAGAAGTGTAATAAATATGGAGACTAGGTTATATAACAAACTTCCTGGGTACATAAAAGAAATAGATAGTTATAAGACCTTTAAGAAGGAATTGAAATCACTTCTTCTTCTGCATTCCTTTTACTCAGTGGAAGAATCTGTAGCTTTGTAACTATGTAAGTTCATTAGCCCTGTATCTAATTTAAGCTTTATTACACTATATATAAGCGGTTCTGAAATCATCTGTAGAATACTATGTTCATTGCTACTGGACTTATCTCACTTCTTGTATATTGCTAGAAATTTATGAGTGCACAATCATATGTATGATATTTTGGACTAATAAACCAAACTAAACTAACTAAACTATAACATATCTGTTGAGGAATTACTTCAGCAGTAAGTTCATATAATATTGACACACTGTCCTGAAACACCTTATGTAGTAAATTGAAAGTTAACCCTTTTGCTGGCTTTATAGAACAAAATGCCTTCAGCACAGATGCAAATATAATCTGTTTAAAACATAATTTAAATTGACATTGTTACATCCAAAAACACAGTACTACTCATAGTCACTGACATCTGACAAGAAATTATTACAATTATTTTAAATGCCAAGGCAACATCTGTGGGTATAATCGATGGCATGGTTGTTTGAATACATGGTACTGTTAATAACAGGCAGTAAAGGGTGTGAGTATAGGAACAGAGTGTAGTAAGTGTTTGGTTCATAAAGCATAAAAAGTGTACCGCAGGACTGCCAATATCCACATTAAAACCACTGTGACTGATGACACATCTAGCTGAGAATTTCCTTCTGCATTGTCTTTTTGACTTGAAAGGATAGAAATATTACTCAGCTTCGTTGGTTGTAGCATCATAGCACATATCACTAGTGTCCAGCTGTGGAAATTCATAAAAATTATGCAGATGGTGGCAATGACAATAATAGTGATGGCTACTATTGACAGTAAGTCATTAATCATCCTCAGTGTTCCCTCCTACTGCTGCTGCTACTACTATTGTCACCAGCACCATGACCACCACCACTATTATAACTTTTTTTTTTTGTGGCACTGTGGCCCAACGCGGGCCATGGCCTCCTCATTCATGAGGTTTCTAGATCACACACAACAATGCAGCATGGTCGGTAGGACTCCTCTGGAGCGAGTGGCCGCAGACCTACACCTTAGACTGCGCAGCTACTGGGACTGGCACCATCGCTACTATGCTGTACTGAATTAAGTATCTCATTCACCCCACTCATGTATGACTGTGTAATATTTATCAAACTATACTGTAGCTACTTGTGAATGAGGTGATGAACCTTCGGTTTCCATAAAAACCTGGGAATTTCTTGACTAGCTGAAAACCAGTTAGCTCCTCAAAAAGGACTCTACTCCTTGGAGTAAGTAGGTATACTGTAGCTAGGAATGGTTTCCACATACCTTGCAATGAGTGACAAAGAAATTGGGAATATGCCCATTGTCTTGCCTCCCATGAGGTACTCTGCCGTCGTGTTCTGCTTCTTTTTCGCAAAGAAAGCAAAATAAACTCCAATGAGTGCAGACAGGCACAACATGATGCCAAACACCAAGAAATCAAGCCATGAGAACAACTTTGTAACGTGGCTTCCATTCCCTTCTGTCCCATTCATTGACATTCCTCCTGCAGAATTTCAATTAACCACTTACACAATGCATGTGATGTGTTGACTGTGTCACACTGTATCTAGCTAATGAGTAGGTCAGCAAAAGATCAAAGTTATGTATATTACCTGCTTTCAAGAGAGACCAGATTCGAAATGCTGCTGAGGACCAACTATACTGGCACTTTCAGTGATTTTGCTCTGTTCTTCCAGAAAAATGCTGGAATATCTTCAAATATGTAATTTCTTCCTCTTACCACATCTGATGTTTATCACGATCAACATACCATACCACAATCAGGAATCTGACAGTTGATACAGAACAGTGGGATTTTGCAAAATTTTACATCAGACTGCCAGCTTGTTTGCAAATGACAATCAGAATTCAAAAACAATTATTTTGAACAACAGGAATAACATTTTATGGAGAAAATTATAAAATAATCTACTATGGCCAAATATGTCACCACAAAATGAGCTAACAATTCTGAACAAAGCACCAGCAAGCATGCACATCTTTGTTCGGGTTTCTTGGCCTTTTAACGACTCTTTTATTGACAACAGACTCTGCAAAGTACCGCCAGGGAACACTATTTTGAATAATGGACAGATTCTTGGATTACATGGTTATGATTTTCAGCTATGTGGGTTATAGTATAGTACTAATGGTAGAATAATGAATTGGATAGGACATGGCACGATGTGTTTGTGGCCTATTGTGAAGACCCTATCCAAATATTTACCTGAAGGGTCTGGAGAAAATCATGGAAGTCTTAGAGAAATCCAAATCATGGCCTTCCAAACATTAAGCAGATGTGATGACTGTTCAATTCAGGATACACCAGGAAGGATGTGGGATCAATTATGGCCCATGTTAAGGTGCAACATATTCTAACATTTGCTTGGAAAAACTGAAGCAAACTACAAAGTACTTCATTCAGAATTGCTGGTCTGCAGGCTCAGACTGAAGCCTGGAAACTTCATAAGTGAAGCATTGTACACTGTGATGCAGTGGCATACCAAGGGTGGGGGGGGGGGGTCAAACCCCTCCTGAAATT
>Ga0123352_10006781_pt1 | contig 17609 bp, 12 predicted proteins | sample TergutLab28metaG_FD_89700 | JGI IMG/M metagenome (GOLD analysis project Ga0123352, IMG submission 89700) | Labiotermes labralis P1 segment gut microbial communities from Petit-Saut dam, French Guiana - Lab288 P1 | ecosystem: Host-associated > Arthropoda: Insects > Digestive system > Gut ... | reverse complement strand
TGCCCAGCCCATCTCATTCTTCTCGATTTTATCACCCGCACAATATTGGGTGAAGAGTACAAATCATTTAGCTCCTCGTTATGCAATCTCCTCCATTCCCCCGTTACTTCGTCCCTCCTAGATCCAAATATTCTCCTCAAAACCATGTTCTCAAACACCCTCAGCAAAACCAGTCAACAAATACCCACTCTTAAATTTAATTTCTCTTTTTATTTATGATATTTGTTTCTTACAGTTCTTTCTTCCTGGATAAGTTCCTGTAACAAAAATTGATGTTACAGCGCTCGGTACATTTTGCATAACTCATTTGGCTGTAGCAGTGAGTCAGTTAATATCAGCATTGTTTGCAATGTTGCCTTGTGGTGACCTACTGTTAGTCTCAAGATGTCTCTTTTTGCATCATCTCAATCACGTCCCTTACACTAGTATGAAGAAAATGTGTCTGATGACCCACAAAACAAAGAAAAGGTCACCACTGCTACTGAAAACTGTTATTCTGTTTGCCCAAGTATCAGTTTTCATATATATGTACTTATAACTTGATGAAATGGCCACAGAGTCCCTAAAATTTTAGTGTTTGTTACATAAGAAAATAAATTTTCTCTGCACTCAAATCTATGTAAATTACTGATGCAGGCATCATTCCTGAATAAACTCACATGCATCCACACAAATACACAGTAAATAAAGCCAAATATAAATTTATTTATCCACTTACACATAATTTATCTTTCAAAGCACCATTCCTCAAACAAACAACAAAAGACCTAACAGGAAATGAACATACAGAAACCAGCAAACCATAAATGTGCTTGCATGCTACTATCTTGCAGATTTTAGTCCGGAGGGCATTATCAAAGCAGACTGGTGACCTTATATGATGAAATATGGTTGTCACATATTTTTAGTAAGTTATGAGGCAACAGCAAACTGTTCTGGTTAGGTCTAGTTTGCTGATACAAAACATGAATAATAAATACTATGCATGCATACGCATTGCCAGAGGTGTCTTCCAATGAGCTAGAAACCATCTCCATATTCTAAGCACCAGCATACCTCATTTTCAAAAATTAGGTCTGGCAACTGTATCAAGACAGCATTATCATAACATCAGCAATGGAGTAAATGCAAAGTCAATCTGATTTGTCCCCAAGTCACAATTTCAACTGCATCAACTACAAACCCATTAACATAACAGCTTTACTGGGTCTGTTAAATGTTTAGCTCTGACACCACACTTATGTTAGTTCCTTAACATGCTGATTCTAATGGCAAACTCAAAATTTTTGCAAACATGGTCCCAGTGATTAAGTCATGTGCAAACATACTGTCAACTGCCAGGTGCAAAAAAATAACATTTTTCCATCACCAGTGTGACTGTAACATTTAACAGTATTCTTAAAATATGTATCTACTTGGGCACAAGGAAGCATTTCAAGGTACCCCCATCAAACTCCTTCACACTGTCCCAAAGAGTATAAAAAAGGACATGTATTTTACGAACATCTGATGACGGGATGAGTACTACAAACCACCACCACCACCAGTAACACATACAAATTGGTGCAGTTCATAGAATGTCAACAAATAATCAAGGATGAAAAATATACTTACTCAAGGTTACCCTTCAATTTCTTTACCCCAAGAAATGCCAGTACTTGAGCGCAGCTTGGCCCAAATTTCAACATTGCTTGTAAATACTGTTCCAGACTTTTTCTTCTTCTTTCCAAAACCTTAGGCTGACTGCTACGCACTCTCTTTGGTGGAAATAGTGGGGTACTATAGCTTTTCCGCAACTGGTAATCAAAGAACATGAATGGGATTGAAATAAAATTTTCCGAACTCCCAAAAACTTAGGCAAGCTTGTTACTGCTGTGCACACGTTATATGGGCACCGCGTTCCAACTTCATACATCGTCTGTTAACAAAAACTAAATCCCGCTTCTGAATAAGCAACCCATTATCTTATTCCCTAGCTTCATAACCAAAGGCTACTTGAACGTCGTTTATTATTCCAACATCGTGCACACCATTATGTCATTATTCTACACAGCGTGATTCTACTTCCGTTCACGGCTGCAGATTGGGAGTGGAAATATGGCATGACTACCTTTTAAACGACTCATGTAAACTGCATTTTCAACATTCTATTGCTAGTGCACATGATAAGTCACAATCAACTACTTCTTAAAAGTTCTGTTTACCTCTCTGTGCAAACAGTGGAAAGCGCTGTAACGCCTTTCGACTCTGTGATGCTTATCTCCATCTAGCACTTCCACAATATAAACGTAATGAGGTTTCCCCGGCGGTTCGTCCACTAACCGATATCGTGGTATAAATATCTGCGTCATTGATATATTTATTAAAATAGTAGTCCCGTAACAGATTTAAAAACAATGCATGTCGCTTCATTTCCCAACCTCCTCAACCCATTTTTGCTTATGACTGCCACACCATTATTCCGCCATTACGTCTGCGGACGTTTCCACCGTTTAGGGCCCACCTTGCGCGTCTGTGCCGGGTTTGTTGCGGCCCAACACCCCCAGTTCGCAGTTTCTACTTTCACGGATTACTCGTCCAACCCTTGTCGTTCCTAACACAGTGTCCCACGATTTTCATTTCGCTACAATATACCTCGTACTTGTCTGTGAACTATACCACAAGGAATGACACATTGTACTTCCTTCATGCACTTCCAAGCAGTTACTGGTAGGAAAATGCCACGAATTTCATCGCGAAGGTGAGGGCCATTTTTCCTCATGTAAATGTTTCTTGGCGTTTCCCAGCCCTTCAAATGAACTTCATGATAAAAATTTACATTGCATGAAACGAACGGGAAGGATACATGGTAATAAGCTGGAGTTTTCCTCTTACAGTTTAAAAAAGCCGCAGTTTTTTATTAGGGTAACCAATGATACAGTTGGACAGGCTGCGTAGCCCATACAAACACACACAAAAGATACCCTCTTCCGAATTCCTGTTTCCATACAAGATATTACCCATACTCGTTTTATTGGCAAGGAAATGCTACCTAAGCTCAGGAAACTGCAACTCGTAGGCGAATACATCTTAAAATTATACGTGGAGCGTCCAAAAAGTATGAACCAGTTGGATGTAAAACGCGTCGAAAGATGTAAAAAAAAATCTTTATTGCAACATATTGGTACCTACATTTTCCTTACCGCCGTCCTATACATATGGCGCAAATAGGATTGCACCCCAAAGGCGTCGTTGAATACATTTTGGTAACAAAAATGCAGACTAATACTTTAAGACATGCTAAGCAATCTCTGTTTTATTTCCCATAAAATGACACCTAGTTAATTTTTGTTTTTTATTCAAATAATATTCACGTTTTACATATATGATGCACTAAAATTTACATGTCCAGCCCTGTCAAATAAGGGTTAAACTACTTCTCCACAGCTGCCAATTAAATTAGGGCACTTGTCACATCACAGGACCAACTTTTGTACACTTTTGTCAAAAAGATCACCTCCAAGCATTTCAGTCAATTCTGCAAGTCTTTTGACACTTGATCACTCCTCAGACCCCAATCAGCCAAAATATGTTCGCATATTTCAAAAGTTGTGAATCACTTGTATTTACCGAATTTTTGCACTCACTTTCCTTTCAAATCATCTGTGACCAAATACAGGCGCTGACTTCATTCGTTGTCAGGCACATTTGTCCTGCCTTCTTTATTTATTCATTTACCTGCATTCCACAAATCCGGACAAGGTTACAAAAACCATAGGATATAGAATTAGTGAATGTAATGTGGATATTTGTATGAAGAAGCATATGTCTAGCTAAATAACAGAATAAAATAATACATTTATCTTGTTAACTATAAATCTGATAAATTATATGAATACAAACTACTCTTATTTATAAATTTTTATACAGTTATATCACAATTTAATTTAATTCTCTATTCCTGACTACAAATAATAATAGGGAAAATATATATTGAGGTTTAAGTGGGAAGATATTTAGTTTCTTAAATAATGTATGACATGAATCTGTATTTCTTGAATTCATAATAACTCTACTCTTTTTTGTATCTTAAAGATATTATCACAATAGGATGAATTACTCCAGAAAATTATGCCGTAAGTCGATATGGAATGAAAATAAGAAAACTAATCATCCTTAATGTTTTTTGAGTCATGAAAGGCTTGACAGGCCTCATTGCATTAACATGCAGTACTTAATTTAGACATTATTGGATCAATATGGTTATTCCATGATAATGACTATCAATGAGTAATCCAAGAAATTTGGTGCTATAAGCATTAATTATTTGTTTGTTCTCAAAGCATATGTTTATGTTAATTTTATGACTATTTTTAGTCAAGAATTGTAAATAATGTTTTATCAGAATTTAATGATACGAGATTAATAATAAACCAGTCATTAATATTTCCAAATACTTTATTAATATCATTTGTAAAATCCGTAGGACTGTGGTTAGTGACAATTATACTAGTATCAACAGCAAATAAAACCAGTTTAGATATATTAGATATAGTTTTTGGAAGGTCACTTATGTATAGAAGGAAAACAAAGGACCCAGAATTGAACCCCGTGGAGCACCTTATTTAACCAATCCCCATCCAGAAAAGGTAGTGTTGGAATATTTATTATTTATCAGAACTCTCTGATATCTAACATTTAGATAAGATTTTATCAAAGCATTAGCTTTACCTATAATTCCATAAAATTCCAATTTCAATAACAGTATACGTAATTCCCACAGTCAAAGGCTTATAACATATCCCCTTCCTTGAACAAATGATACCAGTTCCACACATTTCCTTCGCTCATTGCACCTTCACCATACACTTCAACAATCTGCCTGTGAATTTGTACTGTATGAATATTATTAGCATTTAAAAATTGTATCACCTACTGTACTTCACAGGTAGTGTTATGTGCTCACCTTTAATGACTACAATGAAAGAAGAGGGTGAGGGGATTATGGCACCGTACTAAGCCAAAACTGCATTTCGCTTGACCTACAGAAGACTGACCTTCATGGGATGTACAAATGTCACCTGTGCAGCCACTTTTACTTTCTGGATGCATCTCGTATTTATGTTCAAAATTTTCTTACATAGCGTATATCACCAGTCAACCAAAGCTCATATCATTGTCAGAACTATTCATAACAGATGAAATGAAACTGCCACCTTGAAAAAATGATGATGAAGCACAGGCCAATATTGGTTTCTTATCTGAAATCTCCGGTGTTAATATCACAGTTAATATAGAGCAAAAAAAAGATTTTTTCTGTTTTAATAGAACACAACCCAATGTCTCATAACTTAATAAATGAAAAAAGATGAATCATCATCAATTTTTTGATAGCTATCAACTGGCTGTATGATTTGTCCTTGTCACATCATTTATAGTTGGTTAATACTGGAAGTGGACAGGTATCTCATACAATCTTGTTCCAGTGAGGGTAATTGACAGATGTCTGCCTCAGCTTCTAATGCTGAAGTTTCTGTCCAGTTCTTGTGATCATAATGTAGATTGTATTTTAAACCTTGACTAAGAAGAGTAAGTTCATCATTGGAGGTTATATTAGTCTCATTAATTACTCTAGGGTAGAATTCAATGTCTTTTGTGTTTTTTGAATGTAACATCACATAGCTTAATGACATTTTGTGAACCGATAATTTTTCTTTTTTCACATATTCTGTCATTTATAACAGTACTAAGTACTACTGCATTTTAATGACAACCATTGTCTAGTTCATGTCAATAAGTAATGTAGTGCCTATGCATATGGCATATGGGGAAGCAGAGGTAGAGTGTCAATCACTCTTAACCTCAACACTAGATAAGAATGGTCAGCTTCACGCCTGGGCTTCTTTGTACCCAGCACCTATTCAATATGAGACAAATGAAGAAAACATATCATGCACCTGCTGGGAACTGAACCATGATTCATAGCATGTCTAGCCCACAGCCTAGTCACCATGCTATCCCAGCATCCATGTCAAAATGGTAGATTGTTAAAACAAAATTAACATTCTCGAAGGTTCATGGTATATAGGTGAGAATGGTGGAAGTGCTTAATCACCAGAGTATGAATGGAAAAAGAGAGCCAGATATTTAATCCATACTACAGTTATTGTAATGAGAAGCTGGGAACAGTTGAGATTAAATGCCTACTTCTTTCAAATGAATTTTAATACACCTTTCCTTCATATACTTTCTACTAGAGATTATTAATAATAAATGAAATGTGACACAACTTGAGTATTATATTATATTTCTGACACACGAAAGTACCCCTTCTGAAAACTCAAGTCTTCTGGGATGTGACACTGGTTTGTTGGGTGAGTGGTTCCCGATATTTCGAAGGAGTGTAGTGCATTTGGCTTCAGGATCAACCAGCCCATTTCTTCTGAGACTGCTCCATGAAGATGGAGCACTACAAGGTGGGGAACCACTTGCCCAATGATACAATATCACATCCCAGAAGACTTGAATATTCAGCAACACATCATGGAGGATGAAATGGTCAGGGTATGTAGTGTGCATGGCAAGGACAATAATTTTACATAACATTTTAGTCATAAATCCTACACAGAAGAACTAACTAAAAGACAAAGCTAATTTTAACCCAATTTTAAATGCAATGAAAGATAAATATAATTTCTTTAACAAAACATCTAATTGCTACCTATAACCTCTTTCATGGCCTCTTGCGTAACTTACTGTTCTGCGATATCAGATTCATTTTCTTGCCCTGTTCACTTTTTTATTTTCCAAAACCCATGTTACTCTTTTCTAAAGCCCCATTTTCTCCTTCTGCTTGCATCATTTTTCTTCAGCTTATATACTGTTATGGCCTTTCTTGTCACACTTTGCTTTGTATCACATGCGTCTTAAAACCAACAACAATTTCACTTGGTTTCTTACAACAAGCTTTCAATTTACATGCAGTGCTGTCAATTGTAAATGTAAAATATATAGCACTCTGTTCATATTACCTTAATTTAAAAAGCACACTAGTCCACAAACAGGAGTTTGGACAGTGCAGTCAGTACAATGACTAGGCTATGGGCTGGACACCTGAGGAATTGTTGTTCACTTCCGGGCTGGAGCAAGAAATTTTGCTTCCTCCAGAGTCTCCTGATCACCTTTGGGGTCACCCACTGTCTTACTCCATTGAAATTTGGGGCTGTTACCCAAAGGGATAAAGTAGTCAGGGTGTAAAACTGACCAATGTATGGAGCCACACTGGTCCTCCCTCACATGCCTTCATGGCATGGAAGGAATGGTGCTTAATTACACACATGGACACCTTACATTTTTCACTTTTAACTTTACCTACTCCATACATATAAAATGTATTTTCATTGCTGTGAAGAGTCTCAGTAAAGTCTAACTTACACTGCTTCTCACACTTGTGTATGGATCAGTGAATTTCAAACAAACTGCCAACACGATCTGACCAATAAGATAAGAGCTCTTTATGAAAACACCATAATTGAAACTCTGTCAGTGTATCAGCAGGGATAGTCGTATTAATTTCTTTACTGCAAACAAAAATAATGCTACTGTATCTTATTATGTACATCCAATGGTAGACTAAGAGACTGAAACAGGAACCAGTTAATTATCTTCCCTGGTCCAAATCTGCATAACTTGCAGGTTCACGGGACAGAAGAGACCACCTAGAAGAAAAACACATAATGTAAGCTTTTACACAATGTTTAACAGTCACTGGTAATCATATGGACCAGAAAAGGTAGTGTAATGCTCAGGATACCAAAATCTCTCTTGGGGGTTCCCAGTTCTAATCTTGGTTGGGAGGCTGCACAATCTGACTGAAGTGTCCATAGCTTTCTTGCTGCCTCCCCTCTCTACAAGAAATTCCTGGACAAAACCTTAAAATGTGCTATAATAACTTCCTACCTTATGTTTTAGCAGTTATTTACAAAGTACAAAAAAAGAATGCCTTACACAGAGACCATTACCCTGTGTCTGTGACCTAGTATAAGTGACTACACTGTCTGCAGGATTTTTGTGAAAAGTTGTCAAGTGTTTCATGAACATTGTTTCAGTGAGTCATACTTTACTTAAGGGTGGAACTGAAATTCTACTGCAGTATCCCCTAGTTCTTGACTGATGTGGATGAACTCTGATACAGAAGAATGTCACATATTATTCAGGATTTTTAGCAACATGATTTTGTCTCTTCTCTGAAATGTCCAGACCAGCTCTGGGGCCCACCCACCTTCCTTTTCAGTGGGTACTGGGGCTTTTTCCCGGAGGTAAAGTAACCAAGGCATGATGACCTCTTCCACTCAATGCCATGTTTAAGACTGGGTGGAGCTATACCACTACTCCCCCTATATGCCTTCTCAAGTGGACAGGGACAACTTTACCTACATAAGAGTAAAAAAGGGAGGGAGTCTGCCACTTGATCCTGCTCTCTGTGCTAATGCTTACATATTCATGTTTATGACATTTGTATATGTGCTTGATGTTGTCACCTAACTTGCAAGTTGACTTTTTTTTGTCAGTCACTTGATTTTGTTCCACTAACTTTGTGTATTGTAGTAATGATTTTTTCTTAATTTGCTAGCCACTTGTGAATGTTACCTTGTTTTGTAAGCATATGTATATTGTTACATGCCAGAATGCTGCATAAGTATGTCAACCACCCAAAAAGTTTGTTACATGTGTGGTAACTTGTAATAATCTCAAAGAAACAATTGCACCCCCCCCCCCCTCATTAAATAGTCCATAAACTTCATATTGGTTGTAAGGATGGGGATTAGGATGAAATTTTGGAACCCCACACACGATGTATTATGTTTTAAGACTAGCTGCATCAGTCTCACGAAATGCCAACTAATGGCCTGATGACATTAAGAGAAGACAACTCCCCCACAAAGAATAGTAGATTGTTCTTGCTACTTAACAAATACATTAGGCATTCCTGTAAAGTTTTAATACATGGCCCAATACCCAGAAGGGGCAGAGGTGTGTAGAACATTTAAAAAACTACAGACAAATTTCCTCAGAAATTTCAAGGTAGAAAATCACAAGTCACTTGCTTAAGAACTTCTCAATGCCTATAAAGTCACTGGACATGAATTGTCATTAAATATCCATTTTCTAGACTTACATCTCAGCCTTTCTCCTATAAACTTGAGCAATGACAGTGAAGCATGGGAAATGCTTTCACTGAGAAATATCCATCATGAAGAAGCATTACCAGACCTCATCAGACCTGGTGTGTTAATTAATGACTATTGGAAACCGGCAAGGAATTCCACTGAGGTGAATCAGAGACATAAATCACCAGACACTGCATTGTAAGTGAGTTCAATATGCAAATTCTACTTGGATATTATCAGTGACTTCACCCCGATTTCATTTTCATTGCACTGACAATTTGCTGTCAATAGACAAATTATAAGATCAAGTGCAGCATTAAAAGATCTATAAGATTCAATCACATTTTGTACATTTGACAAAAACAAGTTATTTTTGTATTGCAGTGTTTTGTCCAAGTGTTTATTCTGCAGTTCTAAGTTTTATTTTGCACTTTTGTTACTCAATGTTTTCTAAATTTGATAACATGGTGCTCATAGCTTCTTTGGAACACTGTAATATCTTTATCGTCCACCTCTTATGGTAGCTGAAAACAAAAGTGGCACAGAAAACTGGTGTCAACTCAACAAAATTTCTGTAATAATTAAAATGTGATATTAAAGCTAAGTTAAATTTTCACTTACCACATTATAATAAATGGAATGATATGTAACACAGCTGCAAACTGGAAAATAAGTCCCCTCTGAACTATCCTCATGACTGGATAAAGACTATTAAATACAAGGGATCCAAGGAGGGTACAAATATTCTCCACAGTTGCAACAGATGCATACATTTTACCTGTAAGAAAAGTGTTTTAAATTCTTCTGCTTGTTTATTCTGCATACATAAATTTACAAAATGAACAACTTGAATTAACCTTTACTGACCAAATGGGCGCTTGTGTCCTGTTAAATGTAACTCTCCATGGGCAAAAGGGTAAACAATGTCCTGCACAACTGCAAGAATGGTATTTAAAAATGTAAAGAACTGTGGCCGCAAGCAGCGACATTGAGGTAAGAAGGCCAGATGTCAATTAGATCAGACATTATTTATAAAAATATAACAAGACATACAAAGAATTCTTTATTTATGTATTAAATAATGGAATAATACAACATTAAAATTAGCTTCTAATGGGAAATGATTAGTAAGAAGTAAAACTCCACCACTTATGCACCAGATGACTGAATCCATTTCAACAGGGAAAATATGTTGGTCACAGCAATGGATTACCTTATGGTGTCAGTATGCTGCTTTAAGACAATCTTGTAAGTAATGAGATAAACATTTTTCACTTTTAAACTATTTACATTTTTTCACAATAATTATTTTTTTTAGAAAACATATGAAGACCATGGTATGTAGGGATGCAAATTTCATTACATAACAGATATGCAACAATTAATGGGAATGAGATGTGTTCACATACTTTATCCTTGACAACTACATAAATTTTATGCCAAATTAGCAAAAACACGGTTTTGTTAATAACACTAATTAATCTTCAGAATTTTAATCTTCTATGACTAAATGTGAAAGGAACATTTCTTGACACCTACAGCACATGGCTAGCATTTTGTTACTCATATTTAATGCAATCAAACAATTATTTCAGTTCACCAACTAGGCAAAACCAATATCAAAGAAGTCTGCACAATGAGTCTCTTGCACAACAGACTGGGGAAGGGGAGAAATAAAACTGTGGGATGTCCACACATAACCAGAATGGTTTGTTTCTCCCCCTTGAATAAAAATGCCATTATGGACAAATTTTTAAAGCATGGAATGGACCAAAAACAAATGGATGGCATGGGCCTGGATGCGTATAAATGTTAATATTAATATATTCCCAAACATTAAGTTACCAAACACTACATGAATTCCACAGACATGCAGTGGGCAAAAAATTGTGAACCTGGAAGTTCATCCCTCATGAATTTGAATTCAGTCCAATTCTGGCAGTAAAATTTGTTGAGTTTTGCTGTCACAATCTCATGCCATGTTGCTTAGGTACAGGCATACATTGCAGTTAATAAATCAATGAAAGAAGGTACAGTAATTTAATATGTCTGTCACATTTGATACAGAACAAAGACTCACCTAATTCCCAAGTTTCAACTTGTTTAGACAGCAGTGAACGAAGAGCGGGTAAACAAAAGGAACTGAACATAGATACCACTGGAACTGAAAACAAGAATTTTTTATGTTACAGTAACACTGAATGTTAAGTAAATGTGTTTTCTTTCAGTCTTCACACCTAACATAAAGTTTTGTACTACATTTTGATGTTAAACACAATCCACCTAATGGTACAGCCTTATGATCATTATGACAGCCCTACACTCTTCTGAAATGCAGCTCACCCCTCTGAATTCAGCATTCTGTTCAGGTTCACTTGCAGAAAATAATATACAAACACTTGGAAATCTATTTCCATAACATGTTCACTTACCAATAAATATCAGCGTATCTGTTGTGCTAAGACTCAACAACACGCATCCAGCTGCTTTAGAAACAATGCCAACAAGGCAAATTACGTGGTCAGATATTGCAAAGTATTTCAGTATAGGAGTTACCAAAATTAATGTGACAGATCCCAAAGCATATTTGAAACCAAAATAGTAACTGAAGGTCTGGTAATTCCAGTTCAAAGGTTCATCTTTAGTGTAGAGATATGTGACATCCAATTCACCTGCATGAACACATAAGCAAACACTATTAGTTATATCTCTTTCGAAACAGATGAAAATGAAAACAAAATACACTTCAACAACACGGCTACTGTAACTTCCCAAAAATCTTATTTTTATTCCACAGAACCAGAAATTTTTTAAAAAGCATATTAAACAATGAGTAGAATGCAAAAGGTGTGACAATTATGTTGCCTGAATGCCTATGCAGTTGTTGCTTTGAGTAGCAGTAACTTAGGTTTATGCTGCAGATGCTATGAAGAAGTTGATGGTCTCTGAGTGGCATTAAAAGTTTAAAGTGTGGTTGGAAATAGGTGAAAGATGAAAAAGGAATTTGATCCCCAATAACTCACCAGACCAGATGATAATATGGAGTGTGGAAACTGGTCCATATTTACACAAAAATAAGTGTACAAATGATGACACGGTAACCGAATGAAGATAGGGAAACTGTGAGGAAGATTTTGACTGGAGATTTGGGAATGTGCAAAGCTTCAGCAAATATGGTGCCACAGATTTTTTCTAGTGATGAGAAACAGAGGCAGTTTAATGTCTGTGCTCAGAGTTCTTGTCAGTTGGCTGAAGGAAACAACTTTTTCAGTAGTGTTGTCACACATATGAATCATGGCACTTCCATTATCAAACATCAGTAACACTGAGACCAATATTGGCTCGTGTCATGGGCCCAAATGAAAACAATGATGAATTGTTTTTTGCCATCACAAGGGCACTGTTCACTTTAAAATTCTTAAAAAAAAGTCGAACTGTGAACTGGTATTGTTACTTGGAAATACTGGGAACTATATGTGAGGTTCTTCATCAGGAAAGACACAAACTTTGGCCTGATGCTTGGATCTTGCATCAAGATAATGTGCCTGTAAATGACATGCTCAATGTCTGGGAGTTTTTGGCTAAAGCATTCATGATAAAATTGGACCACCCACTATACTCACTACTTACTCACTTGACCTTCAAACTACTACACATAGGCAGTCAGCGAGTGGCAAATTCAATAGTGTTCTCCCCAAGCTAGTGAGATTTGATGTTTTTACAGAAATAAAGATTTGAATTGAGGTCCTCTGGGTTATGATACTGTGCAGTATGCTCTTCTGAGACACTAGTAACCAACTACCAGGGTGTACAACACAATCCCAGGACCACAGTCCAGGAAGCCAAGAAACTGCTTAAGACTCTGCTGTTAGGCAGCACCAAAAGAATCGTACACACAGTAACAAAAAATCACATTATATGTAACATCACTATCATGTAACAGATTCTTGCCAACATGTCAAAACAACTGTCACTGCAGAGGAATGGGTAGAGTGATCCCTTCAGAAACCATTACAGACCATCACTGTCACTGCCAAGGTCATGCCAACATTCTGAAGAAAGTTTTGATGTGATATGATGGTACATGGTGGTTCCAGTGCAGAATGTGAATTATAACAGTCAAACAAATATCAATGCCACTGAAAAATGGCAATGATGATAAACAGCCAATTGAATTTGTGTCAACAAAAAGAATTGCATAATATGGCAGACAGAAATGAAAATGATAATTCACACAAACTGTGCAAAATGACAGAAGCAATTAAATAAAGCAGACAGCTAATCAATTAACTACTTTGGTACTACTTTGAAACATTATTACAGCTCACAATGACTTGTTGTAGGTTATTCTTATACCAAACACAAATTACTACTAATGAGCGAAATGCTGTAATTCCACCTCACATTGGTTGGAAGTAAATTAAACAGAAGCAAATCAGTAATGACTGAGGTCTGAAATCTCTCTAAAGTGTTTTTTGTTTCATTTAGTGTAGATACTGAGCAAGGAACATTTCTCTCCATTTTCCACTACACAGGTCACAAAAATCAATCTTTTTGCCATGGATGGGCACGAGCAGAATTGAAAAGTGTCTTGTATATTTTTTGGACACAAAGAGCTGCAGCCTAGGAGTGCAAAGCTGCCAAGGCATGTTCTTGAAAACAGTTTCTTTCAGTGAGGATTTCTTCATAGTCTTGCAGAAAGCAATTCACTGTTGTTGATGTAATTATGCAAGCTGACCCACATATTCTGGTAGAGTTTATGCTTCTAAAATGTGCTCAGAACTTTTGGGCCAATATAAGAATATATCTAAAAGTTCCCAAACTCACATATCTAGAAGTTCACAAACTCACTGTAAGGACCCAAGAATAGAAAACTGCACAGCTTTCTGCCACTAGCTGCAACAGATTCACTATTTTCTGAGCCTAATGAGTTCTGCACCCATAACCCTCTGTATTGTTTCTCAATTGTATGATTGGAAAGAACAACACATTTGCATGAAGTTTGTTTCAAATTCAGTAAAAACTGCAATGGAAGTTCATGAAATGCTTAAAATAGCTTTTGGTGACAATGCCATGGGTAGAACACAGATTTTTCAGTGGTCTTATTCATTCAAACACAGGGAAACTTTGCTTGGAGATTGTGAGCATTTAGGTCGTTCCTCTACAGGTCACAGAGACAAAGTGTTGAGAAACTCTGCAAAATTGTTAATGAAAACTGACCAGCATTGTGAGGAGATTTTGCAACCAATGAGGGAGCAAGTCCGTCAAAAAAACATCTTGAACGGTGGCAGAACAAGGACTGGTTGAGTCACTAAGACAGTGCGCCAGGAAACACTGCTTTGTCACTGCAGCAATTTATTGTCACTACAAACATGGTTATGGTATCCCACCCTCTCTACTTGCCTCATATGGTCTTTTGGGATTTCTTGCTGTTTAAACAAATGAAATGACAACTGTGAGGTTGTCATTTCCAGATGTCCCTGAAATCCAGGAATAATGCTGACACACAATTCCAAAAAATCAGTTCCAGCACTGCTCCAGCAATGAGAGTGCTGGCCCCACTGCAGAATGTCAGAAGTGGATATTTTTGCAGGGGACAACAATGAGCAATAAAAAGGTAAATGTGCATTTCATTATTGATTCTGTCTGGGGAATTTTTGATATGTCCTTGTATAAAGCAAGCATTTTCTACAACTCTTTTGCCATTAAAAACTCTGTAATTTAAAATCTGTTCCGCTATGTCGATGCTACTCTGAGTCTAGAAGAGTGATCCGATGAAATACGCTTTTATGGGAGTGCCTCACAAGTATGCATGGTGCAGTAAAAGTTGTACTAGGAAGGACTCTGGGCTATGGTACACTTTGTTTACCATGTTTTCAAACTTCTCCACGATGACAGTTGGTGTAAATTCCCTTGTCACTGTTTCTCCCAAATAATCCAGCATCATTTGCAATAAACTTACACTGTGAATCAACTAAGGCAAACAATATAGCACATACTAACTAGCCAATAACCATACACTCTTCAATCAATAGTATGGAAGCTAGTCAGTAAGTGGGCAAGTGTATGACACAACTGAGGCGATGGGAAGTGACTAGCAATGTGTGTCAGATAAAATAATGTAACTATATACTGTAAAGTATTCTCCCACAGATTTAGAAAGTACCAGCACTTTGTACATGCAAATGTATTTGTGCTTAGTACTAGATTCCTCTTAGTCAAGAAGGAGAGGTACCTTGCCAACTAGATTCCATGGCAGTCCCTACAGTGATGTTCAACTTTATGCATAATGCACATATTTGCTAAAACTGATGTTATGATGGTGTTCTTTTCCATGACAGTGATGTTATGTATAATGCAAATTGGTCTTAAAAGTGCAGATTAAAGTCTCAGTCACCAGCACACCCTGCTCCTGGGCAGTTTTTGATCCCACAGTACTTACTTCTTCTTGTGTTTGGTTTGATTCTCATCAGATGAACTTGGTCAGTTTTACATATGCATGTTTACAAATACAGCTATGCTTAACCAAAATTACCTATCCTACATTAATCAGGCCAAATGTAACCAAAACTGCTCTTATGAAGAATAAACAAGCATTTTCAAACATGCTGAAACACTGTATGATGTAGAAGTCCAAAGCTCGAATGCAACATAATATTGACCAGACAATGTGGTAGCAATAGTAGTAGCAGCACCAGCAGCAGCAGCAGCAGCAGTAGTAGTAGTAGTAAGTAGTGGCAGCAACAGTAGTAGTAATAGTAGTAGAAGTAGTAAATAAAGACCTTACAATAGAAATACAGTTCATGTGAAATGTAACACCAAGTGATACCAGTAATAAAAAGGGGAAGTGGAACCACCTCAAAATCATTCAGAAAATGCCTCAGCAACTTACTGGGAAAACATGAAATCAAGATCTTTATCGTTGCACCATGCATTTTGTAGTTTATTTAAGTAACACACCAACAAATACACATATATAGTCTTTAATAATCTAAAATTTACATTAAAACACTTAAAACGCTCCTACATGTTTTGATCATACGATCATCCTCAGGGAGCATATTTTGTTCCTTTGTTGGTGTGTTGCTTAAATAAACTACAAAATGCACGGTGCAACAATAAAGATAGTTAGTGCCCAACAAGCAAAACTAAGCAACAACTATAAGAACACCAGCAAGGAACAAAGTATGCTCCCTGAGGATGATCATATGATCGAAACATGTTGGAGCGTTTTAAGTGTTTTAACGTAAATTTTAGATTATTGAAGACTATATATGTGCATTTGTTGGTGTTACTTAAATGAAATCAAGAATTTACAGACAACAGCATACTGGGCACTGCACACATACTTTAAAAAGAACTAATGTAAAAGTACCAAACACTCAAAATGGTAAATAACAATTTCCACAAACTGTAACAGCAGAATAGTTGCGATGATATATGCCCTAGAGACATGGTTTGTTTCAGATATATAATTGTAAATATCCTGTATAAAGGTCATAACCAATAATAATAATAATAATAATAATAATAATAATAAAGAAAAATATTACAAACAGAAATGGAAAGCACATGCAGACTATGCCAACAATTTTATGAGACAACAGAACACATTATATCAGCATGCCCAGTACTGGCAAATGAACATACATACAGAGACATGATAGTGTTTGTGCTCAACTACACTTTAACAAACGCAAAGAAACAGGGGTAAAATCAGACTATGAACAATGGTACAAGCAGGTACCAAAATTAGGAGAAACAAGTAATGAAGATAAGGTACCCATAACATAGTATCAACAAGTGCAAGCCAACACAACCACCTCCAACAATAAACTGGACATCAAAAACCATAATAATGAAAAAGGTGCATGTATGTTAATAGATGTTGCAATTTCAGGAGTCAAGAAGGAAGATGAAATGATTCTAAAATATAACGATCTTACAACAGAAATATGCGCATGTGGAATGTAAAAACAAAAGTGATACCAGTAATAATGGAGGCAACTGGAACCATCTCAAAATCACTCAGAAAATACCCGAGGCTTTACTCCCTGATATTTCTCCTCTTGAACCAATGGTGGACCCCATCGTTCAGGCTTCAAGTTTCACCCTATAAAATTTTCTGTATTATGTGTGACGTTCCAAGTATAGCTGTCCATTGTAGTGAATACACTGAACATTTTCCTGGAATGGCTTCCAAATTTTTCTTTAAGCCTTTTGTTACTATTCCAGTGACTAATTATTACTGGTATGATCATACATTTCAGGTTCCAGAGATGCTCCATTTATAGAGCGCTCTTTTACTGTATCTCAAAGTTCCTGGCAAACAAAACCCCCCCCCCCCCCCCCCCCCCCCCCCCCCCCCCACCCCCCCCACAAAAAGGAAAACAAATATTTCCCCCCTCTCGTCGGGTGGCTTACTTAGGGTTAAAATTTTCACCCCCCCCCCATAAAAAT
>Ga0123352_10006779_pt1 | contig 17610 bp, 10 predicted proteins | sample TergutLab28metaG_FD_89700 | JGI IMG/M metagenome (GOLD analysis project Ga0123352, IMG submission 89700) | Labiotermes labralis P1 segment gut microbial communities from Petit-Saut dam, French Guiana - Lab288 P1 | ecosystem: Host-associated > Arthropoda: Insects > Digestive system > Gut ... | reverse complement strand
ATGACCTGTAGTAATTACAGGGGAATATCACTACTTAACACAGCTTATAAAATCCTCTCCTATATTATATATGTCCGCCTTTCAGAATATACTGAAAGAATTATAGGCACATATCAATGTGGCTTTCGAAAAGGGAAATCAACGATCAATCAGATCTTCACCTTAAGTCAAATTATGGAAAAGACAGTCGAAAATCAAATTGGAATATATCATTTGTTCATTGAATTTAAATCAGCTTATGACAGTATCCATCGAGAGAATCTTCTTTGTGCCATGACGGAATTTGGTATTCCATCTAAACTGATAAGATTGGTCAAAACAACAATGACCAATGTACAATGCTCAGTGCAAATTCAGTCTCATCTGTCAGAGCCAATACCTACTGCACATGGAGTGAAACAAGGCGATGCACTGGCATGCCTTCTCTTCAATATAGCCCTGGAAAAAGTTATACGGGACTCGGGCATTCAAACTAGGGGAACCATTTTCTTTAAGACCGTACAGATCTTGGTCTATGCAGATGACATCGATCTAATGGCACGCACAGCCCCTGGACTTAATGAAGCCTTTTTAAAGTTGGAGAAATCTGCAAGAAATATGGGACTGATAATAAATCAAGAGAAGATAGTATACATGTACAGTGGAAAGGACACATAATCGCGTCAGGACCTTGTAATAGGAAATTACACATTTAAGAGAGTGGGCAATTTTAAATATCTGGGTACAATGGCCAATAAAATGAATGATAGAACAGTAGAAGTGAATGCTCGATTGATAATGGCCAACAGAGCATATTATGGGTTACAGAACCATGCGAAATCAAGGATTATATCCAAGAAGACCAAAACACTCCTCTACAAAACATTAATCAGACCGGTACTTGCATATGGGGCAGAAATATGGGCGCTATCTACGCAAGACGAATATCGTCTCAGTATTGAGCGCAAAATCCTCCGGAGAATTTATGGCCCAGTGATTGATAAGGGAGAATGGCGAATTAGAACTAATCAAGAACTTTATCAATTGTATGATAAGACATTGTGAAATTTTGTAAGCTGAGTAGACTGAGATGGGCAGGACATGTCATGCGCCAGGATGACGACGGTTTAGCCAGGAGAGTCCTCCTTAATGAGTCAGGAGGAAAGCGCGCCACAGGTAGACCCAGGTTGCGCTGGGAAGACGGAGTGAAGGAAGATGTAGCAAAGCTAGGACGTAGAAATTGGACAGTAGCCGCCCGAAACCGGAAAGGATGGAGGAAACTCTTGAAGGAGGCCGAGGCCCACCCTGGGCTGTAGCGCCATTGGAAGAAGAAGAAGAATTTATTGAGTTGTACAATCTTAATGATTTTTGTGACTCTAGCAAAATAGAAGTATAAGACTGCCTGAAGATTATACAGATACACTGAAACATGAAGGAGTACCTTCATTACATAATATACTGTTTATATATATATATATATATATGTGTGTGTGTGTGTGTGTATAAATACATATGTATGTCATGCATTTGTTTGTCTGGATAATAAAATGTACAAGATGCATGGTACATACATCAAAATACATCAAAACACTTTAATACACTTATGAATGTTCACCTGTTCTTTTAACATAGGTATGGCAAAATCACCTACCCATTACTACTTCAAACTTCCATTCCTTATTGGGACAGAGATATTCTGTGTCACTGTTTACCCATGATACATTCAATCTTGATGTATTACCACCCTTTAAATCATCACTCAGTTTCCTGTACAAATTTGCTACAGGCATGTTTATTTAATGCATGCACTGAAGCTGTTACCTGCTTATCAGTCTTCCTCCAACAAAGATACACTCAAGATAATCAGAGTCACTTCATTAAGCAGACCTCACATTTTTTTTTTACCACAATTTTCTTCTAGTCTTCATGAGATCAGCACATTTCAGTACACAAAGATTTACCAGTTGTGGAACAGTGTGTTACAAGATGTTAGGGAAGGCATGTCTGCTGCCAACACTTCTACATAAACTGCTAAAACTTACAGAAAATAGTGTTTTAAAATGCTGCAATTTTATAAACAACATTGTTCCAAGAAGTTGTGACAATCAATATGTGCAGCTGAGCATCACAGAAGCACAGACCAGATTGTTAATGAAGACTAAATAATAAATTAAATTCAACAAACTTCAGTCCAGGAATTGGCATCTGGATTGTCAGCCTGGCCTGACACCATCCGTTAGTCTTTACAGGTAAACTCAAAATATAAAAAACCTGAGACCAGTCATAGTACCTTACAAAATGATGCTCCAATGGAGGGCAGAAATATGGAAAATGTGGTGGACAGTTTGTAACCATAACAGCAGACATCAGTCTCCTTAAAGAAAGTACTGTGATGCACCATGGCCATGGAAGTTACATTCAGTGACATCCACTTCAAAACATACAATATAATTTTTCTTCTTTTCATTCCAAGTAAATACACATAATTTGTTCAATACATATACAGGGTTATTCGAAATGACTGTCAGGGTTTTAACAACTTGCCACCTCGTTCTCCAGATGCAACCCCATGTGATTTCTTTCTATAAGGTTACATAAAGGATCAGGTTTATGTTCCTCCTCTTCCCGCAAGTATCCTGGAAATTAAGGTATGAATCAGAACCTCCATTGAAACCATCACCACTGACATGCGGAACGAACTCGATTATCGTGTTGATGTTTGTAGAATCACAAAGGGTCACATATAGAGCACCTGTAAGGTATGTAACAAAAACTTGGGGTGGTGTTCTATTAAATAAAAAAATACATATACCCCTATCTCAAGTGTATTGTGTATGACAAGTTGTTAAAACCCCAACAATCATTTCGAATAACCCTGTATTTATCACCTATTACCTCCTACATGTTTTGGTTTTACACCATCTTCAGGGAGACCATTGTGTCATTTGCTCAAGGACTATATGCTTTTTGCAATGTTGTTACATAGGCTGTGCCATAAAGTAAAAAGCATACTGTTTTGTAAAATTTAAAACGCTTGCTACAATGTTTAAAACAAAATGTGGCGTGTTCTTCTGTATCTTATGAATCTAAAATGTTAGTTAAAATCCTTATTGCAGAACATTTATATCTGTTGGTTCCTGCTATTTATTATGTATGTTAATAAAGAGGGTAAACTTTAAATTCTATACCACAAACAATAATACCTGTTGGTATGTATGATAATAAACAGGGTAAACTTTAAATTCTATAGCACAACATTGCAAAGAGCATACAGTTCTTGAGCAAACAACGCAAAGGTCTCCCTTAAAATGGTGTAACAAACACCGAAACATGTAGGAGGTAATTGGTGATAGTACACGTATTTAACATATCATGTGCATTTAGTTGGAATAAAAAGAAGAAATTGACTGCAAGAATGCATGGAGTTGAAAGCTCCAAAATAGAAAATATCACTGTTTATTATGGAGGAATTCGTTCTGCACATTATAATCCAACAGGCACTAAGCCAGGAGGAAAACCCTGTGCTGAAATATTCTAGGCTTTACACACTACATACGAAATGAGATGTGCAATGTGCAATGTGCAATAAGACATGGCTCCTTTGACACACAAACACCAAGGCACACACCTCTGAACCTACAGCAAAAATCAATGTTAATGAATTACCCTGTGCTTTCTACCTTCCACGCCTAGAATGAAACATTTCCATTGCTCCAGGGCTAAAAACAGGAACTGAAAGGTCATCTATTTGTGCAGATAATGAAATTCAGAGTGCCTCAGTGATGGCTTTCAGCAGTTATTTGAAAACTTGGTGTGCAATGGAAGAGTACAGTTCTTCGAGAAATGCAAAATTCTGTTGGACATCAGAAATTAAAAATACCAAATAACATAAATTAACCACAGGTAATGTTTGTTGCAGGTGTTACACTTAATCTGCATATTATGTGACCCAAAACAACAGCAATAATACAGTGATCATGGCAGTGACAATGTAAATATCAGTCTGTCTGATATCACACAGTTCTATACCACTGCTGATTATTAAATGCATATCACAAGATAGAGGTGTGATCAAAAAATACGGCTAAAGTTTAAACCAGAAAAATTTATTACAGTAAAAGACACAGTGCCATTAATCCCCCTCAAAATACTCCCCCTCGCTTCGAACGCACTTATCCCATCGTTCTTGCCACTTTCTGAAGCACTTCTGGAAGTCCTCTTTCATAAGTGTCTTTAGTTGCGCTGTCGTGGCTGCATATCGATGTCCTGGATCGATTCAAAACGTTTACCTTTCATGGTCATTTTGACTTTGGGGAAGAACCAGAAGTTGCAGGGTGTCAGATCCGGTGAATAAGGTGGATGAGGACACACCGTAATATTTTTACTTGACAGAAACTGCCGTACCAGAAGCGATGTGTGACATGGAGCGTTGTCATGGTGGAGGACTCACTCGCCTCATGTTCAAATCCGATGTTAAAATGTTTTGAACGGAACCATAAGAGATGTTCAGATCCTCAGAAATTTCACAAATAGTCAATTGTCTGTTTGATCGAATCATTTCGCTTACTCTTTCAACATTCTGTCGGGTTTTTTTATGTTGAAGGACGTCCCGATCTCTCCTCGTCTTCAACCATTTCACAACCATTACAAAATCGCTCGAACCACTTGTAAACCGTCTTCATGGTCACTGCAGCATCACCATAAACTAATTTTAACATTTCGCGTGTTCCTTTAGCACTTTTTTGCAGTTTGAAACAAAATTTCACGTTAATGCGTTGTTCATGATCCATGATTTATGGTAAGCTTCAAAACACACCGTCTCTCAACCGTAGCTCACAACCGACTGACTGCACCGGACAAGTTGAAACTTGTCACACACTGTTACTAAGGTTCGACGCGCCGCTTCCCGTATTGAAGATCCCTGCCTTTCCGTTGGATCGCACTCAGCAGCAGCATTCACCGTACTTTTTGATCACAGTGGTATGCACTTGTTACATAATAAACTAACAAACTATTCTACATTAATTTTTTTTTTAAACTTTGTACCACGCATTTTTCACTACATGTAAAATGAGCACACTAATCCACACTTGACTGACAGTTCTTATTATACTGTTCTCTATTTATCGCTCCTACATGTTTCAATGCCAACATGTCATCCTCATGGAGCTCTCATTCAGTGCCTGCTAAGTTACATCAATGTGATCATGCAATCTTGGTTGCATTTTTTCACATTCGGTTTTTAGAATAGTTAAAACATTAAAACTGTCTTAGATATAATAAATTATATTGTTGTAACAATTCTAGGAATTTTTTTTCAGGTGGCAGTACATATAATCTGTAATAAATATGGACATATTAATAGTTGGCGTTGGAACGTGTAGGAGCAATAAAAAAAAAGTACAGTATAATAAAAACTGTCAGTCAAGCGTGCATTTGTTTGCTCATTAAACATACATTCTATATTGTTTTGAATTATATGAAATAGTAATCAATATGTAAATTCACTGATTAGCAGGATTAAATATTTAAATTAAATTTAAATGAAAAATATGTAAATTACGTACATGGTATTATTTACACAAAATATGAAACAGCTACTGCAAATTAAAAAAAAAAAACATGGTCTGAGGAAAAATAAACTGTCATCTCCCTTCAGGAATGCAATGAATGCCTTCTATTCAAAAATGACTGATATCTACTGCACCCTATTTCTCCCTCCTACACAAATATCCAGACCCATGTAACAGTCCACAAACAAAGTCAAGAAAATTATAATGTATTATTCTGATTAAATTCTTGCTTTTTCAAAAAGACAAGTGTCTTACATTCGTCATTTTTCACAAGTCACAAAGTATAATCACTATGCCTCATCTTGTTTCTGCTATGCAGAGTTTTATAATAACAATCCATTTCATCCATCTTCATCCTTCTTCTAAAAGGCTGGATCCACATCTAAATTCATCATAATTATCTTGTCAGAGACAAAGGTTCTTGAGCAATATGTTCTGAAAAATTCATATCTACACAGAAGGCATCAAAATATTTCTTTCACAAACGTCTAATGGCTACATTGTGTAACAAAATAACTTCTTTCTCCTCTGAGGAAAAATAGGTATTTATAGTAAACCTGATTATGAATTTTAATCAAATTTCATACCCATCACTTCACTGGCAAGGATCAAAACATCACATGTACCGAGCCGTACAATGGGTGGACAGACTTCCTTTACAAAACAACTGGTGATTCTATTAAACATGAATGTGAATTTTAATCAGAGACTGAAACTTTTGCATCATCCACCCATTTCATGGGAAAGTACCAAGAATTAGCAATAAGCCATAAGAACTGAGCTGGATATGATGTGACAATTTTTTAACCAATCTCTCCAATAATGGTTACCTGACATCAGACATTACATTAAAAGCTACAAATTTACATGCTAAATTTTGTGAATTTTTACCACACTGTGAACCACATGAGCATGTTAAATATGTTCCAACAGACTGGTACCATCTTCAGGGTGAAAGTCATTCACTCTGAAAATGGTGACCACATTGTAGAACAAAACATAAGTTCCAAATAGTGTGGCAAAAACCTCGAAAGCAAAACTTGGATGTCAGATAAAGGCTGCATATATCAAATAACAAGAAATTAGTTAATGAAGATACTGGTGAGCATAATTACCATTATAACATGCAAAATAAAATAAAGAAGCATTCAGCTATATCAGGTAATGTTTGGAGCTAGTACATATGACTGACACTTGATAAGTGTTACAAAAATAGCTGATGTACGTGCTCTTCCTAAATATAAGATATTACCTTAGTATACTAAAATGTTCATCAGTACAAAATGACCACTAAATATAGTACTGTGTAAGTATGAAAAGGCATGTGTTTTTTAAAGTAACAGCTGCACAGAAAAGTACAGATCACCTTATTAAGCAAGGCCTGATGGCAGTTTCCAATAACACATAAAATACACATCATTTCCTAGTAGCCTGTGGTAAAAGGCTGTGTTGAGTTATGTTCATATGGTACATATGGTCAGTTATATGCATTATTTTTAGTTTTATACCCACCTCATTGAAATTTTATTAACATTTTTATTGCAATTTCTACAATTTCTGAGCTCCCTTTCCCATCTCTACACTCTAATGGGAAAGACAAGAGTCACCTTGTATTTGGAGCTGTCTTATATTCAGGCTTGTACAGTGCAGCACCCAGGACTATGGAAGCATAAAAATCTGCCAAACTTATTTTGGCTCCAAATCACTTAAAAGACTAGAACTAGAAAGATCATTACAGCTTTTATTTCCTGGAAACACATTCGCAATAATTATGACAGTCTCTGTAAATTATCTTGTAGAATAGACCTTACAACAAAAAGCTTCTTCACTTGCCTACAGAAATGCAACTGACATAAAATCTAAAGATTAACATTCATTTGCCCAGTCTTAACAGTGTACAGTGTGGCTTCCTGAATACAATGTAAAACTATAAGCTAATTAAATCATAGGTGCATAAAGTGGAACAGCCAAGAACACTGAATACAGCACTACAAACCCCACAACCACTACAAATACCTAAACATTAAACTACATAATAAAGGTAAAGTGATCCCACTACAGGTCCAGTGTGGCCCACAGGGTGGGTAGAGGTATAGCTCTACTCTTCCATGACCACAGCATTAGAAGGGGGTGAGTGGTCAGCAGCACACCCCAGTCGCATTTTACCTCCGGGAAAGACCCGGTACCCATTTTACAGGAGGCTGGGTGGTCCCCAGGGCCGGTCTGGACGGGCGGAAAATCTCGTCCCCACCGGGATTTGAACCCGGACCGTCCATCCTGTAGTCAGTCGCTATACTGACTGAGCTAACCGGCCCACATTAAACTACATCATAGTATCATAAAATTTAATGAAGTGACAGTGACACAGAAGCATGTAGTTCCTCTGCTCCTATCTCCAAGGTTGTATTGTTTGTCCCAAAACATGGTTTTCACTTAAAAACATTAATTCACAAAAATACAAAAAATGACAGTGACGTGCACACTTACACAGACTGAAGAAAACTGCATACATCAAATGCTTCAAAAATGGACAATAAAACCGTTAATGTTATGACTTACTTAATGCAACCAAGGAAAAGCTGGCTCTATATGGCATACAAAAACCTTACTTTTGACTCAGTGTGTGCTGTTCACCACACAACATGGAGTTGTCAGTCTAAATACAACACAGCATTTCCAATCTATAAGTTACAAGCGCGTAGGATGGAAATTCTGCCCTAACGTTTACACTACAAATTTCACATTAACGTCAGTAGTGATGGAACAACACACAAGTCCTATATGCTAAGTAGCAAATTCAACTAAGGTGCACAGTAGCATAAACATGTACCCAGTGGTGTCATTCAATAAAATAATCTCAGTGATGTTTCTTTTATTATGTTACTAAGCATGGCAGCAATCACAGAATGTTCCAGAAGATGCAGGCTTTCTACACAGTAAAGCTGTTATGTCTGTGGGCACCCTTCCTTATGAATACAGAGCTTCAAATTAATTGTATATTTCTGCTTAATTCCATATATTTATCATTGCTGCAGCTATAACACTAATCATTACAATTATAATTGTTCATCACCTGCTGGCTACACCATTAGGTACATACAATCAGTAACAGCTGTCTTAAGCCATATATTTGACTGCTACTAGACAGTCAGCTAAATCTAACAAAGTATAAAACAGTATACTGTGTGAAAAGCAAGCATGTCTACATCATGTAATGCAATGAATCAGCCAATAATGAGTAGGACCTCTCTTTAGCTTCAGGAGAACAGAGCCAGTAGCAACAATTTTCATTCTCTCCTCTTTGAGCGGTGAACAATGGAAGGTGATGTATCGCCATTTTTTTTACTGTCATTTAAAACTAATAAATACAAAAATGTATTTGTATACATTTAAAATGTTCATTCTTACAGCAGATATCTACATAGCAAAATTCATATAATAAACTCAACATTTCAATAGGTCCAGTCACGAGCAAAAACCGTCGGTATTTGGGAGTACCACCAAGTAAGATCTACAAGATGTAGTATGAAGATCAGACTCTTGCAGGATGTGATTCTGCCAGTGGACAAGTAGTTCCCAACATTTTGAAGGATCATAGTGCATAAGTAACATCAAGAACTACACACCCAATGACACAGCATCACTTCCAAAAAAAACTCCAATCTTCAGCAACACTGCCATAAGAAATGGTATGTGAACATCTAAACTGCCAGAGTGTGGCAAACGAAAGGTTCAGCAAACCAACCACATAACAAATAACAAGTGCTAAACAACTCTCTTTGTACAAGTGCAAGTCCATTTGTCATACAGCAGGCAAGAAACAGCTGAAAATAACTTAATTTGAACAAATCATATTCTGGAGAAATGAACTAGAGCACAAAAACTGCTACAGAACAATAAACAAAGAAAGGGAAAGGAGCTCTCTGTTTGATGCATGATAAACTGGCGAGCGACTACGTGGGTCAGGTAGGTAGAGTGTAAGCATCCTATGTACGGCATGACAGAAAAAGGTACTTTGCAACAGATGTGGTCAGAGTGCACTTACCTATAAGAGACGACAGATGCTGCTGCAGAAGATTAAGGGTTAGAGTTCACATTTAATAACTGATTCATGTCTTGCCTCTGTAATGCCCTACACTTATCCATCATTCCAAATCAAATACAATCTTTACAAAGAAACCACAAGAATTAAGACTTGCAAATTAAGCTTTAGCCAAATGATTAATCCAGACTCTTAATAGGTATTTAAAAAAAGAACAGAACATCACACATTGATCTACAATAGAATAAAATTAGTGATTAACACAATTCTTTTACTCCATCCATCACTCCAGATCTTTAAATTCACTGCATTTCTGAAACTGCTTCCCCCCCCCCCACCCCCCACCCAACAGGTGATGAAAAATAATCTATTCTGTCAGGTCCAATGGAACAGCTACTCTCAGATTATGGATCATAAGCTGCACACATGATTACTTAGCTTGACATTAACATTGGGTACTTAAGAAACAACAGACAGAGGCACATTTTGACAGTATCAATTTCAGTCTCAGTGTACGATTATTCATGGCATTCCTTAGCCCTTCAATGTAGGCCTAAATACTGGGTTAGTACACAGCAGCACACCGTAAGTGCTTCAACCCATCCCTCACAATTCATCTTACAAATCATTCTCGCCTCTAATTCATTGTTATATAACCTACACAATTTATATCTTATCACTAAATAACACAAGAAAACATAAATTACAAAATTTATGAACACAGACACAGCTCTTGTCTTTGTTCTAATAATAATGTTTTCTTCTGAGTAGTGAAATAGCTACAGAATTATCAATTAACTCTTTACATAATTTTACATGTTCCCTACATAGAAAAATCTAGGAACGAGGACCAAAAAACATGCTCCATTCCAACTATCCTCTTGTACTGGGGCCTGAGCATTCTACAAACACAGAAACTTCAAGGTCCAATGCAGTAATTGTATGCAGACAGATACTGAAGAAAACAGTATCTAGTAAAAACCAGGTCAAGGTACATCAAGATGGTGCAAGATGGTGTTTCAGCATTTGGATAAATGTGCAAATAGCATCAAATGGAAAATCAAAATTTAAAAAAAAAAATGTTTAGAAACAGGACATGAAACAAAAATATGTGTACTTAAGTTTCGTTAGACTTTTCATAACCTGCAAAATCTGAGAATCACAATAAAAAATCTGTTGTCTAAATGACCAACGTGATATCCAGCATACAAATCTCCTGCAGCAGCAGTGCCTAAGGATCAGTACATGACAACCATCATCGATTACACTTCCCTTCTCTGGCATAACTATGTCACCAAGAAGTCATATCTTTTGTACATCCATCAGCCACTGAACTCTGCTAACCAAGTCTAGCCTATGAGTCTCAAATCTGCCTGAAAGAACTAACCACACTTACGCTGATGATCATGACTACCACTTCGCGAACCACGACCATATACTATCTGCGGGACTTTAAGGTACTGTTTCTTTGAATCAGCACAGTGTTGCTGCAGTTGTTGGTGTGGTGGTGGTGGTTGCTGTGGCTGTCTGCAGGTTGGTAACAGACGCCCTGAGCCCAAGACATTGGTTTGGGGGACCGGTATAGTGATGGTGGTATAGTCTGAAGTATCACCTGTACCAACATGAGAATAATGGGGGGAAAAGAACTCTGGACTTGGAAATCACTCTTCATGATTTCTTGTGTTTAAAGGCACTTTCCTTCAGTTGGATGGTCAAAGAGAAGATTGTCTATGATGCATACATGTTTAAGTGAAATGACCAAATTGCAAGAACATTATCCTTTGAATGGACTGCAGCAGGACTTGCTGTAAGTTAAAACATTAAAAATAATAAAATTCATGACACAGAAAGAAAACTTCTGTCATTACAAATCTGTGAAGTTAAAAAAAACAGAGAGAAAAAATCTCCTACTGTGTGACTTATGAGTATTATATGAGATGATGTCACTATACATGAAGCAATATTAGAAGTTGCTAACTGGCATTTTGGTGACATGATATTCTAGGTGGAAAATTTGTTAAGGAGGTATGCTTCACCAAAATGCTACAGGATTTCCCCCATCTTAAAAACCATTAAAATCAGTTAACTGAGATTAAATTCTTGAACTAAAAACATACAAGAAAATGAGGTTAAGAAGGGAAGGCAAATACCTGTAAGATACACTTGAAGGACTGTACCATATACTAACAGCAAACACACAAGAAGAAAATTATTATTACATACTGTTCAAACCAAACACACCAGACTCATTGCTACCAATTTAACAAAACTTGCCAACAAAAAGTTCCATGATGCACAATGGGGTAGATAAGTATGCTTCACTTGGTAAAGTGTCAATGTTCAATACAAGAGAGTTAACTGCAGAGATGATACCCTTAAGTTGCCAGTGATCGCGCTGCTACCAGATTCCAAGGTGACCTCCAATTTAAGTTCCTTATATAATCACTGAATACAATCTAAACTTGTAATTTAACTTCTCTCTTTATTATAATAACCATCTTCTCAATCATCATCATCAATTATATATCTTACAACATTTCTGTTACTATCTCTACCAAGGTTTACAGTAATGTATAGAGCAGCCATCCCACAAAATTAATTTGTAGGTACCTCTGAGACCAGCAACATTAGTCAAGATAGTGTAAGTCAAAATGGATTTTCCCATAAATGCAATCTTAAAATGGAAAGGGTGGTTATCAGGATCACCATCTCCAGTGTCCAACAATACATGTGGCAATGACCCAGTCCCTGAAGATGACTTGAAGAAATCAGACAGTAAAGTCTGCCAAGACAAAAACTTCTTCTTCTCCTCCTCCTTCTTATCCTCCTCCTCCTTTTCTCCTTCTCCTTCCTCCTCCTCCTCCTTCTTCTTCTTCCTCCTCTTCCTCCTCCTCCTTCTTCTTCTTCTTCTTCTTCTTCTTCCTCCTCTTCCTCCTCCTCTTCTTCTTCTTCTTCTTCTTCTTCTCCTCCTCCTCCTCCTTCTCCTCATCCTCATTCTTCTTCTTCTTCTTCTTGTCCTCCTCCTCCTTCTTATTCTTCTTCTTCTCCTCCTCCTCCTCCTCTTTCTTCTTCTCCTCCTCCTCCTCCTCATAACAAGCAGGCAGCCACATAATTCCTTGCCTAGTTGTTGTTACTCTCTGTTTGTTCAAACCAATGTCCTCAAACACCTTGATGCCACCTCCAATCAGCACAAGCCCCTCAGTTAATTTCAAATCCATTGTGGACCTCTCCTTATGATCAGGCTCAGGTTCCATAACTACTTCAAATTCTTCAAGGGTGCTGTGCTTTCAAGTTGCACGTGACATCCTGATCATGGTAGTTCGGCAACCACAAAACATCTTCAGCATCATACATATATATTTGCGCACTTGGTGTATGTATTTGGTATGGAGGGAAGTGGCATATGTGGGGAATAACGTAAGTCGGGGAATGACTGTACGGCATAATTACAGGTCTTACATTCATTCTTCAGACAATTATTCACAGTCATTTGTATTTTATTCATGCAATCTCCACTGCATAAAGGATGCATGTATCACGTTGGAAACTAGATAAAAATTAAGTTTGTGAAATATCCCTCTCTGCATTAGTCAGTGAACCAAAGTATCACACTGAAAATAGGATAAAGAAGATGTTTATTTATGATCACTTAGGCTTAGCTCCTGTGGCAAGAAATGGTTACTTCAAAAAACAATTTTCATGCTAAAAGCAATTCAATTTAATGTCTTTCAAAGACCCACAAAATCCTACACTGCAACAACAAGACCAAGCAGAGTGTCACCTTGCAAACTGGAGGAGTGTATCCAAGCCATGTTCAGCAATCCAGGCAGCAGAACAACTTGAGGAAGCACTTACCAATAGTAGACCTGGTCTTGTCCAGTTCAGCCAATATTCGGTTGTCTTGCTCAATCTTTGCCATGATACGATCAATCTCACTGGAGTTTTGGACACCCACAGTTGATACACCTGTGGATGTTCCAACAGGAGACCCAGTCCTCCCATGTTGCATCTGCGACTGTGCGTGGCTGCTACTCTTGCTACTCTGTGTGTACATCTCTGTCCCAGTTCCAGTGTTACTGGCAGCTACAGTAGGTTCCACGGTGCAGGTGTTTGGTAAAAGTGGAAGAGAGTTTGGTGGTTGATTTGGAGCAGCAGTAGTAGTATTGGGTACGGAGGATGATGAAAATGGGCCACCACGGATAGAAGAATTAACAGTTGGCGGATTAGAAGTAGAATTATTCACACCATAGTGGCTGTTTGACATTTGATAGATTGAAGTTAAATCTAAAATTGAAGGACTTTTCCAAAGACCAGGGTTTGAGCCAGGATGCGTGTAATAAGGTTGGTGCATGCAATAAGAAGGGGTGAATCCCCCTACAGAAGTTAGGCCAGGGGGAAATACAGATCTAGGAAAGGGCGAGAGAACGACTCCAGATGTACCGCAACCTAAAACAGTGTAACAAGGTGAACAGGAGGGAGAGTGGAGGGGAACAGGAACATGGTAAATTAGCCTCTGTAAAGGAACTAAGAAAACAGCAAAAAACAAAAAACAAAAAACAAAAAAACAACAAACAGGCAACATATTTTATGCAATACAAACAAATACATGCAAAGACAGAGCAACTGAAGTGCGAACGGAACACAAACAAGCGTGCAAATGAAACAAATAGGGAAGGATGCGTTACAATGAAAAGTACGCAGAAAATGAACTTTTACGACAGACTTGTTTCATGCAATGTACAGAACCAAAATAAGGTCATGCAGCAAGGATAAGAAGAAAGGTAAAGTCACCTTCAATCACATGTCAACAACTTGGCCAACACTTTTTTCTGCCATACCTTGAAACATCAATCAAAATACATGAACACACCCAAGCAACAGCAAATGCAACACAGTTTTTTTATAGAATTAGTATAGTACCGTGTCAGGCTGTGTGTGTTTCATGAATGTGTCAAGTTTTTCAGCAGTTTATCTTCGTCAAACTAAATATCAAAACAAATATAAGACCATGAAATTGAAAAAGATTCAATAATTTTTAAAATACAGTTTATGTATTATAATTCTACTTTCTGGGAAATTCTGCAAAAAACAAAAAAGTCAGTTTATTACTGAGATAAAACCCTTCATTTAGGTCCAAATATCAAACCTTCAAATAAGGAGGAGATCTTTGAATACAACCATTACAGAACTACAAGAAAACAGCTTTGTAAGGCATGAAGAATGTAGTATACACATAAACATTATTTGAGTTCCGAGATACAGCCATACCAAAACTGCTCCAGTCAAAGTTGTAACTAATACCAACATGTCTAACTATACAAGAAATATGCAATTTTAATATGCCTTAGGAAACATGAAAATGGTGTTATACTTTTTAAAAGCTAGTAAACACAACATATGAGTCAATCCATACGAATGAGTATCAAAATTTATAAACACATCACATTTCTTAGAAATAAGTACAGCTTAGCACACTCTAAAGATCAAATGTGCATGTAAACCCCTAAACGCATCAGTAGTGTCCCCAGAAATGTATACACAATCACATGTTTCTTTAACACTGAAGCATAAGGGCTTCAACCCACAGTGTAAAACTGTCTTTATAGTCACGAATATTTAAAATGCCCAACATTTGCATCAGTGCATATTGACAACGTGCTTGTGAGTGTGTTACACGTCAAAAAGCCATACATGAACTCTAAATCTCATGCCTCAGCTATGCAACTAATGTTAACTCTCTGGCAACCACACACTTATTTATGGTACCCCACTAACAGAAATCAAGTGACACTGAGACAGGGGATTTTGGTAGACATTCTGCATTTTGTCTACATTCTATCAAACCAAAACTTCTTGGGCCTCTTTGACCTGTGAAAGCAGGACCAACAAATCTGTCCTGAAATGTTGATAAAAAGCTACCAACTGTCAGTGTGAATCCCATAAGAGTGAAGACCTAACTGCCTCTGTACTTCTTTCATTGTCTCAATTTATAAATAACATTTATAAACCCACTTACTATGCGTGCTTTCACACTTCCACCATGAAGCAGATGAGAAGAGCATTCTTCTGGGTAATTGCATAGCGAGTAGTGGTAATTCCTTACCAATGTTTTGGGACTGAAGGGATGTCCTGACACATTGGTAAAGATTGGATTCTTGACCCTTGCAGATGGAATTTATAGGCTGTCCTGAAATGTCGGTAAGGAATTACCAATACTCGCTGCATAATAACCCAGAAGAATGGTCTCATAAACAAATTAATTGTTCAAAACATAAAACAAAATTCCTACCACTTTCTCTATCAAAAGAATACCATGTGGCTGGATGAAACAATATCAAAAAGGTCACTAATACCAACTCCTACACTGTAAACACCTGGGTTGCGACATGTATTTCCATAAGTGGTTACAATCATTTCAGACATGTGCTTGCTCCAACTTCAGTATGAAGTCTACCCTGAACATAGAGGTAGCAGGTTCCTTCTAAACATTCTGACCACCACCTATGTGACACATGATGCCACATCAGAATGTAAATTCTCACCACCACAAAAACCTTGCAAATAACATTAATGACATCCAGCTAAGTGCTAAAGGCATATACATTTTTTGGAACACTACACGATTGTATTGGTTAATTTCTGTCTGCTCTGTGTATGTGTGAATATGTAACAATTTTGACAATGAGTTTTATAACTTAGTATTTCTGTATTCTATGGTCAATGTTACATATCAAAGTAACGTAAAATCCATTACTCTAATGTTTTTTATTATATTTGTTAAGCCATCTTCAGATGTCAGATTGTGAGACATCACACTTATTCTCCTGTCATGAACAGTCTAAGTCTTACATATTTCAGTATTAATAAGCATAACAATACTCGTATCACAACCAGGACATCAGACACACACAAAAATACAAGCTAAATTTCAACACAGTGTATTTCAGTGCATTACATGATTATAATAAAGACTTCTGTATTATGAAAGAAAGCACAATATATTTAAACATTTTCTGCCACAGCTTAACAGTAATTGCAGCAGATATGATTTCTTGCCAAAGTAAAAATGGTCAAGCTTGAGAAGGAAGCAGTCTGGACATATTTCAGGTTTCAACTCAATTTCGATTTAAGAAAATTGGTATTTTAAGGTATCTGCATTCCACTTTGGGATTCTGTTGCTATGTATTCATTCCTGGCATTGCCACATGAAGCTCACTCTCAGGTGCTGAAAAGTTTCTTGTAGGAAATAAAGATCATTTTAAAAGCCTCCTGTGCAAGACATGTAACGAATTTCTAGCTTAATTACATCCAATTTATCGTCAGTCAGGAATCAGAAGTCCACTTCATATTATCTTCCTGCAATGGCAAAATTGTTGCTAAACTTGAAATAAAATTTAATATGTGGTGCACAAATTTTCTGGAAATCCAGGAGCCACCTCAAAATTCTAAGGACCACAACAATGACATGAAGCAACTTCCATACTGAGGACCTACAAATATTAGGAGCCACTGTGCAAACTTCAGTTGCCATTGCAACTTGGCAGCCAAGACTTGTGCACTCCTCTTAATATGCATTATAAATGTGTTGTTCACAGGCATTTGTATCAAGTTAAGATCACTCAAAATGCCAATGCCAAGGTATAAAGCAAAGCACTGATACAAAGACTGTGCACAGTCTGTAATCTGGTAAAAATCCCACCCTTCTGATCTGGTTTTCCAAATGCTATCCTAGCATTAATTTGGGGGAAGTGAGAAACCCTATAAAATCACTGATCAGGATAACCAAATCCATACAGTGTTCAAATTGGTTACATCCCAAATACGTGTCAAATGAAGACTATATGGAACTCTCACAACAAGTGACAGCATTGTTCTGAATAAAGTGTCCTATCAAACATATATATACAGGGTGTCCCAGGAGGAAAGGACCTAACTTCGGGAGAGTGTTCCTTAGGTCAAACTATACCGATATAACCCAAAACACCTATATCCAAAGTTCAATGGTTACGGAGATAT
>Ga0123352_10006775_pt1 | contig 17612 bp, 10 predicted proteins | sample TergutLab28metaG_FD_89700 | JGI IMG/M metagenome (GOLD analysis project Ga0123352, IMG submission 89700) | Labiotermes labralis P1 segment gut microbial communities from Petit-Saut dam, French Guiana - Lab288 P1 | ecosystem: Host-associated > Arthropoda: Insects > Digestive system > Gut ... | reverse complement strand
GATGATCGATCAGGTCGGCCAAGCACGGCAACAACCCCCTCAAAAGTGGAATAGGTACGGGCGGCTGTCAACCAGGATCGTCGTCGTACCATACACGATCTCTGTACAGAGGTTGGAATTGGTTATGGGTCTTGTCAGCGAATTCTCACAGAACATCTGAACATGCATCGGATTGCAGCGAAGTTTGTGCCGAGAGTGTTGACCCAGGATCAGAAAGACAGTCGAGTAGCGATCTGTCAGGAACTGAAGGAACTGTGATAAACGATCCCACACTCCTCTTGAACGTCGTCTCAGGCGATGAAAGCATCGCTTATGCTTACGACCCAGAGACAAAACTGCAATCTTCGCAATGGACTCTCATTCCCAATTGTGGTTTGAGAATAATATCTCTCCACAATTTTGCATTAAAGTCTCATAACAGAATTTTCATATAGTACTTAGAAAAATGGCCGAAAACATTCTCTAATTCCTCATAAAAATTGTCTTTCGAATCACCACTTTTCTTCTTACTTGGTGCGTGCATATTCAAAACAATGGTATTAGACCAGAGACTTCTCAGAACTATATATGACATCCTATCGCTAACAAACTCTACCCTTTTAACCACTGATATTATTATGTGGTGTATAACATAATCCTGTTCCCAATTGATGATTTTATTTTCCTTTTCCATAGAAAAATTATAATCCCCTGCTCTTGCATGGCCGTCTTTGTCTCACCTAACCTCCTGTGTACCCATTAAATCCAATTTATACCTTGCTAAGTCTGTGGCTACTGTTGTAAGTGACCTTAACCTCTAACGGCTCCTCACTTTCCATGTACCAAATCTCATGTCCCTCTTCCATTGTTCAGATCGTATCATAGAAATGTTCTTGCCCAAGGCGCATGTATCCTTTACGCAACGATGCCAGTTTTTAGGGTAAGGAGTTGTCAGCACCTCGCCCAACTCCCAAGCTGGAAGACCACACCTTGTCGGCTGTCTGCGACTGCTCACTCAATATATTCGCAGCTATCCTCTATATTGGAGGCCGTTCCTCCATCCGCACCCTGTGGGCGTGCTATGCCGTGATGACGGTGACCCACTTTATCATGGAATTGGCCAATAAGGGACAGAAAATTGCGTGTTGAACAAACCGGCGGCATTCTCTTTGCTACGGGCAAAGAGATGGGCAGGGGTTATTTGAGACGGTAGCACATGAACAGGTGGCAGACCTGCAATGGTCGCCGCCAGTCCAAGACGCTTATGAGCGAACCTCTGCCAAGTAGAGAATGAGAGCTCCTGGCAATGAGTAGGCCTAAGATGAAGGCGGCTGTGGCGCTGCTAACAGTTCACACAGTCCTACGGCTCTTATGTTAAAACTCGGTAGAACTGCCGACACTTTGCTGACACAAAAGAAGATTGTGTGTATTTTGCATGCCACCTGTCCGACACTGGCAGGCACAAGGTGCAGAACCTTGAGTCGTAAGTGTTTGAAACCCAAGGACCTAGAGAGTACGAGGGTGAACAGACTGATAAGCCTAGTGGCTAACTCAAGATTTGGCAACAGCGAGTATATACAGAAGAAATACAGTAGAACTCCACTTATGCGGACTAATTGGGACTGCGAGCCGTCCGGATATGCAGAAAATCGGATAATTAGATTTTTCTTTGTAAATAGACCACACTGGCAGATTGAAGTTGGACTATTAGTACTTACAGCATGTACCTGCGTCTCAACCCTTCGACCACGCCTGATTTGAAGTTCTAAAAACCATAACACTCTACTGTACTTGATAATATAACCGTTAATTCCAATGCAAGATAATTTTGTAGAATTCTCGACAAATTTACCCGAAGGGCAAAGTCGATCCGGATAATTGGCGATCCGGATAATCAGGGTCTGGATAAGTGGATTTCTACTATATTATGATTTACGTATCTTTAGGGTCCACAGTGGAATCACTCGCTTTTTGCTACTACTACTACTACTACTGCTACTACCATCACCACACTACTACCACTGCTATCACTACTACTACTACTATTACTACTACTGCTATCACTACTACTGCTATTACTAATACCACTAAAATCACTACTGCTACTACTATAAAAACAACAACAACAACTACTACTACTATTACTACTTCTGCTACCGTTTGTGTGAAATTCAATATAGTATATTTAACTTTTGTCTGGAATTTCTAACTTTTAAAAAAGGAAATAGTTTTATTGAGTTGTAGTTAATGGAAGAGCTACAGATGAACAATGTGCTGTTGGTGCTTATGTAATTGACCCTAAGTCAAGGAAGTGCGTTGAGAGTTAACAAAACTTCGGTTTAACAAGTTTCCTATTACCAAAGAAGGATGGCCTCAGCACGGCGTTTGTCAGCAAGAGCTGTTTCTCCAGACTACGAAACAAGCTAAACCAATACTATATACTTAAACAAGTGAGGCAGTCTTGGTTAACAAATCTATGGACTTTTTTCTTCAAAGAACAGATGAAAGAACAAGACGTGAGCCTAGTAAAGCACAAAAACACATTATCAAAATTACTTTTCTTTTCTTGTTAAGGACCATGCCATTTGCCATTCAAATAGAAAGGTGATGGATTGTACCAGGGTCTCCCATTGAATAATGCATATCAGGCTTATGGATGAGGATGAAATAAATTAGTATGTGCTCTACTGTAAGAAATTAGAAGTACGGGTGAAGATAAGGTCTTCTTCGTCTTATCGACATCTGTATGAAAGTAAATCTCTTATGATTGAACAAACTGCGTGGGTGCATGCAATGGCGGAGCGCGCTGTAAGTCAGGCCGTCACATAGACTTCAAGACTTAATTCTCAGAACATTTCTTGGTGCTCTGAAAGACAAAATTTTATTCATAGACAAGCCCTTCCTTCTAAAGATTTTTGTCCTCACTGGACAAAATTCTACATACAGAAACGATACTGGCTATATTAAAGCCAGACGTTTGAAGGAAAGAATATTTGCTATTTGTCCCTACGCTGTTCTGAGGAAAACCACGACAGTGAGTAGCCTTCTCATTTGTCAGAGGAATCGTATGGAAACTTAAGCATCACTGGTGTTCACACCAACCAACACAGCCGAGTCGAGTGTGCTGTATAGGATGAGACCCTAGTGTCAGAGGGAGGGCTGCACACCGAACAAGAAGAATCCTTGGCAAGTCCGCGCGAATCCCGTAAGTTGGACTATATAGAACTCAGAATTCTGAAGCCTAGAAACAACGGAACTTTAGCTGTTATTGAAGGATTACTTCAATATAGTTGTTGCAGAGGGTTGTTTAAAGTAAAGGTTTATCCAATAGGTTTTTTAGTAATCTTTAAACAGTGCACAAGTAAAGAACTCTACAACGATGGGAAATTTTTAACCTGCTGCTTTTGCACAAAATGATGTGGACAGAAAGGAGAAGGTACATAGGGCTACACTAAATGAATATGAAGAGATTGGAATTCGGAATATTTAGCCACTTGTACCTTGACCTGGCTACGTAATATCTGTTTCAAAAGTCACAATGAGAGACATTGTAGATGTCCTTGTAGTCCTTGACTAAAGGATTTTTTTATTCGGCGCAACAGCCCCCAGTGGGCCAGGGCCTCCTCATTCATGAGGTTTATAGACCACACACAACGACGCACCACAGTCGGTAGGAATCCTCTGGATGACTGATTAGCTCGTCGCAGAGACCTCTACCTGACAACACACAAAACACGCACAACAGTCACACATCCATGCCCCCGGCGGGGTTCGAACGCACAACCTCAGTAGGCGAGCGGCTGCAGGCCTACGGAGACTTCGCGGCCACTGGGACGGGCTAACTAAAGGAATTAGCATTTACAAATTCATATCCGAACGCAAAGAAGCAGGACTTACTTCCGATAACTGCGGTCTGAGTGACAATAATGAAACACGCGGCATCAGGACTTAACGACTTGGCAAGACTCGTGGGCCTCGACTCGACTCCGCCTTACTTGTGTGTACACCTCCTCACGCCTGGCCGTTATAAGCAAGACAAACCGTCTCCGTTGCGTCTTTGTGGGTCTGATTGGACTTAACTCTGCTCCCCTCTGCTGGTGTGTACGCATTTCCGCGAGAGGCCATTATGTTAAAGCACACCGTCTTTGCTGCGTTTTGTGAGTCTGATTGGTCTCGACTCGACTAGACTCGTCTACGTTGCTGAGTACGCACCCATAGCCTGTTTAATGCAGCTTGCCACCGGACCGTTGTTGATGTAGTTCAATGAATGTGTGAGATTTGAACTTCTCAAGGCGGCAACTATCAAAAAGTCTGTCTTTCAAAATGTTATGCCCGTAACCCGGTACATATTTGCCGGCGTTTTGGAGAAACCTGACGTACCTATTTTCACGATAGTATTTTGTGTCCTGAGGAAGGGAGCAACTTATTCTTCCGAAACGTCATTTACTGTCTGCCAGACTTCATGGTATCACAACCCAGAAAACTATATTCTCTACGGCTGAACCCAGACCACACACCACTTTCTATTTCCTTAAGACGAATTATTTCTTCCCTTCAGATTTTATGAATGAAATAAAGTGAAATGCCAACTTGATGCAACTAGGTAATTTTATTGATGTATTCTTAGCTCAGCATGTTTCGGGTACGTAAGCCCATCATCAGGAGCATTATATGTTGAGTTGCAGCATACGGTTTTCTGCACCGAGTTTGTCTATGGGTGGTGGTCTTGAGAGCTGCTGTGTTGGTTGTGTGTGCGGTGCGGATGTACACACAACCACATTTAATCAGATCTTCGTGGAAGTTTCTGCATTGGACAAAATTTACTTTGATTGCTGACCAATGTATGATATATATATATAAATAAATAAATACACATATATATATATATATATATATATACGTGTGTGTGTGTGTGTGTGTGTGCGAACGTGTATCGCTTTCAAGAAATGGCATTTTACGAGTATTATAAAAGTTGTATTCTGCCTAAGATTGTGTTGAAAATACCCTCTGTATTTCATTTATTTATGCAGGAAATATTCTTTTCACGAGAAAAAAGTGCTTACTTCGAAAAAAACTGAAGAAATCCAATTTCCCGAATACGCTGGAGCGATTGGAGAGGCAGGAGAAGCAGATACTGGGGCTGAGATAGGGTACAGTTTGCCATAAAAAGCAGATGAACTAAGCGTTACTGGAACGGAATCAATTTTCAATACGCAGCTTCAATTTATTATCTATCATTAATTAGTTATTTTACAGATTGGAACTCTCAGAGAGACTAATTTTATTCATTTCCTCGATAAATAGTTTAAACGTAAGATTTTAGACTTAATCGCGAAAAAAGCAAAGTTATCAGTCAAAACCAACATGCATTTCATTCAGAGGTACAAAGTATTTGTTTTGGTTTAATTGATTAATCCATCAACAGGCCTTGTACAAGATATACACCAAGAATAAAGCAATCGCATGTCAATTTGAGTACATCTGTTGTGTTTCCTTTTCCTGTAGGATCGCACTTTACAATTAACATTACAATAAAAATGGTAATATCAAAAATACACTATCCGGGTTAAAAACATCGACAAAACCTAAAGAAGAAATTTTGAAATTTTTATGGCACCAATGTAAGGTAGAAAATTCGTTACTTTTATCGAGAAGACATGATTGAGGTGTACGCAACGGGATGTATTGCATTAAATTAATTTTACCTCAAAATCAGAATTTCCTCTAAATAGTACATAAATTTTCTTATCTCGCACTGGTCACATAGCGCCTCCTTCAAAATAGGCAACCAGTAAGTCCTGTTTAGGAACCTACTGGCTGTCTACTGTACGAATCACAGAAAATAAATAAATACATTGTGTAGGAAAAATGCAGTTTCTTTTGTTAAGGCAGACGGTACGTATGTCTATGAGTGTGCTTTAAAGAGTTAATATATCATATATCAGGTGGATTTTGGTTCTGAACCCGGGATTTTTGGTTGGCCTACTTATGGGGATTCCACTTCATTTATTCATAAAAACAGAATACACAGAGACTTCTAGTTTTGAATAAAAATATTTCAAATGTTTTTCAGTTTTCTTAAATGGATTTTTATACGAGTCTGTTGGGAAAGAACCTGGGACAGCTAAGTGTCGACAGGGGTATAATACTAAAGCGGAAGTTAAAGAGAATGTGACGTTGTAGCTACATTTATGTGATTCAGGTTATGTTTCGGTAAATAATATTGTGAAGATAGTAATGACAACTCAAGTTCCATATAGTACAGAGAATTCCTGAACTACTTGAGTGACTATCCGGATATTTCAGCTCTAAAACTACTCAAAATGTGTGTACCGGCTGTCCATTTTGAAAGTTTCAAATTATTCATTTATTTGCATATGCGCAGAACACGTATGCCTGCAACACACTAAAAGCAGCTGAAATTTTAATATCCTCATCTTTTGTATCTTTTGTATTTTGTGTGGTCAGGTAGGTGTTAAAAATTTTTCGAAGGAACTATCTTCAAGATAGAAGCTCCAAAGTTTTGGAAAGCCTAATTCTGTTTCATTTCACATAACGTAATTCTCTTAAAACTTTTCTCTCAAAACCCTGAAGACGAGGGTAGTATTTTCCTCCGAATCGCTGGTAACCATGTAATAGAAAGGACAACAAGGTGAATCTACAAAGAATCGAAAAAAAAAGACCTATATTTCTCTGTAGTTTTAACGAAAGACATAAAATATTGTCCTTGCAGTACATCAGTCAGATGTCAGAATCCTCGCTATAGGAACTCACAAATGTAACCGACAACTTCCAGGTCTGACTACCAGCTGTAAGCAAACTCATCGGAACAGCTGCAGGCGCTATGGCCAGTGGTTGGATTGCGTCGTAGACAGCCGAACAGTCGGCCTGCCAACTATCGGGTAACGGCCGTAAAGGGACAAGTGCGTAAGTTAAACTGGTCTCTGGTGCGAGGTTAAGAATGTGTGGAGCTAACCCCCACTCCCAGTAAGACACTGTATAATCTAGTAGGTGGAATGCAACTTCCTACATCATCAGGGTGACAACAAAATTTAAAATTGTACTACACATTTTCAGGCACTGCTGCAAAATTGCAAAAAAGCAACTATTAGCTTCGTCATGTCTGTCTGTCCTTCAGTCTGCATAGAACTCAGTTCCCACTGGAAGGATTTTTGTGAAATTTGGTGTGAGTATTTTTCGAAAATCGATTAAGAAAACTGAAGTCACATTCATATTTGATGGGTACTTTACATTAAGACCCATGTACATTTATGACAATATCTCGCCAAATTCTTTTTGAATGAGAAATGTTTCGGGCATACTTTGTAGAGAAAGTCAAAACACATATTTTATGTTAAAAATTCCCCCCCCCCCCCTAGTATCGTGCCGTTTATGAGATAATATGGTAAAATATGTTAGAGCCAGACAGGCCACAGACGACAGCATAATTGAGCGCATGGGCTTTGCTTGATGGATAAATAAGGTTACAGGATATGTAAGGCTCAGTCCTTTTCCACAGCAATAATGATTAAGCGAACCCGCCCTGACGTTACTTTCATACTAACATTGCCTGTCTTTGGCGTCTTCAGGTTTAGTATGCAGTGTGTGTTAGAATTTCTCATTAGTTCAGCGCCATTAAGATAAGTTAGCCAATCGAAGGATCAACTGAGAATTCCCACCAGGCCAGTTCAACCTGTTACAGCCCCACTCCTACCCGAAATGCAAAAAATGTGAACATCGGACTAGAGCTGAGAGGATAGAATAACACAGCATACTTGTGGCTGCACGCTTCTTGTGGCGTATTACATAATCTACACGATCACCCTTCGTAACTTTGTTGTCCCGACGTGCTCAGTCTGGTAGGTGATCCTCTTTCGGGAAACGGATGTGGTTCAGCGAATCAAATATAGTTTTATTTATTTTTTGTTGTTTTATTTACTCAATTTATTCTTTATATAAAATAATGGAGCACTATACCCAATAAAACAACTAGATCATTTCTAGGAAACTGACACAGTCACTTCTCTGTACTCCCACCTACACCACACTAGTACGCGACTGACTTCCTTACTGGATTGCTAGCATCCGTTATCAGCTCCTAACGTTTTCTCATTTAAATCTCCCCCCTCCTTCCCATCGCCAACGGTCCCGAATATACGTTGACAGATTAACTTACAACGTATGCCATGAACCGTCCACAACTGACGCCAGCAATCCTAAGAAACAACTATACTAAAAATTATCGGCTACAATAAGGTATCTGTACTGTCTGCATAGATCAGAATGTTTCTTGAGAAACCAAATGTTGATAATAATTCTTTTATGGGAAACGGTGTTCATTACTGTCTTAACAACAGCATACCGCAGAACCTATCATGAGACAGAAGAATACATTCCACACCACCGCCGTTGAGTTCGTTGAAAACTATTTTAATATTTTCCTAAATCTACGCCTAGATCCAGAAGTTGTGACTTCATCTTAAAACAAGCAGCAAAAACAAAATCAAAGAAAGTAGATGGCTTAATTTTCAAGTTATCTGAGAAATATTAATGGCCTAAATTTGTCTATTTATTGAAGATATTATCGCTACATCTGTTCTGGTATCGTAATGGGGTTAATACAGTTTCCAGTATCACGCACCAGTAAAGTTACATTTGTGTTTTATTTACCTTACATTACTTTTTATTTCAAATAAACATCTTTTACTCCTTGCCCTCAAGTTCACTCGATGCAAAATGTACACACGTGTAATTTTTTTTCTTGTGGCTCTGCGACCCAACGCGGTTCAATGCCTCCTCATTTACGAGATTTCTAGATCACACACAACGACGCAGCACAGTCGGTAAGACTATTCTGAACGAGTTATCAGCTCTGCCGCAGGAACCTCTACCTGACAATGCACAGCACTTACAGCAGACAAATAACCATCTCCCCCGGCGGGATTCGAACCCACAATCTCAACAGACGAACGCCCCAGACCGCGCGGCCACTGGGACCGGCACACATATATAATAACTAATGTAAATATAGGTATTGTAGAACTCCACCTATCCGGATTAATTGGGACGGCGAACCATCTGGATTATTGGAGTTTCTTTGATAACAGGCTATATTGGCAGTGTGAAGTTCGGCTGTTTCTATTTACAGCATGTACCTGCGTCTAAACCTTTCGACCACGCCTGATATGAAGTTCTAGAAGCCGTAACACTGCACTGTACTTGATGCGATAACCGGTAATTTCAAGGCAAGTTAGTTTTGTAGAATTCTCGACAAATTTACCCGAAAGACCAAGTCTATCCGGATAACCAGCGTCCGGATAAGTGGAGTTTTAAGGTATAGGTATATATTTATGTGCGAGGCCTGGAGCTGGCGCCGTTTCCGCCTGTACTAAGGACGGCCCCACACAGGTTTTTTAAGCGGTCTGTTTCCCTTGTGGTTTCAAACTAAACGTGTATGTGAATTGCGGCTGTTCAATAAAGTGTGCTACATGTCCTGCCAGTCTCATGACCTTAGTTTCTGAAGAGCAGTGAACGGTTCCAAAATCCCCTCTCCTACTTCCGGACATTTGTGTCCAATATATTTGGTTTTCAGCAAGAGGAGTTTCAACAAACAATTTAACATAAGGTTCCTCATCCCCGTTGTGTACATAAATAATGTAGATTGGAGTGTAGTACAGTACATACAGTACATACAGTACATACAGTACATACAGTACATACAGTACATACAGTACATACAGTACATACACTCCAATCTAGTTCAACAAACAATTCATATTCACTGCACTGTAAGAAGCACAGCTGAGTGACACATGTCACAGATAATACTGTTAATGGATGTCACGTAACGCCACATACACAAAACGTTGTGACAAAAACACCGCTGTTACTCTTGAAATGTGAACATTGTCACCAGCGTCGCGGGGTATTCAAGTCAGTAGGTCGTTTTTTTAAAGATTTAATTAATACTTGCACATAGTGTAGGAACTAACTTCTTTCTGGCCACTGACCCACAATGCGGTTTAGAGTGGGCTTAGTTGATAATAAGCTAGCACTGCTCGGAGCAGCGGCTGGCGTAGTTGGTTGAAGCACGGCGCTTTCAGCCGAAAGGCCGAGGGTTCGATAGAGAAGGCTGTGTTTGTACAGTGCTTCTAGTGACCGAGTTATGGTGAAAGTAAGTAGTGAAATAGTGCAGTGATATATTTACTGTGTGCGCGTGACTTACTAACGGAAGTGGGCGAGAGTGGAGAGCCTTGGGTGAACGGCAGAACACCCTGGTATGTACATTTGACCCACAAAGCCCCCGGATGTCAGGGTATGATATACCGAATGAATACATGAACAACTGCATGTGGTTGAGGCCACAGTAACCATGATTCAAACACATGGACCGCGACGACGGGTATTCATAAATTTGTAGATCTACAAAACGTGCAGGAAGTACAACAGAAAACAAAAGGTCAGTCTGAATATAAACATTCGAATGGGGAAATATCCTCTGTCCGTATAGTGATGGCAGGAATGGACACCAAACGGGTGCGGATAGCCAACCTGCGCCGGAGATTGATGAGGGAACAATAAGAGTAGCACTAGCGTATTACGGCGAAATCTTGGTCATAAAAGAGGAGAAATGGTCCAAAACCTACCGCTACGCAGTAGTGAGCTGTGTCCGGATTGTGGTGATAACACTCACAAAGCACATAAGTCCTACTTAACAATAGGCGACACCGAGTTCTGGCAACCTACGACGGGCAGTCTATGACTTGTTACGGTTGTGGGGACACCGGGCACGTATACCAGGTGTGCCCCGGACGGCGGAGAGAGGAAAGAACGGCGGAAAATTATACAAAAAAACAACAACATGGGTCGGCATTGCGGCGGAAGGACAACAACCATTGGGGCCAGTAGGTGGCGAGAAACAAGACGGTACAGTTCAGCACAGTGCCCGGTTAAGCCCCGTCGAAGAACAGAGAACAACCGACGTAAAAGGGGGACGCACAGCAAACACAACCCCATAGCGGATCCACGGAACGGACACACGAAACCGCGCGAGAAGCCGCCAGCACACGCGACATGACGAAGGAAATGACTGATCAGAGCGCCATGGCTGGGCGGGATGAACCTGACTTCACGGAGCAAGAGGAAGATAGAATGGACGACTAGGCCACCAACGCAACAGGGACGGATTGTCCAGGGCAACCTGTAGAGGACGACAACGAATCGACAAACCGACAGGGGAACTAGGCACGGGAGAGAGACGTGCAGGAAGCACACACAGAGAAACCAAGTTGGGAATCTACCCATTCGGGGAAGGGAAGACAGTCAAATCAGCCCAAAACAATTAAAAAAGATGAAATTAAAAAATAGAGATCGGACGCATGACAGGACATGCAGCCGAACTCGTGATGCACTGGCGCGAAAAAAATAGCGACAGCCAGGATAGCAGACTGCCTCCATAAGAATGGATGAACGTCATCATACTAGCAACACTAAACATAAATGGGTTGCACACGAGGACCAGAGTGGAAATGTTACACGACTTCCTCCGAAAACAGGAAATTGACATACTAATTTTACAAGAGGTCACTCACCCCAACATGGTGAACTACACGGATACAGAACGTATACAAATGTTGGAACATCAATGAGAGGCACGGCCTTTGTGAGGAGGGATGAAATGCACCTCACCAACATGAATAGTTGCTGGAACGGCAAATCGAAAAGGAAGAAATCCCGCAAGCGTTACGAGTAGGAGGACGCAACGAAGCGCCTGGTAGCGATGGCATAGGATTGGAATTTTACAAAGCGAACTGGACAGCACTCAAAGACGACCTGTGCACCGTCATGAATCGGATGCACATGGGGAAATTATCACAACGCAACAAAAACACGGGGTGATCGTATGTCCGCCGAAGAACATTGGGGTCACACAAACCAAGAGACTTCCGTCCTATCACCCTCCTGAATGTTGATTACAAACTTCCAGCTAGGATTCTTGCGCATCGGTTTCGCCCACTGTTGGCCGAACAACTGCAGACGACCCTATTCTGTGGCGTCCCTAGTAATACCATATTGGAAGCCGTAACTACGGTGCGAGAGGCAATAATAATAATATTTATTAACTGCAATTGGGTTGTTACTCGGTGGCAGTAACACGATAACCTATGTGCGTGCTTTCATTGGATTTCCAAGAGGCGTTTGACAGGATATGTCAACAGGACTTGTTTACAATACTACAGAGTTATGGGCTGAGCGATTGGTTCGTAGACCGCATAAGAAATGTGTATAAAACGCCGTATCCTCAGTTCAAATCAACGGACACATCGCAGGACCAATTGCAATCCGATGCTTCATTCGTCAAGGATGCCCTATGTCATATGCTCTGTGCATAAACCCCTTGGTCAAAATCCTGGAAAAAAGCCTTTCAGGCGTTCTTCTTGGACGGAGTGGCCGACGTACGGCGGTGGTAGCATCCGCGGACGACGTCACGATTTTTGTTACGAAGCCCGATGATTTTCGGGTAATACGTGACGCGGTACGAATCTATCAGAAAGCGTCTGGAGCGTGCTTAAACACCAGGAACTCCAAAGCCTTAGCGACTGGATGATGGGAGAGAACTGCGAACTACCTGGGTGTAGACTTTCACCCGACCATAAGGATTCTCGGTATCACATACAGCAGCACGATAGACCGAGCAATGCAAGGAGGTTGGGCGCAGATGACACGCAGAGTCACGGCAAAAGCTAAGCATGTGTATGGAAGAGATCTATGTCTAGCGCAAAGGGTGCGATATGTAGAGACTTCTCTTTTAGCCACCATCTGGTATACAGCACAAATCCTCCCAGCGCCGGCGACGTATACACGATAGTTGACAACAGCAATAACATGGTACATCTGGCAAGGAGCAACGTTCAGAGTGCCCTTAACAACGCTATAGAAACCCAAGCCGCAAGGGGAATTGGCATTACTAGACATAGCGGCAAAGTTTCGAGCCCTCCTGCTAAGACGCATGTGGGTGCGAAGAGAAAAAAGGGCACATCAACGGTAACATGGCTCAAAGCCTGGGGCTAGTGGGGCCACAGGCGAACCCATCAAACGCGGGAAGATTACCCAACAGGCTAGCGTATTTACAACACTATGCACTCGATATGGCCTATATTGCACCACTCAGGCCAGACGAAACACCACTCCTCTTCATAATGTGTCTATACAACACCTTGCAGCAGTTGGCAGCAGCTGGGAAGAAATAAACTGAAAATGAGGGTTGTTCAGAAAAGACCGACCATAAACTGGGACCGGGTATGACGAAATCTGCACGCCTCCAAGGTATCGGAGGAGATGAAATCCGCCTGGTACTCTGTAATCCATGACCTCATCCCAACAAACGAACGCCCAGCCGCAATTCATCTGGTGGACACAGACGTTTGTAGACAGTGTGAATGTGCACACGGGACCGCCATCTGGAACTCGACACGGCACCGAGTGGCCATGGTGCTCCGGACTGACCCGAGACTTGTTTCCACCGAGTGTATCCTTCGTCTTCATTTCCACTTCTGTCCTCCACAACGACAGATGGCGATATTGTGAACCCAAGCCCACTTGGTCTGGTGCCGCACACAAGGACTGCGACGCCAATCGCTAGTCGACTACATCGACTATATGAGGCGGTCGAGATGGAAAGAGTACAAACGACTAAAACGACTTCAACAAATCGGCAACCCCCTGAACGTGAAATAGAGAGCACAGCGACCATGAATGCGCCACGTTTACAGACGCGACGAAAGCTTAGCGGGGGTAGTTACATCCACCCACGCTCACCAATGGATACGGATCGACACGGGACAAAGTCGCGCTTTAGGCGACTAAACGAGAGGCAACATCGCAACATGCAAATTGTACACGCCAGCACTCACCCACCCACCCCAAACCCAGGCTCATGCCCGTGTCAATGACGATGTGCGAGATCAATCTATTAAAATGAGCAAAATCAATAAACGCATCAAAAAATTCTCTCTGATGTCAGTGTAATTTTTATCTTTGACTTAATCCTTCTAGCAGCACTGTGACCCTCGAGTCGACTCAGCCTCTAACAATAATGAGAACCAGGAATATTTTCTGTGGGTAAAGAGTGACAACCTTGCCACTTTCGTGACCAAAATTAGCAGTTTGCGGTTTCGGAATAGAGGTCGCAAACGTTACAGATGAAGGCAATTTGCTCTGTTACCTTCTATGGTTTTTTTCTGGGGCTCAACAGAACAACTCGAGCCTAGGCCGCCTTAATGTTGAGGTTTCCTAATCACACACAAAAGCTCACACACGGTGGCACTCTTCTGAACGAGTTATCGTCCCGTCGCAGAGGTCGCTACAAACACAACACACAACAGATAAAAGAGACGAACATCCATTTCGTCAGCGGGATTCGAACCCGCAATCCCAGCAATCGAGCAATCGCCGAACTTAGCCTAAGATCGCCCGGCTACCGGAGTCGGTGAGTGGTATATTTGGTTACATCAAAACCAAACCTTACGTATCTCATTAAAGGAAATGTTTAGGTGGAACTTAACTGGACTTCTCTATGGATGAGAATACTTAACAACGATTATGCTAGCTATGATGAAGCTGGTTCGAAGCCATCTGCAGACAACAGAAAAAAACAAAAAGCGTAGAATATTTTTCAACAGCCACACTGTCAAGAAATTTGCAAAATGGTTTCTATTCAAGAGAAAGTCACAGCAGAGAAGTTCATTGTTCGATCACACTGTTTGAGATTCGAATCCCCGCTGTAAGCAACTGCCAATGAACTAACAGCGAAGCTTGTCTATTTCCTAAACTCAACCGTGACAAGATGAAGTACTCATAAATTACCAGAGGTTGTAACAACCATTGACTTATACTAATAAACCTCGAGCTCTTGGCGCCACAAGTTTCTTGTAAGAACCAATTATAATTCGACTACTATTTTTCACTTGGATGCTTCACAATCCAGGCAACATACACATAAGGTGACATTGAGATGCGTTCAAGTAACAGTTGTTGAACAGGAAAAGTAATACATATTAAATATTATGAAAGTGTGTATACATCCGTGCGTTATATATCCGGTATGCACATCGCATCCTTTCTGCGCAGCATTATGTTTTCATCTGTGGCCTGTCTACAAGATTTAGGCGTGTTCGCAAAATTTCGAAACGCAACTATTAGCTTCGTAATATTTCTCATTCCGTCTGTCCGTATGGAAAAACTTGGATCCCACTAAACGGATTTTCATTAAATTTAATATTTCAATATTTTTCCAAAAACCTTCAAGAAAATTCAAGTTTCATTAAAATCGGACAAGAATATGGGTTACCTTACATGAAGACCGATGTACATTTTTGGTAATATTTCTCTCAATTCTTCTTATAATGCGAAATGTTTCAGACAAAAGTTGTAGAGAAAATCAGAACACACATTTTGTGTTCAGTAAATTTTTTTTTCGAAAATTGTGTCTTTATGAAATAGCGTGGAAAGATATTATAGAACGGGGCGGAATAGATGACAATATGGCGCATGACCTTTGCATGCTGGACAACTAAGGCTACACGGACTCACAAAATATAACAATTACTGGTTGCCCACTGCAACATCGATTGCACGAAAGCGCCTCAGTATTACGCTATAGTACATTGCCTGTTTTATTTCACATTATCTCATAAACGGCAAGATTATCCGTGGGGGGGGGGGGAGGAGGAAAATTGAAAATAAAAGCGTATTTTGATTTTTTTTTTACAACTCTTGTTTGATTTCTCATTCTAAGAAAAATTCATCGAGCTATTACGGTAAGAGTATGTAGGTCTTTATTTAAAATTCTCATTATTAATGTCAAATTTTAGTAAAACTTCAATTTTCTCGACAGGTTTTCGAAAAAATTTCAAATACAAATTTCATAAATATCCATCCAGTGTGAGCCGAGTTGTTTCAAGCGGTGAGCTAAAGGGACGGACAGACGTGATGAAGCCACGTAATTGTCGCTTTTCGCAATTTTGCGAACGCGTCTAAAAACGACGAGACGAAATAACCAATCAGAATCCCTTAAATTCAAGTAAAAAATCAGACTGTGTTGTACTCACGAGAAAGTAGAAGCAGGGAGATGCATATAGACAGATACAGATGTCAATAGGAATTTAAGTGTTCTAACGTTCGCATTTGAGAGGCAAAACTATACAGCTTTTCTCTTGAATTACTACCTATACCCACAGCGTTAGCCGGAGATTAGTAATAATGTAATAATACTGAATCTAAGTGGATTTATTTACAGTAAGCACTAAACGTGACCTGATGTAACAAAGTCCCACCGTAACCTAAAGAGGGCTCTCTCATCGAAACCGCTAGACCGGGACAACAAGGCGAGCTTGAGTGCGGTTATGTGAAAATGGACTCGATTCAGCTAGCTAAGCGTCTAGAGGTGGAATGTTCTGAAACCGTAACAAGCCTTTGGATTTAACATTCATAGGTCCGTGCATCGCTAATATATTCGCAGAGTACAACGAACAAAATGCGACGTTTCTCAGCTATTTATTTATTTCTGTAAGATCTCGCCCAGACCAGCAGCAGGTAGCAGTAACGGTCTGACAAATGCCTGACGCTGTATGTGCAGTTTTGAGCCCCTGATGATGGACGGAAAACCGGTCTAAAACTTGTAGAGCATCTTACAGAAATAAATAAATTGAGAAACTTCGCATCTTGTTGGTTGTACACTGCGAAGCCTCTGGATGTCACGATAATTGAGAGAGTCCATTCCTATGTGAGCAACTGCTAGTGTATCTTGGAAATTTGCCTCTGGAAATTCACCACTTTTCCTGCGTCGATTCGATGAGTGATCACGGAGTTATAAAAATGGTTAGATATCCTTCATGTCAATTTGGAGTTTTCCTTAATATAAACCACCCAGTCAGTCCACTTCCTAATAAGCTTTCGTTAATAGAGGTGTCTTTGGTGAGCATCGAAGAATGACACTTAAAATTTATTAATCACTTTTAGATTTGTTTCCAGACCTTCAACATTCATTCAAAGTCACAGCTGAAAAGTGTCGTCTGCTACAGTCAGAATGCAAATAATTGGAATTTGTAAAGAAATGTAGAACATGCGTGAAGCACGGTCGCTGGAGGGTGCCCTTCACAGTTGTGATGTGGTTTGAAAGTGGGTAGCAGTTTGTAGCCTACGTCAGCCGGAAACCGAATGTCGCCGGCCACCCTGGAGTAAGACATATGAAACCCGCACAGCTCATCGGCTACTCTACTGTACATATTGATATAGAATACACAGAGTGTTTCGGGAGGATGTGCCATTCTTCGGGAAAACCATCATTGTATTAAATTACATTAATATTACCCAAAAAAGTATCACAGAAGTTGCAATTTACGCAGTTAATAGCGAGATAAGTTTTAAAGACTGAGAATAATTGTACATTTATTGGTTACAAGTACATTTTTTGACGTTTTGTTGACCGTGCATCTCAGTATATTTATCTTAGTAATTAACCAACTTGATGCACAAAATTTTTGTTTTACAATAAGTTTATTTCATGCCTCTACATGTTTCGAGCACATTTGCTCATCATCAGGAGGTCAAAATTGCATTACACAGCCTCTGGT
>Ga0123352_10006772_pt1 | contig 17618 bp, 15 predicted proteins | sample TergutLab28metaG_FD_89700 | JGI IMG/M metagenome (GOLD analysis project Ga0123352, IMG submission 89700) | Labiotermes labralis P1 segment gut microbial communities from Petit-Saut dam, French Guiana - Lab288 P1 | ecosystem: Host-associated > Arthropoda: Insects > Digestive system > Gut ... | reverse complement strand
TAGATTTAGGCTGTTGAAACGATTGACGATTTGTGCACTTGGGACAAGTTGTGTTTTGACCATCATTTCGGACTCGAAAAAAGGATCTCGTAAATGCTCTCTAAGATAGCTGACACCTCCTCCGAAAATGGCAAATATGAGTAGAATCCAAAAGTGTTTTTTTGTAAAGCGTAAAAAATTCAAAAATAAATTTCCGATCCATGTGAAAAGATTGCGAATACCGCGTCCAATACCTACTGTTACATCAATAAGATCAATTTCTTTAGGTTCTGTCTGAGTTTGAGGGATAGGGTTTTCTGACATATTTGTGCTGTGTTTTGATTAGTTTTGTTGAAAAATGTTGTTGCAAAGATACGAAAAAATTATTGAAAACGCAATATCTTGTTCCGGAAAATCTGGGAACTCCGATGAGGTTAGTCATTTAAAAAGAGCCTTTCTATCTCTGAAATTATTTTTGATCTTGAAAAATGTTGGTTGTAATACTCTTTTCCTCGTTTACCCATTTCACTCAATTTTTCTTGAGGATATTGAGATAATTCATGTAAATTTTGAGCAAAAGTATGTGCATCACCAGCATTGCAAGTCAATCCCGCCCCGGCTTCATCAATAATAGATGCGCTTTCTCCATTCAGCATTACAGCAATAGGCTTGGAGGACGTTAAAGCGGTTTGTATTCGCATTGGAACAGTTAAGGCAAATATTGGCTCATCTTTGAGAGACACAAGCAAAGCATCAGCATGAATAATAAGACTTGGCATTTCCTCTGCGGGAAATCCTCCCAGAAAATGAACATTTTTTAGTTGTGCTTTTTTTACTTCTTCTTCAAACCATACTTTTTTTCTTCCTTCGCCAACGATGATTAACTGAACGCTGCTGTTCATTTTGCTCAACTGTTCGGCTGTTGCAAACAAGGCTTCACAATCCTGTGCCACTCCTACATTTCCGGTAAACATCACCTTAAAGCCTTCAGGCATTAGTGAAGCATCTTTTTGTCTGTGTGTCTGTGGATTCTCATAAATTTCCTCCGCCCAATTGGGAGCATAAAATATTTTGTCGGTCGGAATCCCTTTTTCTTCAATCGAAGACAGAAAACCTCTTGATGAAATGAGAATTTTATCTACACGTTTATAGATAAATTTTACCATCTTTTCAAGCATTTTGAGAATTCTTTTTGACTGAATATTCCCTGCTGCACTAACACTTTCCGGCCATAAATCCAACACCCACAACAATACCGGTGTTTTATGAAACCAACGGTGTAAAATGGCAGGAAAAGCGACAGTAATGGGCGATGTCGCAAATACTAAAACAGCATCATATTTTTTATGATGAAACAACATGTAAAAACAAGATGTTACCACAAAAGAAAAATAGTTAATAAATAGCCGAAATCCGGAGGCACTACCTCTCGGAATAAGAGGCAACCGACGGATGTGTACGCCTTTGTAGTTTTCTTTACGAGAAGAAAACAGCCCATACCCTTTATAATATTTCCCTTGCGGATAATTAGGTTTTCCCGTTAAAACCTTAACAATGTGTCCTCGTTTGACCAAATCTTCAGCCAAATCATTTACTTTAAAGTTTTCTGGCCAAAAGTATTGGCTAATGATTAGCAATTTCATTTTTGCAATTTATTTTTCTTGCCAAACCGTTCTTTTTACATAATCCGTATAAGACAAAATAATCCGCACCACTTTGTCCGAAACATTTGGCATTGAGTAATCGGCAACCTGCCTGAATTTTGATTTTTCACTATTCAATTGAATGAGTCCTTGCAAAACTCTTTCGGGATTTAAGCCGACCATCATTACTGCGGCCTCTTCCATTGCCTCAGGGCGTTCGTGTGCCTCGCGAATATTTAATGCTGGAAAGCCAAGAATGGACGACTCTTCAGAAATTGTACCACTATCAGATAACACGGCTTTTGCAGCTATTTGCAAAGCAATATAATCACTCAATCCCAACGGCTTCATCAATTGCACATGTTCGTGAAATTGTACGTTGTGTTTTTCAATCATGTTACGAGTGCGTGGATGTGTTGAGACAATGATGGGAAAATTATATTGCTCAGCAACCGTATTCAAAATTTCGACTAAGTTGAAAAAGTTTTTTTCATTAGAAATGTTTTCTTCACGATGTGCCGAAACAACAAAGTATTTTTGTTTTTCAAGTTTCAAATCTTTCAGGATGTTTGATTTTTCTACCTTTGGTAAATACGTATTCAACACCTCAAACATCGGACTACCCGTCTTTATAACTCTATCCGGTGGTAACCCTTCCCGCAGTAAATATTCACGAGCAATATCACTATAAGTAAGATTGATGTCCGAAATATGATCCACAATTTTCCGATTGGTTTCTTCCGGCACTCGTTGGTCGAAACAGCGATTTCCGGCTTCCATGTGAAAAATGGGAATATGTCGTTTTTTTGCGGCAATAGCGCAAAGACAAGAATTAGTATCGCCCAAAACCAAAAACGCATCAGGATTTTCTTTTTCCAAAACAGGGTCAATGTTAATCAAAATTTGACCTGCGGTTTCAGTGGCATTTTTTCCGGCAGCATTCAAAAAACAATCTGGTTTGCGAAGTCCTAAATCTTCAAAAAATATTTCGTTCAATTCATAATCATAATTTTGCCCTGTATGCACCAAAACGTGTTCTATTGCTTCGGAAACATCTAATTTTTGTAACACGCAAGACAGTCGAATAATTTCGGGACGTGTGCCGACAACGGTTAGTACTTTTAATTTTTGATTTTTGATTTTTGATTTTTGATTTGTATTCGGCATGGTTTAGTGTTTTGGGGAAATATTATTTTATATTTTCAATAGGTTCAAAAAAAGTATCAGGATCGTTTGAGTCAAACATTTCATTGATCCAAAATTGTGTGATTAGTTCGGTTTTTCCGATGTTGGTAATATTGTGTGTGTACCATATCGGCATATCTACGTACGCAGGGTTTTCTCCCGAAAGCGTAAAATTCAAAATTTCATTGGTGCCAATTTTTCGCAATTGAATGCGTGCTTCGCCTTGCAACACAACAAAGCGTTCGATTTTTCTTGTGTGATAATGATTTCCGCGTGTAATGCCCGGTTTTGTTGTGGAAAATGAAATTTGTCCACCGGAATGCAATTTTATCGTTTCCACAAAAATGCCTCTCTCATCTTCGTTTTTTTTCAATAACACGGGAAAATGCGATTGTGCATCAATATAGCAACGAAACGTATTGAATAAATTTATTTCAAATTTAGACGAAAGCGAGGGAATAATGCCCTGTTCAAAGTATTGTGTTTTGTAGATTTCTAATAGGGCCAAAATTTCCGAAACTTTTTTTTCGGCAGTATGAGGCATTTGTAGGGGTCGAAAATTTTCGACCCCTACCGATATTTCATAAATTTGTTCGACAAGTTCGCCAACATAAATCAGTTTGAGCGTTCCATCAACATCAATTTTAGGCTGTTCGCCATGCGTGAGTTGATGACAAAACGTAGCCACCACAGAGTTGTAAAAAGGTTTTCCGAAAGGACCGTAAACATTTGGAATTATCAATCCGGTGAATAATGCTTGGTTGGCTTCTGCCCAAGCAGAAAGTTTTTCACGGCCATCGCGTTTCGAATTTCCGTACAAATTATCTCGCTCTTCTTGCGTAGACGATGAAAAAATCACATGTGGAAAAACCTTTGCTGTCTGCATGGCGTTGATGAGTTGATCAACTAAACGGATATTGGTTTTGTAAAGTTCTTCCTGACAATCGCAACGATTCACGGCAGCCAAATGAACAATAACATCGCACTGTTTCACAAAATCAACCAATGCCTCTTGATCTTCAAAATAAGCATCTTCAAACGGAATTGTAGTCACATCATTTTTTGTTTTCAACAGATTGAAAAGATGTGTGCCCACAAAGCCCGCTTGTCCTGTAATTCCTATTCGTTTCATGTTTTTAATATTTAGACCAATCTAACCACAAGTTACTATCATATCGCCAAGAATCGTTGTACGCTTCCTGCAATGTTTTTCCGGAAAGCACCAATAAAATAGCGTCATCTACGCCTGCTTTTATACAGTTGGCATAGCCTTCCGGAATGCAAATAATTTTGCTATCGTTTTCTGTGAGGTGAATGATTTCTGCAGGCAAATTTTTTGACGGATTATCCCAATCATCAGGTTTTACTAAGGCTACCGTGAATGATCCTTTGACACAATAAAACCATTTTTTTTCAACTTGATGTCCGTGCCAACCGCGAACAACAGATTTATCAGGATGATGAATAAAATAAAAACGCTCTACTTCGCCAAAACGAAAATCGTTCAGCGAGCAGATTTGCCCCCGATCGTCGGTGAAAATTTCGCCTTGTATGATTTTTATTTCCGACATTTTACTTCACATCTTCTTTTATCATTTGCAAGCGGAGTAGTTCTTTTTTCATGCCCTCCAAGTCCAAACGGCGTGTGTTGTGCGAGTGATAATCTTCGATCATTGCTATTTTTTTTTCGCCTTCTACAAAATATTTGTCGTAATTCAAATCCCTACTGTCGCAAGGAATGCGAAAATAGTTGCCCATATCAATGCTTTTTACCATTTCTTCACGAGTAACTAATGTTTCATAAAGTTTTTCGCCATGTCGAGTGCCAATAATTCCAACCTTTGCAGACGATTTATATAACTCTATGACCGCTTCTGCTAGTGTTTCGATGGTTGCTGCCGGTGCTTTTTGTACGAACAAGTCGCCATTTTCGCCGTTTTGCCAAGCGAAAATAACCAAATCAACGGCATCTTCCAAAGTCATCATAAAGCGAGTCATGTTAGGATCGGTAATTGTTAGGTCCTTTCCTGCTTTGATTTGATCAACGAAAAGCGGAATTACTGACCCGCGACTCGCCATTACATTACCGTAGCGTGTACAACAAATTGTAGTTTTTGCGTTTTTCCCTAAGGCACGGCCTTTTGCGATTGCCACCTTTTCCATCAAGGCTTTCGACATACCCATAGCATTAATCGGATAAGCTGCCTTATCTGTTGACAATACTACTACATTTTTGACTCCGTGCGAAATCGCAGAATCCAAAACATTTTCTGTGCCCATCACATTGGTTTGAACCGCTTGCATGGGAAAAAATTCGCAACTCGGAACCTGTTTTAAAGCAGCAGCATGAAACACATAATCCACACCAACCATAGCCGCATCAACAGAGCGTTTATCACGCACATCACCGATATAAAATTTAACTTTTTTGTTTTGCAATTCATGCCGCATATCGTCTTGTTTTTTCTCGTCGCGACTGAAAATGCGGATTTCTTTGATGTCGGAATCTAAAAAACGATGCAGCACAGCATTTCCAAAAGAACCTGTGCCGCCAGTGATTAAGAGGGTTTTGTTTGAAAACATATTATTTTCGTATTAACTTATCTAATTTTAGCAAACGCATTATTTTTGCACCAACAGCAAACAAAGATTCTTGATTTTTGTAATCTTTATAAGTTTTGAGAGGCATTGTAAAATATTGTTGCAGTTCGTCTGTGGGTATTTCGAGTTTTTGTGCAATTTGATCAAACATTGCAGATGCTTCTTCTTCGGGAAGAGCAGGATGTTTCAACCTTTCAATAGCTTCTTCTCTTGTCATTTGTCCTGTGAGAATTAAGCTAGAAAATTGAGGCAGTCTTACATCATAACCAAAACGTTTGGGAAGCCAATATCCTTCAATAAATTTAGTCGCAAGGCTTTCAAAGTGCTTTTGGGTGTAGGGTGTCCATCCATATTCGTCCGATAAAAGTTTTTCAGCATCTTTTCTGATGTAAGGCGTGCTGTTTAGTAATTTTACGACCTTAACGCCTTTGATGTAAGGCATGATTATTTTTCGCCTAACAACATTGGTAAACGGATAGGTTTTCATTTCTACCGTGCCAAACTGCTTAAGGATGTCTTTAACGTGTTTTAGATCTGTTCCCCAATATCCCCAGGAATTAGGATTGACAATTACTTCCGTTGATATGTTTCCTCCGTTTAGAATGTATTTTATTTTGTTCTGAGCAGCAAATTTATCTAAAACAGACACGAACGCCATGTCTTGTGGAATATCCAAATGTGGAACACCTGATTTGAAAAAAGCTAATTGAAAATCTCTTACCTCGTTCCAATTGATGATTTCTGTTTGAAGTTCAACACCCAGCTTTACAACCATTTTTTTGATGTTTTCTTCGGCAATCGGCAAGTTAAATCCGGCATCAACGTGAAACACCAAGGGGCGTAATCCCAGTTCTTTCACAGCAAAATGAAGCATATAAGAACTATCGAAACCTCCGCTCAAACCTAAAAGACAGTCGTATTTTTTTCCGTTTCCTTCTTTTTTTATTTTTTCGACAATGGCATTCAATTCGGCTTGTTTTCCTTCGCCTTTATTCCACATAGGAAGAATCTGGTTGTAATAGTCGTTACAACGTTCGCAAACCCCATTTTCATCAAATTTGATGTTTGGGTCGGAGGTGTCCATTATGCAGTTGGAGCAGATTTGATATGATTTTGTTTTCTCCATTTTTCAACTCAATAGTTTTTTAAACAAATGAACGTATTCCGTAAATCGATCGTTTTTATTGTATAGCGACACTGCTCGTTTCCGGCAATTTTCGGAATAAAATGCCTTGCCTTTTTGTTTTACAATGTTAATTACATCGCACAATGCACCAACATTACCTTTTTCGACAACAAATCCGGTATCTTCGGAAACAGATTCTACGCTTCCGCCCGTGTGATAAGTTACAATCGGCGTTCCGCAGGCTAACGCTTCCAAATTTGTTGTTGGAAAAGTGTCTTCCCAAGTCGGATTTACAAACAAGTCGGCAGCCGAATATAATTCTGCGAGAGCTTGTACATTTTCGGTGCGCTCAATGCCTATTATTCCTTTGGGAAGTGTACTTATTTGTTCTTTTTTCAAACCGACTAATATGATTTGGCAATCATCAGATACAAGTTGGTGTAGTGCGACAAAATCTTGTAATCCTTTTCTTCGCTCCCAAGTACTGGCAACACCGAGCAATAAAAACTTATCCTCTACGCCATATTTTTCTTTGGTTTGTTTAGCATTGAGTTGTGGCGAAAATAATTCAAGATCTATGCCGTTTTGAATAACATGAATGTGATGTTGCTTCAGAAAAGATTCCTGAACCACAGAACCCAACCAGTGAGAAACGGGAACAATTGTCATATTTTTCACTTGATTGAATAATTGTTTTTTGAGCGTATAGTTTCGGGCAGAATTGTCTAAAAAAAGACTTGCCGGATACTCCCGTTTTTGTGGACATTGATAGCACTGGTTTTTCCATTTTTCACATCCAACATAATCAAAATAAGCACAATGTCCGGTAAACGACCAACAGTCATGAAAAACCCAAACTACCGGCGTGTCTACAGTTGCCAAATAATCAAACAGCACTTTCATGTTCAAAAAATAACCATGAATATGGTGCAAAAGAATAATATCCGGCTTTATTTGATCAATTAGTTTAATCAATTTTTTTGTTGCACGTGTTGAGCGTAAACAGTGGTTGTCGAACAAACGTGTGTTTATTCCGTGCCAATAAATATCAAGCTTGTTTCCGATTTTTATCGTTTTTGATTGGCTTGGCAAGTGATTTCGGGCGTAGGTGATGTAGCTATCCCAACCTTGCTGTATAGCCACTTGTCCGATTTGTTCGGCTATACGACCTACGGAGCCGCTGTTGACTTCTATGGAAATTTGGAGTAATTTAAGCATATTCTTTTTTGAAGTCATCAATAACAGACTGTGCAATGTTAGTGTAGGAGAAGTAGTCTGCACCGTTGGTGGATGCAATCTCTCTCATATGTTGTAGCTTTTTTAAATCAAATATTAATAGGTTTTTCAAATGACTACTAATTTCTTCGGTATCTCCGCAGTATAAAAACTGAACATTTCCGCCTCTATCTAAATATTCTGTGCCTTCTCTTTCCCAATAGCGGCAAAGTAAAGGCAAGCCACAACATATGGCTTGTTGCCAAAGTGCGGATTGGCTACCCGGAAAACAAGCTATATCCGAAGCAAAGAAATAATTGTTTATTTCTTCCGGCGACTTCCATCCCAAAATATGAATGTTGGGATTATTTTCAACAACTGATTCGAATTTTTTGTAGTAATCATTATCAATTGTTCCTATGATTGCCAGATGAATGGAGGGACTTCTGAGTGAATCTACAGCAGAGACAAGGCTGTGAGTGTTTTTTTGTATATCTATTTTTCCAGCAGTAACGATCAACTTATCAGACTGTGGTATGCCTAGCAAATTTCTTATTTCAGCTCTAATACTGTTTTTAGATACAAGCGCATTCTTGTTGACAGTTCCGCCTAGAGGAAGTAATTTTATTTTATCTGCCGGTATTTTGTACATTTCCTCCATAAAGGTAGCCGTTCCCGGAGTTATCGCATAATATCGGTCAATATACTTATTTGCCCACGATATCATAAATCGGTAAAATATTTTATGCAAAAACACACGTGAAAATAGACTTTTACCGGAGTTTAGGTAGTCACAATGGTAGTCAACAACTAATTTGCATTTAAATCGCTTAACATAACGTACAATGTCGATATAGTTCAAGTATGGCAACTCATGAAAAAAAATTAAATCAGGAGATTCTTTGGTTAAGCAGTTGTACAAATCTTTGTATCGAGAAAATCTATAGTTTACCTTATGTTTTAGCGGAAGCCTCACAATTTTACATCCATTGAAAAGATAAGGTTTTTTTTGAGTTGGGATTTCCACGTTGTAATCAAAAAAGCCGGCAGGTTCTTGAGTTGAAATAATCGTTACTTCATGCCCTAACTCAGCTTGTGCCTCAGGCAACAAACTATCTTGATAGCTATAATGTTCAAGTAGAGCGTGGGTAATATGTACGATCTTCATTTTTGAATTTGTTTTTTGTTTATTATATTTTTTGATCTGTACACCGAAATCACAGTGGCACAACTTAAAAATATCCAATAGTAAGTATATCCTAATGCGTGGCTCGACATTGCTCCTATTAAAGGAAGGGTAATAATAGTTACACAAACAGCCCTTTTGGCTCCGATTGAAAGATGCTTGTTGCGTAGTGTCGCATAAAAAATAGAAAACAACCAAAAACAAAAAAAGGCAAATATGAAAATACCGTACTGTGCGAAAACTTCAACGAACAAATTGTGTGGATTAACATACGTTCCGTCGAACGCAGGCATATTTTTTATTGCTTCTTCAAAACCGCCTGCCCCAACTCCAAAACCAAAAGTTTGTTTGAGCATCTGTATTCCGGCAGCAAGTAACATACCTCGACCTTGACTCGCAGCATTCGATATCCCATCAATTATACTGCCGTCCATGCGATACTTCATAGTCAGTAACAAGTCTTTTTCAAACAGTACTACTGCTGCCAAGCAGATTAAAACTACTCCCCCAATTATATACCTTTTTTTCAAACGATGCAAAAAAAGAAATACAAAACAAAGAGATTGAAGCACGAAAACCAATAACCCCAACCTACTGCCATTAACAACAACAAACAACAAACCTAATAAAAATGCAAGCAAATAAATCATTTTTGACCACCCATTTTTTGCCTCTAAAATTCCCCATAACAGATAGGGAGCAATAAAAGCAATAATCGTTCCATAATCATTTACATTGCCAAATGTGGCTGAAGCATGTGGAACAGCGATTCCTGCCCCTCCCAAAATTCGGGCTTCTTCTGCCGATCGCCAATGTATACCGGTTGTTAATTCTATAATTCCTAAAATCGCTGTCAATAAAAAGCAGATTAACCAACCTTTGCGAATCGTTATCAGAGGATCGCTTGCATTCTTAGATAAGAAAGTGAATAACGGCAAAGATATAAAACCTATTGTCATTGCTATTATTCCGGCATTCAAACCTTTCATAGGATCAGGACTCCACAACAACGATATGCTTCCATATACAATCCACGAGAAAAAAAGCAACAGCCCCAACCAAATGGGCAGGTCTTCTTTCATGGAAATTTTATTTTTCATGATTTGAGAAAAATATAGCACAAAAAAGAAAAGCAACATTATTCGCATGGGCTGAAAGCTACCGCCAACAACAGTTCCCAAACACACAGAAACAATAATCAACAACAACGCTGTTGAATACTTATTTGATATGCTTAGTTTTATTTTCACTTTTTTATTGCTTCGTAAATTTTTGTAAGTTGCTTGACAACTGCCTCTTCAGAATATTTGGCACAGCAATCTGCGGCAATTTGTTTACTATCAAATTTGTTTACATTTTGGTACATGTCTTGAAACGCTTTTATGAGTTGCTCTTCGTTATCCACATCTATCAAAATACCGTTTGTTTCATTTACAATATCGTTTGCTCCGCCATTTCGAGTTGCAATAACGGGTTTTCCGCATGCCATAGCTTCGATATAAACAACACCAAATGTTTCGGCAGCACTTGCCAAAACAAAGGCATTGCAATTATCTAACTCTGTTTTTATTTGCTCTCTGTTAAGCCCCCCCAATAACTGCACTTTTTCAGATAAATTATTTTCGTCTATTTGTTTTTGTAACGCATTGTGCAATTCTCCGCCGCCGGCAATTCGTAGTTTTACATTAGTATAATCTTTGAATGCTTTGTTAAAGCAGGATATTGTAAAAGCAAATCGCTTGCGATCAATAAGAAAACCAACAGAAAAAAACACAAAATCATTGCTTGTTTTTTTAATATTAGAATAAGAAAATATCGAAGAAAACATATTTGGAACAACCTGTAAATTGTCAGATATACCCGTGTATGCTTCTATATTTTTTTGCAAAGTTTCGGAAACACTAACAAATTTATTACAATGACCAACTGTGTGAATAAGCAGCTGTCGCTCTCTTTTTTTTGGGATAGCCTGAATTAAACCGGAAGAATGTTCCGTTACAACAAGCGGAATGCCGTATTTTTCAGACAATTTGCTTGCACAATATCCTGCGGGACAAAATGAATGTGCATGAATAACATCAAATTTATATCCTTTTTTGGATAGCTTTTTAAAAACAAAAAATAAAAGGGTCTTAAAAATGAAAAGGTGTATGGACAAAAATCGAGATAGTATGTAAAATGAAGGTGTTTTAAGTGAATACTCATGAACACCTTCGTCATTTTGATAAGTCAGTCGAAAAATTTTTGAGTTGAATATATCTTTTCTTCCGTGAAACGAAACATCAATAACCGTAACTTGATGTCCGGCTTTCGAAAGAGCGATAGCCTGCTCTCTGAAAAAAATGCCATTACCAGGCAGTCCTTTACTTGGGTACCACGATGGAATAATGAGTAGGTTCATGATTCGATGTTTTGGTTGTTCTTGTTAATTCTCGGTATAAAATTAACAATCTCTTGTTGGAAATAGACAACCATTTCTTTGATGGTTGGCAAGTGAAACAATAAATATATTACAATTGCTAAAACGGCACTGCCGATTCCGATTGTTTTGTCGAAAAAAGTATTGATGCCGGCGACAATAAATAACAATAATATCGCCAAAGAGTTTTTGAATAAACGAAAGTTTACGGGGTATAAACGTATAGATATAGCTGTTCTTAATGCAAAATAACAAATGTATGACAAGGCGATTGCCAATGCAGCACCTTTAACACCAAGCCAAGGAACAAAAATAAAATTTAACGCCAAGCACAACGGCAAAAGCAGTGCAAATATAACAATATGCCAATATGTTTTTTTGGTAAAATTGATACCCAAATAAGTTATTTCAGACAACGTGAACATAATAGGCATGAAAATAAGAAACGGCATGATAGCTGCGGCTTCCGAATATGTGGCATTAAACATTAAAATAACAATATCTTTTCCGGCAATCAGCCCTAATCCGCAAAAAATTAGAACAAAAGACACATATTTGAACATTTTTTCATACAATGTTTTATCTTTGGGGTCTTTCTCATAGTGTTCATAAGCTACCGGAATCCAAAACGTAGAAAAACCTGCTTGCAAAACAGATAATACTGCGGCAATCTTAAATGCAACGGTGTATATACCCAACCCCTCAAACCCAACAAATTCACGTATAAACACCCTGTCCATTACTTGAAAAATCATTGCCATAGAAAGAGCCGGTAAAAAAGGGAGTCCATAGTGTAACAATGCTTTTATTTGTGTTCGAGAAATAGGCAATCGAGCAAGCCAAAATTTATGTTCTTTTAAAACAGCGATAATAGTTACTATTAGCAACGAACAAACAGTTCCAAAAACAATAGCGTAAAATGTGTTATTAACAATTTTAGAATAAACAACGATAACAATAGCAGTGATCACAGCTCCGGCTATTTGCAACAACGAAAAAAGAACGCCCTTTTTCTGCATTCGAATAACCAAAGTGGCGTATCTGTTAAATATGTTTATTAGCAAACTTATGCTTAGCAGGCCAACGATTAAAAATTGCTCGTCAGAAATTAACCAATTAGAAATCAACCTCCAGCAAAAAAAGAGACCAACAGCAACAATGCCCCAAACAATAAGCGAAGGAAATAAGGAATTCCACAATAAAGAGGGGCGTTCAATTTCTTCATATTCATAAAAAAATCGCACAAAACTTTGGTCTGTTCCAAACAAAACAATTTGAGTAAGGACGTTAAATGCTAAGGTAAACATTGCAGCTTTTCCAAATTGTTCAGGAGCTATCAACAACGTAATAATCGGAACAGTTAAAAATTGAATAACTGCCGAAACCCAAGAGCCAAATGAAAATGTGAGAAAGTTTTTTAACATTTTTGTCCTTTAAGCCACATTTTTCCAATTTAGTTTGTTCCGCCCAACACCCATACTTCGTTAGTATAGCCAATTGTGCCTCCTAGATTTCCACCGGTCATAAATAATTTCCCTTGAAAAACTGCTGTAGCTTGAGCATGTCTACCTCTCCAAAACGAATGCTTTACCTGTTCCCAATTTATACCGTCTTTGCTTTTCCAAACATCATTCCTAAGAGGACCGCTGTCACCTGCAATTACATATATATAGTCATTATAGACCACAACAGAATGATAAAAACGTCCTTCCCATGGTGCCCTAGCCAGTAGTCGTTGCCAATTTTTGCCGTCTGTGCTTCTCCAAACATCGTTGTATAGTGCAATACGAGTATGAGTAGTGGCATCTCCCATTATACCTCCGCCAATCAGATACATCGCACCATTAAAAACAACAACCCCTCCATATATCGCACCTCGGGGTTGCCATGCTGCGTATTCTACTTCGCGCACCCAGTTTATCCCATCGTCTGACGACCAAATATCGTTATATGCAGTTGTTGTCAAACTATGTCCCCTTTGTCCGCCCAGTAACCAAAGCCTTCCGTTAAATTCTACAAGCGCCGGCTGATAACGCAACCCAAACGGTACAGCATCCAAGTGTTTATCCCAATGAATACCATCAGATGAGCTGTAAATACCAATGTCAACAGGTATATTTACATCGTGCTGATGTCCTCCCATAGCCCATATTCTACCATTAAATACAGAAAAAACGGTGCCATCTTTGTGTGCGGTTCCCCAGTGTCCCCCGTGGGGAGTAACCAAATTCCAATTGATACCATCTGCGGAATTCCATACATCTGTGTTGGTAGTGCCTCCCAATATCCACAGCTTATTATCGAAAACAAACATGCCGTGGCAGTCTCTGCCGCCCCAGGGAGCCTCTCCATGTTTTAGCAATTGCCTCCACGGGCTTCTCTTCACGGTTACCACAAAATCTCTACTTATTCCATTGCTTGAGGTTACCGTAAATGTTTGCGGATTTGTAAAATCCATAAACATTCCATTCTCAGGATTCACTATTGCCATGTCAGAAACAGCAATGCTCGTTTGTATGTTTGTGATATCGGCTTCGTAAGGAACATAGATAAAAAGATTGTCGCCCTCACGCTCAAAAATTTGCTGCGTGCCCAAAAGTTCAAACGTTAGAATTTCGTTTCTGCGGCTAAGATTTTGAGTTACGGTAACGGTATAGTTTGCCGTGCTTCCATCTTGAGCAGTAACGGTGTAGACAACAGGATTTGTAAAATCAACCTCTTCACCGGATCTTGGCGAAATCGTCGACATTGGCGAGTATGTAATAATCGGTGCTAAACGTGAGACATCCAGACAAACAGAAACCTCCACCTCAATATTGTTTCCGTTGAAAACAACATTCGTCGCTATATTTGGGAAAAAAAAGCTGAGTATTTCTCGCTCGTCACTGAGTATAACATCCCTAGTGCACTGAGAAAACAACAGTGCTACGAAAAAAAGGACTGAAAATTTCCGTAAATACATTATTGTGTGTGGATTAACCCCCGTTGTTTTTTGTCCGTTGCACATGATATTTAATATTTAATTTTGTGTTAAAACGAAATCTTTTCCATCAAACTTATCCCACTCAAAACATCTTCGCGAGAGGGAAACATGTCCCATTTTTTGGCAACAATGTATTCATACATTGTGCCGTGTCCTTTGCCGTATTGATGGTCTAACTTGAAATCCATGTCGGGTCTTTCCATGTCTTCCACATCCCAAAAATCAATCTGATTGAGATTGGTTCCGCTTAAGCGAATGGTACCTTTTTCGCCGATAACTGTGAGTTCGGTCAAGTAGTTGGTGCGATACGTACTTACCGTTGCATTCAACGCACCAACCGAGCCGTTTTCCATTTCACAAATTGCCGAAATTGAATCGTGAACTTCTAAATTTCGCATCTCGCCACCCACACCGTAAGCATTTTTTATTTTGCCAAAAAGATAGTGAACCATATCCACATAATGGCTTGCTTGTGTGTAAAGAACTCCGCCGTCGTAGGCCTTTGTGCCATGCCAATCAATTTTGAAATACTCATCGTTGCGATTCCAGAAAATGTTACATACAAACTGGTGAATGTTTCCGAGTTTTCCGCTGTCAATCAAATTTTTCAAAAAAACAATCAACGGATTGTAGCGATTTTGATAGACCGGCAACAAAATTTTTCCTGCTTTTTCCACACGTTCAAACATTTCGTAAGCCTCACGCTGTGTAAGCGAAATAGGTTTTTCGCAAACAATATAAGGAATATTAGTATGTTCGGCAATTTCAATAACATGCCCGGGATGCATGCCCGAAGGCGTCATCACAGAAACCACATCTACATCTTTCAACGTTTTGTAATCCGTTGTGTAAGGTACATTCAGCAGTTCTGCGGTTGCTTTGGCTTTGTTTTCATCAATATCGCAAACCACGACAATGTCAATGCCATTCACTGCTTGAACAGCTTCAATTTGTCGTTTCGAAATTCGTCCGCAACCGACTAAGGCTAATTTTAATGAACTCATGTTTTAGCTTTATAGTTTATAGAGATTTTCGCCACTTTGTTCATAAGCATTTTGCAAATCAACAATCAGTTTGGCGTGTTTGCGAATCATTTCGAAATCGAAGACTGAATGTTTGGTCGTGACCACAACAACATCAGCTTTTTCAAGATTTTCGGGAGATAGTTCTACAGAATCAAATGTATATCCGTTATGTGTGATTATGCTTGGAATATGAGGATCGCTGTAAGAAACAATGCCACCTTTTTTTACAACTTCATCAATAATTTCTAAAGCAGGTGATTCGCGTTGATCGTCGATATTCGGCTTGTAAGCCACTCCTAAAAACAGGACATTACTGCCGTTGATGGATTTTTTATGTTTATTCAACGCCGAATAAATTTTGATATACATGTAATGTGGCATTCGCATATTGATATGTCCTGCGGCGTGAATCATACTCAAATCGAAATTGTACATCTTTGCGATATGCTCTAAGTAAAACGGATCAAGCGGTATGCAATGCCCGCCGATTCCCGGCCCCGGATAAAACGCCTGAAAGCCGAAAGGTTTTGTTTTGGCAGCATCAATCACTTCCCAAATATTAATATTCATCTTTCCTGCCAACAAAGAGAGTTCGTTGATGAGACTGATATTTATCAAACGATAAGTGTTTTCCAAAATTTTTACCATTTCGGCAATGCGTGGCGAACTCACCACATGGATGTTTTCGATGGCTTTTGAATAAATCTTTTTTCCGACATCTAAACCTTCTGCATCAATAGCACCAAGCACTTTAGGTGTATTTTTCGTATGAAATGTTTCGTTGCCCGGATCAACCCGCTCGGGCGAATAAGCCAACCAAAAATCTTTGCCGTGCTTCATGCCCGACTCTTTTTCGATGATAGGTAGCATGAAGCTCTCTGTTGTCGTTGGATAAGTTGTACTTTCAAGACAAATAAACACTTCACGTTTCATGTTCTTCCCAATATCAACACAAGCCGATTCGATATAACTCATGTCAGGTTTTTTGAATTTGTCGAGAGGTGTTGGCACACAAATCAGCAAAGCATCGCATTCACTAATTTTCGAAAAATCGGTGGTGGCTTTGAAAAACACTTTGCTCACGACTTCTTTCAATGTGGCATCGCAAACATCTTTGATATAATTTTCGCCACGATTGATTTTTTCGACTTTGTCTTCTGATTTATCGAACCCAACAACCCGCAGTCCGGCTTCAGCGAAAGCCACTGCTAAAGGAAGCCCTACATAACCGAGCCCAATAATACCGATGATTTCTTGGTTGTTGGTGATTTTTTGATGGATGATCATATTCGTTTTACAGTGTTGTTTTCGAATTGGTATTTTTGTTGACTTTCAGGACAAATGGCGAGTCTGTGTTCGTCAAAATTTAGGCGATGTCCATATTCGCTCATCCAGCCAATTTGTTTTGCCGGATTACCCACAACGAGTGCATAATCAGGGACGGGCTTGGTAACCACAGCTCCGGCTCCGATAAATGCGAATTTTCCGATATCGTATCCGCAAACAATGGTTGCATTTGCACCGATCGACGCACCTTTTCCTACGTTGGTTTTGACGTATTGATCTCTTCGGATTACAGCACTTCTCGGATTTACAATATTCGTAAAAACGCACGAAGGACCAAGAAATACATCATCTTCACAAGTTACCCCGGTATAGAGCGAAACATTGTTTTGAATTTTCACATTGTTGCCCAAAACAACTTCAGGAGAAATCACTACATTTTGTCCGATATTGCAATTTTCGCCAATAACACAGTTCGGCATGATGTGCGAAAAATGCCAGATTTTTGTTCCTGCTCCAATCTTACAACCCTCATCAATACAAGCAGTTTCGTGTGCAAAATAAGCGATTATTGAATTCATAGTAATGCCTGTTTTTTTTACAAAATAATTTTCCGAAAATACTCAATCGTCTTCTTCAAACCCTCATCTAACACAACTTTCGGCTCCCAGCCGAGTTTTTCTTTGGCCAAAGAAATATCCGGACAACGCTGTTTCGGATCGTCGGAAGGCAAGGGTTGAAAAACAATTTTAGACTTCGTTCCGGTTAATTCAATTACTTTTTCAGCGAGTGCCAACATCGTGAATTCGCCTGGATTTCCGATATTTACAGGGCCGATGAAATCATTATTCGTGTTCATCGTGCGAATCAAAGCCTCAACTAAATCGTCGATGTATTGAAAACTCCGTGTTTGCTTGCCATCGCCGTAAATGGTGATGTCTTTGCCTTGCAAGGCCTGCACAATAAAATTCG
>Ga0123352_10006771_pt1 | contig 17618 bp, 14 predicted proteins | sample TergutLab28metaG_FD_89700 | JGI IMG/M metagenome (GOLD analysis project Ga0123352, IMG submission 89700) | Labiotermes labralis P1 segment gut microbial communities from Petit-Saut dam, French Guiana - Lab288 P1 | ecosystem: Host-associated > Arthropoda: Insects > Digestive system > Gut ... | reverse complement strand
TTGCACACCAATTTTAACATGACCTTCACTTCACCACCTGTAAATACCCTTCACAGTACGCCTTGATTTACCCCCCTTCACTGCACTACACTTCACTTCACTTCACTTAACTTCACTACACTTTTTGGATAGTTTTCAACACACATTTCTTTTAGTTCACCACATTAATCACTTTCCTAACCCTCTTTTTAAAAGCATTTAGTTTACAGGGGAGAGTCCCTAAAATGTCTGTAGGTAACTGGTTCCAGAGTCGAATGGTCCTATTCACAAAGGAATATTTCCTGATATCCATCCTTTGCCTCCTGTTCCTGATTTACCCTGCTCAGATAGTTGGACCGTTGTAATCTGTCACCTGTAGCCTTCCACGTCCATTCTCCAGAGAATGCTTTGAAGAAAGCACATATGCGTGATATCTTTCTATGCTGTGACAAAGTTTCCAAGTTCAATTCGTTCGTATGATATGCAAATTTAGCTGCTTTCTTTTGCACCCTGTCCAATGCATTTATTTTGTTTGTCCCTCCCTGTACAGATCCCAGCACGCAGCCCCACATTCAAGCATCGGACGTACTAGTGTCGTGTAGGCTAAGCTTTTGGTACTACTATTCCCCTTTTTGAGTATACGCATTATGAAATTTAGTGCCTTTGAGGCCTTTTTCAACGTGTCACCGTTTCCCAAGTATTTGCAACTGCTTGCTTCTAGAATTAATTGATCCCCTAATGTATAATTTAGTGGGTTTCTTCTATTTATGATAAGATCAGAGATTATGGTCTGGCTCAGAAATAATGTATTGATGTATTCTGTATTAAAATGTGTATAAGAAAACTATCGTCTGTTAGTGTATGTATTTATATAAAGGTGGAGTCTGTGTATCTTATAACCATGGGCCCCATATCCCATAAGGATATGTGGTTGTCTCCTATACACATATATTTAACGAAAGTGCTACTATGTTGTTTCCTTTCCATGGTCATTATCATAGGTCTGAGTGCATACAGTAGCTTTTAAATTAAGTAATTCCAGCTGTTGACAACCAACTCACAACAACCAGTCTGATTTCTCATCCGCTTTGCTTTCTCTTTCTCTCAATCTCTCTTTTTAATTGCTAGAAATGCCAAGGTTTTTGTTGGATTTTTTTATTTATCACACTTCCACATTACATATTTTTACAGCCACACTGATATATTGCCTGTAGTAACATCTGTAATAATTCCACAAAAATGCCAATATCGTGATTTCAACAGCGTTTGGTTTTTGCTTTGAAATGCAATGGTCAGAAGTACACAGTTGTAAGTGCTGGGTAAGTAACTATGCAATCGGCATTACTGTGATAATGGTGCAACCTGCCAGAAACAGAACGTGAAATAAACAGCAACATGCCTTTATCAGAAAACATCCTGTCCTGTAAATACAGAGAAGTAGATGAAAAATTATATATAATCAACAAAAAATGCATTAAGATTCTTGGATGGTGCCAATGAAGGTTTCAGTCTTCCAGAATATGATGCCATGTAGCTTGGTATATAAATACAAGCATTTCGGAGGAGTATGTACCCCCATCTTCAGGGTAGTCCAAGAAGATTACTTGTTCTACCCTGTAAAGCATGTATTAGACAATAACAGTTGTTTCATATTATTCTAACATATGACTTTAACTCCACTATTCTTTTGACCTTACTCCATGGTGCAGAGTCTGTCTTTAGAAGCTAACCGGTTCTCAGTCAGTCAAATTCCCCAAATTTTATGGAACCTGAAGGTTCATTACCACATTTACAAGAGCCCGCCACCTGTCCCTTTTCTGAGCCAGATCAATACAGTCCATGCCCTCACATCCCACTTCCTGAAGTTACATTTTAATATCCTCCCATCTATTCCATAGTCTTCCAAGTGATCTCTTTCCCTCAGTTTTCCCCATCAAAACCCAGTATGCACCTCTCCCCTATATATGTTACATTCCCTGTCCATCTCATTCTTGATTTGATCACCCAAATAATATTTGGTTAGGAGTACAGATCATTAAGCTCCTCATTATGTAGTTTTCTCCACTTCCCTGTTATCTCATTCTTCTTAGGCCCAAATAGCATCCTAAGCACCCTATTTTTAAACACCTTCAACCTACCTTCCATCCTCAGTGTGAGTGACCAAGTTTCACACCCATACAAAATAACAGGCAAAATCATAATTCTTTATCTCTTAATCTTTATATTTTTTGTTAGCAAACTGGAAGACAAAAGATTCTGCACTAAATTGTAGCAAGCATTCCCTGATTACAGTCTGTTCTTAATTTCTTCCTGAATGGAATTTTGATTCATTAGGTTTGTTCCCATATATTTAAACTGTTCCACCCTTTCAAATGATTTATTATCAGTATTTATATTGTGACTTTGTCCTGCATTCTGATCTCTAGACATGACCATGTACTTAGTTTTATCAGCATTTACTTCTAGTCCAGTTTACTTACTGAAGCTTCCATGTTTATCTGTATAGTACATATGCTTCTGCCTGGTATATTAACCCTTAGCTGCCGAACGACATATATATACGTTGCGCAGTGAGCCCTTTAAATAGCCGAACGGCCACTAAAGTGGCCGGAGGGGGGGATTTAATTCTGGCGTCAAAGGGTTAACATCATTAGCCTAAACCAAAAGCTGATGTGTACCATTTAATTTCAAGCAATCCTTGTTTACCTGAACCCTCCTAATGGCATACTCTAAAGCAAAGCTGAAAAGCAGTGGTGATAGAGCATCTCCTTTTTCAAACTATTCTTAATAGGAAACCTGTCAGACAAATGTTTGCCTGCCTGGACTCTGTTATAGGTTTCATTCAGAAACATTTTTATTATTATGACTACACTGATGATGATGATAATAATAATACTGTATAATTTTCACAATTTTTTTTCATGTCGGAGCTGTTTTAATGTAAATTTTAATATTGTTTTTTTTTAAGACAACTCACTAGTGCATCAGTTGGTGAATAAATAAAACTTTATGCCACTTGTTATTTTATTGTATTTCTTATAGGCTCAACATATTTAGGGCATTTTTATGCCCATTATCAGGAGCTCGCGACTATGATGTTGATTACCACATTGGTCATATCGTTCTTGGTTTGCTGTATTTTGGAGGTTAGGTGCGGTTAGGCTGGAGTGGTGTCCGGGTTGCAGGCTCAAGCACGCCTGAAAAGACCAGGCGTGCTTGAGCCTGCAACCCGAACATCACTCTAGCCTAACTGCACCTAACCTCCAACATACAGCAAACCAAGAACGATACAACCAATGTGGTAATCAACATCATACGTAGTTGCGAGCTGCTGATGATGGGCATAGTAATGCCCAAAACATGTTGAGCCTATAAGAAATACAATAAAATAACAAGTGGCATCTAGTTGGTTTATTTTATTCTTCAGTTATCACAATGATGCACGGTCCAATAAACATCACATAAAACTTTGGTTATAATACTGTATAGTTTCATTTCAAACATAATTTATCTGTAGAAATAAATCAAGCATTTCTGACACTCCTCTGCATTGTTCTGTTTGTGCCTGTCATAAATGCACATGTATTGGTGAATTATTTACTTACTCAATCATATGCCTCATACAGGTGCTGGCATTGGTTCGCCTTCAAGTCCTGCAATTATATTTTTTGCTGCAAGTACTGCCATGGCTGTCCGTGTTTTCACAGTTGCACTTCCAATATGGGGGAGTAATACTAAAAACAAAGCATCCTACTTAATTACATAACCTCAGCATGGTATACATGTCTGGAAGCACTTATCTGCCTCCCCCCACTGGAATTGGTGGTTCAGAGTGAGGCTAGGTCAGCTGCGCATCAACTCTGGAGTCTGGGATGTTGGTCTTACCTACATCCCAATAGAGGACACAGCAGCATTTTGATGCGGCTTCAGCAGTCAGATCCCATATTCAATATGGGGGTTGACGTCATGAGGCCAGCATACAATTTTGAACCCCAATATAGGGTTACCATGTTGACGAGGGAAGACTGGACTAAAGCAACTGGTGCTCCTCCTGTGGTCAAAGGGCTCATCTGGTTTACAGATGGGTCCAAGGTGAGGGAGGGGACTGGGGCTGGAGTCTATGGGCAATCGGTAGGACAAAGGCTCAGTTTCTCCCTAGGTAGATATGCAACAGTCTTTCAGGCAGAAGTATATGCTATCTTAGCCTGTGCCTATGAGATACAATCTCAGAATAGACCAGAGAAATACATGAGTATCTGCTCTGACAGTCTGACGGCCTTGAAAGCCCTTAAGGCCATTAGAACAACGTCCCCTTTGATTCACCAGTGCCAAAAGGCATTGAATGATATCTCTATCTGGCATGCGGTGGGCCTTTTTAGGGTCCCCGGACATGCTGGAATAAGGGGTTAATGAAATTGCCATTGGGCTTGCGAGGGGCGGCTCTGCTCTGAGGTTTCTTGGACCCGAGCCGGCCCTGGGGGTCTCTAGGCAAGATTTACAAAAGAGGCTCGGTCGCTGGCTTGTTAACCAGCATGGGGCCCAATGGCAAGGTCTTGGTGATACCCAAAGGCTGGCTTGTGAATTTATCTCGGGACCTAGTCTGGGTACCAGGGCAAAATTTATGACCTTTAATAGAATTCAATCCAGGGTTGTAACTGGCCTTCTTATGGGTCATAACACCCTGAGGAGACATCTCTACCTACTAGGGCTGCTTGACAGCCCCTTGTGTAGGAAGTGCAGGGTGGGAGAGGAAACCTCGGCTCACATTCTATGTGAGTGCAAGGCTTTGGCCTCACTCAGACATGCATACCTGGGCTCCTTCTTCTTGGAGCCGGAGGATATCAGGAGTTTAGGCTTGGGGGCCATCTGGAACTATAGTAAGGTTGCGGGGCTCCCATGATTCGATATGGGGCACAAAGAGCCCGTTTTAATCAAGGCCTAGGTGCATCGGGGCTGAGAGGCCCCGAACCCAAAAGCAAATCTATCTATCTATCTATGGTATATATGTCAAGCACTATGTATTATGAAAATTATTATGCTTACTGTTTTGTTGAGAGACCATTTCTAAACACATTTTAAAAACCCTGAAACACAGATTGTGAAGCAAGAGTAAATTCTATGAACTGGTACAATGTGGTGCATGATGGAGAAAGAGGTCCTACACATTACGTTTAGTGATGAAGCTTGGTTTCATCTCTCTTGATGAATGAACTCTCAGTACGACTGGTAGTGGACTGCAGGAAGTCCCAAGCTGACCCATGAAGTGCCAACACGTAACATTAAGGCTGTTTTTATTTCGAGACCATAAATTCAGAATGATACTTTGTATTGTGACACTGTGTTTTTGATCACCTCTCCGAGTAAAAGGGAACCCACACCTTTTCAAGCAAGACAGTGCAGGAGCTCACAAAGTAAACAATTCTGTGCCTTATTTAGAGAATGTTTGTAGTGACAATAATAGTTAGGGGACTGTGTCCTTCACATCTGCCACATGTGAATTGTGGCATTTTGGCTTCTGGGGCATGTTCAGGAATACAAGAATAAAGTAATAATCCTTGCACTGAAGACAGTCTGTAAAAAGGGATTAAGGATGCAGTGTCTTAAATTTCACTAGCAGAACTTGAATGTGCAATGAACAGTGCATTTGTTAAGTATGTGTGTCTGCGAGTTGAAGGAAACCATTTATAGTTGCAGTACACTGTACTAAAACTTACCAGTACCTTTGTGAACCCCTTTTCTTAGCAAATTGGAATAGTGGTGAGTACTGCACTGCCTGCCTGCACCCTCCCCCCTCAAAAATAACATATATATATATATATATATATGAAGTACCAACCAACAAAGGAAGAAAAGCCAACAATAAAACAATAGATAAATACCAGCCTGAATGAAAACAAAGTGGGAATTCATCTCCTCTCAACAAAAAATATACATACATATATAATGTATATAAAGGGAGTAAACTAACTCTTCTAAACATACAGTACAATATAACAGCAATAATATTAACAACAAAAAATAAAAAACCCAGGAAAATAACTTGACTTGTGAAGTGAACAGCGATATGGGCCAGTCTACTAAGGATTCTGTACATGAGAGACAGGAGGATTTACCGAACAAGGTACCTCAGCACCAGATATTTTATACATATTTGTTGTACCTAGTATGTTAATGTGGTGGCAGTGAACCACAGAACCAGTGTGGATGGGGTGGCAGAAATGACATTGCTGCAGCAGTTACATGCTACATGAAATACTGTTTTTCTTTAAGTGAATAATTTATTTCCCATTAACAGTATACAGGATGATACTCACCACAGTTAGGGAGACTGAGCAGTGGATTGTCTGCTGGCAGTGGCTCGGGAGTCATCACATCAAGTCCTGCTCCAAATATTTTTCCTTCCTTCAAGGCTTTGAACAAAGCTACCTGATCAACAATGCCTGAGACACAAAATGTTGCATTTAGCAACACAGTAGATGGTTTCTGCTTTGTCTTGTCCAGCCTCAACCTCTCTGTCTTCATTTTGTGATTTATAATCGGTTCTCTCAGCCAGAAGTACAATGTGAAATAGAATGATAATTTATTCACACAAACAGTAATGCAATGATGGAAAGCTCTGACAATTTCATGAATACTGGGCAACACAGCTAAATTACGTGTATTCCTTTGCAGTGAATGTGTATAGCTATATAGGATTTTAAAACTTCATGTATGGGGAAGTGGATTGTTCATGGGTATTGGAGTGAGGTCTAACAAAGATTGAGCTTTCCCGGATTGAAGACTAATATGTGCAGAACTGCAGCTGTATTTGCTGTTTTGTGCAGGTATGAAACTTCCTCACTCATTCTGTGGACAAAACACAAGGCTGAGGCCCAATGGGGCTGGAACACATAACTTATTGAAAAATAAAATTGTTTTTCTAATAAATATAGTTGTGTCTGACAGTGTCTTGCAATTTGTTTAGACTGAGTCTGTTTGAGAACAGGTGGGAACACTTGAGGAGGAAGAGACTGGAAAAAACAGCATAAAAATGATCTTAATAAATTATACTGTTTGCTATATATGACTAGGGTGACCAAGCAATACAAGTACATTCTTGACTTTATTCTAATCACACAGCCATAAATATGAATCTGACAGATGCACTGTATGAATAGATTAAGTATTTTACCAAGGCTTGCTTTGTAATGGAATTTTGTGATAAATTTACTGAGACTACAAAGTGTTACCTCTGTACTAATAACAAGCTGCATTACTGAGCACAATGATAAACTGTCCTGTTTGTCTATTTCAGTATGGCTGCTGACTGGTGTTGTAACTTAACATGGTTAAATACTACCCAATTAGCAACCCATGGTCTAAGACACTCTTTGCTGCTTGCAGGATCATAACAATGATCAAGCCAAAATAAACTCACCTCCACGAGCAGCATTGACTAAGATAGCGTTAGGTTTCATTTTATTAAATGCATCTTCATTGAACATCCCTTTAGTTTCTTCATTCAGTGGACATACTATTATCACAAAGTCACTTTGCCTCAAGAGCTCATCAAATGAAACAAATTCTGCACCATATTCTTTGGCTGAAAAGTAAAAATGAAAGGAATCAATAGGATATTTCAACAGTTCATTACATACAATGTAAAACCGTGAGTGTATACGACTGACAGGAACATGAAATGTGACATAGTATCCAAACAGCCATCACACTACACTTCAAACCATATATATATATTTTTTATTACTATGTCTTTGATATGTTTTGGTTGTGACTGACCAACTCCTTGTAGACTATTTAATACATAATAAAAATGGACAACATTGTTATATTTAATATGCCTCAAGTCATCTTTGCATTAAAATGATATCTCAGATGTGGTCAGTGATGACTGAAACATGTTGGAGATACTGTAAGTGACACAATACGTAGCTTGATGTGTTGTATGGTGGTTATTTAAAACAGTATGTCTAAGTATCTAGTGAATGTGAGACAATTCACTGTAAATGAAATTTCACTTAGGTTTATTTTTATTCATATTTATTGGCAACACACTGTTGTGTATATTGCCTGGTCACTTCTGAAATGTGGTTTGTCTCACTTACATGAGGTACACTTCTTATTCAGAAGTCAACAGTTCTAAACAAAATTAGACTCATGCAATTAATATGGTATGTACTGTGAATGGTGCAAATTTTGACCTAACTGATCAACTTTTCATGCACTGAGAAGTAAACACATTTGATACACAGCTTTGTATTGAATGTTTTTACTTCTCAGTGCATGAAAAGTTGGTTAGATAGGCTGAGACTCATGCTCTGTTTACTGTTACTAGAAAATTACAGCAACTTTTATTGAACAAAGTAATAACCAAATACTGAAGTGACATGTAAGTGCACGCGCACACACACACACACAGAGGAGTGAGTCACTCCTCCAATCAGTCTGGGTCAAACATAACACATAACTTGTACTGTATGTAAAACTTCTGTGTTTGAGTATTTGTTCCTTACTTAACAGTTTCTTTTGCACAAATGCATTCCTGCTTTGCTCCTTTATGCCTACCCTCTGGTTTAGGTGAATGTCCAGAGTAAATAAACTTCTTCACTTCAAAAGGTATCAGACGCTTAGCAATGGCCTGTCCAATTCTGCCAAAGCCAACAATCCCAATTGTAGATCCTTGAATATCTTGGCCCATCAGCCACTGGGGACGATGTGGTTCCCAGGTGTTACTATACATAACATAAAAAGAGTTGTACAGTCATTGCTCAAGTATACCATCATGTTTAGTATGATGATATTATATATACATGTTCATTGGTTTGTCTAAAAACAGGGATAATTGTACTGAGACAATTAAAGTAACTTATTTGTTTTAGAAATGTGAACAACAACAAAACTATATTATAATAAATTATTGTACATCTGGAAAGTTGCTTTTGTTTTCTTTGGTTTTGCCCTGTGCAGAAGAATGATGACTGGTAATTATTAAATGACTTGAGATTTAAAATTGCAACCCTGTTTCTGATATTATCATGGATAACAAAACATGCTTCTACCAACTTAAGCCTGAATAGTATTTTCACTGGCAGAAATCCAGGGTTCGAACCCCAGCATTAGAATAGATTTATCTCTTCTGAAAAATGTCCAGACTGGCTCTGGAGTCCACCCAGCCTCCTATTCAGTGGGTGCTGGGGGCTCTTTCCCCAGGGGTAAAGTGGCTGAGATGTGAAGTTGACCACTCTCCACCTAGTGCAGAGGTTAAGAATGAGTACAGCTGCTGTACCTTCACTCATCTTGTATGCCTTCATGACATATACAGGGACAACTCTAACTTTTTATCTTCTACAGGCAACAATCCATTCATGAATTTAACATAAGCAAGACATGTTGAACAGAAGATGGTGACTCCTTTCTTGTGAACAAATGTTGGTGTGACTGTCATCATACTTGAACAATTTGTGTGACCTAACCATGACCAGTTGCCCTGTGAAAACATTTGTTGTCCTACACAATACTCCAGTACCATTACTCACCCCCTTCTAGTGCCGCGATCATGGAAGAGTAGAGCTATACCTCTACCCACCCTCTGGGCCACACCGGGCCTGTAATGGGATCACTTTACATTTACCATTACTCACCATTAAAGTCCACAGTGCATACCTAGAATCATGTTAACACATTTCCGTTTCTAGCAGTGAATGATCGAAAGTCCCAAAGGTATGCTGCAGACATATGAAAAGTTACGTGCAGCAGTGCCAAAACTTCACTGTGGCACCATTGCTATTAGCGTTGCATGATTGGGAGGTTGGGATTTTGCACAGAATGGGGTGACAAATTCATTTAAAAATGTAATAATTTAAATACCATTACTGTTATTAGATAACTCATGCATCAAAACATTAAAGTTGCATAGTGTACTTACGTCTCAATCCTCAGTCGACCGTCATGTAACCTGCGTGCTGTAGCCAAACATAAGAGCACTGCTACCTCTGCCACAGCAGCATTCAAGACATCAGGTGTGTTACCAAATTTGATCCCTCTTGCTTTAAGTTCCCCCACATCAATGTGATCATATCCAACACTCATGGTTGCTAACACCTTTAAGTTTGGTCCTAGAAATGGCAAATTAGTCCCATAATGATCAAGGTATAATAAGATTAACATTCCTACACCACTACCTTTTTCTGTATATAACTTTGACTGTAATATCTCACACGTTGTTGAGTGAAGACTAACCCTGAGAGTCATCTTAGTGTTGTGTCACTAGTGAGAACTGTCAGTAGCAATTCAAAAATAATTGATAAATTACAGTAAGTAGTGTTTGTTTAAGAAAGAGACAAGTACTTACTTACGACAAAGCAGTGGCCGTCTTATTAAACCTATAAAACTTTGAAAGGGCGATGTTCAATGTCTTGTGTCAAACTTTTGTTATTCTTTCACTGTCAGTAGTAAAGGCTTAATTTTTATTACTGCTTACTGACATGATGTATTCACATGTACTACCAGAAACTGAACCCTAACAATCGTGTGGAATTAGAGAAACATTATTAAATGGGCCATTATTTGTTCAAGTGCCATTTAAGAAATACAGTAATCTGCCAAAGCAGAGAGCTTGTAAGATATGTAGTACCCAGTCAAAATGAATATCTATGGCGTTTTAGTAGCTGGAACTTCAAATATATGGTACATTAACTTAAGACTGTGGAATGTATTGAAAATTTCTACATGGAGAACAGTGGCACACACTGGAAGTAATACAAGACCACAATGACATATATGGGGGCCTCTGTACAGGTCCTGGGGCTAAAAACCTTTCAGATCTAGTAAGTACTCTTTCACTCTTAACAAATTCAAAACTTTGTGGTTTAAACAGCATGGCGAGCTGTGGGACTTTCTGCCGGCCATCATCACCCGCACCATCACACTATCGTCACAAACAAACTGTAAATCATTCTAAATGGATGAACACATAAAATGTGAGATTTTACCTTCACCCCAGTCCAATTAGCAGTCATCAGCATTGCCAACAAGGCACATAGTATAAAACAGAAATACCCAAATGTATTCTATCAGGCTTGTTAGATTGCAAGCATTTAGCAGTCTTGACATTCATAGCAAATGTGATCTGATCTCCTACTGTGAAGTTCAATGCTTGTTAACACCCTTTAAAAAAAAAAATTATGGTATGGTCATTTCAGTTGAAACTTCCATCATGTGTTACACAGAATAATACGATACTCTTTCCACCTTTTCAACACCATGACTTGCATCTTGCCTCTAGTGCTTATCTCCAGACTATGAATTACAAATATGTTCCAATACAGCCAGTCACAGGCTGACCATTCTGTTAAATTAAAATATACCATTCATACTGCCAAACTTATGACAAATTATATTTACAATACTATTGTTTTACCTGCTTTATTCAACATTTCACTGTCCACCTTTTCATTGGAACACCAAAGTACACCATCAACTCCACAGATTCTTTGCATTATTTGGTCTCTGGTAGGATATGGTAATTCTGGACATATTTCCACTTCATACCTGATCAGAAATAGAAAAAGGTATCATATTCTTATGGACTCCAAAAATAGCATTAAGCTAAATTATACTTAAAAATTTAGTTACTACCTCGAAGTGAACAAAATGCATCTCCGTTTTAAAGTAACACTCCTTGCAGAAATAATCACTGTTTTATGCTAGAATCATAGCAAACACACAAATACATTATGTGAGCAAAATGTACAGTTCTGAATATTAAACCTGATGTAACATACAGAAAGTAACTACCGAGCTTCAAAGTGACAATAAGTGGTTCTGAGGTGACGCAAACAAAACCTACTTTCCCCATCATGTAGTTTACTAGTCTGCATATTTGTTACTATTATTACCATTCTATATTATTTTGCTGAAGAATTTATCATACACAGATTCTGTATGTATTAAATTTTCCAGACATAATCTCAAAACTTTGCATCATTGGCATTTTTTCCTGACATACACAGTGTGTGGGACATTTATGATCTAACTTAATACCATATTTCATGTGCTTAATCCAACATTTCATTAGTTATTGTCGTCAACCTGACAGCCGTCTAAAATGTTTACATGGCCACTCTGTTGTTATTTTGCATTCTACAAAATAATTTTCTTCTTGTGGCACAACAGCCTTACTTGGGCCTAGGCCGCCTCATTGTTGAGGTATCCAGATCACATGTAGTTAGGCACACGGACTTATTATGACTCCTCTGTACGAGGGACTAGCCTGTCCCAAAGACCTCTACCTGACATCATTCTATATTCACAAGAGCAAACATCCATGCCCCCAGTGGGATTTGAACCCACAATCCCAGCAAGCAAAATCCTTCCATTCCCTTCTCTTTATATCTTCGTTCTTCTTCAGTTTGTTACAAAAAACAGGGAATTGTTTACAACAAATAATGAGATTCATAAGTTTGGTACTTGACAACATCATAACTTTCACTATCCTTCTGCTACACTAACTAAGTATCAAGAAGGAGTGTTATATATGGGAATAAACATTTATAATAGTTTACCTATATATATAAAAAAGGAGTTAACTGATATGAAAAAAATTTGTATCTCTCACAAGAAATTTTCTACGTGAGAATTCATTTTATTCACTGGAAGAATTTTACAATTTTTGTAAGGTGAAGTAATTGTAAAGGAAGCAAGAAACACTAAGCAAAATGGAGGCATATTACTCCTCTAATATAGGGTTACTGTCCTTGATTATTATGGAAGTTCTACAATGCATTAAAAATTGCAGATTTAACTGTACATATTTTGGAATTTTAAATACTTTTAAAGGTATATATATTATAATGTATCATTCTTATTAACACTCACATTGCATACTTGTATTATAAAATATTGTAATCTTAACAGTTTGTAATGTTAACAACGATATGATTTAATAGTAATATGTAAGTGCTTTTCTGACTGTTTCTATATCCATATTGGTTTATAACCATGTAACGGATTTCTGGAAAGTGAAATAAAATGAAATTGAAATCAAGTGGCCTTAGACTGCACGGCCACTGGGTTTGACTTCTACAAAATATTACCTTAACAAAAGCTGCATAATTCCAAGATTTATCATCATACATCATTTCAGGATCCTACAGTAAGCCATGTGTTATTACTGACCTTGCTACATAGGGTGGCCTCCAGTGGCATTGGACACACCCACACATGCATACAGAATGGCAATTTCATAAGCCTACATTTCTTACTAACAAAAAGACATACAATTGAATCCCTGCATGTAGTAACAACAGGAAACATGTGCACTATGCTGAAGGCGACTTCCTTGATAAACAATTTTCAAACTTTTGTCCAAAACCCAATAGTGCAAATCACACTGACCTTCAACCTAAATAATACCAGTATCTAATCAGCACCCGTTTTAAGCCATCAAGTTCACTGGATGGAACTGAGAGTTCAAGAACCATCAGAAGGCTCTCGGTCCTGAATATCTTTGCAATTGTTAGATAATTAACATATTTACTTACATACTTACTCCATGGAGCAGAGTCCTTGAGAAGCTAACCGGTTTTCAGCTAGTCAAGAAATTCCCCGCATTTTATGGAACCCGAAGGTTCATTACTGCATTCCCAAGTGCCCACCACCTTTCCTTATCCTGAGCCAGTTTGATCCAGTCCATACCCCCACATCCAGCTTCCTGAAGATCCATCTAAATATTATCCTCCCATCTATGCCTGTGTCTCCCAAGTGGTCTCTTTCTCTCAGGTTTCCCCACCAAAACCAATAATTAACATACACTAGGAATACAGACCTGGCACCAAATATGCACATATACTAAGTGTAATGTGTTACTTACCACCATTAACAATACAATTTGGTGTGACTGCCATCTATACAGACTTAACTACTTGGAGTTTGGTATTGAAATATGCAGTGGCAGCTTGACAGGAATTTAGGAAATGGGGATTTCTTGTCATTGAAGCCCAGCCACACACCATTGGATTCTGTTACTAGAAGTATTTACCTGACTGAATTTAATCACAGGCACGTGAGACCAGTAATTTACCATCGTGATGTTCATCAATGAACAAACTCAGTATGAGGGAGCTTTATGGTCCAGTCATTCAACCACGAATAGCAATTTCCGTCATCCACCCTGAATTATGACATTTTAAATTAATGCATTGTGAAGAATCATGGACGAAGGTAAAAACTTTCTGCATTCTCTTACACTAGTCAGGGCCAAGACCAGGAACTGAACTGGAAACCTCTTGATTTCACATCACCCACTGCACACCAAACAAGTATTTTTGTACTCTGGCATTATTCAGGGCTTAATTTGTTGAAATTACTTCTAAATCTTTCAATAATGCACAGCAGAAACAGTATGGGCGAAGACAGAGTAGACAGTACAGTGACTAGGCTACAGGCTACATGGGCTTGGGTTCCATTCTGAAAAGGGGCAAAAGATTTTTTTTTTTTTTTTTTCCAAAATGTCTGCAGCCCACCTAGGCTCCTATTCAATGGGTTCCAGGAGCTCTTTTCTTGGGGGTAACGAAGCCAGGGCATGAAGTTAACCACTCACTTCCACATGATGCAAGGCTGAGAGTAAGTGGAGCTATACCTCTACACCTCTATAAGTTTTCATGGCTTAACTTAATAAGATGTCTAAGATGTTGAACTACATAACAAATATCACCATGTGGAACTGATATCAAATGAATATCGTAACACCCCCTAATTATAAATCACATGAGAACACGTGTACATGTCTAAAATATCCCATACTGTCAAGCCAATATACCTGAGTGGGAGAAAAGTAAATTGTCCGGTGTATGTAAAAGAAAATGCATACAGCCACTAATTGTGAGGTAGTAATTTATTCATCTATGCCAAAATGTTGGTTATAAAATTAAAGACTGTGTGGAATTTCGGTTCCGGCAGCAGACAGGGGAAAATAACATCCACCTTGGCATATAAAAATGGAAATCCCATTATTGTAAGCATATCGTGTATAACTTCATCTTGTAGGCCATTTTTAATTTTTAAAATGCAAAGAATGCGCTGAATAAGAGATAACAAATTAGGGTTGGGGGCAATGTGTCGAAAGGTGCTGCAAAATAAAAGTTCAACAAGACAGCCAGTGTAAGTATAACGTAACATTGAGGTGCAGTCATTCAATCATTGTTGCCATGAAAAGCTGTATTACATATTCTGAGTGTATTTGTAGCCTTAGGTATCCAGCATGCAAATCCTATGCGCCACATTATATTGTTATCTGTGGCCTGTCTACTTCTACAATATTTTTTCACATCATCTCATAAACGGCAAGACTTTCTGGGGAGGGGAATTTTCTGAACTCAAAACATGTGTTTTGATTTTCTCTACAATGTTTTGTGAAACTTTAGGTTTCTGTGATCGTGCATCGTGAGCAAATTGTGAAGTGCGAGAGAAAACCAACAAGATGCAAGAATCAGTTGTTTATTATCAACACTGTCTCAATATGTTTCGGGCATCATTATGCCCGAAACATGTTGAGACAGTGTTGATAATAAACATCTGATTGTTGCATCTGGTTGGTTTTCTCTCTCACTTCAAGTTTTGTGAAACATTTCTCACTCTAAGAAGAACTGGGCGACATATAAAACTGTATATTGGGCTTCACGGACGGTACCCGTTATTCTTGTCAGATTTTAATGAAACTAGAACTTTCTCCATAGACTTCGAAAAACACTAAAATATCAAATTTCATGAAAATCCGCCAAGTGGGAGCCGGGGTGTAACATGCGGGTAGGCGGACAGACATCACGAAGCCAGTGGCGTACCCAGGAATTTTGTTCAGAGGGGGTTCAACAAATTCAGTTGAGGACAGAGGACAGAGAGAACGGGGTTCTGGGGGCGGTAGCTCCCTTGTCAGGGGTTCTTGAGACAGCTGTAATTTGGTACAAGAAATTTCATTTCATACAGTATAATTTTCTTAATTTTTGGTACTTTAAGACTATTTATGATGGAAACCAATTTATTTGTCATTGGTAATGTAAAACAATTGTGGACCTAGGTAGTTTCAGAATTTTACTGCTTTTTTTCCGAACATCTTGGGGTGTCGGCGTCCTAAATTCAGCAATTTATAACATTTTTCACAATCGGGTTGAGTTTGACACGATTTTGGAGGGCCTTCGGAATTTTTGAACGCCGCCCCCCCCCCTCGGTACGCCACTGCACGAAGCTAATAGTCACTTCTCATATTTTTGCTAACGCTCCTAAAAACTGACGAACGTTCGAAAGTGTGTGCGAGACACTCATGAAGTATCGATCGACCTCAGCAGTACCGGCAACTCAGAAAGACAGGCAGATATTTCTAGCATGACCCATTTCGCACTTTAAAAAAACACACACACATTTACTGGTTTAAATATAACACAATGGCATATATGTACCGTCGTCTTAATAAATCTATGGCCTCTTGATGCACGTCAGGATTGGTAACAAGTACGCGCTGTTTAACCATGTTTGCAGATATTGAACGGTAATGCACTGATCGCACACAAATATACTCAGCCGACAGCTTCCACACCGTGCTTGCTTTTCACATGACAACTGCCATCTCACGTAGCCGGAAAATACTCACTTCTCAGCGGATAGCGTTGCTCTAATTATGCGTTACGTAACGTGATATGCTACGCATGCTACCAATGGACCTTGAAAACTGGTAAACTTGTTTTCAACAGCACCAATAGATGGCGGTCACGTGTGGAGTTCAATGGCAGCGTTGTTGGCGAGCTCGTCTGTTGTACAGAGCTCTTCACATTTCCTGTTTCCCTGGTCAGGTTTTCCGTAAAATTCCGTAAGGTACCGAGGGAGAACGAAACTGACGCAAAACATGGATGGTTATCCTGTCCTATTTACCCTGTCCCACTCCACCTTATTTAACAACATGTCTTTTTTCTATCTCTGCTGGGTTGCGTTTTATCAATGAATTAGTACTGCGTTATTATGTTGTGTTTCATTATATTCTGGCGCAACAGCCACCAGTAGGCCAGAGCGTCCTCCGTCGTGAGGTTTTATATATTACACACACTCGCACACACAACAGAGACGGTAGGACTGTGGAATGAGTGATCAGCTCGTCGCAGAGACCTCTTACCTAACAATACGCAACACTTACATCCCCAGTGAGATTCGAACCCACAATCTCAGTAGGCAAGCGGCCGCAGACCTACGCCTTAGACCGCGCGGCCACTGCGATTATGTTGTGTTTGGTGGTCAAAAATAGGGATTATTGTCACGTGCAATATTAAGTGGCGGTTTTTGTAACCAAAACGGAGGATGTTTACTGCACTATACGAACAGGACCGTTAATACAATTCAGTTAAAGTGGCTCATATGTTCATATTTCGTTACGCGGTGAAATTCGAGCGGTTTACCGATTCTGTTAACATGCGTTAGAAGATAGCAAATGTATGTGTACCGTAATACAGAGGCACGTTCGGTTCTGATTCGCTACTTATGTTTCAGTGTCCTACGATGATTTTCGTTACATTTACCGATTATAACCTCAAATGTTCCAGCTGGACGTGTTGTATACTTGTTGACTTCACAAACGGTGTTTCCATAGGCATATTATAGGC
>Ga0123352_10006770_pt1 | contig 17619 bp, 16 predicted proteins | sample TergutLab28metaG_FD_89700 | JGI IMG/M metagenome (GOLD analysis project Ga0123352, IMG submission 89700) | Labiotermes labralis P1 segment gut microbial communities from Petit-Saut dam, French Guiana - Lab288 P1 | ecosystem: Host-associated > Arthropoda: Insects > Digestive system > Gut ... | reverse complement strand
GTTACCTTCTATTCTGAGTTTCAAACGGTCATAACTCCGTAACCGTCCAAAATCGGACACATGTTTATATGAACTTTTTGATCACAAAGACCTAGGAAATCACCTCCTGCAGTTATGCCCTAATGTCGTGAAACACCCTGTATATACATATATATATAGCTTTTCAGCACTAATTCAGTAAAAGAGTAATGTTAGCCTGTTCAGTCATGGTTGCATGCCTGAAAAGTTTATCTCTTTGCCACACTTAACAATAGAGGCAGTAAAAGTAACTGTCCAGTACCATGCTCAACATGCTAAATATCTACAAGGGTGAAGGTGGATACCTTGACCCTTGAAGTGGAAGGTGGTATATTCTTCAAAATGTCAGGAATTGCTAAACTGCTACTCAGCATAAAAACCAAGATGGCCAGTATCCTCAACATTAATGTTATGGAAAACTTAGATCTCATATGCTTGCATATAGCATATGGAGGGGGCACTTAGCTTAACAAACTGATAGTGCAGAATCTTGTGAATTTAAATGGCACAGAAAACTTTAACCTTTAAAGTATTAGAGAATTAAACCCCAAGGCACACGCTGACGGCCAGGGTACCTTTTGCTTTCAATGCCCATTTTTCCACTAGCTGATATTACCCACTTTATTTCATATGTTTGTAAAGATAAAAATTTGAAATAAAAAGGACACACTTAAGAATGAATCTAACTACCCGTTCCACAAATTTGAAGAAAATCTACCTATTTTTACAAAACTTAGCTGAAGGTCACATTTTACTTTATTTTTTTCAGTCTAAGTTTCATTTTGTAGATTTATTCTTTTCAAATAGCTCCTATTGTAAGTGGGGACCCTGTGCTATAAAATTTGGAGCTGGCTGTACATGTCAACATATATCTTCAGACACTGTTCAGGTTTCATTCTCACAATGATGTTTGTGTGTCATGCTAGTGCTGGCTTATCTGGGCCTCAAATGAGTTCATATGCAATTGGTGGGAAAGAAAAGGAATGAATACAGATGTTTATTTCTCTGGTTAGTGCAATATGGGACCAGAGGCAAGTGCCCTTAATTCTGCTGTAAGGATTTCTTTGTGAGTTTTTTTTTAACTGTACGTTCATACTTAAGACCATCTTGCAACTGAACACTCCAGTCCGTCACTCGCAGACCAATAGCATGTGACAGATCAGGCAATGCTGAAAATAGCATCACAGAGTCAGAAGGTGTTGGTTTTGTTGTATGCCCAATTGCATCACAATGCATTTAGCAGTGTAGCTAGATGGAGAAAACATTACAGACCAGATTTCACAGAAAGGGCATTAGAATCGACTCTGACAATCACACAGCTGATGTTACTCACACAAACTTCGCTGAGTGACTGAATGCACAGTCTTTGGAACCTACTGCATCTGTAGTTCACAGGTTTACAAGGGGTCTGTGTGGGTCACAGCAAACAGAACCACCCCACATCAATACAAATCCCCACTTTAACATTTTGACAGCAAGCCACAACAGACACAGGCTTATGCAATATAAGAGAATTCAGTGCCATATGTGTTCCACCAAAAACAAACAAAAGCAAAATTCAAGTGTCAAGAATGCAACTAAAGGTTGTATGCCACCCCATGTTTCGAAGTATATCACACCAAACTGCATTTTTGAGGATCTACTGACTCTAAAATGGAATGGTGGAACACACAAATGTCAGTAAATACTACCACTGAAATTACTGAAATGATATTTTTCAGTAGCATCTTCTTGATGAGATAATGGGGGTGAATGTGGTGTGGATTTTACGAATGGGGGTTTATGAAGGAAAAGAGACTTGTCAGAGGAGCCTATGATTACTGTAAATAATTTGTGAATTCTGGAAAAATCGTTAGTATGTTAGTAAGGAAAATTAAATTTAATGAGTTATAATTTTGACTACAATTAAACTCCACACAATCTGTAAGGCATGTACAAGTCTTTTAGACAAAAGCTGTGAAAAAGAAATGTGTAATTATAAATGTAGAAAATATTAAACAGGGCATGGCATTGTGGGACAATGTTTTCCCATTTGGCTGTTGAGGGGTACTCAATTCCTGGGACAGTGTTTTCCCTTTCAGATGTAAAGGGTTAAACTGGCTCTTAGATGTGAAGCTTGTGTTGTGATTCTTACCCTGTTAACTTTAGGCAGACAGTCTAATATTGAAAACATCAGCTTAGAATTTCCTTCCGGATCATCTGGTAGGCAGACGCTGAGGGCATCCACCATCATTTGGTACAGACACTTGGTGAAGAGAGGCTCAGGAAGCTCACGGAGGTAGTCCTTTAGCACACCTGAAGACATCCCATATCTTTATGTTACACTTGGGATGCCAAAATATGTTGATGTTTAGAGCCATTCATTAATTTTTACTTATAAACCAACATTACACAGAGTAGCCAGGAAGTCAATATATCACTACACTTGATGAGATTTACTGCACATTACATGGTTCTGCATGCTCACTGTTGTGCATTTGGAAGAGTGTTGAGCAGTGCATGACATGCATTACAACATTCATTCATGTCCATGTCCAAAAGTTATTGGGTGATATGACTTCAAATTGAAGTGTTTAATTTTCTTCAAGTATGGCCTGCAATCATATACATCTGAAAGACAATATTATGAAATTCTATGTATCAGTTTCACAGTGTACTGACAGCATACAATATGCACAAACAGATCCATGTATGTTATGTAGGAATACAGTGACTTCCTAACTACCCTGTATGTCATAACATATTTGAAGGTCATTCTGTTAATGTAGTTTACTGCCATTCACCACCTCATGGGAACATGCATTACATATTGTACATTCTTAACACATATATTTAAATTCTACATTAACTACCATCACCTCACAATTCCAAACTAGTAAGATTTTTTTTTGTAGTAATGTCTGTCCAAGCACCGACAAATACTGCTATGACCAAATACGGCATAAAACACTAGTCCCAGTTTATTGTATCACCATTTTAATTATATTGTCACATCTATTTTCCAGCATCTTCCATTCCCCCCCAAAAAAGCCCTGCACTTAAGTACCATATAAACACAAAAAATAATTTTGAGAAAATTTAAGAAAAATAAAGAAATGACAATAAATTACCCACTCAAGTGGTTTTTTAAATAAGAAAATGGAAGTGAACAAACACATATGTTATCTTAACCATGTCCTTCATGACTGAAGTCCCAATCATCTTGGTTAGCTGCCACATTTTATGAGATTTTCTATGACTTGCATGGCTTTGTCACAGTTAAATTCGCTGCCACATTTTCCCTTCAGAATTCAAAATTCAAGTTTAATTATCAGAAAAAAGACTTCCAAACTTATGCATTTATGGTTTTATTTCACAGCTAAAATCACATTCTACACTTTGTTTACAAAGTATTTTTATACTTTGCACCCCATTGTATGTTATTCAAAAATATTTATTGTAATTGTTATAATAAATTTATTTACAGAAACCTTCTATATTACTTTTAATTCTAAACAAAGAAAACCCCATACACATATATCTATAAGATTTATAGAAATAATTTACATAATGAAAAGTATATTTCACAGAAACTCATGCATCTGTAAAAAAAGATATCTCCCTGTCCTCATGCCTCCATCCTACTGATAATTACAATATTTAACGAATAATGTTATTGTTGTTCTTCTTAATTAACCATATTAATATCAGGGCCAGTCTATCGAAAATGTAATTTAAATCCACCATTTGTGAGATATAAATATATTGTCATTACAGACTGAAGTTATGGCAGAAGAAGCAGCACAAAAAGGGATGGATGTGTGTCACATTGATGGCAGTGTAATACATTTAGCTGAAAGTTCTCAGATGTTATACATTATGTTATGTCATGTTACATGTTACACATAATAAGCAGGGGAATTTTTTATCTATTCACATACCACAACTTACATGTCTACTTCCAACAATTTGTTACTTACTGTTAAGAAATGTAAAAAATTTACAACCCCCAAAACCTTATCCTAATAAAAGTTATATTTTTCAAAGCTCTATTAAAACAAGAATTCGGGACCCTACTTTAAATGACACTAATAACACTCCCACATTACATTATTTTAAAATTACTTTCATTGAGAAATATAATACTGATGATAATCACCCGATCTTATGAAAATATATGTCTTTTTTACCTGTGATAACATTAATATCTGGAACATTATCTGGTGAGAGATCTACTGTGCGAGCATTTCGTTCAAATGCTTCCCGCAGTATCCTCTTCTTAGTTGCTGAACCACATAACCGATATAAACCTACAACACAAATCAGAGCAATATTCAATAAAAGCTGTTATGTATAAAAAAGTATGTGATATTATAAAATAATTTCTGGGCTGGGTGCAAGATAGCACCATCACAATTAGTACAAAACTTTACTGGTATGTGCTGGTAGATTAGAGTAAGCTCAGTCACTTGCTGATCTTTCGAAAGTTGTAGCATCCATCACTCAGACCAAACACACTGTGAAGTGAGGCTGTGGGTTGTATCCCCAGCGATTTGTGCCACAAAAAAATGCTAATGGGCAGAACTATTACAGAATCTTACAAGATATAATAATTTACTTTCACGGCATAAAGCATGATGAGAAGTCAAACATGTAATTGTGTTTCCAAATTTAATAAAGTTGAGTGTTCAGGACGTCCATCCCTGAGTAAGATAGTTGAATATATAGGGCATATAATGGAAGTTGAGGAAAATATTACAGACATGGTTTGGAGCATAGTATGATACATATGCCATGCTCCTTGAAAATCTGACATTTACTGAGAAAATACAAACTGAAGGAAGTACAAAACATGATCTCACTTCTCAATATGTTTCTTTAGAGTGATGCAACAACTCTATAGAATATGGCAAATCAATGACAGATTATTCTGATCCTCTTCCTCCACAGAGAAGAGGAATTCTGTATTAAATGCATTAGATTCCTATTGTAGCCAGTCCAGAAGCTATTTGGTCACAACACATGTAAACTGTTCCATATTTTCAACATTTTTTTAATGCAAACATAACCCAAGATCAGCAGGGTGCAGTGAATCATAAAAAAGGAAACATTTCCTTTTTGTGATTTTGTACAACCTGATGATGGCTGCAGTGAGGTAACCAAAACATGTTGCTGTGATGAATAAAAATACAGATTGTGTATTTGACTGACTGACTGTTCATTTCTATACAAACACAACAGGGATGCAACATCTTAAAATTGTTGATGCCAGTCAGGTATACATCCACTAATTCCACAATCTAAAAAGGAACTTTTGTAAATTTAATGCTAATATCTACTTTAACCAGTAAATAATTTCCTTTTCTCCTTTTTATGATTCTGTACAGCCTGATGATGGCTGCATTGAGGTAGCCAAAACATGTAGCTGTGATTCATAAAGCTGTGTGTTGTGTGTGTGTTTGACTGGCTGCATTCATATCAATATCACCGAACACAATGGGGATGCCACATCTTAAAACTGAAAGAGGCTGTGGTGGAATTTAATATTCACACTTTAAGTGGACACATGATGTATTAATAGAACAGTCATCATTGTGAAGGATCCAGAATAAAATATGCAAAAATGCTGTTAACACCTAATACCAATATAATGATTGAAAGAGATAATTACATTAAACATAAAATGAATGGGAAAATACCAAGTATTAATTTAGTATGGAGGCTAGGCCTTGGTACATGAGCGTATGTCAGTGGAAGAATGCAGATGGTCCTTTACTACCAGACTTGCTAATGTAAGTCAAAAGTTCTGTTTAGCTCATAGAATTAAATGAGAATGTTCTGGACTGATATATTCGGACAGGGCAGTATTTACCTTACATGAAACCCCATGTAGTGAGATTCAAGTTTGCAGATTTATGCTAACAACTATATGTGTGACAAGAAGTGACCAAAAAAAAATTGAGGAGTTATTGCAATATGCACTGCTGCATTTTATTACAAAGAAGGAAATGTGTTTCATACTCTAAGGCTGTAAGAGCAAACAGTGGGCACTTGCATGAAAAAAGCTAGAGATAAGCAAAAGTCTTATGAAGAAAAACATGTTTTTATGACAGATATCAACATCCAAAAAATTTATAATCTACAAGAGGAGAAAAATTTGTCAACAATAGAATATTTTTTGTTAATATTGTTCAAATGTGAATGCCCACTTCCAGCCATGTGGCAGTTTTCTGTCTTTGTACACCAAAGGACTGTATATTGACACTTTTTGTTGTCCATCCTACCTATAATATCAAGTCCTCTCCTTTCCACTTCTTCAACACATCTCCTAATTATCATAGGTACAGCAGAAGGAGCTTGTGTTGCTAAGGTGACACTTGTAGCCACACCTCCAGGCACCCCTCCTGTTAGACTTTCTCTAGTTACAACTGTTTCCAGGTCAGCTCCAAATAGACCTGTCACACCTGACAGTGATTTGCTTCCAGGGCGACCTGCAACATTTCCACAACAGTGACTGAATGAAGAAAATTTGATGTAACATATTAGGTCACTGATATAAAACATGATTTTAAGATGTGTTTTGTGTTTCCTATCTTGGTGAAACTTGGTCTCATAATAAAAGAACGATGAATGACTCTGAGTGAGAATGAAATGTTGAGGGGACTGGACCTAAAGAAGATGTAATGTGTGATGGTAAAAAGATACAATGAGGAGTTCCTTATATTGTTCTTTCGCATAACATTCTTAGTGAGACAGTGACAAAACACAGGGGAATGCAATTACAGGACATGAATCCTGCAGACGGTGAAAAAAATGTAAGAGATCTTCATAGTTCAGCTTTGTTTAGTTCCGTTAGTTTAGTTTACTATTCATCTGTTCCAATCAAACATCAGACAGAGAACACAGTTCCAATCAATCAGGGCTGACAAAGTAACAAAAATCAAAATATAGCCTTGCTTAAGTAAACACAGCAGGCATAATGAAATACTTCAGATAACCCATTATGTCTATTAAAATGTATAGTGAATAGCAGAAGTAGCACAGTCTCCTGAAAATAACATCTCAAATATATCAAAATTCATGAGAGCATATAGTGTATTATTGTAATTCAGTGTAATAGTTTATCATTTACTACTGTCTCTGTCAGTTAATGAACTGTTGCAAAAACAAGTACATACATCATATGGCATTAATATTGATAATTACATACCTAGTAGATGGTGTCCTTTTACACCACGTCGCTGGAATGTTACATTAGGATCTGTGTGCCTCAGTCGCAGATAAAGTGTTCCTCGTGGTTCAATCTTTAATGCTAATTGATGGATAGGCGACTCTCGAAGAAGGGATGCTAAGTGAACTGAACCCTGCAGAAAAGAAAAGTGTTGCTTTAACACAACTTACCAAATGATTTACAAATTACATTCTGTCAGAAGATAAAATGAGAAAACCACCATTTACTGTATATTGTAAATCTGTAACCTTTCTGTAACAAATAGTAAAATAAATCATTTTAAAGTATTTATGTCCAAACCCAAATATTTCACTCAAAAATAACCAAACAAAGGGAAACAATTGTTGAGTTTTCATAGTAGTATAATTTAGAATTCTAATCTTCTGGGACTTAATACTCTGTTGTTGGGCAAGTGCTTCCTGACATTTTGAAGGAACGTACTACTGTGGCCCATTTGGTCCTCGAGAATGAAGACCCAGAAGACCAGAATTCTAAAACATGGATGTTATTTTACATTATATATTCGAAACACCTTTCATCAATTCCTGCCATTACCAGGTCAATATTCTCTCTAAAAGTTGTGAGGTATCAATGCACGTCTTACAGTAACTGAATAAAATATTACAAAACGCAAACACTGGAAGAGTAAAGTATGCAGTTATATGATGCAAGAGTGTTTTTAAGGTGGTAAGTGTTTTACATACCTTGTAACAGAGCTTATGCCTGTATTGAGGATCCCAGGAGTATATGAGCAAGTCCAGCTCTCTGTTATCAACCAGATCCAGTTCGAATGTTTCATCCCAGTCAAACACTAAATCTCCTGTCCTTACTACTGTTCTTGCTTTGTGCACTCTATCACACTCCAACACACAGTACAGGTCCCTCAGCCCTGCACTACTGGAGCTTCCTGTGGGTGTAACAAGGTCAGTAAAACATAGCACAATACTTACACTGGCTACTGTCCATGCTGCCAGTCATACCTGATGTATGCAACATTCTAGGAAGTGACCCACTGTCATCTTTGAATGATTGTGTCACTGTTCAGAGAGACTTTTTGCAGTATTAGTAGTCACAGTTGAGTTTTGTATTTAGCATTAAAGTTTATTATTAAAAAATTGCACGTTTGATATCCAATGCAACCACTAATCTCAAAAACATAAATAATAACAAAATAACCAAGAGTAATGAAACATAATGTTCTGTACACAAATACATATCTGAGAAGTGTATAACTTATATTCACAATAACAACTTGGCTGCATGATGTGTGATGACGTATATGATAAATCACTGTAAATTACCATGGGAATCTTGCATGACATGTAATAAAACAGACCACTATAATACCAGTAATTTTAGAACTTACACTATTAATCCTTCAAAACCATAAAATACATTGTACCAACAGTCTGTACTGTAGTGGTTTTTGTTATGAATCCTTTCACATTAACACTAAACTACTTACCAATTGGTGGTCCCGAAGGGGTGGAAGGTGTTGTGGCTGCTGAGGACGAGGCAGTAGAACGCAATCCTCTACCTGCTAGTAAGTGTACCCACAGCAAACCACTTACTCCTGGTTCAGAAGGTACAACAGCATCACCACTTAAGGCTCCAAGAGCACTAGATGGTTTATCCATCTTGTACTTGAGGAACTCTGTGAAAGAAGAGAAAGAGAGACAGAGTGAAAGTTTATCTAAGCAATTCTCTCAGAAAGTAGAGTTTCTCTGATCATTGACAACTCTTATTCTCTGCATAAAATAAATGTTTCTGGTAATGCATTGATATAAACAATTCATTTCAATGTAATTTCTTATAATGTTTATACTGCTTATCAGCTACATTTTATATGCATTCCTCATCTTTCCCCAACCCTCTGTAGTCTCACAGATTTCACTAATGTAATAATATTAAGCAACCAGTTTGCACTAAACAAATAAGGTTATTTATGACTGTCTTAGGTGTATTTGATAGCAGTAAATCCCCTCTTATCTCACCAATTTATATTTTCCTTTACATGATAGACAATTGAATGAGATTTTGTTTCAAGCTTTGAAGTTAAAGCCTACCTGCAGGATTGATATCGAGGAATCTAGAGCGAGGATCCTGTGTCCTTGTAGGGGAGGGATTAGGTATGTGCCTGGACTCCAGTTCCTGTTGGTGGCGTATGCGACGCATGGAAGAGGAGCGACTCGTAGTGGCACTGCTGCTCAGAGCTGCAGAGCGGGAAGAGTACTGGTGCCTGTCTAATGTACTTGACAAGCGCGGGCGGTATGTGTAATATGGGTGCTCCTGTTGTTGTATACAGAATATTTCAGATCACTCTCAATACACAACTTCAACTGACATACAGCATTTGTATGTTCTGGAGTCAAACATTTAGAGACACAAATTAAAGCACTGGTAAACATAGCAATCTTCCAACGAAATAAATACACGAACATAACTAAGACATGTGCCCTTAATGAAACACAACAGAAACCGTGCTCTGGATGTTTATGTCCTAATGGAAATTCTCACTTGTGTTTTTGAGTTTTTTTAAGGACTGGCACAACAAAATTAATTATGATGGTACTGTACATCACATCTTCAAATGCTGAAGATGTTACAAAGTGTGTTTACAAAATTTAACTATAGCTGTAGAATTTACAGTCATTTTAATCCAATCATGCAACTGCTTATGAATTAAGAGAACAATACCTTCCATTCGCAGGGTTATTAAAGTGATTTAAATCCTCTGTCCCTGTGTTTTTGTACAAATTCTTATCTCAAACCGGATTTATTTTGTTAAGCCATACTTTTAAGCAAATGTTAACAGAGTATGTGCACTAACTAAATTAAATCTCTAATACTAAGCCTTTATATCAGTAGTAAGCAATGCAAAGAACATTTGTTTAAAAAATCTATAAAAGTACCAACATACAAATACCAGTACTTGCCAGTTGGTACCAACATAAAGTTCAGTCTGAAGTGCTGCATGAACATGTGTATGGCAAATAAAACAATCACTTTTAACCTCATTTATTTGCTTCCACTATAAGACTTACATAAATGAAATGTTATTTATGAACTAGACAAGGTACAGATAAACAGTTCTGTGCAAATATCTGAATATTGAGCCCTATTAATCAAAGATGATGTAAAAGATTTCAAACTGGTATTACAGGCTATGATCTGCTGCAGTCATATATGACACAATGGTAGGAAGAAAGTGATCCATCAGAATGAAGTAAATGGAACTTAGTGTGAGTTAACACTCTTTCTTCAGAGTGTGACAAAATGCGTGCATGTGAATATGAGTTTATGGAAAAATGGGAAAAATGAGTGTTTGGTCAGCTTTGAGAGTCACTGAACTTTCACATTACTTTGCCAAAACATATAGTCTGCTATTTTGAAGAAATTAATATCTGTTTTTCAGAAACAATATTACTCATGGCTTCCAGTTTTTTAATAAGCAAGATATGAGAGGTTTCTAGCCTCTAAAATCTGATATTTTCTAAACAGCATTTCAAAGCAACAAATATTTCTATGAACAGTTTCATTATTAACCTCCGATCTAACACACATTCATCATTATCTATGTGAGGACAGGAAAACATTTCAGTTGAGAAAAATATTGTAGTAGAAAAGTAAAAATTAAATTTATTATTTACAAAAACTGAATGCCTAGTTATAAAAAACTTCACAGTATCTTTTTAGTACTTCATATTGAAAACAAACTTGCAAACAATCCTATGAAGCTTTGGATGCTGTGATTGTAGTTAAGAAGTTGAATAAGGTGTTAGGTGTTCAGTCTATCATGTCAAGTATTTCCATTTGGAAGATACTTGAATTTGGACTGAAAAAGATGTAACAACGTGTAAAAATATTACAGAAATACACAAAATTAATAGTGTGCAACAGCCATTGGGACTGACAGAAATTAAGGTGTTCATACCTTTCCTTTCGCATCTTTAGATGAGAGCAAATCTTGCAATCGTAACTGAAAATGGGAGCAAAACAGAGTTACTCCCAAAACAAAATAAAAACAGTTGTAGAGAGACTATGATAACAGAGCAGCCCATCCTTTATCTGAAGTAAATATGATATGTGTGTCATAAATGGTAATGCTGTCTGGAAGTGTAAGTGGGTGCTAAAATTGATCAAAGCTAGAATGAGATACAGAGAATGACAAAATATTACGAGCAGCTTATGTGGTTCTGACAATCTGCCAGTATGTCAAAGATATGTAGTGAAAAATTATGTGAATGAACAGGCCCCACAAGGAATAAACACACATAGACTAGATATGTTAAAACTTCATCCTTAACTGTAAAAAAAAATTAAAACTTGTAAATTATTGTATGTTTTCTGAAATCAGTACTTAAACTTTCTCTTTTGTGGTCAATGAAAACTGTTTCTGTGGTCAGATTCTGTGAATGTTTGGTCTGGAGAAATAGTCTGGGTGTCACAGCTGTGTAAGTATGTTAACATTTCAGTACAAGAATCTAAATGGCTGAAATATGTTGACATGATGTCCCAGTTAAACCTCCAATATTTGAAAGAGAAGAACATATTCAGGGCCAATATACTTCCCTGTCAAGCAGTTGGTTTTTTATATTTTCTCCATTGTTAATTAAATGAAATGTTCTGAGTTACTTGTGCACACACTTTCTTAAGTTGTGAAAATGTGATAATTATGTGAGGTGGGGGAAAAAAAACAAATGTCAGTAGCGTTGTGTTCATTACTCTTGTAACAAGACCAACTGCTCAACAAGGTTTTGCAGTCAAGAGTGCTAGTAAGGAAATATTTTAATTGTTCAGAAACAGTGTATATGAAACATAATATACCTGAATAATAATAATGCACAACAATAGGTGTCAAAACATATTTTTAAAATTAATACTGATTTGGTTACTCAGTCCATATTGTGGATTCATTCAGCTATAAGCATTTTCTATAAGATACTGAATGAAAACAATGGACATACATTTTAATTTTGGATCCTAGATGGGATAGTGTAGTTGGTATAGCAACTTGTTATGGGTTGGACACTTTGGGGTCCAAAACGCTGTTGGGGGGTGAGATTTTCTGGACCCATCCAGACCGTTGCTGAGGTCCATTCAGCCTCCTGCACAATGGGTACTGGGTCTCTTGCCCGGAGGTCAAGCAACAGGGACTGGGCATTTAGAAAAACCCTCCCCCCTCCCCATCTAGTGTGCAGGGTAAAGAAAGAGTAAGGCTATAACTTTAGTCCCCATCTGGGCCTTTGTGGCATGTTACAGGAAGAACATTTGTTTTACTTTACATCATTTTTGAGTACATTTTACACTTGACAACACCACTAAAATTTTTTCGAAGCTGGTTGATTGATGTCATTACAAATAACAAAACATAATTGCACCTGAAAACTATTAAAAAAAACTAAAATCTTGATAACAATATTTGATATGGTAGCATTTGAAATTTGTTTCTCATAATTTTAAAGCTGTGACCAATATGTCACAGTTCTATTCAAATGAAAAGTACATTTAATACTGCACAGTCCTGTAATTACAAAGAAAGATTAGTGAAATAATGGAGAAGACAGGCTTTGTTCAGCTTGTACCCATCTTCACACCTACAGTTTTGAGAATGACTCTTACAGTGGCCTTCCTGATGATAAAGGCAGAAGAATTATGCATGTTAGTTGTGGCTTCAGTTTTATTGAAGTCAATACTGTGTCTGATCATTACAGTGTTCAGCCATCTCTGAATGAAGCTTGATAGCCTGATGAGCACAAACACAGTGAAACCTGCCTTTGCCTCTTTTCCTCCAAACTTTGTGCTTAACCACAAGGCTCCTCCAATTGAATAGTACCACACACACACACACACACTGTTGTTTGCACTTCCATGATATTCAGCCTCATTAACACAATACATATATATATATATATATGTAGTAAAACCTCAATTTTACTTTTGTTGGCACCAATTAAAACTGGTGTCAAATCTGGGAAAAACTGTTCTCATGGGCATTTGGCCAAGACCATACAAAAAGTGCATAAAATTGCAAAAAACACAAAACATGGGAATGTAAAATTGTGGTGTTACTATGTGTATGTGTGCATAAAATGTAAAGGTAAATCAATCTCTGTAAGGCCTGGACAGGACCTGCGAGTTCCAGGACGTTGAGGCTACCAGATTTCAAGACAACTGGCACATGAAGTTTGTAAGGTTGTCAGCCCCATGCACTGGCCATGTTTACCCCCCAGAAAATGTTTCTGGTACTCATTTCTGTTGGAAGCCGAGTTGATCCCATTGCTATAGTGCGGCCAGAAGGCTTATGTCAATGAAAAATTGTAATGACATTATCAGGTATGAACCTACGACCTTCTGGCCTGTAGCGCAGTGCCTCAATCAATGGCACTACTGCATGCTGCATGTATCTGTGTGTCTGTGTGTGTGTGTGTGTGTGTGTACATACATATATATGCATATCTGTGTGAATGTTGGCTTGTACTATTAGCTTTCCTGTCTATTTCAGAGTAACGCTGCATATGGCAACCAAAATATGCAGAACCAATTGAAAAACTTCAATGTATAAATACTGCTAAACCCAAACAGTTAAAGTTATATGTTACACACAGGCTACAGAAACCTAAGAACAAGAATGGTTTCCAGCAGTTTACCTCTTCTTTCCTTGCCTTCTCAAAACATTCAATTACTCTGACAAGATACATACACTGACAAGCTCAATAAATCTTCCAGAAACAAACAATATTCTTAATCAATACCAGTTTGACCCACCTCCCTAGACCGGTCAAGCAGATTCTCTGCGCTATATGTAAATCTGGCTGCCCTCTGAGCTTGTAAAATATCATGGCTGGTTCGGATACGTTCATATATGGCACTGGTGGACGGTGTGCGTTGAAGCCATGCTCGGTACTCATCGGCAGTGAACACACTGGGTGATGAAGGAATGCGGCCTGTGGAATCACATACATTTACCTCATGTCACTAAATATTTTCACAGGCTAATATTGTGCACTGAAGCAAGTGTGAAAATTTTAAGATTTTTTTCCAAAATTTATCTGGAGGAAAAGTATGAAAAATATCAACCAGAAATACTATAGATTTCTGAGCTAAGGATCAAACCTAGGACCTTCTAAATATAAAACTGCAGTCACAATTGCCACACCATGACGGTTGGTTTGCAAACTATGGTCAGATATCAAGTTCACACAGAAATAAAAATGTGTCTGTGTTATACCAGGGTATTTAATCACTCTTGATCCTGAAGAATTTGTGGCAATTACCTCTTTCTCTTCTAGTCACAGGAAGTTCAGGTGCAGAGACTGCACCATCACTATCCTCTTGGTCCAGCAATCCAGTTGTACCACTTCCTCTGCCTTCACGCTCAAACCTGACCATGTGGTGCCTTGGCGTCTGTCCTGGCTGTGCATGGTGACTTCGGCCCCGATGATCCCTCGGTAATGAGTTTGAACGAAGTCCAGCTGTCATCACAGCAGATGGACTTGCACCTATCGCCCCCACATGGGTCCGTGATAGTGTTGATGTTCGAGGCGACTGCATGGCGAGGCCTTGCCTGTAATAAGATCAGAAATCGGAAAATAAATTGAAAATAATGTGTCTTTTTTGGTCCCAGGGGATGTGGACATCATACTGCTTTCAGCACTCTTCAGATATAGAAACTTCATACAGTGAACACACCGTAATTTCAAGAGTTACAGTTAAATTAAATTCTTTACTCTAAATCCACAGAAACTATGCCCACTGGCAGCCTTCAATATTAGCCAATCCTCAACCTTCACACTTTACAAAAAAAAAGGTGTTTGTTACAAGTCTAATGATAGTGACACAAATGAAGTCTCAACTAAGAACTAAGATTGTAATAATATACTGCTTAATTGGGCTTATCCTACACTTCAGAAGTAGTTACAAATAAGTATATAGAAATGAAGACAGTGAAAAATGAGCTCCACAATAAGTACATTAAATGTCCTGGTGTCTAATAACCTGATTTATGGCAAAGCCTTAATGGAAGAGTGATGTTACAAAAAGATAAGTTAGAGAAATAATAAATATGAACATGATAGTACTCATAACTAAACAACAGCGGGGAGCTGATTTCTTCTTGAGAACTAATATGTAATAATCCATTCAACAAGTTTTCTAACTCAAATGGAATTTGAAGGCTTAGTACAATGTCTGTAATAGTCCACAAATGGACATCACATCGTATACCAGATGGGGTCAGTCTAAACCCTCTCACCTATTCCTGTTAGATAAATTTTAATATCTTACTACCACCTATGCCCACATCCTTCAAGATGTCTAGTGTTTCAGTCAAAATTTGTACATACTTTGATTTTTAACAGGCACATTTCATGCCCTGTCCAATTCAGCTTCCTTCACATGAGTATCCTGATATGTTTGATGAAAAGTACAAGTTATAATGCTTCCAGTTATGCAATTTTTTTTCAAATTCCTACAACTTCCTCTTCCTTACATAACCAGATGCTACTACAAAAAGGGAACTCAACTGCTTTCAGAAACAATTAATATGATGTAACTTCACTTTACATTACTATTTAGTGAATTACATCACCATGATGAAATGCCACTTCAATGAAGTCTCCACACCTATAGTAATAATATGCGGAACGTGGTGAGGACGCACAGGTTGCTTCAGTGTCAGATGAGTAGTCAAGTGAGGGACGATGCCTTCTTGTGAGTGTCCCAGTGGAAAATGGCTGCTGTCTCTGTTGTGAAGCAATATCTGATGTTCTGTACCTTGATGTATATGAGGGACCAGCAGCAGATTTGAGACTGGACCTTAGCATAGTGTGTGATGCCTGCCGAGTGCCAAGGCTGTAATCAAAGAAACTGTAATTTTTACACAGCAAGTTAATGCTGAAATTATGAGGAAGTAAATTCACTAGTTACTTGTTATTTGGTTCAACAAGATAAAAAAATGTGTGTATAACATAACACTAAGGTACACTGGCCCCAATTATTAGAATGTAAATTTCATTTTACATTGTTTATGTTCAATTTATTTTGATTATAACATCTTGTTTCCCATTATACGCAAAATTTCAGCTTTATATAGCTGTCAATATTCCTACGTAAATAAATGACATGCTTTCATATGCAGAAACAATCTCATGAACTCCTGAATGTTGGTCAGTAGCCCATGAAGCAAGGAATTGGTTTCTTACACTTGTTATATCATCTTGTTAAAATTATAAGACATACTTACCCAACTCCTGTAGCATAGTCGTATTCTACTCGAGGTAGGTGCTGATCACTCCCAGAACGAGGCATAACTCGTCCAGACACTCGCCTTGTGCCTGTTTGAACATAATAGTGTGATGGCTGATGCTGCTGCAGACGCAGTGTGCTTGAACTAGGCTGAGGACCTGCTGACATTCTTCTTGCTGAAGTGATGGATGTTGTACCAGGTGGTGGGGGAGGACCTGAATAGAACGCATGCACCTGCAACAATTGCAAGTACAAATGAGTACAAAATAACTTCACAGCTAGGACTGTATATGAAACCCTCTTTTCTTCCGCATTCTTCATGAATAAAAACTTACATGCATGGAAGGGGCTCAATGTTGGTTTCACCTATATCTTCACCTATGATTTATAAAAATATATGATATATATATATATATATAGATTATAATAATAATGTCATCCCTTTCTATATATAACCATCACTTTAACTATATTAGTGATATCAAGTATGTGTTATTTTTACACTGTTTCATCTAACTTAAAAGTCATTATCCATAATAAATTCTACATCACTCTAAACAGCTAAGAGGTGTGAGAAATATATCACTAAACAAGAATGAAGAGAGAAAACATTATAAACATGCAAAAGTAAAGATTAAAAAAGAACATAACAACATAACAAAGATTACTATGAAACAATTTTGAGCCTGTAGAACCATTAATTTGTCTAACTTGTAAAGATGAAGATAAAGATAAAGATTATTATTATACGATATGTATGTCTCCTGTCACAGGCATTTCTTCCTGGTACTTCTCTTGAACCAGCGGTGATCCCCAACACTTAGGCTTCAAGCTTCACACTGCAGTACTTTCCATATTATGTGTGATGTTCCAAGTATAGCTGTCTTTTGTAGTGAATCTATGGAGTGTTTTCCCAGTACAGTTTCCAAATTTTTCTTTAAGCTTCTCGTTACTATTCCAGTGGCTCCAATTATTACTGGTACAATCATACATTTCAGGTTCCACATTCATTGTATCTCTAAACACAAACTCTTGTATTTTAACTTCTTTTCCGCTTCCTTTTGCACAACATTTCTGTCTGCGAGTATTGCCACATCTATCAGTGTGCATGTTTTCTCTTTTTTGTTTTTAATTATTATATCTGG
>Ga0123352_10006768_pt1 | contig 17621 bp, 13 predicted proteins | sample TergutLab28metaG_FD_89700 | JGI IMG/M metagenome (GOLD analysis project Ga0123352, IMG submission 89700) | Labiotermes labralis P1 segment gut microbial communities from Petit-Saut dam, French Guiana - Lab288 P1 | ecosystem: Host-associated > Arthropoda: Insects > Digestive system > Gut ... | reverse complement strand
TATATATATATGTGTGTGTATATATATATATATATATATATATATATATATATATATATATATATATATATATACAAACTCATGTATTTTACATTCCTGTAATATAATCTGTAAGCATTTGGGATCGCGCAATGCATTGAAATATATATAGTTCTTGGATCTGTTTCTCAGAGGGCCTGAGGATGACCCAGTGAAGGTCGAAACATGTCGCCCAGACAATATACTATTTTTATTGTATATAAAATAAATTGTTGTATTATTGACTGAACTTCTTACAGTACATATTGGTATTATGGCACCAGTAAAACTGCTGGAATTGTAACAAACCACGCCCGTTTCTACGTTAATTTCAAGCACATTTACTTTTAAACGAAAAATCTTTGAACGTCCTTCTTACGAATGATGTGACGGAACTCCAGTGGCCAATTAGTGCACCTTGGTTCCCCTTAAGCAACGTCTGTTCTACAGAATGTGCCGTCCGTATTAGACATGCACATTACAGCACGACCACTTGAGTCTTCAAAGGCCTGGCCATTCTCGACGTCTTAGAGGACCTCACAAGAGGCCACTAGGTACTACAATTTCTGCGCATGCGTCAATCAAAGTTGTACTGCTTACAGCAGTTGACAATCACTGGCCCTGTGTGGGGCCATGCAAAGATGGTATTGTTCATTGTTAACTAATAAATGTGAGTGAGTAAATAGGAGGCAATCCAATTAAAATTCGTGGCTTTCAAATCCATTGGAACGAAAGAGATGGAAGGAAGATGCAAGCCAACGTCGAAGGACCAGTGCGTTGAACGCAAGATAGCGCACAGTAACATGCTATGCCAAGTATATCAGACTGCATGCAACAGATCCACCTACCTGACTACATATCTGTTTCTGATATGGAATGCCAGTGCGTACAAAGTATCTCTACAGGCCTACACACACACACACACACACAGCATGTGAACTGGACAGAACCAAGCCTAGGGATAATCGTACGAACGTATGTATCGGTACGAAAATTTCGATGCAATAATTAACCGTTGAAAGCCTCGCGGTTTCTTTGCGTACCGCCAGGCTTAACATTCAAAAATTCTATATGGTGCTCGCTTTGCGTTGAGTGTTTTGTACGGATCTCAGCACAGACAGCGGCCATTGCTGTATACGTCATTAACTGGTTTATTTCTATAACCGTGGAGGAAAGTGTTTACAGCGCGGTACGGACTGATTCCTTATATATAGCAGATTACGTTTCGTCTTTAGAAGGTTAATAATTTACATGTCTAATATCTGGGAATATAAAAACTAAAATACACATAACTGTAATTTTGCCTGTTGTTTTGTATGGATATGGAATTTGGTCTGCCACAGTGGGGGATGAACATAGGATGAGGGTGTAGGAGGGTAGGGTGCTGAGGGAGATGTGTGGGGCTTAGAGGGAGGAAATGACGGGGGACTGGAGAAAAGTGCGTAATGAAGGGCTTCATGATTTGTACTGCTCACCATATTTGGTTCTGGTGGTCAAGTCGAGAAGAATGAGCGAGCGGGGCCAGTGGGAAAGGTGAAATGCGTAAAGGATTTTGGTGATAAATACCAAGAAAAGAAACCACTTGGTAGGGCAACATTAAAACCTACATTAAAGAAATGCGAGAGGGCGGTGTGGGCTGGACTTATCCGGATCGGATGGGAACAAGCAGCTGGCCGTTGTGGAAATGGTAACGAACTGCCGGGTTCCACAAAATGCGGCAACTGCTTGACTAACTGGAGAACTGCTGTCTGTTCAGGACAGTGCTTCGTGCAGTTGCGTCTTTATTTATGCGCTCACTAGTATTGGTGAGTGAAAGGGTGATGTCTGACAAGATTACTTGGCAAGTCACAGCTGCGACAAGCACTCACAAGCCGGACAAATAATCTTTAGGTGAGACATCCCATTGTGTATTTTTATTGATTAATAGAAGTTTAATTTAACCTAACACAACTTTATTTTGTAAATAATATAACAGAACATAGCGCCATGTTTCGGCTTACGGGAAGCCATCTTCAGGCTTTGATTTAGAAGAATAAATATATAATTAACAACGCCTTAATACGGCGAGATCTCGTTTACATTTAGTAATTAATACATTATATTAAAATATATAATATATAAATGTATTTTAATATACCGTATATTCTCGAATCTAATCCGCACTCTTTTTACAGTTTCAGGGGTCTAAAAAATCAGGTGAGGATTAGAATCCGTGAGGATTAGATTCGCGGTCGTGAGCTGGATTTTGGAAAAGTGATAGAGCTGCTGAACGTGCCGTAAGAACAACACAATACAATAATTTATTATTTTATTTATTATCCATAATATTATATAATATTTATAATTTATTATTCATCTGACTCGCCGTAATCACTCATAACTGAATCGTTATCCGTCACCCAGCCACTATTATATATATCTTCACCATCGTCCTCCCACAGAACGTCATCTTCGGATCAGCTGTGGTGCGTTTGTACCGCTGGCAGTTAAATGGCCACTTGACACACGGCGCGTTAGTAGGACAACGGTTAAAGCATTGGTATCACCCAATATTATACAATCAGTCTGCCTTGTAGGCAAGAGGCGGTTGAAGGAAAGTTGCGGATTGGAACCGCGAACTAACTTTTTTTCGTTTAATAAATCGGCAAAAACTAGTGCGGATTAGATTCGAGAATATACGGTATTTTATAATATATTAAAATATAAAATATATAAATATATTTCAATATACAATTAATACAATACATTAAAATATATAAATGTATTTAATATATGATTAATACAATATATTAAAATATATAAATATACTTTACTATATTTTATAATATATTAAAATATATAAATATATTTTATAATACATTAAAATCTATTTTAATATATTGTATTAATTACTGAATGTAAACGAGATCTCGCCGTTTTAAGGCGTTGTTAATTATATATTTAAACCTTACCCTGCTAACGTGGAGAATATGGTGAGCTCCTAATAATGCCAGCAGATGGTGGATGGGATTTAACTCGGCGTTTAAAGGGTTAACTCCCTTAAATCAAAGCCTGAAGATGGCTTCCAGTAACCCGAAACATGTAGCTATGTTCTGTTATATTGTTTATATAATAAAGTTGGGTTAGACTAAATTATACTTCTATTAATCACCGGACATATAATTTCACTAAAACTGCTGTTTAATGCTAACCGCAATCACAGACGTAAGAAGACATTTCATTGACGCCCCAATTTCAGTAGCTTTCATACACACTGTTTCAGTGACTGGAATCTTAAAGCAAAAATGCACGTGACCAATCAGAAGTTAGTATCAACGCACTGACAGTTCCTCCTGTAAGGCACTAAATCGAGTATGATCTCCTGTTGTGCCCCTGAACATGTGAACTGTCAGTGGGTGAACTGGCGGACACAGAACTACTGTGCCACAAAGCAGGTCACCATAAAACAGACAATCTATGTAAAAGGTCTGAGACTTCCAGTGTCATTATGAAGCGTTACAGCTGCACCAAAGCCCTACAATTTTTGGTACAGGCTAACCAATTTTCCCGTAATTTCGACATTCGTGACTCGCGGCGGTCACACATGGGAGATCCTACAGACCACCGCAGCATCACCTTCAAAACTCTACACATTTCCCATTTTTCCGTTCACTTCCCCCGTTCCTGAAACATTATAATTCATGCAAGCGACGCTAGCGGTACCTAGCGAGCAACATTAACATAAATAATTCCCACGACCATTAGTTGCTAACCTTCCAATACCCAGTATTGCTACTCATCGCTGCTTTGTGCTGTCAATCTTGCTGCTTGATAATTCATTTTGGAGCCGTTACGAGGCGCTGTAATTACGTCACCAGTGGAGGGGGGAGGCAATTAAGTTGCGAGAAGGGGAGCTTCTTGAAAAGCCGAAATTTATGCAACAACGATTTAAGTTACGTCCAGGGAAGAAGCGTCACTCTCCCAGTCATCAGCAGTTCTAATAATTTCCTTCACACCGCGACACAGTTCTTATGTCTCCAAATTCCTTATTTAAATTCGCAAATACAAAGCTGCGCACTGTTACAGTTCACCCACTGCGCAGTGCGGACGGTAAGCTGGTGTCTCACAACAGAAAGTGTCCGAGAATTCACTAGGTTACCGTGGCGGGGAATTTACAGCTCTGATCTTCAGCTGTGTGGTTTCATGACCAACTTCCAGACTACACGGCGCCACATTCAGTAATTGGTACCCAATCACCCACCAGACCATCTCAGTAAACGTTACTCTTAATACAATTAGGTGTGTCTGAGGAAGATATATGGGCATACGAAAGATGTAGCAACAAAGGTAAAGGTGAAGCTTACCCTGGAACATGCCATGAAGGCAGAGAGGGTAAGCAGAGGCACAGCTCTACTCTTTATTTAGCCTCGGTACTATATGGAGGCGTGGGTCGGGCAGCTCGGTAGGTATAGTGACTGAGCTACGGGCTGGACGGTCCGGGATGGAATCCCGGTGGGGACGAGAATTTCCGCCTGTCCAGACCGGCCCTAGAGCACACCCAGCCACCTGTACAATGGGTACCGGGTCTTTCCCGGGGGTAAAGTGCAGCCGGGGCGTGCTGCTGACCACTCACCCCCTTCTAGTGCCGCGGTCATGGAAGAGTAGAGCTATACCTCTACCCACCCTCTGGGCCACAACGGGCCTGTACGGGATCACTTTATCTATTTTGGTATATGGAGGTGGGTGGTTATGGCCACACCCTGGCCGCTTTACCCCCAGGAATGATCCATTACCCATTGTATAGGAGGTTGGTTGGACACGACGTTCGGTCTGAACGGTTGCGGAAAATTCGCCCCTACTGGGATTCGATCCCTGGACCGTCCAACCCGTTGCGAGTCGCTATACCGACTGAGCTAACCACAGAGCAAGAGAACACTGGAGAAACAAACTGCATAATGAGAAGCGTCATAGCGCGTAGGAAAGTTGATATGGAGAGTCTGAAAGGCAAAGACCACCTGGAAAACGTAAACGTGGACGGAAAAATAAGATGAATTTGAAATTTAAAATAGGGTGTGGGGCAGTTTGGGCCTTAACAGGGTCCAGTGTCGGGATGTTGTGACTACGGCCATGAACTTTCGGGTTCTCTAAGACACAGGAAAGTCCCGACCTGCCGACATCCTGTTGATTTGCCACAACCGACTTCAATGGAGTTGGGAAGAAACTTTGGGCCTGCCTTCCTTCCTTCCTTCATTCTGTCAGTTTCACTGTGCATCGCTAAACGTTGCGATGCATCCACCAGGCTACCTGCTCACTTTTATTGCTGTCACTGCAGGTCTGACAATTCAGACAACGACCGAACATTTTTCTGCAGCAACATAGCGACGTCTCTGAGCACTTTCGTGTCGTCCCCCATGTCTACTGGTGAACAGCTGCTGGCGTTCAGAACGTCGAAACGTCTGCAACCATGTACCGGTCGACACAGCGGAACATCCCCTCAAACAAAACTTTAAGCTTTAACACCACTACATGTTTCGACACATAAAAGACAGCATCTTCATGGTGCTACCCACTTATGTCCCATGACGCAACAGCCCCCAGTGGGCCCCCTCGTTATCGAGTCTTCGCGATCATACTCAGGCACACCAAAGTCAGTAGGACTACTCTGGACGAGTGATCAGTGCGTCGCAGAGACCTCTACCTGACAACACACAACGCTCACAACAGACATACATCCATGCCCCCGGTGGGATTCGAACCCACAATCTCAGCAATCGAGCGACCGCAGACCTACGCCTTAGACCGCGCGGCCACTGCAATCGGCATATCCACATACACATACGTCATATTAAAAGATTTTGCACTAATTTACGAACATCTTATACGAATGTGTGTGTGTATGTATATATATGTTTCCACCCTTTTCATAGGCCACGAAGTTCCTTAGGGTGAGTAGAGGTGTAGCTCTACTCTTTCTAGGACCTCGGCACACTGGATGGGGGTGGGGATCAGCCCCATGCCCCGGCCGCCTCCACCCCCGGGAAGGACCCGGTACCCATTTTACAGGAGGCTGGGTGGGCCCCAGGGCCGGTCTGGACAGGCGGAAAATCTCGTCCCCACTGGGATTCGATCCCGGACCGTCCAGCCCGTAGTCAGTCACTATACCGACTATGGGTGTGTGTGTGTGTGTGTGTGTGTGTATGTATGTATATATACATACATACGTAATGACTTGTTTTATAGGTCAAAAGGCGCAAACGCAGTAACATATATACATTGAAAGTTAATTACACGAACTCTCTATGAATAAAACCCTGCGGCAGAAGATGCAAGACAGTGAAACACAACATTTGTTAGCAGACCAAGTTCTGTACCCATACAGAGCTACACATACCTCAAGATGTTACACATTTCAATTTATGCTACCAAATCGGACCACACAGCACATTTCTCTTGTCGCTGTGCTCCTGTATTGCAACATGACTCCCATCACTGCCAGTTACTCTTCCCGAAAAATTCATTTCCACCCCCCACATATATTGTGCATTTATCCCAATGATCTGAGAAAGGACAGGAGCGTGTCGTGACGTCATTAATGTACGCACACCAATAACAAAACACTTTATGACGTCATTAATCTACGCACACAAACAACACATCCTTCCGACACTCACATGTGCCGCTTCTGCGCGTAGCTCACAATTTCGGCAAGTCACTGTCAGGGAAATTGCCACACCTGCCCAAGGGTTGGGAAGTCGTTTCTCAAACAGATATTTTCCACACAATAATCGAACCCGTGACCCAAAAATGTAAGCCAACACCTGTCGTCGTATGGATGTGAACTGCATATGAGTTGCACGGCTCTACTTAATGTGCTGAACGTGGCCTAGAAGAAGGCAGACAAGAAGCATGGCGAACACAACAGAGGAAGTTTAGAAACACAGCAATAAATAAGGAAATGCAGGTATTGCTTGACAACTGCACGGCGCTTTTGTGTGTCTCAACTGGTGTGTCAGGGCACAGTCGAGAAGCGCGATGGTTTGAATTTAAATATTATTTATATAAACTCAAATATGTACAGGGTGAGCTTAAAGTCTTTCCCTGGACACGTTGGAACTTTACGTTGCACGTCAGTTAGAAGAGTTTCAGCCGTGGATAATGTTCCAACAAGATGGTGCACCTCCACACTGGGGTTCACATGTTCGTCCGTTTTTGGATGCAACATTTCCAAACAGGTGGATTGGGAGAGACGGTCCGACATCCTGGCCACCACGATCGCCAGATATCACCCCCTTAACTTCTTTTTATGGCGGTATGTTAAGGACAAAGTGTTTTCGACACCAGTTCCAGATATTACAAATTTGAAGGCAAGGATAACAGACGCTTTTGCTACAATAACTGAAGACATGTTGGAGAACACGTGGAGAGAAATTGATTATCGATTAGACGTTCCCTGTGCAACAAAAGGAGCACATGTTAGGAGCACGTGTTGAAGTGTACTAATGTGTTGTAAAGAAACTTCTTGAGTTACATTTCGAAAAAAAAAATTTGTCTTCCACGTACAGTAGTTTTCTTGTAATAAATGTTTTTAATCAGGGAAAGACTTTATGCTCACCCTGTAAATTAAAATTTTAAACATTAAAACCAATAAAGGTGTTCCATACACACGCACGCGCGCACACACACATGCACAGCATACACGCGCGCGCGCGCACACACACACACACACACACACACACACAAACAAAGTTAAGAAACAACCCCATTTAACACACAAGTCTTCAGAACATGTCACTGAACTCGATTCAAGGTCTTTAAACGGACATTTATCGAAATCATTCGGGAAGCGAACGAGATGAGATGAGATGAAATGCGATTAAATTAGATAAGATGAGATGAGATGAGATGCGATGAGATTGAGATGAGATGAAATGAGATGAGATGAAATGAGATGAGATGAAATGAGATGAGATGCGATAAAAGGAGATGAGATGAGATGCGATGAAATGAGATGAGATGAGATGCGATGAAATGAGATGAGATGATATGCGATGAGATTGAGATGAGATGAGATGCGATGAGATTGAGATGAGATGAGATGAGATTGAGATGAGATGAGATGCGATGAAAGGTGATGAGATGACACAACATTAAATGGCTGTTGCTTTGTTGCAAAAAAACACTAGGATTATGTAAGCAGTGCATTCGGCATAGCGGACTGTTATCATTGTGCGGCGCATTTACAAAACAATTACAGAAAAACGATTATTAGCTGCGATATGTCTGTCTGTCCTTCCGTCCATACGTACGTCACGGAGCACATCGGCTCCCACCGGACAGACTTTCATGAAATTTTATACTGCGAATTTTGCGAAAAATTTGTCGACATATGTCGCTCCAGCTAACATTCAGACATTCTCCGTTCTGCCCACACAGTGTGTTTGTGTGGATCTGAGAACAAACAGCGATCATTTCACTATACAGCATTAATTGACTGGTTTTTATAACGTAGGCGGAGATCGTTTACTGCGCGGTACGGACTGAGTGTTTATACAATTCATGATAGTCTCTTAGCGCTAAACACCTCACCATTCAGACGAATTTGGCAGGGAGGTGTCACTGCATCCAATCAAAACCTCAGCACCAGAGTGAGGTGGATGGCCAGCTTCACGCTTCGGCCACTTTACTACCGGTACGACTGCACAGGATTCTGGGTGGACTCCACAGCCGTCTCGAATCGGTTACGAAGACGAAATTTTCTGCCCCGTCGGGAATTGAACCCTTTTTCAGCCGGGGACACAGTCACTATACAGACTGAGCTACCGCTGTTCCCAGAAATAAACATTTCTCAAAGAATTAAATTCGGAAGCTCAAGAGCCCAACGCTGTGTCGTCACAAACAATTTTAAAATGCTTAAAGCCTCTCTGCGACTTGATGCTACAGACGTGTAAAAGATGTGGGGCACTCGAGGGCTTTTGTGCTGGCTGAGCCGTCTGCAGTGTCAGGGGTACCGTGTGTAATGAATTGTCAATAGAGGCTGCTACATTGTGCAGTAAATATTTCACATCAATTTCATACTTGTCAAGATGCGAGCCGGCGATTCATCCCTCTGGCTGACGTTTATTACCCTGTTTCACCCCTCCGAATCTCCCCCATACCTTGTACTGGTCTTGTTTGGAACAGCTTTTGCTTTACTGCAGGGCAAAAAGCGCCGTAACGGTGAGGGACCGCGTTTGATTCCTGGGGCTGACCGGTCTGGCTAAAAGGATGGCGTTGGTGACGACCATTGTAAGAGGCTCTACCTACTGACATTTCGATAAGGATTAATTAAGCACTTGCAAGACACGAGTTATAAAGAATTATATTAAAACGGAACCTACACACGCTCTTTGCAGCTATTTTAACTCAGGCTCTTCCTACCGAGCACCAGATATAACAACGCAATTTACTTGTATGCAGTACTGGCATGTAATGTCGCACGATCTAGGATAATTGTCATGGACTGAGAATGGTCATTTGTTAAGACGTTTAAGGAATTGGTCGTGACCGATTTCAAGTTCCTACCTCAGCATTTGTCTGAGGACACTAACGCGTGTCACTAAACATCTCAAGGTACACGATAACTTCATCAAGATTCGAAGCATTTATACTTGCATCCCAAACAAAAGTCTAGAGCATTTTCCCAACCAGGGTTCCGTAAAACATTGTTACGGGTGCTTCGAAGAATCGTGGAGTAAATAAGCAATTAAAATGTTACAAAACGTTGCGAGAACTTCCAAATATCCATCGAAATATCACGGGGATATTTTCCCCCGGTAAGTGGCAGCACTAGAGTAATCCCCGTGAGCTTCCAGTTCGCTTTTTGTTTTGTTTCGGTCAGTTTGTATTTAGGTTACATTTAGCTGTGTTCGTTTCAAACCGGAACACTGTACAGTCATGCGTCGCTTACCGACGGGGATACGTTCTGAGAAATGCGTCGTTAGGCGATTTCGTCGTTGTGCGAACGTGTACTTCCACAAACCTAGATAGTAAAGCATAGCCTACTGCACGCCTAGGCTATATGCCATAGCCTACTGATCCTAGGCTACAACCTGTAAACCATGTTGCTGTACTGAATACTGTAGGCAATTGTAACACAATGGTAAGTATTATAATATTATATTATAATATTATATTATAATCTTATGGGTCGACCGTCGTATATGCGGTACGTTGTTGACCGAAACGTCGTTATGTGACGCATACCTGTATTCTTACAATGTAAGCTCTACTGCATATACAAAGACATGTCATATATACATAGACATGTCATATACACATATACATGCCATATATACAAACATATAAACCATCTCTTTACAAACATATTTTCTAGACAATAATTTCGCAGTAATTCAATTGTTCTCCCCGCGATCAAAATTTACCGCTCCCCGCTCTCAACCTTCACGGCTCCCCGCTATCAACCTTCATCGCTTCTAGCTGTCAACCTATACCGCTCCCCGCTAACAACCTTCATCGCTCCCCGCTATCAGCCTACACCGCTACCTACTATCAAACTTTACCGCTCCCCGCTATCAACCTTCACCGCTTCTAGCTGTCAACCTATACCGCTCCCCGCTAACCCCCTTTACCGCTCCCCGTTATCAGCTTACACCGCTATCTACTATCAAACTTTACCGCTCCCCGCTATCAACATTCACCGCTTCTAGCTGTCAACCTATACCGCTCCCCGCTAACAACCTTCATCGCTCCCCGCTATCAGCCTACACCGCTACCTACTATCAAACTTTACCGCTCTTCGCTATCAACCTTTACCGCTCCCCGCTTCCGATCTTTTCTGCCTTGTAAACCTTTTCTCCGCTAGAGGTACCTTGGGGTATGGAAAATTACTTTAGTGGTTCCTCCGTGGCAAAAATGTTGGGAAACACGGAGCTAGAGCGTTAGAGCCAACATGCCTGCTCAGGGTAATGAAGTGCAGACACACACATACACACACCCACACACACACATACATACATATATATACTGTGTGTATATATATATATATATATATATATATATATATATATATATATACAACATCCACACTTCGTTACTGACAGTCAACAGTTGGTTGATCAATTTTTCAGATGTTAGATTAAAATTTCTTCGTTATATCCTGGGACTATGTTTCTGCGTATCTATGTAGCTATGTATCTGTGTATCTTCTCGTGCAATATCTCACAAGCAAACAAACGAAACAATTAAAATAGTGACTCACAATCAGTTAAAATTTCCAACGGATTGAAGAGTCATGCTTAAACGAATTCGCATGTACAATTTTGTATTGTATCATTATATAAACTAAAAATATATTTACTATTAAAAACCCAACGAAATACACTTATACCTGTTTGACGTCACCCACTGCACTGTTTACATTTTACAACAGAATGTGTGACAACAAATAGTTGTATTTAGTTAATTTTTTAGTAAACAGGAAACTAATACAACAACAATGTAACAGTAAAACTGTGTTTACTTATAACGTCAGATACGCTCCGTTTTGGCAAAAGGATCGTATCTTTAAAATTTACATGCAAGCCACACCACAGAAGCTAACATTGCCCAAAGACACAGGAACTGAACCCAGCCCCCACCCCCTCTCACCGACACGCACGCACACGTGTCCCTGTTTAGTCGTTCGACGGCTACAGATGACAACGCAACAATCAGACTGCCTCCAGCGTCCACAGTCAGGCAACTGTCCGCTAGCAGTGAAACAAGTGAATGAAACGAACGTGATTCACAGCCTTCTGTGTAACGATGAACTCAACTCCCTGCCACATTTTTCTCAAATACGTTCTTAAAGCTGTACACCAGACCACACGGTTTCACATCCAAGAAAACAGCAAACTCATGAAGCAAATGAATGTCAGTTATAAGAACGGATCTACTGGAGAACAGTGCCGTCACCGATCTTTCAACATGGCGGGCGGCGAGTGACCAAAGTGGGTAGATCAGCCGGCACATTTCACTGTGTATATGAGACACGAGACACTTCGCTCTGACACTAACACTACCAGACACCCCTAATCTTTGTCTATCTCGAATGGACATAAGCACGCTACACAAGCAATTCCTTCAGTCGCGTCGATAGTTCCACCATTTCCCTGACGGCACTATTCTTAAGTAACGCGATGAGAACTTACTGAATATCAGATTGTTCAGACGTACGAAACAAATGTAAAACAAACACTAATTTCCCATGTTACATTGGAGTTGTTTCCCTGAAGATGGCTGAGGACGTGTTGGAAATAGCACCGTAAACACACATTCGAAAGTTCATTACAATAATACAGTGTACAGAGATGGTGTTCTATTAATAACACTGGTCAACAAAATTTAACTTTTTTTTTTTGTCCCACGAACTTCAATAGATGAACTTAGCAGTAAGTTTTATGCTGAATTCAGACATGTATACAGAATTTTTCTACCAGGCAGGATTTCAAAGATACAGAGTAATTTAAATGTGCAAAATAGTACTTTACGTGCTCATGAAAAAGGGCAGAAACCTTCGTACAAAATGTAGAGGCGTATGACATTCTCCGTTATTTGGCGTCAGGTACATCCATCTTCGGTGTCCAACAATAGTATGCCAACATACTTGAGGTCCACTTGCCTTGGTACCGCTTTTCCTTAGTCATAATGTCTTGGTGAAATCTTTCACCGTGTTCGTCACTGACTTCGCCGAGATTTTCTGCCAAAAAATAGGAGTGTGACTCCATAAAGTGGATTTTCAGACTCATACTGCATCCCATAGCTTTGTACGAAGTCAACAGGTCCTGCACAACATCCTGATAGTTGGCTGCTTTGTGACTTCCTAAGAAATCCTTGCAAATCCTCTTAAAAGACAACCATGCATTTCTTTCAGTCTCATTCAGGTCTTCATCGAACTGTTTGTCTTGCATCAGTTCCCTGATCTGGGGTCCTATAAATATAACCTCCTCGATTTTTGCGTCACTCACATTTGGGAACTTATTCCTCACATATACGAACCCACGACCGGTTTTACCCATACCTTTCACAAAGTATTCCAAGAGGCCCAGCTTTATGTGCAAATGGGGCACATACATTTTCTCCGGAAGAACGAGAGCAGGATTGACGACATTTTTCTCCCCTGGCGTCAGTGATGTTCATTTAGGCCACAGTTTATTTACACAGTGACTCTCCTTGTCCCGGCTGTTCCACTCGCACAGGAAACAGCAGTATTTTGTGTACCCGAGTTGCATTCCGAGTAACAGTGCCACAACCTTGAGATCATCACATAACTTCCACTTAAATTCGTCATACTTAATCTTTCCCAACACTAGCTTCAAACTTTCATAATTTTATAATTTTCCTTCGTGTTGGCTGCATGAGCCAAAGGAAAGGGGGGGAATCTATTTCCGTTGTGGAGTTGAACCACGTTCAACCTCACTTTTGACGAACCAATGATTAATCGCCACTGATCTGGGTTATGTTCATGGCCAAGAACTTTCATAACGGAACAAACATCATTGCAAAACACGACACCACCTTCCTGGAAGAAATCCTCGTATTCTGCATGGTGCCCACGGTGAAAACACACCTTAGTGTCCTGGCGCAGAAGATTCCAGCCCTTTAACCTGGAGCGAAAGGTGTGGGCGATACAGAAATTCTGGGAACATATTTGAATTCCGCGTCTAAAAATACATCACAAACAGACATTTTCCCTCATGGGACAAAATCTTAGTTGACCAGAGTTATCAATGTGATTCACAACCTTCTGTACTATTAATAACTCAGGTGTCCATCAATCCACATGTACATAACTGAACACACCAAATCGCACGGCGTCATATGACAAAAAAAGATGAATGAATAATGAATTGCAAACGATTTAGAATTTGTCATGATCATATTTTAGTTTCCATTTAGGTGAGATGGGCATGGAGGTTCAGAAACACCCCAAACAATCTCAGTCACTATATACAGTCTCCAGGAAGAGAATGGATCCCAGGATCTCCAAAACACAATACAAGGAGCAAAACAACTCAACAGTAAGATCCAGTTTGTTATTGTAAATACGTCATAGGTCGTTGTTGGTGTTGTGGTGGTGGGGTTGGGGGTGCAGGGTGGTGGCTGCTTGGGCAGGCACTTCTCGCCTTATAAATTAAATTTCAGTTTCAGTAATTATTATTATTATTAGTAGTAGTAGTAGCAGTAGTATTAGTATGCAAATGTTATATATTTATAAAACAAGTTAATACTCTAAACCAATTTTTTTATTTGCTGTTCTTAGTTGCATCATGTTCATTACTGGATCTTGTTTTCCTTCAGTTCTCTAGCATAGGATAAATAACATAACATAACATAACATAACATAAATAACATAACATAACCTGTATGGTGTTATTTGATATTTGTGTTATAATCTTGTTAGTACTGACGCTCAAATTTACTAATAAGATGTAGGGTCAGCAGGTTTGCAAACACGAACGAAACTGAATTGACATCATTATCAGTGCACTTACCGAATGCCGTTGCCTAGTGTTAGCACACCTGCTTCATACTGGCTATGCACCTGACCAACCTCAGTTACTTCCCACGATTGGTCTTCAACATCGCCAATGCAGGATATCTTACAGCACAAGTCACTACAGCTTGGTCACATACTGCCAACTCACTACGCAGTCACCTAGCGATATCTCTTCAAACACAACGTCTTATTTCAGCCATACAGCCACAACCAAGCTTCTGCGTTCTTTGAAATAATTAACACACTGCAGGCACCACTTAACCAAACTCCCTGTCTTCTAACCTCAAGGGCGACTATCAAATTCACAAGATGGCGCCACAGACACCAGCCATGCGCTCTGGTGTAGTTCCAAGCAGGCGTGATCTTCATGTGCGTCGTAGTTAACCTATTACTTTGACCGCTTATTTAAAGCAAAGAAAACAAAAACAATAATAATAATCTGCCGGTACTACGTACGACAACCGTACACGGAATGTAACAACTGAAAGGCGCACGGTTAAAATTACATAAGCATAACAAACACACGAATATTGGCGACAAGTTCATTCAACTTGGCCATGTGACGTAAACAGATGCCGCGCACATCAAAATCTGGGGTGCGTTCTTTTGCTAGTAGTTTATATAGTCGATACTGATTATCGATTTTATTCACATAAATTTCCGTGCCGTTGTTGACAGCCAGATCACAAGAAAGGCATGGTTATTAGAACGCCTTAACGACAGTGCACGGCCGAGTCGCAGATACTGATAGGTCTATTGAGGTGATGTAATGAGCAAAGAGACGCACCTCGCGAAGAAACCCTTCCGCATTCTGGGAATATTTCTTACCAGTATGATTCATAACACTAGATTCGCACAAATAAATATTCTACATATGAAAGTAACAAAAAGAAGTGCAGTAGGAAATTCACTTGCTTAAGGTTCAAGATTTGCTTATTTTACCATAACTTGGACTGTAAAACACACACACACACACAACCGCTGTCATGGTGGACTGTATCCACCGTCTAACATACAATTGGAACGTAACGTTTGGTAAACCCGCTCTGCTTCCGACTTCAGGTGACAGGAATCGGGAAATGCACCTGCTCTGGTGGAACCCTTAACAAGAGCAACTGCAAATCACTCAGTACGACGCATTGTTTCATACAGTATGCGTGTTTAATACGCAATAAATGTTGCGCATAAAAACACAGAAAATATATTAAACATAAAGAGTATAATACCGGAAATATTTTGCGAGGATGTGCGTGAGGCTGAACTGAGAACAGGATTAGAAGACAGATTAGCTGACGAATAGAACCACCACATCACAGTTGTACAAAAGAAACCAGACATTTTGAAAAGATGTGAGAAAACGGTACCATGTCACGCGACACAATGGTACCATGTCAATCGACACAATAGTACCATGTCAAAAGACACAAGGGTACCACGTCCAACGACACAACGGTACCGTGTCAATAGACACAACAGTACCATGTCCAACGACAAAACGGTACCATGTCAAAGGACACAACGGTACCATGTCAATCGTCGCAACAGTACGATGTCCAACGACACGAACGTACCATGTCAAAAGACACAACGGTGTAAAAACATTTTCATCCACCTGAAAGTTGAATTAAACACACGGCACGTTGTGAGAATTTAGGTTCTCACAGCGGTGTTGTTGAAGATTCATTCTTCTGACATGTTACGAAATGTCGTTGGGTAAACATTTCTGGACGTTTCGAGGGATAGTGGTGCCTCATGTTCAGTGTCAGGAAGTTACTGCACTGCTTGACACTGGATATGAAGGCACTGCAACTCTTCGAAACGTCGGTAAATGCGTTACAAATGACGAGTGTCACATCCCAGAAGATTTGAATCGTCACAAAAATCCAACAATGACCAGAATTGGCCGGAAAACACAGCGACCAGTTTTAAGACTGTTTGATTTATTATATTGTGGTACTAAGTTCAGCACGGCCAGAAGTGCCTTCAGACAGCACTAGTTGCTCCTTCATCCGGCTTTGAAGAACGCCACAACAATTTCAGACCAAATCCCATATATCGTGCACGACACGGACAATATGCAGCAACAGACGATATCAAATGACGGCGCTTGAAATCTGCCGCCTTCAGTACAGGAGGTCGGATTTGAATCCCGAGACAGGCATTGCCGTTGTTCCATGCACAGTGCGTACCAAGAAATTAAGACGACCGCAGCGTGAAGGTCCATTTGTCAAAATATTAATTTTATCGAGAACAAAAGCTCTGTGCTCTCCACTAGCTTTCATTTCAAACAGTTTTACTCAAGCACTCCAGGCCGTTACCCTCAACGCACTACGTGAAGTGCATTCCCAATCCTTGCTCGGTGTCATCACCCCCCAAACCAAATATATCAATCAATTCAACGCTGATTTTCATTTAATTCCTTAACAGCATAATTTAATTATATACAATTAACATACACTGCTGCAAGCTATAAATATTTGGCAATGGTTGTACACGGGAAACATCAGCAGCATTTACATGAGCTCCGAATGTGACGTGTTGTCGGAACGTAGCGGTATTGGTGCTACTGTTTTGAGCAGTTTTATGGCGAGGGAGAAAGCTCTTGTAAATGCTACTGGCATGACTCATTTAACACAAACTACACTCAAAAGTTTTTTTCCTGTGGCGCTGCGGCCCAACGCGGGCCATGGCCTCCTCTTTCTTGAGGTTTCTAGATCACACACAACGACGCGTCACAGTCGGTAGGACTCCTCTGGGCGAGTGATCAGTGCGTCGCAGAGACCTCTACCTGACAACACACACAACACTCACAACAGACAAGCATTCATGCCCCGGTGGGATTCGAACCCCACGATCTCAGCAGGCGAGCGGCCGCAGACCTACGCCTTAGACCGCACGGCCACTAGAACCGTCACTACTACTACTACTACTACTACTACTACTACTACTACTACTACTACTACTACTACTTTTCCTGTGGCGCTGCGGCCCAACGCGGGCCATGGCCTCCTCATTCTTGAGGTTTCTAGATCACACACAACGACGCATCACAGTCGGTAGGACTTCTCTGGACGAGTGATCAGCGCGT
>Ga0123352_10006765_pt1 | contig 17624 bp, 15 predicted proteins | sample TergutLab28metaG_FD_89700 | JGI IMG/M metagenome (GOLD analysis project Ga0123352, IMG submission 89700) | Labiotermes labralis P1 segment gut microbial communities from Petit-Saut dam, French Guiana - Lab288 P1 | ecosystem: Host-associated > Arthropoda: Insects > Digestive system > Gut ... | reverse complement strand
TCCGTTCCTGCTTAGTCTTCTTCTCTGATTCCTAAAATTGTCACTTTTAGCGGGGCTTCATTTGTGTGCCACAAAATGTCTTGCTCTAGCCAACGTCCTGCCTCTAGCTTTTTTCAAACTTATTCCTTCTTCTTGGACATTATGGAAAGGGATTTTAAAGTCGCCATGTCCTGATTGATTTATGCCTTGACCACAATCACTAATTCTACTCATCATTGTACCTCTTAAATTTTTCACCATTTTAGCACAGGAATAATCAATAAACAATAAAACTGATTTTATACTGTTAGAAGGAGAAGAAGTCATGCAAATTTTAGATTTTTTTGAATCAATTGAAAAAGCAATAGCGGATTTCAATAAAGGAATCGCAGATATTGGGCAAAAAATTGATAATTTCAGCCAAAACGTAGGCAGTGTAGCTAACGACATAGCCAATTCAGTAGACAGTGTATCTAATGCCATAGCAGGAGTTACAAAAGGGATAAATGAATTAAGTTCGTCCACGTCGTCTTTCAGTGGCGATGTAATCACTGCATTAGCTTCTTTTAATACATTTTATACTGCAGCAAACAATGTGGGCAAAGCTATTAATGGGTTAAATATAAAAATAGCTATCACAAATGGATTAAAAAGGACTCAAAGTTATATAGTGGATAAACTAGAATTTGCTTACACTAAGCTAATTGCAAAAACAGGCATACTTGGCAAAGGTATGGCTGCTTTACGGACTAAATTTGCAGCAACTACCGTGGCAAAAATAGCAGCAAAAGTAGCCGCTCTGGGTTTTTCAGCTGCCTTAACCGCTACAGGCATAGGCGCAATAGTAATAGCAATAGGTGCATTAATAGCAGGTCTAACCCGCCTAGGCCGCTCCTTACGCGAAAGCCGCGAAGAAGCCGCCCGCCAAGCAGAAGAAAATGAACGCCAAGCAGAAACACTAGGCAACATACGAAGGGAAAACGCCCAGCTAATCCTTTCCGCTGCCGAACTATCCCGCACAGTAACCGACAGCGCACGCGCACGTGCCGCAGCAAATGAAGCCGAACTCCGCAGCATTGACGAAAGAACCGCCCATCAACGAAATCTACTATCAAGCCTGGAAGAACTAAACAGCCTAGAAAACAAATCCGCAAGCGACCGCCAACGCATGGATGAAATCGTCAATCAACTCAATAAATCCATGGGCGAACACCTTCTATACATCGACGAAGAAACAGGACTTTTAAACAAATCCATCGACAGTATCGAGCGGCAAATCGAAGTCAGAGACGAGTTATCGCGTTTAGATACCAAGCGCGAACGCACAGTAGAAATCCTCAACGACCAAGCGAAAATATATGACGAATTGAACGGGCTTGTAACGCAAACGGAATATATAACACGCAAACTAAACGACACCGAGCAAGAGCTGAACGAAGAAACAAGAGCTGGTCTCTACCAAACGAAACAGCACTTGGCGAATGCAACGCAAATGCTTGAAAACAGGTATAACGACCTCGGTCAAGAGTACGCCAACGTAGGGGAGCAAATCGACTACCTGATAGAACAAATGGAAAAATCCGAAGCCGCCGCCGAAGCCATGTACCAAGCCCAACGCACAGCCCTCACAGCCTTAGGCGAAAGATACCAAAACCTTGAAACCCACGCACGAAACATGTTTAGCGTAATCAACACCGAATCAGAAAAAACAGCCCAAACCTTCATATCAAACATGCGCGACAACCAACAAGCCATGGACGAATGGGCAGACAACATGGATGCGATGGCAGGGCGTTTTGCCAAGCTAGGACTAAGTGATGAGGTGCTAAAACACTTCCGTGAAATGGAACTAGAGGGCGCAGGGTATGTAAAAAATCTTGTTGTCGCAACAGATGAAGAACTAAAAGCGTTGGCATACTACTGGGAGCGCGGTGCAGAACGCGCCGTACAGTCCGCAGCAGCCGTTTGGGATGTGGACGAAAGCTTAATAAATCAGGCGCGCAATCTGATAGAAAGCACCACCCAAACCATAGACGACAAACTCAAAGAAGCTGGATTCGAGCGCAAGGGGCAATATATTCCCGAGGCATTGGCAAAAGGCATAGCGGAATATTCAAAGTATGTGGATACCGCATCCGATGACATGGCAAGTCTCCCCGGCGATATTTTCAAGGATAAAAACTTGATACATTCCCCGTCGCGCTTGTTTATAAGCTATGGTGAAATGATTGTTGAAGGGCTGATTAATGGCATTCAGTCTGCTGAACGCAACCTTATACGTGCGGTTACGTCAAAAATTGCGGAAATGCATCGTGTAATACATGACGCTATACATCGAATGCTGGATTCTGTGAATAATCTACTACGCATTGAAGGTTACAACGTCGGACGCAACTTCTTCCGCGCCTTAGGCGAAGGACTTATCAGCGAGCAAGCGAATCTGCTCACCCAGGCTCTGCAAACCGCCGCCGCCATCAGAGCCGTCTTTGAATCAAGCCATTCGTCAAACATCACCCCATTTGCCGCAATGGGCGCAGACATCTTCCCTCACGCCACCCCCATATCAAACCAAGCCAACCAACATGGTCAAAGAAATCACAACGGAGGTGATACCTTTATATTAAATCAACACGGCGTCAATTTAGACAGGCCAGAAGACACAGGTTATCAAGCGCATAGAGCGTATCAACGATTACAACTAATAAGGGGGAATTTATAATGCTGTTCGTATCCCCACATGTCACATTGACATACCGAAACGCCGCCGATTTTGAAATGTCGTTTAACTTTTTTTCCGATTTTGTCATCACTGCCACAGGCGGACAAGAAACGCATATCAACAACGCCTATGGCGTACCCGCGCCAGGAAGACACGGCGAACAAAAAACAGGAATGCGTATGGACAGACGTCATATACGGCTGGTTGGTGAAGTCAGAAACGGCAAAATCGACAGTGAAACAGCAAGATACATCTTGCACAACGCGTTCAACCCAACGCTTGAAGGTGTTTTAACATCACACAACACATCAACAGCAGCACGGCGATGGATTACAGTTGCACCAGAGGAATTGCCCATTGTGGAATGGTCACATCAAAAAAAATGCCTAATATTTGAAATCGTGCTGGCAGCCCTCGACCCATTTTGGAAAGGCAGACCGCTGACGGTAGCCATCGCCCAAACGATACCCAGGTGGTCAACCATGACTTATATACCACAACGGAATTCAAGACTGCCCAATACAATGGTTTTTGGCATAACCCATGGGGTATTAGAAACACGGTTTATAAACGCCGGCAACGTCGCCAGCGGCTTTACTGCCGAATTTAGAGCAAGGCATGGAAGCGTATTAAACCCAACAATACAAGATATGCATACGGGAAGCCAAATACGTGTCTTGCATAACATGGCGCGCGGAGATGTACTAACAATTATTAACTATCTCCATGAAAAGCGTGTACTGCTAAACGGCGAAAATGCATTACATTTGCTAGACACAGAGGAAACCCAATTTTTTCTAATCCAAGTAGGCGCAAACCGCATCGGATACTTGGCGGACGAAAATGTAAGCAACCTCAATGTCAATGTAAGATACACGCCAGAATACACATTTGTAGGTGGGTTTGACCCAGTGCCGCGCAGGATATCACCGTATTTGGGCGAGAGCAAGCAATCAGGACAGTTAGTCGAAAGCATAGAATCGGGGCGGTTATTATCACCGCTAATAAGAATAGGAGAATGAGTATGTTGCCACAACAACAAATACAAGTTGGAGAAACCAATATATTTACAACGCAAGCACGCGAGGCGGTAAGGCAACGCCACGAGCATCCCAACCGTGAAACACTGGACAGTATCAATTTCCCGCCTGCACCATTGGTGGATTTGCAGGCAGAAACGGCGGCAAGAACTCAAGCCATTGCAAATGAAGCAACCGCACGGGCGAATGCAATAGCCGCCGAATCAACAGCTAGAAATAACGCAATCGCCGCTGAAAGGACAGACAGACAGGCTGAAATTGCAACAGAACGCAACCGAATCAATATTATTGATGGACGTGTCACCGACGCAGGATCAAGCATAGGAAACAATGCTATTTCTATAAGTCAATTGCAATTTTTAGTAAGCCAGTTGCAATTGGAGATGTCATTATTTGAGGGCATAACCTCTATACAGGTTTATGAAAGTCTTGATGACATTGAAGAACCTAACTCACAGGTTATTTATTGGGTTGGTGAAAGTCATCCTTTGCAATTTTACATGTGGGTGGAAGAACATTGGAAAGGCTTTGGGGATGTAGACATTGACTTAACAGACTATGTACATGTTGACGATATTGGGGTAACAGTAGCACCCCAATCGCATGTGGGGGCAACAGGTAATGTGCATGGTATTGCAGGTGGAACAGACGCAACAGCAGGGTTTTCACAGGCGAATTTTACCCAAGCAGAAAAAACGAAGCTGTTGGGTATTCAAGACGGCGCAACTGCTGGCGGTGATGGTAGCATTAGTGGTACTTTCAAAAGCATGATTTATGACGAATTAATTAACGTCGATGATTTTAATAATATGACAACGCCTGGGTCTTATCGGATAGATTTCCCAATAGCATTAAATCAACCCCCAAGTGTCCAATATAGGGGTACGCTTGATGTTGAGCTGATAAAAAATGTTGGCGAGTATGGAGATTATATAAAACAAACTCTAAATGCTTACTATTATGAAAATCATTCTATGTGTACGCGATTTTTTATTCCAGCCTTTAGCTTTTGGTCGCCGTGGGAGTTTCCACTATCAAGGCATGATATTGAAACTATTTCTTTCCTGCAACTTCGTAGTAATGCAAGACTTATTAGACCAAGGTTAGCAGCTCGAGACATAGACCTTAATACCCATGCTAACGCAACCACTCCTGGAACATATGAACTTGTTGGAAATCCTACAAACTTACCACTAGGAATGACTCCAGGTAGTTTCTATTTACTGCATGTAAGCAATATAATTGCAGTGCGCGGAGCGCAACTACAAGAACTGGAAGTAGTCTCGCCCACAAGTAAAACGGTTCAAACTTGGAAGCGGAGTAGGGTTAATATTACCGACTGGACACCATGGCAATTACATGGTGGTGCGAGTGATTCCAGTGAGTTAGATTTTGACAATCCGATTGTAATAGATAATCTCCATGAATTGGGATTATTAATGACAACATTAACCCCAGGTCAATATGTTATACGTGGTTCATCAGACTATCCATTGATAACAGGGGGCACGGGTGGAAATCTTACGACAACACCCCCGTTGAACAACGCAAATGGAGTGTTAGTTGTTGGTAATGTTCCCCCAATAGATGGGTCAGTATGGAACTTCTCAACAACTCTTAAATGTGATGCATTTAACGCACAAGGTTTTAGCATGTGGGAATTAATATTCTATATAGACGAAACTGCGTGGGACAGTGATTGGAATGTAACCGAGCATGGCATTACTTACATTCAAGCATGTAGGGTTGGAGTGGTTGGTAGTAGTATATTTTTTAGTCAAACGGGAATAAACTCTCTCTATCCTACTACTATTAATGGGGGGAATACAACCGCAGTTACTACCGAGGGACTCATAAGAAACACAATCCGTGCATCATTAACTGTGGCCAACAACTCTAACCATATAACAAATTTCAACATAGGTAATGCAGTACTACCTGGTAGTCATCAGTTGAATACAACACAAATTATAGCAAACGGCCCGCCAACACTTTTGACTGGTACTCTGCAGCGTACACTGGATGTTAGAACACTCCCAAGTAGCGTAATAGAGCAAACCTTAACAATAATGCGGACCGCTACACCTGCAGTACATGAAATTTGGACACGAATTAGACATAATGCATCTACATGGACACCATGGGCACCTATTACAAGCGTGTTGGCAGCAACAGGCACTAACTTTTCTTTTTTGATAAGTGGAACACAAGATTCTCATAGTCGATGGGATATTTATAGACAAGGCAATATATGTACATTGATTTTTCATCGGTCTTGGCCAAACCCACTACATTGGATTTGGCCGCTTGGCATAATGAATATCCCAGCAGGTCTTAGACCAACCCGTCACGTAGTTGGATATGTGTGCATAGGTGAAGGCAGAGATCATCCCCAGGAATACCCATCAGAAATAGTTCTTGCACACATAGACCCGTGGGGTGAGGTTATTTCTAATCATCTATCGCCAGGTAATCCTATGAATTCACGTTTTAACATGGTAGCTGGTGTAATGACATATTCACTCGTATAAGGAGGCAAACACAATGTTAAATGAAGCACTAGTAGTTGATAGGAATGGATACATCGTTGAATTTGTCCAGGTAGTACATGACCCAGTTGTAATTAACTTGGACACAACAGAAGAAAACAAGGTAGCACTAAAAGCATTAGGCATTGATGACAGCGATTTAGACTTTGCCGTTGACCTGTGCTATAAAAACATGCCACTAGAAGCTCTCTCTGAAAAGTACAATGAAAATATATATGCCGCACAGCGTCATATGTATGAAATACAACAGAAAGTAGCAGAATACGCGTCGATTTATGAATATAAAGAAACGGAAGAAACTATACCAAGGGTTTTGTACTATGAAATGCGAAATGAAGAAAGTTTAGTTTTCGATGACATAGATATCGCATTATCAATGACTAAACCCCGCTGGGGCGGCGAAAAATGGGCAGAAACCGCAAGCGATGATGAACTTATGAAAAGAAATCGCGTGATATCATCAATGAAAATACAAACACAAGAATCTTTGTCTGTTGAGGAAAGGTTGGTAAAAATCGAATCTATGCTTTTGGAACTAAAAAACAATGATTAGCCCAAAGCTAACGAGCTAAGTATTTCAAAATACTTAGTTCGTTTTTTATTTCTGCATAAATAAAACAATAAGTACTTGACAAGCCTCACAAAAGTGATTAAAATAGAACAAATGTTCATTTAAAGGGATGATTTGTACGTTTTTAAGCAATCGGGCATAAAAACCATACAAAACCCTTAAAACATTACACTTATCTAGGAGGCGGGAATATGAGTACAAAGGAATACTTGTTGCAAGCATTTACATTATACGGGCTTATTAGAGCAAAGGAAAGCCGTATTAGGCAATTGCGTGATATGCGCGAGCATGTCTCGGGCGGTCTGCAAACGGGTACAAGGGTACAGACGAGCATCAAAACGGATTCCATAGGCGAGTTTACGGCAGTTATATTAGACGCCGAAGCGGAATCGCGCAAAGACATCGCAAGATTGGTGCTAATGCAGAAAGAAATCGAAAAAATCATAGACACTGTAAGGCATTCTGGGTGCAAAGCCATACTTTATGACCGCTATATCAACCTAAAAAATTGGCAGATTATAGCCGAAGATAATCACTATAGCTTAAAATGGGTGCATGTATTGCACAATCGCGGTCTAAAAGAGGTGACACAAATCATACATGAAAGTTCATTGACACTGTATTAACCTGCTAAAGTAGCACTATCAAAAAATAAAAAATATGCGGTAGCAAAGTCTAACATTGAAGAGTTAGTGTGCGCGCCGCATTTTTTATGCCCAAAAATAAGAAAGGAGATGTAGAAACAGAAGATGAAACCATTTGACAAATTTTTATTAAATGTAGCCAACCTTTTTCACGTGAAAGCAATCATTACATTGGTGATGGTTTTTATTTTTGCGTTTAAGGTCTTTAATGGCATGGAAATTAGTGTAGATTTCCTTACGATTTTTACCGTCGTTATCACTTATTGGCTTTGCCAACGAAAGAGAAGGGATGAAGAGAATGAAAAATTTTGAAATAATCCAACCCAACCCCGCGTTACAGTTTACCCAAACGCTGCAACCGAGGACACAAACAAGACGTATTATCATTCACCACTATCATCACGAACAAGCAACGCCGCAAGACGTTCACAGGTGGCATTTGAACAATAGCTGGGCAGGGTTTGGATACAACTTTGCCGTGGATATGGACGGCACAATATGGGAAGGGCGTGGACTGCATCATATAGGTACGCATACAGGCGGCAATAACGCAGATAGTATAGGCATCTCCTGTCAAGGGCGTTATGATGACAATACCCGCCAAATGCCAGATATTCAATTTAATGCTTTGGTGTGGCTTATTAAACATATCCGAGACATTTATGGCAATATTCCAATGCTAAGACATCGCGATGTGACTGCTACAGCCTGCCCAGGAAGACATTTCCCTTGGGACGAATTGCAACAAATGAATTTTCGTGGTGATAGCAATAGAGAACAAGCGGATAAACCCGTCGATACTATTCCAATAGATATTTTAGGCAATCTTCAACATATACGCGGATATGTCGAAAATGGTACAACATGGGTAAGACTTGCAGATATTACCTCTGCATTAGGGTTTGCCGCTTATTGGGATGATGTGCGGCGAATGCCTGTAATTGCTACAGCTGATGCGGCTTCCCTTCGCCAAACTGACCATAAGAAACCCGCTCACTAAACGGTAGCCGCCCACGGCGTGAGCCGGGTCCATCGGGTTTACCAATGGGTAATACTGCCCACAAATAAAGTGTATCTGGCGCACCCAAAACAGCGGTGGCCTTTTTCTTTTTGTCTAAACCCCAAAAAGGATAGTCTAGCCACAATGAAGCGTATCCCAGTGCGCCAGCCGCAAGTAGCATTTGTGTGACCGCGGCGGAGTAATCTTCTTTTTCAAAAGTGACGGTTGGTGGTGGTGGGTTTATTGTGGTGTCGGTTAGTACGGCAATGGCTGCTGGTGCGGTTTCTAGTCCAATATGCGACGAAACAGCACAAACAGGGGCAAGGCTTGCCCTGTCTGGCAAAATAATCAGCCGTACTAACTGGCGATTTGCCCCATTGGGTGCAGAAAGGCCAGCCTCGGCAATTTTTTCTAAGTCAGCTAATGGCACGGCGTCTGGCAAAAATCCTTCTTTGTGGGAATAGCGGTTTTTAAAAACCTCAAATATGTCCAAAACAATCATCCTTTCATATGAATGAGAGATTCTCTCTCAATTTCCTCTTATTTATAGACTTGATATGCTGAAAGCGGTATGATATTTTATACATCAGGAAGGAGGTGCAGAGTATGGCAACCCCAAAGGAAATTAACAAAGAATCCGCAGAACGCTTATTTGATTTGTTGGTTATTGAAAAGTTAAACGCTGGCAAAGAAGTTGCTGGTCTAGCCACTGCAATTGCACGTGCAAGAGCCTCTATGTCAGAAGAAATAATCGCGTGGGTGGAGAAACAAGTCGCGGCAAGCTAATCTTACTTCAATCCGTCCGCTTGAGATTTCATCTCATTTGCCGCTTCCATCGTGGCGGCGGTGATTTCTGCGCCCCCTATTAGGCGCGCCAACTCTCGGGTTGCCGCCGTGCGTTCTAGGGGGTGTACATTGGTTATCGTGCGGTCGCCTTCCGTGCGTTTTTCAATTAAAAAATGCGTATCTGCCATGGCGGCAATTTGTGGTAGATGCGTAATACATAAAATTTGGCGGCGGCGGCTGATGGTCATGAGTTTTTCGGCCACTTGCTGGGCTGTACGGCCGCTTACGCCAGTGTCTACTTCGTCGAAAATGACGGTGTCCATGCGGTCGGCATCTGCCATGACTGTTTTGATGGCAAGCATGACGCGTGACATTTCACCGCCGCTGGCTATGCGCCGAAGGGGCTTTTCAGGTTCGCCCGGGTTGGGGGATATCATAAAGTCGGCGGTGTCGTTGCCATCGGGGCCAAAGGCTGTTTTGCGTGTAATGGCAATGGAAAAACTGGCGTTTTGCATTCCCAAGTCTTTTAAAATGGCCGTGATGCCGCTGGAGATTTCGGCGGCTATTTTTGTGCGCAGGGTGTTCATTTTATCGCATGTGGCGGTGATTTCTTTGATTATGCCGCCGCGTATGCCTTTGAGGCGTTTAATTTCCAGTTCGCTATTTTCTAGGTTATCTAAATTTTTTGTGAGTTCTTCTTGTTTTTTGAGTACGGTGGCTACATCGCCGCCGTATTTTTTTTTGGTTTTGTATATGATATCCAGACGGGTTTCTAGGCGTTCTAGTTCGAATGGGTCGGCATTTAACTCGTCGTTGTAGTCGCGGAGTTCGGACACGATTTCTGATAATAATTGTGTGGCTTCAATAATGTTGGACTTTAGCTTGTCGCATGTTGGGTCTAGTTTTGCCATGTCGGTGATTAATGTGGCGGCGCGGCCAATTTGGTCTGTGGCGGCGTTGCTGTTATAACTGCCGTATAACAGTGATATGGCTTGGGTGGAGTTTTTGCTGAGTTTATCTACCACGCTTAGGCGGTTGCGTTTGGTTGTAAGGTCTTCTTCCTCGCCAGGTTTTAAAGCGGCTTTTTCGATTTCATCTAGCTGAAACCGCCATACATCAATTTGTTCTTGGCGTTGGTTGCCTACACCTGCGATGGCTTTTAGGGCTTTATCTGTTTCGCGGTAACGTTTTAAATGGGATTCTAGCTCGGATTTTAGGGTGGTCAATGCTTCGCCGCAAAATTGGTCTAATAGGCGCAGTTGTTTTATTGGATTAAGTAGGCTTTGATGCTCGTGCTGGCCGTGTACATCTACCAATAACGAAGCGGCGTCTTTTAATAGCCCAGCGGTAACGATACGCCCGTTTATTCTACATATAGATTTGCCGCCGCTTTGCATCGTGCGTTCCAGCATAATTTGCATATCGTCTACATCAATGCCCAATTCAAAAAGACCCTCTTTTACAATCGGGTCGTCAAATTCTAAAATACCTTCTACATGGGCAAAGTCAGCACCCATGCGCACAAAATCGCGCACGGGTCGTCCACCCAGCAAAAAGTTGATGGAGTCAACTAAAATTGATTTGCCCGCGCCCGTTTCACCAGTCAGAATGTTTAGTCCTGGGGCGAAGTTGACTTCTACTTGGTCGATGAGGGCAACGTTTTGTATACGCAGATTGACTATCATATGATTTCTCTCAATTTAGCGGTCAGTTCTGCCGCTTGTTTTTCAGATTTGACTACACACATTATCGTATCATCACCAGCAATGGTGCCTATGATTTCAGGAAAGTCCATGCCGTCCAGTGCCGTTGCTACTGCCATTGCCATGCCAATGTGGGTGTGAATCACCAGCATATTGCAAGCATAATCCACATCTTTTAGCCCTTCAAGAAATGCTCGTTTCAGTGGGTTATTCGAATCGGGCAAAATGGCATACTTCAAGCCTTGTTCTGTGGCTTCTCTAATCAGACGTAGTTCTCTAATATCGCGGCTGACTGTGGCTTGGGCAATCGTAAATCCGACATCCTCTAATGCCTGGGTCAACTCACCTTGGGTGTAAATGTCCTGACTGCGCACCAAATTTAAAATGGCTTGCTGGCGTTGTTCTTTCATAGAATTTTCTTCTTTCTGAGTACGGCATAAAAATGCGACGGGGCAGTTTTTAGAATGGTTGCACAATGCTGGGCTTTTTTAACCAGTACCGATTCCCCAGGGGCTATATCGCAACGCTTGTCGCCGTCGATATGCAGCGGCGACACTTGACGCGCGACTATGCGTACTTCGTCGCTGGCGGAAATAACCCACGGGCGGGTGCTTAAACTATGCGGACAGATGGGTGTGACTACAATCATTTGCCCACCGGGCACAAGAATGGGGCCGCCGGCGGCTAAGCTGTAGGCGGTAGAACCTGTTGGGGTGGCAACGATGATGCCGTCGGCGCGGATAACGTCCATGTGATGGTTGTTTACATACACAGAAAATGTTTTAAGCTGGTTTGTCCCGCCAATGCTTACTTCATTGAGTGCCAGACGTTTGTGCTGTGGAAGGGTTTCTTGCGCACCAAACTCTGCTTCAAGCATCAAGCGGCGTTCGGGTATAAATTGGCCTGACAGCACTTTTTCAATGGCACTGATACCATCTTGCTTGTCAACATCGGTGAGAAAACCTAACGTACCCAGGTTGATGCCAAGCAGTGGAATATCCATGGCGGCGGCTTGTTGGGCGGCGCGAAGCATTGTGCCGTCGCCGCCCAGTACCACACAAAATGCTGTGCCGGCATGTAACCGCCCTAAATGGACTTCCACGCCGCGCCCTTTTAAAAAATCCAGCACTTTGCCCATGTAGTTCAAATCAGGGTCTTTGTGTTTGTTTGCAATGATGCATATTTGTTTTTGGTTAGAGTGATGCATACGCACGTTGGTTTATTGTGTAGTTTGCGGCGGCGCGCCATTCATCACGCAATGCGCGGAATGCTTCGTGGCGGCGTGTGTTTGTAAAGTTTGTATAGAAGCTGGCTTCTATCACCACGGGATTGGCCTCAGAACGGTCATACATATACAGTACGATAAATTGGTCTTCAAACTGAACGATGTGCGCTTGGCCGTTTTGTAAATGCATGATAATGTCTGTGTCTTCGTCATCCAGCATTAAATCGCCAATAAGCTGTCTTGCGTCCAATGTTTGAATGCCAAATTCTTCGTCATAGAATACGGAATATTCACGGATAAGGTCATCAAAATCGGCGGTTTCGGGTATTAGTGTCCAAACGGCCATTGCTTCTTCTTGGGTGTCGGTGATCACAAATTTGACTTCATAGTTGGCATAGTTTTCGGCATTTTCAGCTATATACTCCGCCAGTGCCTGTGCAAATTCGTTTTGGTCGATTTCGATGCTGCCGTGTGGTACGTAAATTTCCATCAGGCGGGGATGTATGCTGTTTGCGGCCATTAGTTCGCCGGCGCGGGCAGGGTGGATATAATCAATGCCCATCCAGCTAAGCTGTCCAAACATATTGTCTGTCATTTCAGCATGTTCTTCGGGGGTGATGCCCACATTATGGTATTCGCCGCGTTCAATCAAAATTAATGTGTCTACCAGCTCGTCTATTGCCATATCCACAATGCCGTCCATGTCACCAAACATTGAATATTGCGCAACCATAAATTGCGCGTCTGCCATCGCTATTCTTTGACCTTCAAAATTCATAATCCAGCTGCGGCTTTGAGAATCCCATACAACCCAAGCGATTGCAATGACTATAACCAAAACAACGCCTAGCAGCGTAAACGTGTGCCTGGTACGCAGGGCCTTTTTTTTGCGTTCAATTTCCATGTTTTGTTTTTTGCGACTTGTCATTTTACGTTCTCCTTTTTTAATAGCGTTAATATTTTTGTGGATAGACTTTTTGCGTCCAGTCCATAGCGTTCTAACAATGCGTTGCGCGTTCCTGCCTTTATAAATGTATCGGGGAATGCGCATACATGTACACGGGTTCTTTTTTTGTGCGGTTTTTTTGGTAAATTGGCGATGGCAACCTGTAGTCTTTCACCGTATCCACCAACATGTGTCGCGTCTTCGACCGTAAATACATATGTGTATTTTGAAAGCTTTTTCATTAAATTTATATCTAATGGCTTTACAAATCTTGCGTTGTAAAGGCTGGGGGTTAGCCCATTTTCCTTTAGTATCTCCAGAACTTGCATGGAGATATCCCCCATTGCCCCCACCGAAACAATGGCAATATCTTTGCCTGTTTCAATGGTTTGAGATTCCCCGTAAATCACAGGCGAAGAAATCGCGGCTTGCGCCGCCGGTGCGCGTGGATACCTGATGGCAACAGGGCCGTTTAGTGTGAATGCAAAGTCAAGCATTACGGAAAGCTCTTGTCCATTTGACGGGGCAAGTATGGTCATGCCCGGTATATGTGAAAGATAGGCTAAATCGTAAAGTCCCTGATGCGTTTCGCCGTCTTCGCCAACGATGCCTGCCCTGTCTAACGCGAAGATGACGGGCAGATTTTGGGTGGCGACATCGTGAATCACCTGGTCGTAAGCCCGCTGCATAAAGCTGGAATACAACGCAACCACAGGGCGCATTCCGCCTTGGGCAAGCCCTGCGGCAAAGGTGACAGCGTGACCCTCGGCAATGCCCACATCGAAGAAGCGTTTAGGGAATCGTTTTTGGAAGCGGTCGAGGCCTGTCCCATCAGACATTGCGGCTGAAATGGCTACAATACGTTTATCGGAAGCGGCGCATTTACATAAATGTTTAGAGAAAACATCGGTATAGCTTTGTGTTTTTGTATGATTTATAGGTTCTCCCGTGTCAATGTTGAATGTGCCGACACCATGAAAATTGGTTGGCGAACGTTCTGCGCGGTTATATCCCTTGCCTTTTTTTGTAATGACATGCAGCAACACAGGCCCTTGAATATTTTTTACATTGCGCAGCACTTTTAAAAGCGTTGGGATATCATGTCCATCCACAGGCCCAAAGTAGCGGAAACCCATTTCTTCAAACAATACCCCATGGGTAACTGCCCGACGCACCACGGATTTTGTCGCTTCCAGCCCTTTGGCAATGGAACTGCCGACAACAGGCAGTTTGTCGAGGATTTGGTGCACATCTTGCTTTGTATCTAAATACCTTGATGTCGTGCGAATTTGGTTTAAATGCCGTGAAATGGCACCCACATTGCGGCAGATGGACATTTGGTTGTCGTTTAACACAACCAACAAGTCTGTGTTGGCGCGTCCGGCATTGTTTAGCCCTTCGTATGCCAAACCACCCGTCATTGACCCATCACCAATGACCGCAACCACCTTTTCTTTTGAGCCTAATAAATCACGGGCAGTCGCCAGCCCAAGTGCCGCTGAAATGGACGTAGAGCTATGCCCCGTGCCGAATGCGTCATGTTCACTTTCGCAAATTTTAGGAAATCCGCTGAGCCCGTCCAATTGTCTAAGTACATGAAAAAGGTCTTTTCGACCGGTTAAAATTTTATGTACATAGGACTGATGCCCTACATCCCAAACAATTTTGTCTGTAGGCGAATTTAGAACGGTATGCAATGCTACTGTCAGTTCGACCACACCCAAATTAGAGGCCAGGTGGCCCCCCGTATCACTTAAACTGTGTATTAAAAACCTGCGGATTTCACCCGCTAAGCTTGAAAGCTTTGCTGGGCTTAGGCGTTTAAGGTCTTTTGTTGTGATTAATTTGTCTAATAGTGGATATGAATCTGTGTGCATGAGGCGATACTCCTTGTTGTGTGGCAAAATATTAGGACATTTTCACCAGTGTGAGTATACACGAAAATTTATGTAAAAAAAAGCCCCCTTTGATGGGGGCAGCATGGAAAAGATAAAATTTTACACATCCAAGTTTCTAACCTCACTGGCAAACTCCTGAATAAACTCCCGCCGCGGCTCAACTTTATCCCCCATCAACTGGGTGAAAATCAAATCAGCGGCAATGGCATCCTCCAATGTCACCTTCAACAAAATCCGTCTTTCAGGGTCCATCGTCGTATTCCATAACTGGTCGGCGTCCATTTCACCCAAGCCTTTGTATCGCTGAATGGGCTTAATGCCTTCGCGGCCAATTTGCTCTAAAATGCGGCTCAGCTCATCGTCGTTAAACGCATAAAACTCATTCTTGCCCTTTTCTACCTTATAAAGTGGCGGCTGGGCAAGGTAAACAAACCCGCCGTCAATCAAATCGGGCATGAAGCGGTACATAAATGTAAGCAACAACGTACGAATATGCGAACCGTCAACATCCGCGTCGGTCATGATGACGATTTTATGATAGCGCAATTTCTCCACATCAAATTCTTCGTGAATGCCTGTGCCAAACGCGGTAATCATATCCCTGATGATTTCGTTGCCAAGGATTTTATCAAGCCTGGCCTTTTCCACATTCATAATTTTGCCGCGCAAAGGCAAAATCGCCTGTGTTTTTGGCAGACGTGCTTGCTTTGCGCTGCCCCCAGCGGAGTCACCTTCCACGATAAAAATCTCACAAAGTGCGGGGTCTTTTTCAGAACAATCGGATAATTTACCCGGCAAACGTCCACCCTCAAGCACCGACTTGCGGCGCACCAGTTCGCGGGCTTTTTTCGCCGCTTCTCTTGCACGTGCCGCCATCAGGCTTTTTTCAATAACAATCTTACCTACACCAGGGTGTTCTTCTAAGAAATACGCAAGCTGTTCCGAAAGCACATGCTCTACCGCTGTACGCGCTTCACTGTTGCCCAGCTTCGCCTTTGTTTGGCTTTCGAACTGTGGTTCTTCTACTTTAATGCTAATGACTGCTGTCAAACCTTCGCGGACATCTTCACTGGACAGATTTTTATCGTTTTCTTTCAGCAGATTAAACTTGCGTCCGTAGTCGTTAATCGTACGTGTTAAGCCAGAGCGGAAGCCAGTCACATGTGTTCCGCCGTCCACCGTATTAATGTTGTTTACAAATGAGTAGGTATTTTCTTGGAAACCGTCGTTATATTGCATGGAAATTTCCACTAAAACAGTTTCGTATTTTGCTTCGCAGTAGAAAATTTCTTCTGTCAGTGGGGTTTTGTTCTTATTAATATGGTCAACAAATTCCTTGATGCCGCCTTCATAGCAATAAGAACGCGTACGATAAGGGTCGCGGCGTTCGTCGATGAGGTCAATTTTTAGCCCTTTGGTCAAAAATGCTGTTTCTTGCAAACGTTGTTTCAGCGTTTCAAAGCTATATTCAAGTTCTTCAAAAATTTCAGGGTCAGGTTTGAAATGTACGAATGTGCCATGCTCTGTGGTGTCGCCAATCACGGTTAATTCCTTGGTCTTTGGCCCACGAGAAAACGCAAGTTCATGAATTTTTTCGCCATCATGTACCTGCACTGTCAGCCATTCCGAAAGCGCATTGACAACCGACGCACCAACGCCGTGCAGCCCACCCGATGTTTTATAACCGCCCGAGCCAAACTTACCACCAGCGTGAAGCACTGTAAAAATAACTTCAACCGCAGGCAGCCCCGTTTGCGACTGAATCCCCACGGGAATACCCCGCCCGTTATCCCGCACAGAAATACTGTTGTCGGGGTGAATGCGCACAATAATTTCATCACAAGCGTCCATCAACGCTTCGTCAACGGCATTATCTACAATTTCATAAACCAGATGGTGCAAACCTCTTGCCGAAGTCGAACTTATATACATACCAGGGCGTTTCCGAACCGCTTCAAGCCCTTCCAGCACTTGAATATTGTCGGCTGAATACTCTGGGGTATTTGGTGTGTTTTCTAGCATTTTGTGAATGCCTCCTTTAGAATAGGAACCTTAAAACCGCATAATTTCAAGTGATTTTAACATTTCTTTTGCATTGTGGTCAAGATTTGTGCTGGTTTTGGATGAGTGGGGTGCCGCATGGGCGGGGCAGCATGGGTTTTTCCACTACTCCGGCTGATGTCCAGACAGCTTCACACGGCGGGAGAATGCCATTTTTCCTTGTGTTGTCACACGGAAAAATGGCGTTCTCCCGCCGTGTGAATCTATCTGGACGCCTGCGTACGCGGAAAAACCCATGCTGCCCCGCCCATGCTTCTATACCATATGTAGGGCGCAAGTTAAAACCTGCGCCGTAAATCACTTTAGTGTTTTATTTGGCTAGTGATAGGCGTTACTCTTTTTCTATGCGACGTAAAAGTAGGGCGTTGTCTTCGGTGGTATGGAAGCTGACTTCGTCTCTGTCTTTCCAGCCTAGTGTTTCTCTAATTTCTCTGGGGATGACTACGCGACCTAACTCGTCTATGAGTCTGATTTCGAGTGGTTTTTCCATGGTGTGTGGGCTC
>Ga0123352_10006764_pt1 | contig 17624 bp, 9 predicted proteins | sample TergutLab28metaG_FD_89700 | JGI IMG/M metagenome (GOLD analysis project Ga0123352, IMG submission 89700) | Labiotermes labralis P1 segment gut microbial communities from Petit-Saut dam, French Guiana - Lab288 P1 | ecosystem: Host-associated > Arthropoda: Insects > Digestive system > Gut ... | reverse complement strand
GCAACAAAAGTGGGCGAAGTGTATTGAGTTATTAGGGGACTACATTGAAAAATAAAAAATATTTTTTTGTGATAAGTTGTTTCTTTCTTACTCAGGTAGATAAATTATTGAACACCCCTCGTAAACAGTATGCAGATTCACAGGCTCTGTGTAGAGGGGTGATTTTTGTTGGATAGAAAACATTATCCTCAAAGTGTCCATAGCTCAATGGACATGGAAACTCAGAGAATATCAATGCAGCACATTTCAGTCAAATCACCAGACAAAGCTGCAGTATAATCAGGGTTGTTACACTATTCGTATTTTGAATGTTTGACTTATACTTGCACATATTTCTTTGGGTGCTTACCATGTTGCACCAACTTGGTGAACCCAGCAAAGAAGAGAGTGAATTTTTGCTACTGTGACAAAACATGTAAGAGTCTGTACTTTACAATATGTGGTTCTGGAATTGTGCTTATTTCCATTGGGGTGGAAGTGAATTGGTAAGCTAGGTGACTTCAAAGCAGGCAGATTTTCTTTTACAGTCAACCAGTTCAATTGTAAACCAGCAGATTGTTCTGTTGCAGACTAATAAACATCCACATAATGTTGTGAGAGGTCATTACAGCTAAAAATGTACTGGATGTGTTGCAAAATTGGACCTTTTTCTACAGCAACTCGAATACTCAAATACAGCCATATTGTACAACAACTTGATGGTACAACTTATGGTTTTATGAGTAACAGTGGTAGATTTATCTAAGATTGAGACTTTACCTACAGCTAATGTAATTTTGATTTACTGCATGGAATTCTTGTTCTTTGTGTGATTTATCACCATTGTCTGAATGGTCATGATTGTGGACATGTGATTTCTTCTATAAAAGTATTTGGAGCAGAGACCATACACAATGATAGCCAGTTGATTAAAAAAATTAGCAATGAGCCTGCAGCTGTGCCACGTTGAGTGGTGAGGAAGTCATGACTAATGTAAGTTTATCTTTAGGGTATGAAAGTGTTCTGCATGTGGATCAACTTTCCTTGATTCATGCTTGTGTTCATTTAGTGATTATAATATTTCATAAACAATGTAGATTTTGCAAAATGTTTAAATGAGTGAACATCTGTATCAACTGTATGGAACCTGGCCTTATTGTATGATGTTATTATACTTCTCTTTTCCACATGCTTCATGTGTGTGTGTGAGAGCAGTTTCCAGTAATAGTCAGCTCAGTGGCTGATGACTAACCCTTTTCCATTCCTTTACCCAGTATTTTTCACTCTTTGCACAAAATGTACAAAGTGAATGCATATAGAGTAGGTTGTGGCTGTGTATTTATCTGTGTACATATTTGATGTTCACAACAACTGAGGGGATTTTTATTGAATTTGGTATTGAGAAGTCTAGAGTAAAATTTTTCAGGCTAATTTAATTTGGTTTATTTCAGACCACTATAACCTACAGTTTATGTGCAACTCAGGTGAAACTTTATGTGAATTTTAGATGTTGGATTATTTAATAAAAAAAAATTTTATCTTGCCAGAAGAAAACCGGGAATTCTACTGCAGTGTCCATGCTTGGGTCCAAGACAGTGGCTGTCAAGAAAGATAGGTGAGCCTGATACAGACATCTTGAAGATAAAGGGTTTACTTTAACTATGCATAACACTCCAAATGACTTGTTTTTTATTCTTATATTATTCATCACTTTCAATAAAATTAATGACATTCAATTTCAGCATGGTGTTTTGTTCTTTTCAGTTTTGGGATCAACAGATCATTTACAGCACTAACTGCACCAGCATGTGCTCCAATTCTGCGTCGTTCCAGTTCTCTTGCAGGTGGCATAATGTCTCCTGCATTGGCAGCTACCACCGTTTTAAACCAGCCCTCTTCTTGTGTTAATAATGATATTCCCACCAATTCCAAGGAAAATTCAAAGTCACTTTTGAACATGCGGCCACCATCTCCAATTTGTAAGCAATCGTCATGTGACAATTTGGCCTCGGGCTTGCAACAAAAAGGCAAATCATCTAGTAGCATTCCACAATTCAATATGTCTGGTTTGGCAGTAACTTCCACTCCAACAAAGAAATGCAGGCATACCTTTCCGAATTCCAGTACTTTAAAATGTTTAGCGTCTCCTATCCCAATCAGGAATGTTAAAGAAAAGAGTTCATTGCGAACTCGAGCATCTGAAAGTATGAAAACTGTTGCCATGCCTGCAAATAGATCTGTAGATGGCATCCAACAAAAAGAAGACACTAAATACGTTCCCAAACGTCATGGAAGATCAAAATCTGTGTCCAGTGTGCAACCCCAGAAAGATGAACAGAGTGCACAGATGGGAAATTACTGTAATAAGGCTACAGTTTTTGAAGGTACTCAGGAAGATCATCCCAGTTCACTCATTTTTCATACAAATAATACCTCCAAACCTCTGGTGATGAAGAATCTCAGCAATCAGTGTGTTGCAAGTAAAGGAAACCATAAGGCAGATTTGTCTTCATCTGTTTCTGGAAGTGATCGGAAGGGACCACAGTCAGTTATACAGGTAAAATAAATATATACAGAGTGTTCCTGTCAGACCTGTCACATTTCAGGCCATTGCTGTGGGAAAAATGTAATAGCGCCTAAAAGAATGCCATATGCATCAGAAAGAAATCTAAAAAAATTTGTGTGTCATGACAAAAAATAATTTGTGTGGCTTAGTAAATTTTAGTGTGATTTCTTTGATACAAATAGTGTCAAATGTGTGCTTATTTTCTCACCATGTTGTATCCAACATGTCCTAATTGGCTAGCAATCACATCAGTGCAGGCTCATGATAATGGAAGGTCAGACACATGGCTAGTGTATACTCAGTTAATCGCTCACCTCCATAAAAATGAATCCAGAAAAATGACACTTCATTAATATGTCAGCTAGGATTTTGGCTTATCTTGCCCATTCAAGGAGAGTATGCAGGGATTCTTGAACAAGCAGACTCCAGTGTGAGGGGTTCCATTCTGTTAATCAGTATTCCTGGAATCCTGATGAATGGGTTTAGTCAGGTTTCTCCAAAACACATTGTAGATTTGTTTAACCTTGTCAGACACATTTGTTTGTAACTCCATGTTGTTCGTGAACTCTTCCTGTCACCAAAACTTGTGAAACCAGACCTTGATGCTTTTCTTGCTTGATATGCGACTTTCATAGAATCTGCAGGTGTTTTTGTTATACCAAAATGAGGATTTTGCTTCTCTGTACCTCACAACAACGTGTGCTTCCTGATGAGACACCATTTGTTGCTTAGTGATTTAAGTGCTACATAGCAGACAGGGCACCATCTTCAATATCAGACAGTGAAATTTCTTGAGTTTTTCTTCCTGAAGGTGCAAACTATATCCTTTTGGCTGCCATATTATTTCCACAGTGATGTAATAAGAGAGGATTAATATGGGCATTCTATGCTGTATTGATGTTAATGAAAGTGAATTCAAGTAACTGATAAAATTTGCTAACACAGTCTTAATGGAAGGAAAGTTTTAAAATGCATTACTGAACAGTTAACTTCTCTTTATGAATGTTTAAATGTGCCATTTAAGTTTCAGTACTTCATTTGAAGGTCTAGTAAATGGTTATGCAGCTTTGTGTATATGTGAATGCTAGTTTCTCTAACTTACCATAATGTGAAATTTTTAGTGAACATACATAGTTTTCTTTTTAGGTTAATCGAGGTGGGTTATTAGAATGGGAAAGACTTATGACATTACAGTGGCAAATGTTTGTGTTCTGTAGGACCAGTAATTTGTAGGTGGAGTATACGAAGCTTTCTTCAGCCTCATCCTACTTTGCCCATGCCTTTTAATGTGTAAAAAGGTCTCAGTTTTTGACAGGCTATTTAGAATCATGAACTCCATTTTTAGTTTCTTCGTCACATATGGATCTGGTTTGAACTTTTTTTGTTTGTACCAGTTGAGCTGCTCATGAATCTTTTGGGGATACAAAGATGCACGTATATAGTATCTTTTGAATGAGCTCAGTTACATCCATGAGACTTTACTGTCAATCTTCTGTCAGTCATTTTGAGAACTTTGTCCTTTTCTGTACGTACTGATACACAATTAATTCTAGGGAATGGTGAGTACTATACTGAACCAATGTCATGCAAGCTAGAACAGGGCACTGTAATTGACATGTTACTCATCATCATCATAAACATCAAGGATTGGACCCTTTGATCCGTTCCGTCTCCAGAGTTACAGCTGCTTGCGGCAACGCTTCTTCGGTCTTCCAATTCTTCTCCTTCCTTGTGGTCTGTAGTGGTATGATTTCAAAGGGATTCGGTTTTGTGGCATTCTTTGCAAGTGTAAAAGCCAGTTCTGTCTATATTCATCTATCTTGTCTAGTATGCCTGTAATCTGTGGTTCGCGGTGTATGTAGTCATTTGTTTTGTGGTCATAAAGGGTGTAGCCTGCCAGAGGTCTCAGTAACTTCATTTCTGCCGCTTCAATTCTTCGTCTTTGTAAGGCTGTTAGTCCAATTTTTTTACCCATATAAAAATGTAGGTAAAACTAGTATGTTATATATTTTTAAAATAGTTCCCGTTTTCACTTTCTTAAAAATAGTTCTCTTAATGGTACCTATTAATTGTAAAAATGTTGCCAATTTAAATTCTACATCATTGGAAAATTGGTAAGATATACTGCAACCTAGATAAGTAAATTGGCTAACTTGTTCTAGTGTTTCATCATTTATAATAATATTTGTTCTTAGGTGATCTGTTCCAACAAAACCAAATACCTTCATCTTTTTTGTAGCAATTTCCAAATTATATTCTTTAAATATGTTATATAATAAATATACTGCCTTTTGTTAGTTGTCTTCTGTGTCAGAAATAATAAACTGGTCATCTGCAAATAAAAGTGTGTTGAAAATTAACTTTTTAAAATATTTACTAGCTGTTAGTTTCTGTAACCAAATCCTAATAACTTTGTCCAAATATAAATTGAATAAAACAGGTGATAGTGGGTATCCTTGTCTCACCCCTTGGGTATGTGACATGTTACTGATAGACAAAATTAGCTTAGTTCATTTTCCCATTTAAGGTAATTAAAAATTATTGTTCTCCTTTCAGAGGACAGTAATTTTATCCATCTACAGCTATACCCTAACATATTTTATGTCATTCTAGATGTACTTGAAACTCAAAAGAAGTGCTGTGGAGCCAGTGGACAAGGAAAATATGAATCCATCATGCAAAATTTGCCTCTGAAGATACATGAATGAGTCTTTTAATTGTATGGTAATGTAAGTGGTTTTAGTTTGTCAACATGCTAAGAGCTGACCTACATTTATTAATGACATTTTGCAAGAAATCATATTCCAGTTGTAAATGTATGTAAAGGAAACTGTCAGAATTGTATCAGAAGGATTCAGCATTTTAGAGGTCAGAATTTTTAAATTAATGTAACAGATATGGCAATGTGAACATAGTCCTAATGCCATCAGCATTGAATACTGTTTTGGATATTTCCATGTGTGTGTCTTTTCTGAATGCAGTAAAATGTTAGCGTAATGAAATTCTCCACCAAACGCAGAAGTGATGAAATTAAATAGGAATTCCCAGTTTCTCAGGACTCTTGAATTGCATTCTGTTGGTGCAGAAAATGATTTAGGGATTATTTAGTTCATTTGGAAATGCCATGTAATTTGGGGGGTACTGTCAGGCAGTGGAAGAAATTTGTCAAGTAACGGTCACATGAAGTGTTAAATATAACTCAGTTGCATAGTAAATTTATTTAAAACTCCATAGTGTAAGCTATTCCCTTGAGATGTGTATTCAAAATTTATTTCCTATAAGAAACATTACAAAATAAAATGGGACTGTCAGTTGGTAGTGTCTCATTAGATCCCTATGTGCCATCCTGTTAGGATTCCATTTTAGCAGTGTCTGGAGTTGCTCTGCTGTCATCTGTCAGATGATTTTGCATTGAAACAATACATTAGGAGATAAAATATTTTAAATGCTCTAGCAAAACAATAAATGAGTTAATTTTAGAGGATTTGAATGTTCTGGGATATGACACTGTGTTGTCGGGTGAGTGGTTCCTGGTGTTGCAAAGAAACATAGTGCCTTCATCGTCAAGGGTCAAGCAGTCCACAGAGAATACCTGCTATTTATCTTGGGTTGCTTGACTCTTGAAGATGATGGTACTAAGTTACATTGCAACATCAGGAACCACTTGCCTATTACAGTGTCATATTCCAGAAGGCTTGAATCCTCAGAAACACTGCTGTGAGAACCGAAAATCTCTGATCGATTTTAGTTTTTCTGGAAAAGAAAATAAAAGGTGGTCCTGCATGTGAGTGTAGTGTGTGGCTATTCTCGTTACACACATCAGTGTACTCATGTTTTGAAAATGTCATATTTATTTGATGAAGTAACTGAAGGATCAGAAGAACATACAACATTATTGTCCATCACATCAGATTAACAGAAAGTAAATAAAGGAGTCTCCTATTTAATGTTACGTTTATTCCATGCATTTGTCTTCTACACACTAGTTTTTGTTACATGTGTACGCCACCAAAAACAGGAGATATCTAATACTGCATGAAGTTTGGAGACAACTTTTTCATTCTTACATTTTATGTTTTAATACTACACTTGTATTTTAATCTCATACTGTTTTTAGTATACTGTACATCAAATGGCTCTCTCGTAATGCTGATATATATATATATATATATATGTTCATTTACTGACATATGATATGCTGCTGTGTCTTAATTATATTATAGGTCCCTGATGATGGCTAAGATAAGTGGCTGAAACATGCAGGAATGCAAAAACTAAGCTTTGTGCAGTAGTTGGAAATAAAACTAGTGTGTAATAGAATCCCAATTTCATATTTCTCAGTGCTGATTTTGTCCCTGTTTAGTATATAATATGTATGTGCTTTTAGGCCATTGCTGATTTTCCTGAATTTGGTACTTTCTTCAGAATGGTGTCCAAATACAGTATTGCTCAGAAAAACTTTAAATGAGGCCTTACTGTATTTCAAACCAAAAATGTTTGTTCTCACCACTTTGGTGCAGCCTTATCCATGTGATGTGTTTATCATAAACTCCCATTATATGTGTGAATTGGCTGCAGTGTCTCACGAACATGAAGGCACTGCCGTATTTCAAAATATCAGTGACTATATCAGTCAACATGTTTTAGTACCCTATAAGACTTGGTATCTTCTGCAGCACTGCTGTGGGACCCTCAGATCTTGCATCAGAAGACATCACAGCTGGAATTGATCCACTGCTTTGCTATTAGTGTAATTATTGCAAAGACAAATGTCATTAATAAATGTAGACATTCTTTGATTGAGGTGCTGATATATTGGCAGATTGCAGAAGGCATTATTACTGTACATATGAATGTTACAAACCCACCATAAGTTGGTTGGGTTAGTAACTTCATATTTTCATTTTTATCAGGAGGAAGGGTTCTTACTTTGAATATGTAACAGAGTTGAAGATTTGTAACTTGCAATGCTGACAGAAGTGATTTACTCTTTAGATATCACTTGAGAGTTTTACCTTCTGCTGAAGAATGCCACAAGCATCACAGTATTCTATAATGTTGTCATGCAAATTTTTCTCTCTTTGACACACTGGCACTAATAACCCAGTAAATCTTATTATTTGCAAAGATCCAGATACATACTTGCCCACTTTCCATGAGCAGTAGCACATACACATATTAGCTTCAGACAAGGTGCATTCAACAGGTGAAATATAAGATTCATTTACCAAATTATAAAATATTATATTTTTGTTCCTACATCATTAAAGTTTAATAATAAGGTTTTTATACCTGTGTGTAATAAAATATACTTGAATGATGCAGTGTTAGCTGGGATAGCTTAGGCAGTATATAAATAGACTATAGACAGGTTGGCTTGGATTTGATTCCCTGCCAGAGCAGTTTTTTCTCTTTACTGCATCTACCCCAGCCCCATGACATATCCAGGCTTGTATCCAGTGGGTACAGAGATACAGTGGCTGAAGTGTGAAGTTGACAATACACCTTCATGGTATGGTATTAACCTGGTAATATATCCAGGTCTTGAAAGTAGTTGCGGTCATATGATTCCTGTGCCATTTACCATGGTGAAAATTGGCAGTTCACTGTAGGAAACAGCAAAATAAATCTTTTGTCTTACCTGTCTGTTTAGTGAGACTTCTGTTTCCAGAAAATTACATAACCCATTGATACCACATCACAGCTTGGATTTGAGGTGATAGTCTCCAAAACTTACCAGTATGAAAATCCACATCACATTCCATATATTGTTTGTTTTCTCATTCATAAAAAATCCAGCAATACAGTGTGTAGGATCAAACTGGCCATTGTTTCTCATAATTTCTTTGAAGCAGTGGTTTATCTGAAGTAAGTGATCTGCCCAGGGGTTAACATGGGCAAAGTAAATTCATAGCCTTTTTGATCATGGTCCACGTGAGGGAAAGTCAGAAGTATCGGAGTCATTTTGGCACCACAGGAAGTCTGAAATGAAGTAGCTGTTTAGAATTATCAACTCTCAGAAGCAAACTTTTTTTTTGATCCACCTCCATTCCTGGTGTTTTATCAGGTAATTGTTTCCTACCCTGTTCCCTTTGTCACCATACTAGGAGTTCTTTGTAATTTTAGGCTTTACAGGATTTCCATGCTGGTCACCCTAAGGTAGCATTCAGTGGTAGATTGTGCATATTTGTCAGTACATCTGTTTCTCATTTTTCTCCCCAAATTACTACTAGGAAGTCATTTATACAATGAATTATACATTGTTGTCTGGGTTGCTGTCATCTGTGGTTGCGCGTATCCTATGCTTACCCAAGTAGACGTCCACATTATGTAGCCAGAAATGTCAATTTCTAAATTTTTGTTCTAAAATATTTGTTTCCTGGTTTATTGTTTGCAAATTATTCTTCCTTTGAAATATAATGCTACTTCATTCACAGCCAGCTTTTCAGAAGGGTCATAGTTTGGTTCATTATTATCAGTAGCGCTGTAATTATTTTTAAAGTGGAGAAATCAAAGAATGCAAAGAAATCTCAGTGTTTTGTTATAAAACTATGTAATGAAGTGTTCAGTCACCAACTGATAACCCTCCAGGCTAATCCACATTTAATGTCACACTTGCATAACAAACACACACACACACACACAAACAAATTCAAATTTAGTCATATAAGATACTGGAGAATGTCAAGTGACTAATATGTACAAGTATTATTATTATTATTATTATTATTATTGATAGTACCAGTTGGCCTTCTGTAACAGAAGTGGCAAAATAAAACATAAAACACTGTAAAGAGTCAGCATTAATATGTGGTGTCAAATTTTTATCTTTTGCCAGTTGTCATGTCACCAGTGAACTGATGGATATTGTTTGGGCCACCCATGTATTGTCCCCACCTTGACACCTAAGGGTGCATTTGGGAGTGGAGTCATCATCAACAATAATTTCATTTGTTGTCATGGACATCCCTGTTTGAACACCCTTCGACAGCTGGAAGTGGAGATTATTCTGTCATACTGGTTCCATCCAAGTCTTACAGTCTCCTCTGCATTGCTATGAAGTTTTAGTTCTTTATCATCTTCTACAGTCATCCTTTTATAATTTATTTTTGAAGAAGTAATGTTCCATGGTGTCATGTAGTGTGTAACCTGAGACATGAACCAAAATTTGCCTGCCAATAGTCATTCTCAAAGATGTCATCTATGTTTTGATGCAGGAAAGACTTGAATATTATTTGGCTAATGTGAAGACTTATGAAGACCTGTGTGTTAACCAAATTTAAAACAGTGTCACACATACTTCATCACCAAAAATTCATATAAAGTGCAGTGCCCCCACATTGGTATCTTTAGTTTCATGACGCACAGACTGCTGTAAATGGAGTGATACAAAATTGGTGACCCATGTACAGGTGAGAATATGGTATTTCTATGTGTGATATATAGAAGAATGAGAACAGAAACCAAAAACAAAGTACTTCAAGACTTTTTCATGCCTTATAAAAGCAGATACTGCTGTAGTGCCTGTATGACATCTAAATATGAGACACAAATTGTGTTAAAAAGAACCCATTCCTTTTTACCAAACTTTTTGTAATTGTTATAGTTAATTATCCCTTAAATTTTAATGTATAAAATAATTGGTGTACCATGTAACTCCTGTGCTTATAAATCTTCAAAATGCATTTTGTTGCAGTGCAGTGTCTTATAGACTTATTAAGCTATAGCCATGCTTACAGAATAAGCCTTGGAAACAAAAGGCTAGAGTAGTTAAATTCAACCTGCCACATGCTGGACATTAAGTTATTCTTACCACTACTGCAAATATTTTTGTACTTACAGTGCTGTTAAAGCATTAACATTATAATACTAGTACTTTTATACAAGGTGGCCCAAAGAAAAAGTACAGTAAATCTTCTTTTGTGGCTAATTTTGAGAATATGTCAAGGCTGATGTGGAACATACTATAGTTAATTTCCCTTTTAATGCTGAGTTCTGTAGAAGTATGCTTATAACCATGTACCTGCTGACATTTCTGCAGTCCCTCTTATCCACTGCTGATAACAGACGCTCCTGTTTCTGGAATCTTTCCAGCTTGGAGGAACAAACTTGAAATGTTATGCCCAGAAAAAAAAAAAACAGGAAGACAAGTATATATTCTTTTTTTTCTGAAATTCTGAGAAATATTCTTTGGGAAATTAAGGAACCCCTGAAAAATTTCAGAATGACTAGCATGCTACTTACACATTCTTGGTTCTAAATTTGATGCATGTGAATACACCAATTACACTGAAGGAGATTCCTGTATTCTGGGATATGATGCCGTGGAAACTGGCAATAGGTACCAGTGTCTTGGATGAGCATGCTGCCTACATGTTCAGCGTAACCATAGTATGAGACGGATAATTCCCCAAAAACATCAGATTGGTACCTATGTACCAATCTGCATGGTGTCGTAAGCCAGGAAGTAGGAATATTCATCAGCAGTACTGTGGACCTTAAATCTCACATAAACAGAGGACTCTGTGTGATTTGTATATTATATACTGTTTTGATGCAATTTACTGAACAAGTTTAAGATGGGCAGCCTACTGTATACAAGATTCATTTTAGTGCTCAGTATTTCAGAAACCATGAATACAACTTAAGTCACACAAATAAATGCAATCCTGTTATAAAAATATGTATGTCTCATCCCATGTTAAAGATAAAAATAAACATCAGTCTTGATATTCCCACTTTATTTCTTTTTAAAAAATAAAATTAATATCAATAATTGAATAAAGTCTTTGGGATTCCATCCTTTGTAATGTTATGTTTCTCTGTGACATGAATCATATACAATTATTATATGTACACAACATAGTTTTTTTCCATATGTATAATCTCACCATCTGCTTGCTTATATTGATGTTCATTCTTTAAACTATTCATTCAGCTATGAAAACAACTTTGTACTGTTTAACATATGACACAAAACTGTTGGAAATCTTATATGTTCCCTTACAAAGCAAATATATAAACTAGACATACATGTTACTATTTTCAGCAAAACAGTGCTGGCATCAAATGTGTACATAAAATTTGAAAAGTGGAAGAACTTCATCACTTAACTGCACTTCACAATGCCATTTTCAGCACAGCAACTGTTCAATTATTTTCATTTCAATTTTCATGATGGTCACAAGTGTATCACACTAAGGTATTACTCCAGACTTTTCAAACCTAAAATATTCAAGGAAGCAGCCATTTTGATTGTAACTGGTTACCTTGAAATTTACGTACAATATAAAAATCATCCAACCGTGCATCAGTTCTACAATATTACACACCTTCAATTCTTCAAACATATAGAAGAATCACTGCATGAGCTAGACGGCTTTTGTGTTGATGTCAGCTGAAGTACCTTATTCCTAGATCTTGTTGATGGTAAGCTACAAATAGTATATTGAGGGGAATGGCCAAAGTTTCACTAATAACCACTAAACATACAGTCCAGTTACATGCAGTTAATGCATTAAATTGTTTTCTGGGAAACATAAGATAGTTATAATAGCTCCATCATTACAATAATTTAACTTTTGCAACTGACATTTAACTAATGTATTAAAAAATACAGTTTAACTGTTTATGTAGCAATACCACATTACATTAAACTGACATTACCATTAATTTTGATTGGAAAATTACAGGCAGCATTTATTACTTTTACAGGCTAATAACTGAATTAATTTTTTTCTCTTAATCTCCTGTAAAAGATTATGTCTATATTTTCTCATAAAAATATGTGATGTTTAGGTACAGTACATAAATATTGGCAAGACAGTCATTTAACTTCAGCTCAAAATGTATTATTCACATATTTGTTAAGGACTCCCATTACTGAAAATTAATTAGTGATCATAAGTTAATTGCACCTACATATTTGTTAATAAACACTGTTGATATATGAACTCTTTTTTTTTTAATTCATACATTCTTATAAAGTGCTTGTGGTTATAATTCAGCCTGTAAAAGAAAATGATGGTGGCATGTAGTGTTGCTACATATATTATCTCACTGACATGGTATGCTGGCAGTGAATGCAATTCAAAGTAAAGATTTGACAGCAGGACATATTTAAAACATATAACTTTGAAGTTGTGCATCCCATTGTGTTTAGAGTTTAGTTGCTGAATGCAAGTACTGACTGTCTAAACAATTATAGTCAGGTACATTTGTATTCTCTTTCAACAGCTACATGTGGTCTGCTAACATATATTTGTGTTGCTGGAGAGTGAAATCTCAGTCTTCATATAAATGCATACAAATATATATATACAGATGATGTAAACTTATTACTGCAGGAAGTAAATATTAAATAGATACAATCTCCCAAGTTTCCTGCTAGATGATCAGTAATAAGGTTGAGTAAAAAGGAAGTTTTGTGTATAAAATTTTGTGTTGTAGAATCTGAAAAGTATTTCATTGAAAAAATCATGTGAGAAAAGATATATCTTGAATAACTGAACTGTTAACAATGGAATAAAGTGATGATGTATTCACTTACATACTCAGTACTAGACATATATATTCATATTAGTAACAAAGGGCAGAATGAGGGAATTCCTTTCCAAGCAAAACCTGGAGAAATATATATCTAACGAAAATAGAATGTATGGAGGAAACATTAGAGGTTATGGTAGTAGTATTTTAACATTTTTTACTCACAGTGTATATACTGGGAGAAGATCTGGTGAGAAACTGCTATCTTGTAAAATGCGTACAGCCTGAAGATGACAGCATGTAGTTGTTTAATGTGAATACATATTTACCTAACTATAATCAAGTTGTGTAGAAAGTAACATTAATTACTTTAAACAATATAAGCAAATGTAATTCATTTTAGTATTTCAGTCTTCAGTGTTTTTATGTTTTTTTAGACTGAGTCATTACAGTGTGTAATATGAAATGAAGAAAAATCTGCTTCAAAACTAAAATCCTTTCAGAAGTTAATATTTGTTGAAACACTTTTGACATCTTGTAAAGCAATTTTATTTTAACAATGAAAAATAACTGCTCACATGAGGTTATCATATGTAGAAGTTCTTATATTTTTCATACACAATGCACACTCATAATTTACACTGGTTAGAGGAATACTATTAAATATACAGTGTAATACTGCATTAAAAACATCTGAAAGACCACCAACATCTTCAAAATAGTCCCAAAATGTGTACTGACTGTGAAAATAAACTGGCCACCATTGAACCATATGTATATAAGAAAAGAAATAAGAGCAAAATAAACATTACCAATTATTTATTTTGTAACACAGACATGCAGATTTTTAATTTCTTGCAGTATAAACTGACTGACTTTGAAGTATCATAAAGAAATTATATTGTTTTCAAGTAAATGGAGATTGGTGAAACTTGCCACATAATACATTAAACTCTTAAGTAACAACCATTTACTTACAATGGCACAGGCTGAAACACATGCTAACAATTTATAGAGTTAACGATAAAACAACAGTCTTCTGTATCTCCTGGCACTGGGGAATATTGTGTATGGAAGTGTATATTTATAATCAGGATACCTTTCATTTCGAAGATATAAATCCTGAGTCACAGTCTAAAAGCACTGCTACACATTTATTCTGATGCTGTCACCACGTAACTGATGGGTTTCCTAATGAAAGTCCTGACATTCATCATCATGTTAGATTGTGAAATGTATTAATTTTGTAAGATATACAGTAGAATCCCAGTTAAAGGTTTTGTGATTTGATTTAAGATTTTTCTGCATTTTGGGTTCAATTTTTTTTTCTACATTTAAGATACAAAAAGTCAATCCCTACAACATTTTGCAGCCTTAATTCAGGGCCTGTGTTTACAATATGTGCAGTGAAGTGATGTCAGAAACAGCTGCCAACTATCCCAACAGTGTATTACAGTCAAATACCAGAGACACAAGAAGATTCAAGGATGATAACAAGAAGGTTGGAGTGGAAGAACAGAAGCTACTTTCAAACCCAGCAACTAAGGTCTCAGATTTTGTGAATGCAGATGAAGCCACTAAGACAATGGCCAACGCAAACATGGAGGAACTCTGTCAGCCAGTGAAAAGTGGCAATGGTATAGAAGATGGTGGCAATGACAAAGAAGCAACTGAGAAACCCTCAGTTCCTGAGTTTGGTGAACATGTCTCAACCTTTGAAGTCAGGAGATATCTGTGCTCCTACAATCTTGATGATATTAGATTGAGCTGACTTGAACATCTGGAGAGAGAGCTGTTCTTCATTCATTACATCTCACCAACAAAATAGAAGTAACATTCCAGGTACACATGCATGAAACTCATTCTGAATTTGCACTCTACTCAATAGTGTCTGTTATAAATTGAGTTATTTTTTATATCATATGTGTTATCTCTTTCCAGATCTGCTGACAGAAAAATACTCATAAAATGCGTAGCACAGCAACACCCAAACTTTAGTTCATTGTTAATTTTTTTCTTAAATGTCCCACGAAATAAATATATAAATCTGAATATAAAATGGGCTTAGGAAAAACATAATTATGTTTAAATTTAGAATGAATACAGTATTTTTATAACTACAGCAGTACTTTTCTGTATGACTGTGACACAACCCCCATTTTATATTTTTCTTGATTAAGGTATAAAAATACTGACTCCTAAACAAATATTAAATGGCGATTCTACTGTATTTACACAAAGAGAAGAGTAAGCATGTGCATAGCTCATTCCATTGAGCATAACTTGCCATATCTTCCATACATTGACAATTTATCAATGTTGAGTCATAAGAGAAAAAATTGCTTGCTACTAAGAAACAAGTAGAAAGCTACTTAAAAAGGCCATTAAAGGAAATTTATAAGGATGATGACTTAAGTCAATCCATTGAATTAACATGCAGTATCTTCCCTGTAACATCTCAGAAACACTGACTGAAAGTAAAGTACGAATCCTGTTTGGCAACTTGGATTGAAAGTAACAAGACAAGTTGATCATTTGTAGTTCCCGTAAGACTTCATATAAACAAAGCAGGCAACTGAGTTTTGGACCCATGTAGGATTATAAGTTGATTCATGTATTTGAGAGGAATGTACTGCCTCCAGTATCAAGATGAGTGAATCAGCAAGGTAGATACATGTGAACATGAACCAGGAAGATGGAGGCAACATGTTTCTCCAAAACACTGATGTCAAATTACAATCCTATTCAGTGTCAAAATTAAGACCATCATTAAAGCACTTTACCTTTGTGAATTTTTCACCTATGAAATGAAACAGACAACCATTTTTTGCTCTCTTTTATCCTGAATCAGAGTATGTATTACTTCTGAAACACTATATCACAGGTGAACATCTACAACTTGCTGGTTATTTAATGAGTTTTAATTAATTTAAATCTTGTTCAACAGAGATTAATATGATTTGATTATAGCCATGTACCTGCTTACCCTTCTCAAAATTAAGTGTTTTACAAATATTTCATGGTCTAATGATATGTTTGTTACTACTGACAGGATACTGTTGTACTACATAACTTTCTTTCGGGCTATTACATAGCATGGCACAAAGATTCATTACTCATATACACATTCCAACACACACACACACACACGCACACACATACATACAAATATACAACAGTTGAATGCAGGTTGTGCAAATACTAGAATTTAAGCTTGTATTCCAATACATTACTTTAAAAACGATGATAAGAAGGGAAGCTAATGTAAAGATTACAGTGTGTCCCAGAAAAGAAGAAATCGTTAGATACTACTGATCAATAATAACCTGCTTGACACATATTTTAATTTATTTCCATGTTTAATATTTGATTCAATCTTAAAGAAGGCTGTGACATTTAAGGTCCTCACAATGGTGACCATCAATAATATTTTCTTCTGGGTTCCCAGAAGACAGTATTCTTTCAAAAAGGCTACTAGATATTTACACATACCCACAAATACTTACAAAATGTAGAAATGAATGAACTGAAAGTCCTTAGAATCACTTTTACCACTTCACATTTTATAGTACTGGTCACTGGTCCTTGTGGTACAATGGCATAGACACAACTACATTGTACGCTTGTTTTACTGGAGGTTATATCTATCCACTTGCTGGTCTTGTTTTTGTCATACTCATCACATTGGTGGCACATGAATTTCTGTAACTGTCAAAACATTGTATGTAACTTGTTTCAGCAGCAAAATGGCTGTTGCATTAAATACCATGGAATTCAGAAAGACACAATACATGGTATATGCTTACAATTTAAAATAATTGACAGTACTCATATCAATTTATTGTGATAAATGGGTACTAAAGAAAGAGTTGAAAAGAAATAACAGAAAAAGATGCTTGTAAGTAACTACATGCAGAGTAAATTAGTATGAAAAAGAATGGATACAATAGAAAACAGTGTGCAAAGGGTAGAAACTAAAATTTGATGATATGCCCATACAGAAGCAAGGGAAATGACTACATGGGGGGACCCAAAAAAAATAAGATTTTTTCATAAGCGATTGATTTATTTAAAGAATTACAAAAAATTCATTAGTCGCCTTCAAAGTACTCTCCATTGGATGATATGCACTTATCCAATCTCTGTTTCCATTCGAAACATCTCTGGAACTCCACAAGGTGGACGCTATTCAGTGCTCTTGTCGAAGCTGCGATAACGTCCTCCAAAGTGTCAAATCGCCGCCCTTTCAAGTCCCTTTTCATTCGGTGAAACAAAAAAAAGTCGGCGGGGGCCAGGTCAGGTGAGTAGGGGGGATGGGGCACAAGTGTCATGCCATGGGAGGTAAAAAATTGACGAATTCGCAACACCATGTGTGCGGGAGCGTTGTCATGGTGAATGAGCCATTTGCCCGTTCGCCACAATTCCGGCCTTGTCCTCTGCACCCTCTCCCTCAGTTGTTTCAAAACCCCCAGGTAAAACTCCTGGTTGACCGTCTGACCCCTGGGAACGAATTCCCTGTGCACAATTCCTTGAATGTCGAAGAAACAGATCAGCATTGTTTTGACATTCGATCTCACCTGTCTGATTTTTTTGG
>Ga0123352_10006763_pt1 | contig 17625 bp, 13 predicted proteins | sample TergutLab28metaG_FD_89700 | JGI IMG/M metagenome (GOLD analysis project Ga0123352, IMG submission 89700) | Labiotermes labralis P1 segment gut microbial communities from Petit-Saut dam, French Guiana - Lab288 P1 | ecosystem: Host-associated > Arthropoda: Insects > Digestive system > Gut ... | reverse complement strand
TTGCATTTTATATATTTATTCAACAAATATAGGTACTGAATATTTTAAACATGGTATATACTCTCGGTTTTTTTCTCTTCAAAATGCAGTTTGTTTCATAATTCTAACGTATTTGGTTCCTGTTTTATTCACATTTTATATACAGGATGTGCTAAAATTAAAAAAAATAATTCCGGCGCCAAAAGGTTAACTGTCATGATCTTAATAATACTTACGGGTGAAAGGGGATTTGGGTGGTTTGCTTGTCGTGAATCAGTCAATGACAATGGTTGTTTTCCTGCAGGAATCTGCTGCTGCCTTACATGTGCAGCATTTATTAGATTTTGCAAGTCAGTTGCAGAGAACACATTGTGAGGGAGATGAGATAGAGGGGTTGACTGTGACAACTGATGAGTTGGTGTGACTGGTGACATAAGATTATTCCTGCTCTCTGGCACAGATGGTGGAGTGCCTAGGGTTTCAATTGATGCCACATTACGCACTGGTGATAACTTCTCCTGTGTTTCACAAAGTAACCTTGAGGACAAAACCAATACACAAATTATTATATATATAATATATACATACACAGGAAGCACATACAAGCCATCACACAAGATTCGAATACAGAATGTTTCAGACTTACATAAGGGTTTCGTTCCTGAAACATTTACATACCCTGAAATTTATGTAAGTTGGATTTTACCCCACTCCCACTTATTTATCACACCTCATCAGTCACATATACATTTTTACAATGTCAGTTTACAGCGTTATTCATAATTCCCTAACACATTTCACAAAACCAGTACACTTGAATGGCAGAAAGGCCTTCAATTTGAGACCCAAATATAGAGACAGAAACAATCCAAGAGCATTTGCACGTGCTTAATTTCATTGGTAGCTATGCCTACCTCATTCAGCATTTGCCCCAATGCTGGATGATGCATGACCACAGAAGACTAGGCACTGCTTCACTGGCCAATAAGATCACCTGACCTAACACCATGCAATTTTTTCTTGTGGGGATATGTTAGGACTCTCTTCTTTCTACCTCCTCTACCATAGGATCTGCCTGCTCTGCAAAGATGAATCATCACTGCCACCTCAGAAATTAACTGTGATATTCTGCAGTGGGTATGAGCAGAAATGGATTATCGGCTTGATGTCTGCTGTGTCACAAAGGTGGTCACATACAGCACTTACGAGGTATTAAAAAAAACTTGGGGAGTTTCTCTTTCCATTTGTAGATTGCACATTACAATCCTCTTCACCATTCAACTGTACCAATTTTTTGAAACGTGTTGGGGAATTATGAACCCTGCACATGTTTAAAATGCTACTTGTCTTTAGTTTTTTTTGTCACATGAAACCCACAGCTATAGGACTAATAGTTAACAATATTAATATCATATTATATACAATCTTAATTAATAATTAGCATGAATTTTTTATGTCAAGTCCATGTTTATGAAAGTTGCACATTGTGTAGCCTGGAAACTGCCTGTACAATGTGTACACCTAATATTCTATCCATGTTCACATATTTCAGTGGCAACATTGATACAAATTACTGCAAACAAGGACCAGAGCAATGCCTTAATATGTGATGCAGTTAGAGTTGTCTTCAATTCTCTTAGTTAAAATACTGAATGGAAATGGAAATAGTATGCCAATTATCTTTGACAAGTTGCCTTATATGCTGTACACATCGACCAAACTCGTAACTTCCTGAAAATGTCCAGGAAATATGGCCAAAACATGTAGGAGTTGTGTATAATAAATATAAAAACAATGTGCAACTAGTTGGTGGTGAAATTCGTGTGACATAATCGAACTACTCACTGACACAAAAATGATAAGTAGAGAACTAAACAACTGAATAAGCACCCACAACACAACCAACCAAACTAACTAGATTATATAACGATCATAAAAATGTGACACTACCAGCTATATGATGTTCTAAGAAAATTAATGAAATAACTGAATAACAACCCACAACACAACCAACGATATTAACACCACTAGCAGACAGTTACAAAAATGTGGCAATATGAAATATAAAACTCAAAGTGAAATACAAGTGTTGTGCCAAAAGGAGGGTAAAGCCTCTTTTTCAATGATGATCATGCAGATACAATAAACACAACACCAATCCATGTTATGTTTGAAAAGACTTATAAGTGCTGTTTCAACACAGATAGGAAACTTTGTGGTTTAGTGACGAGGAAGAGGGCTCCCGTGCTTAAGGTCTTATGTTTTAGATAAACCAATTTGAGGATGAAAACATCTAAGTGCATTGTACTTTTATCATGTCAGATGCGGTCAGAACTCTGAACAATTCTACAGAAAACAGAACACATCAAATATTACCTAGCCAGAACACGATGGTCTCTGTGTGCATGCTCCCTAAACTCTTCCAGAGCAGCATACTGCTGCTCAGAGTATGCACGCACCCTCTCCTCAGTCCTTGCTGTTTCCTGTTGAATTGCTTCTCCAAGTTGTTGCTGAAGTGCTGATAAAGCTGTCTGAACAGTGCCTGGCATTTGTGACACTACAGAACAACACAAAAATGTTGCAGTTTTCAACCTAAGTGCATAACAATTACACAACTAATGGAGGAATAGCATAACAAAATTACCTGAAAATTTTGTTGGGGTCTGGGTAGTTGAGAGATCATTCTCTGTGTGATTTACAAGAATTCGGAACGCAAATGAATACCTGTCACTGTTCTTACAGGCAGCAATATCTGCTGGGTTTGTCTGCAATAAATAACGTTCATAAAATCATGTCACTTTCTTCCCAACATGGATTTATCTTACGTTAATTCTTGTATATATATCTGCTATATTTCCAAAAATTACGAACCAGCAAAGAATGAGCGATCAAGACGCATGCAGCACCTTTCTCTCGGTGAATAGCATGTGTATTTGTTGAGCAATTAAGGCAATGGTGAACAATCCAGTTTTCCACGTTTCGAACTTGAACGAGAGCTGATTGCTCCTTAGAGATTCCTCCTAGTTCCACACTGCAGATATCCTAAGAAGAAGTTGAAATGTCACTAACAGGGTATCAGAATGCTTTTCGCACAAACTCACATACATGACGAAAGCCTACGTATTCCCTTACCTCCTTGAAAAAACTGTCTTCGAGTGCTCCGGGTGATAATCCAAGTTGACAAATGTCAACATTTTGAATATTAGAATTCTTGGTATTTATTGAAACATTTAAACATCTGCATGTGATAAGCATTGCTATCAGAAATGGTTTACGCGAACACCAATCCTGGAATGGAAACAAAGGGTCTGAACGTCAAGTACGCCCTGTAAAGGTATTACTTTACGTTTAACAGCCTCGCTTATTGGTTTTATTCACACTGACATCACCAAAGTGAGTTGACGACAGAATCTGCGAACATCTACGTTGAAAAACAGTAAAATGTTAATCCAACTGGACAAGGCACACAACTTGCACACTCATTAACCACAGCCCACCATCCCAAAATACCTACGGTACACGGTACGGCCACACGGCTTATTTATTATGAGCCAGTCGCCAAACACAACATGTACTAACTGTAATACCCAAAGACAAAATTTTGTTCGATACGTAAAAACATTTATTACATAATGAACGCCACCAATTTATGGGCATACAAATATAAACGCATATGTCGTATTCTAATTGTAAATTAAATATATGCGGCCTAGTAGAATAGACTGCATTTTGACAAACACTGTTTAACTGTTTTGATCTGTGCTTCATAGATTGCACCAGTTAACATGATGTAGGTATTACTTACGGGTACGTCAGTAATACGGTAATCTTAGAAGTTGCAAGCCATGTGAGTAAGGTTGGTAACTCAAAATATCGCACGCTCATGTAGCAAGCTACAACTGGTGAAATATGGCGATACTGGCAGCTGCACACACGAAATACAACTAACCATTGTTCGGTTGTGCGTGTGTATGCACATGCGTGTGCTCATAATTATGTGTTCGTAACTTACGAAACTTCCTCTTTGCTTTATAAGAAAAATAAAACTCCTACGCATCTCATGTTGAAACCAGTGTTGATTGGCATGCGGGTAGCGGTGAGAGAAGATTTAGGAAACCGGTAGAGAACCTTGTACACAGTGCGTCTACAAAGTTTTAGGACTAGATTCATAAAAGAATTCGAAATCTCAAGCAAATAACTTTATTATTCCGTAGCCTTCAACATACATCCCTCCTAACTCCATATACCTACTGGCACGGTCGTAAGGCTTCTGAATGTCTCCGTAGAACTTGGCTGCCGGAATGCACTTGATTCTCTCGTCACGTTCTGGTGGTCTGAAATGGTGTCGAAACGGCGTCCCTTAAGGTTGGATTTGACTTTAGGGAATAAAAGGTAGTCCGCAGGTGCCCAGTCATTCGAAGTGACAGGTGACGATTTTGCAGTAACAGCTGCCGGACGTTTTCGTTGTTACCTTCCGTTCGAAACTCGGAGGGATGACCACTTCTGGAGTCGTATTGAGCATCTTCCCGCCCGTCACGAAACCGTACATACCCGCGAAAAACGTTCGATCGCGTGAGTGCTTCATCAGCGTAGGCTGCATGCATCATTTCAGCAGTTTCTGTTGCAGTTTTACCGGCTTTAAGACAAAACTTTATGGACCCCCCGTTCACTACTGGACTGAATGACAGAACGCTTTTACTGCGCAATTTGAAACAAGAATGTACCTCAGAACCGCTTTGCTCACGCTGAAGTTAGTTTGCACGAAACAAGTTCAGCCACAATAGTAATCAGTTCCAGCAGTGGCAGATGGATAGCACAGGTAGTATTCTTTGAAAAAAATCAGTCCTGAAACTTTGCAGTCCCACTGTGTATGTGGGAATATGTTGGTATTAGTACAGTGCAAGGGAATGTGGGCTGAGTGTGTGTGGCTGAGGATAGGAAATGCTACCATTCTGGTGTGGATGTGGGTGTGAATTCTTTGGGTTCGGTAAATGCGACAGTATTTTGACACCCTGTTCAACACAGCACAACAGTAGAGGGCATGTTCCATCTAGTACTTAGGCTGTTGTGTAGTTGTTTACTGAGTTGACCCATTGTATTTTGGCAATTCCCATTTCTGTATTTCTATATGATAGTTGCCCTCTGCTAGTATGACCATCTATTTGAGGTGCATTACATAGCTTTTGTACACCTTTACACATACATTGCATCTCAGTCTACAGGTAGGAAATAGCACTACAGTTGTCATTATTTTAGCTGAAGTCACTGCATATTAAATTTATCCCTATGTCTGAGCTGTTGTTCACTCAGATAAGCTGGTGCTCCACACTTTATGAACCTCTGTTATTGTCAGGACCATACTGGTCTAGAACTATCGTGCATAACTGCAGTATGCAGGTATGTACAGCGGTACTACAGAATGAGGGGTGATACATTGGGTGCATAATGTAAAGGATTTCATGAAAAATGCTTCAAGTATTTTTTGAAGGGTTTATTTCGGAATGTTTAGTGGATATTCCCAGATTTTTATCTTATCTATTGTGCATAATTATCTTCTCTGTGTCTCCATGCTTGAGGATGATTGGGCATTTATCGTGTGTTTCTTGCAGGCTTTTTTTTTGCACAAATATATTTTTATCAACCATCCCCCAGGTGTGGGCATGCAGAATAACATTTTGGGGTGTAAAAGAATGTGTGGTATAAGTTTGTTCTATTTGGATCACCAGTGAATGACTATTCAATTTATACTCAAGAGTGTTATGTATGTTACAGAGCAGATTACCAGTGAACATTCTGCATTTGGTTGGTAGCCATTCTCAACCACAACAAGGTTTAAGCTTCTGCTATTATGTTCTGTAATTAACAGACACTTATGCAGAATTGCCTGATGTATGTGACATTTTATGAAAGTGGTCTGCAGTGGAGAATAATGCTTGATATTGGCCTGTCTATAGAAATGAAAATGTGTGGGTAATATATGGGGTTTATTAATAATGGCAAATATATGTCTTTTGTTTTTAAAACGTTGAAGTTTTTAATGAACTTCATTACATTCTGTAACACATTTTCTTTAACATCTAAAATAATATGTTGTCAATACAGTGAAATGTCAATAACCAGATCTATAAAGAAGCTGTTTAGTCTCAGTCTTCATGTCACACTGATGCATGTTCTGCATCATACAACTCTGTATATTTCATATCTATGTGGCTGCATGATCACAGCTCATGTCACGTGGAGTGCAGTAACAATTAAAGAGTTCTTTTACAGCCTCATACCTGGACCTTATCCATTGATAGAGATTAGCTCATTTTAATGAACTTTTTTTATTATTATTAATTGCTGGGTTGGTCCTTCGTCCCTGATGAACTGTGACCATTAATTGATATGTTGTTCTTAACCCAGTTTATCATTGGCCATTATACAGTTTTGTGTCCTAATAAGATCCAACAGACTACACACAAGTCCATTCTGTCTGCGGCAGTTTTGTAGCCTGTAGTTGCCAAAAACCTGAGTCATTTGCACGCTAAAGCTTCACAGTCAAGTATGATGTGTGAGGATGTATCATCACCCATACCATATTTTCTACAGATTGTGGCTTCCTCTTAGTGACCATTTTATTGTAGGTGCTTTCTTAGTTGACTGTGTCTTGTTGTGAGTTCTGTTACTAATTTTATCTGCTTTCTATTAAATGTTAGTAGATCTGCAGCTATTTCATATGGAGATTGTCTCGATTGTAATTACACATTTCTATGACATTATGTTTTTCTTGGCAATATGTATGCAGCCAGCACTTCTCAGAAATTGATTTCATGTTGGCTGATAAAACACATCTGGACAGATTGGCAGTTCCAAACCTTTGTACAGTGGTCTCACACCCCCATTCAGCTGAATATTGTAAAGAACCCTCCTTGAATTCCTCATCCTGTGAAGAAGACCTTCATGTCCTGGTCCCTACAAAAACCTATTCCATGAAGTTCATAACGTCACTGACCAAAGAACCTATTGCAATCCAGTCAGAAACTTCCTTACCTTCAGTTGTATCCCCTGACCTGTCATTACCAGCAGAAACCATAACTTTTTCAAAAGAAGACATCTCTGTTTCCCTTGGCTATGCAAATGAAATTTCTTCTGGTGGAGAATGTGGAAGCATTAACCTTCAAATTTCTTCCCCAAAGCACACAGCCTGGCATTCTGTAATACAACTGCTTGGTTTGGATAGAGTGGCAAAGTTCACCCCACAGAAAATTAAATTGAGAGAGTATGGACCAAAGAGAGTATGGTTTGCAAACTTAGGAAGAAGTACATGGCAATGAATAGGAAGGAGGTTTGTCAGTTGGACAGTAATCTTCTGATATGGCTTGTTTCATCTTCTAATAATGTACAGACTTAAAGATTTTTGGGAACAGTTGTTAGAAGCAGTAGGCATAAGGCAGAGGGTAGGAGCTGGAGCTACAAAGGAAAGGTGTTGGCTCTCTCACTCCTGAAACATGGCCCAAGGTCCTATACCTTTCTGCAGTCACTTCCTGTACCTTCCAGACCATTCTAAGCACTGTTTGCTTTAGGATGGCTATCAGTGTCCATATGCTCAGTACACTGAAACACAATCTATGGACAATGTCTGATGAAGATAGTGTGTATTGTCTTATGTTTAATGAAATGTCAGAGACAATGTGCATTTCAATCAGAAGTTTGGCTGTATTGAGGGCTGTGAGGGTCTTGGAAGCCACGGCAGAACCAACAATACTGCAAATCATGCCCTGGTCTTCATGCACTGCAATCTCCAAAAAAAATGGAAGCAACCAGTAGCTTACTACTTGATTCATGGAAGTGCTAAGGGTGAGATGCTTGTTAATTTCTTGATGGAGGTTCTTAACATCTGCCACAGTACTGGGTTCATGCTTTGAGATCCAACCGCAAATGTGAACATCTGCTGTGACACCCTGTGTTGACTGCATTAGGCTATTAGCAGGCAGATGTATGAACATCTGTCATGAGGTATGATCCTTTAGCACAGTAATGCAGCCCCACACATTGTACACCAAACACAAGGAGTTGTTGCAGTCATGGTACTGGGAACTTAAGGAAAATGCTACCTATAGTGCTCACTGTGCCCATTGGAATGTTATTTTTTGGCCATTGAAGCAACGCTTGTGAGTTCACCAATTCTACAGCAAAAGAATGCAGGAGTCTAATTTCTGCCATGACAATTGTAAAAATTGTGCCAAGATGAGACAAGTGCATCATGGTGCTGTGGCATTATGTTGAATAATAATGACACCTCAGTGAAATAATAGAGCTTCATTTTATATTGTTGTGACTTGTAATTAAATTATGAATATAAAATGGGGAACCTCATTTCTTGAACATTGTTGTCTTTTCATAGTCATGTATACCATTTTAAATATGTCTGCTCCTGGAATTTGTTTCTGTATTGCAGTTTGTGGTGTTTTGTGTGTTGACTGTTGGATAACACTGAGAGTGCTGCAACTCCTCTGTATCACTGTTGTGTTACACTAAAGAAAATGTTACCATCAGAAATTAACTTACCTTGTGATATAATTTTAGTAGAACTTTGGAGTTCATCATATGCGGTCCTCACCATAAAATGTGTATTCATACTTATAATGGTTCGTTTCTTCAGTTTGTGTGAGACAAAATATGAAACACCATGTACACAGTTGATGGAAAATGTGTGTGATATTAAATACTGTGTCTGTAAAAAAATACTGCTGTTTTACAATTCATTTTTCCCAGTGTGACGTCCATCAACGTTTCAGTTCATAATATTTTTTGGTACAGGATTTGAGGTGCACGCAGAGGCGAGGATTCATAATGTGGTCTGTATTAGGACAGTGTATAGTCTGGTACATGGTTGTGAATGTTTTGGAGGTACATTCTAAGTCTGTCTCCACACGCCATCGAAATATGGAGGTGGTAAGTCCAGAGTAAATCTTCTGTGCCCACTAATCAAATAACACGGTCCAATAACTCGGAAGACTAAAATTTAGACTCTAAATGTTTCATATTTATCTTGCTTTATGTCATTTTATTACAAATAACTTTAGTACACATATTGGGTAATAAATATGCTTTATTATTTCACATTATACTTTGATCTGAGCAGAATGTTTCGGAGGAAATATAATGAGAAATAGTAAGGTATACTGCCTAATAAGTGTATTTAGTTTGTAACAACTGTGAAGTTCAACATTTTTGGTGCCATTATGAATGATGAGTCTTGTGTAGTAGGAGGCTGTTTTATCGATATGTTGCTACATAGTTCGTGAAATGTCCACCAAGAGCACGCCATTGTGTCACACCGGCTGCCGCCTTCGGCGCTGTAATTGCACGTTTCCATGGAGTTTACATTCGGACATAGTTACGTGCTACAGAACATGTAAATAACTTAGATAAAATATCGAATACCTCGGCTCATTTCTGAAGCACGGCTGAGGATCGTGCGTGTAGTGTGGTAAAAGTGTTGTTTATTCCAGCCGCTTATACGTTACGATGTGAGCACAGCATAAAGTAATATTATACATTTGAAACGGGAAAGACCAGTGTTCTACCTTTCTGTGCCTGGTGAAAAATGTCTGGTGGAAGTCGTTTGGATCATGTTTATCGCAGTATTTTGATGACCAGATTCTTCACTAAAGGATGGGGGAAGCCAGAAAACTTGAAGAGGTAGGAGGTCTTAATACCATGAACTTGATTTATTTGGCGTGCTTTATAGTTACACTGATATCAGGTCTGTGGTGTTTCTTGGCTCATCATGTTTGTGAAGACCTTCATGGTTTGGTCCGTGCGTACTACGTGCAGCATGTGTTCGCGTAATGGCTAGTGTTGAGACTTTACCGAACTCTCAGACTGGTGAGACGGAGATGAAGCTGTTCGTTCGTGCTTACGGATGCGCCGTTTAAACGTAATTCGGAAATTCTGCCACAAGTTTAAATTTATCCAGTTACTGTGGTGGTTATATGTACATATTTACGCAAGGTCTCCGAATCCAGAACTTGGAATGACACTGCAAAACGAACAGACTGGTACAAGTCGGCGTATGAAGTCTACCAAATTCAGATAGGTTTAACTGTTGATTTATTCTGCGTAAATACACAAGATTGGTAGGAGTTTCAATATTATGAAATCATCAGCCAAGCGAAAGGAATGAGCTTGTAAGAAAAGATTTAATGCTGCTTTAAAATGCTTTTTTTTAATCATTATGAAGCTTTTGATGATATCACTGTGGGCACTTTTTGGAAACACGAAAGGATGATAGTTGATCTTGCAGATCGTGTTGTATTGACACTACATACAGCCAGCCATATTTGTCTACAAATCTTACAAAATATTTATGGGCTTGTATGTGAAATTTCTAGGTTTTGAACCATCCACAGTTCTAGTAATTTTATTATGTGAAGTACATGTCCTGTCTGTGTTGAACAAATTACTGTCCATATTACTTTGTACTTTATTGTAGAGTGAAAATTGGTAAAGTAATTTGAAGTGTGGCAGTATTTCTAGTATGAATTATCAGTCTAACCTCAGAACATGCTCCAAGTATCAGTTTGTAAACCAAGGAATTTTGTATTGATTGTGTCCTTCATATCCTTTTCATTGTATGCAATATTTAAATAATTCTGGAATGGGTAGCAGGACTGTGTCCTGGAGGTAATGTGGCCAGGGCGTAGTGTTGACCACGTACCCCGTGTGGTGTGGAGATTAAGCATGAGTACAGCTATTTTTTCTGCTCCCCCTCTGTGCCACCATTGGCACATTACAAGGTGACCTTTACCATTATCTTAATGCATGTTGTGGACTGAAACCCAAGCATGTAATAGCAAAGTTAGGATTTTTTCTAAGTTTTGAATTCTAATATGGACTTTTTTTTACACTATGTTCATTATCAGTTTATGAGGTAATTATATATATATATATATATATATATATACACACACACACACACACATTTATATATAGCAACATAAATTATGCAGTGTGTTGTCTCTTTGGATTTAATAGAATGCTTGTTTTCTTATGAGGATGTACTTGAACATGTGTGCACATGAAAAAGTGGCTTTTACTGCCAGTGCATGTGTATCACAATTCATATACTGTATGTGGCGAAATATGTTCATTCTGCATTGATGTAAAATGTAGCTTATCTTCTTTAGGCTGATGGGTAGGTCCACCATATGAGTCCGCATTTTTGAGATCTAAACAAAGCCAGCAATCAGAAGTAACCACTTTACTGATGACTTATGGTTGCAGATAAACTGCTGGAAAAAGGAGCGTAGCAGTACATTCACAGTTGTTGTCTGCCTAAATAAGCAGTTCCTTTGCTAATGTGATACTTGTTACTGGATGATGGCATATGTTAGAACATGCCAACATTTTGGATAGCGTTGTGGTCTCTGCTTTCAGGAGGAAGTGACTGTTTAGTGGACATGTGCCACATGCTTAACCTGACTGGTTCCCAGAAAGGTGTGTACTATGCAGGCACCAAATTATGCCTCGCTGTACCATAAAACATAAAAATCTTGAACCCTAATATAAAGTACTAAAACCAGCACTGAAAGTTTGTCTTAGTCCATTCCTTCTACTCCTTAGGAGAATTTTTATTTCAGCTTGTAAGGTCCCAAGCAGTGCACCTGTAATTAAGCAACTTTTGACACAAATATCTGTGTGTATTTATAGTCTGTATTTTCTTTCTTGCCAGATGATTACAAATAGCCGTACAAACCATGTAGCATATATTCGTATTGTGTTATATAAATAGTTGTTTTTAATGTAGGACCGCTTGGTAGAATGAACACCATCACTGGTGATTAGTGATTAGTGACACCAACTTCTCTACAGTGCTGATTGGTGTGTCAGTGCGTTAAGTGCTGCATCAGCACTGTCATGTTGTTACAGATTATACTTCATGATTCAGGAGGGAAGTCTTAATATTTTGGGAAGTAATAGTAGTGGGCATTGTGAAAAAAAAAAGTTCGTATGAAGATGTGTTTAATTTTGATTGGTTACTGACTTAGAGCTGTTTGAAACTGTAGACCTAACTCCATTAGATTTTTGTTTGTGGGTTTGAATGAAGTTAAGTTTGTAAAAGAAAGGTGGATACATGAGATGAGTTGCTGGCTTGCTTTTCGCATGCTGCTGCATGCATAGAGATACATGAATGTCAAACTCACATGAGTTACAAAGTGCATTGAAGTTAGTGGTGGGATTTTCAAACATTTATTGTGAGCTGTAACAAATTTGTCATTTAAACATAAAATGCAAATTAAACTACAATTAACAGTATGTAAACTCTCTTTCTATGTTTGTAAATTCAAACAACTCTGTCTTGGAAACAATTCTGTGGAATTTATCCCATTTTCATATATCAGTACTTACATGTGTACTACTGTCAACCACAGTGAAGTTTTGTAGGATTCATCAATATATGCTACATATTTTGGTCCCATAGACTGCCCTTGGACATTAAAACACATGATTTTAAAACCAAAAAATAAAATGCTTATATATATATATACATACACTCATTAATTCATTCATTCATATTTCTGTCTTGGTAACCTTCAGAATTAGACATGTGTTCATATAATTCATTTATTACAATGACACCTTCCAAAATATTGACCTTTCCTCTTGAATCAACCTGTAATTGCTTAAAAATCAACATACTACACGTGATAAAAGAAATTTGTGACACACTAATTTATTGCTTCTGCATGGGGGTGGCCATGGAACGCCATCATCAGGGTGAACATTTAGTATCAGTGGAAATTACTCAATTACAAAACAGTTATATTCCTAAGTCAGCAGACCTGCTATATATGTACTAGTTAAAGAACTATGTAGCATTTGTGCCTTTACTCTGTCATAACGATATTGGTGCCAGTTATCTTATCAGAAATATGTATGATAACCCTTAATACAACCATTATTGATCTACTCCATGAAAGTAGTTACGTTGCCCAGATGGTAATACCTTATTTTTCTTGGCCAGTAACAAAGCTAGGAATATGAGGTTTTAGATGAAACAAATTTGAAGTTTCTGACATTTATCTATGAAGTTGTGAAGGTTTCAGAAAGCATCAGTGAAGCAGTGCCTCAAGTGGAGCTGGTCAGTGATGTGTGTTGCAAGCAACTTGCTGTTACAGAATTTCTTGTTGCCAATAAAAAATCAGTGACAAGCATCCACAGAAGTCTTTGCATTGTTTATACAAATGCTGTGGTTGACAGAAGCTCTTCAGGTCACTGGGTGAAAAGAGTGATGGCTTCCAAAACAGGAAAAGTGGAGCTCTGTGATTTGCCTCACTCAGGCCATCCTGTCACAGCTGTCAGTCCTGAAATGCTACCATGTGCTGATGCCATTGTTTGCAAGGAATATTGTATCACACCTGACAACTGGTGTTCATTCTTGGAATCAGCAAAGGAAGTGTAGTCATTTATAATTTCTGATGTTTGAAAGTGTTTGCAAGATGTGTTCCTTGGAGCCTCGCAGTCAAGCACAAAGCCAAGAGAAAAACCCTGTTTTTTGAGTTGTTGGTATGATGACCTTATCCCAGATTGTTACAGCTGTTGAAACCTGGGTCCATCATTTTGAACCAGAAACAATCCATAGAGTGGCACCATCCTCAAATCTCCCAGGAAGAAAGAATTCCAAAATAATCCATCAGCGGGCAAGGTCATGATCACTGTTTTCTGGAACTGTGTAGGAGTGATTCTTGTGGATGTGATGCCAAGAGGAGAGACAGTTAACTCCAACACTTATATCAGGATGGTAACAGACCTGAGGAAGCATTCAAATGGGTTTGGCTTTACATAAATCCAACACAAATCTTGTTTCAGCATGACAATGCAGGCCGCACATGAGTTTGAAGATGGAAGCCATCACAAAATATGTTTGAACATTGTTACACCATTCACCCTACAGTCCCAATCTAGCATCCTCAGATTTCCATATATTTGGAGCCCTGAAGGATGCAATCCATGGTGTGAAGTTTGAGACTATTGTCAGTGTGATTGTGTATTGAAAACTTGGCTACATGATTGGGACAGCAGCAAGGTGTACACACATTTGTTCTTTATCGGTGCAAGGCTGTAGAACTGGATGGAGACTTTGTAAAAAAGAGGATATGGAGTCAAACCATCACTCCTAATAACAAGTTGTTTTCGTGATTTAGGAATAAATACTTGCTTAAAAAAATATGGGTCATTACTTTGTGTAAAATTGTACACAGTATATGAAGAATGTCCCAGTGTATTTGGTTTGCTCTGTGTGGTTATATATACATCATCCACCTTGAAGACTTCTTAACTGTATACTATATAAGTGTTCTTATTTACTGTAGGTGTCAGTTGCTTTATATATGTAACTGGTATTGTGAAATTCTTGAACTATCAGGGCTTGTTGGTATGTGGGAATTTGCATGTGTACAAACTACCACTGACATTAATAGGTCCCCTGGAGATTGACTTTTTATGTGTGTAATAAAGGAAGTGATCTCATATATGCTGGTGTCATGGTCATATATGCTGTGAAGTATGTGTCTGTTTAGTGCATACTCTCTTGATTTTTAATTGATTCCTATGTTATATTTATACTACTACATGTTCTACATCCATGTACTGTATAGGATCTGTGGAAAGTAAACAAATTCTGTTCTGTTGCCTTTATTTGATATAGGTCCATGGCAGGGTGAGAACTGTTTTCTTTTTATTTTTTAAATGATAGCCAATGGGAATGATCTTTGAAGAGCCATACTGAAGGGGATGTGAACGAGTAAGGAAAGAGCTGTCATACTTCAAAGACATTTAACTTTTTTTCAACGTACAATTTTTACTTCTCTCCCAACACATCTGTCCCATTTCTCATGTTTCACCGTGACTATTTTGAGGCTATCCAAGAACAGGATTCTCTGTCTACCCTTTTTTGTTTTTGTGTACCTGATTTCCTCTTTTATGTATTTAGATGGTTTTCCTTGAAGATGCAAACAGTAAGGATCTCCCAAAATTTGGCAGTACAAAACACATACATTTTTTAAAAATCAGTGAGCAGTTTCATTATTCAGAAGTATGACAGTAGATAGTGTCTGTGAATGAAAACTGCTTTTTCTGAAACTTGGAACTGCTACTCGAAGGTGACAAAAGTGAAAATGGCTCTGATAAAGATATTGGGAGTATACGTGTGTTAGAATTTGAATCATTTCAGTAATTTGTGAAGGGGAACATTTGGAACAAAATGTCATATAAAGCGTATGTGTGTAACATCTGCAAATAGCATCCATTTGGGCTCTAAGATCTGAAGAGTGTTACTGTCAGGTAATTAAGTTATTGTAATGATTCTGTTCACAAACTTTGATGCATTCTGAGGTTGTGGAGAGAAGGGACAGCTTCCAAATGCTAAGGGTGGCTGTGAATATATTCAGTAAGCAGTCTCAGAAACCAACAAGGGGTGGCCCTCTAGCTTGAGGGTTGGGTGAGGAGGTAATTACTCCTCACCATAAAAAATCTGCACGTTACAAAATATTACACAGGGCCTCAGACTTTGAGAGATACTTTGGTATGGCTTAAAAAATGGAAAATATACTTGAGATGTGGAAATTGGAATGTGTGGAGTCTGTGTAGGTGAGGGTCACTGAAGGCAGTTGTTGAGGGTGTTAAGGTACAGGTGCATATCTGGCTTCAATCCGTACAAAGATGCAGTAGGACTGTACTGCAGCTAGCATCTTGTGCATGCACGCCATGTAGTGTCAAAGCACGTCCTAAGCCAATTTCAATGCTTGCCTCTTGTAGAGTATGTATAATCCAGAAGACTGCAACTGCTGATGTCATAACAGGTACTGTGTTGAATTAAAACCACAAAGAGGCTCTCACACATGCTGTATTTCTTTATTTTCAGGTTGTTTTTGTTCAAAGAAAATGTTACAAATCGAGAGACATGTTACAGTTTGGTTCCAAATAATTACCCAGTTTCAATTTCAAAGGTGAGTTTTTTGTAACTGAAAGAAGGAGAGTTTGAACAGCTTAGTGACTTCTAAAAATAAGGAGCATAGCCACACAATAATAGGATTTGTGGTTTAAAATTGTTGTGTTATAAAAATCTTTCATATGGATTTTTTTTAAGGTGCCCAGATATAGTCATTCTGCTTAATTTGTGTAAAAAAAAAGGGTGAATGAATGGAATCTTATAAATGCTGTACTTCGTATGAATATTCTGTTAGGATGAATTTCAGAAGGAAATGTAGTTAAATGGGCTGCCATGTTGTGAGCTGCAAAAATTGGAATGAATTGACTGATTTATCAGAATTCTTATGATAGTTATGACGCTTTGAATTTCTTCATATATGATAACATTTACAGTTTGTAGGTGGGTCTAAATTCATGCCACAGTTGAAGGCTTCATACCCAAAATCCCTACCATAATCTGTGCCAGCATGGAGGAACACCAGCAGAAGTTGATGTATTTGTTCTGACAATTAAGTATGTGAAGTGAAGATGACATTTGTCTGTTATGTCATTTGGTACATGGTATCATTGTTTCAGAGGACACACACCTCTGTTTTCATGGTACTAAGCCAGCAGGTCTCTCAGAAACCCTAATGCCCATTTACTGAACCACACAGCAACATGGAGCGTTCTGTGACTCAGGTAGTTGATTACATTTCTCTCACTGTGGAGGCCTGAGTTCAGTCCCAAGCCAGTCAGTGAATGAAGTGCAACTAGGAGTTTTTCTCCACATACTTTTGTTTTCCCTTGTCATAGTCTGCCAATGCTTCATGCTCATATTTTGTTCAGCCATCCTGGACACTGTATAATCGAAGCAGGTGACTGCTGTTAATAAAATACACACTCATGAGACAGAGATCAAATTGTCACAAAGAACTATACTGACTATGTAAGAAAGATATTGTCAGTAACCTTTAGTGAATGTGAAAACTTCCAGATTGCTAGTTTTTTGGCTTCATATGCACATATAGGTGTGTCTGCCACTTGAGAAAATAGGACTAGAAATTATTCTATGGAACACCTGCAGTGGTGTTTCTACCTTGCTATGCAAGTCTTCATGAGCTCAAGAGACCATTTCAGTAATGTTTTTAATTTTTTGGAACGTGGAAAAATCAGATTTCAAACCATGCAAATAAAATGGATGTTCCTGCATTGGCATTTATATTGTTTGGCCAAAGGTCACTATTCTAGCAGTGCCGTATAATGATGTAAGATCCACTTAATCAAATATTCAGCCTGTCAGAATATATTTATCATGATCACTACCTGCCTTATTACATTTTTGTGGAGAAAGTTTGTGAGCAATTTTGAGTAGCATGTTTTTGGAATTTGGTACTGTTATTCATGCTTGTTTTGATATTAGAGACTTTGGACCTTTACATTGGAGATTGTGTTCTATTTCTGTTTTATGCTGGAAGAGCCAGGCCTCATTGTCCCCTCCCCAAACTTTAGGGTTTTTCACAGTCCTTCTGGAAGATATAAGTGAATTATTTTTCTTTTTGTTTAAATTGTTTAAAAATAACCAACACGATGTCACTTGTGGACTATCCTTTATTTTCATGGGTAGTCGTCACTCACTCTCTACATGTTTCGAGCTTTCGGGAAGCTCATCATCAGGAGATCATTTTC
>Ga0123352_10006762_pt1 | contig 17625 bp, 13 predicted proteins | sample TergutLab28metaG_FD_89700 | JGI IMG/M metagenome (GOLD analysis project Ga0123352, IMG submission 89700) | Labiotermes labralis P1 segment gut microbial communities from Petit-Saut dam, French Guiana - Lab288 P1 | ecosystem: Host-associated > Arthropoda: Insects > Digestive system > Gut ... | reverse complement strand
GTCTAGTGGTCAGAGTTTCTGGCTACAGATACAGAGGTCCCGGGTTCGAGTAGTAGTGGGTCTGGAACGGGGTCCACTCAGCCTCGTGAGGTCAATTGAGGAGCTACTTGAATGAAAAAAGTACCGGCTCCATGTCTAGAAAACAGAGATTAACGGCTGTGGGGACCCGTTGCGCTGACCACGTGACAGCCCTCTATCCGCAAAAGTTGGCACTAACTTCGCCGACCGGCGGCGGCCGATCTGTCGGTATAGTTCGCGTGCGGACTAAGGCCACGGAGTTTAGTTTAGTTTTAATTGTGAAGGTGAGTTCTCTTTCATAGCACACTTTTACATTTATGTACTTAACGTTTTCTGCTTGATGATCGTCAAATGCAACGGTCGAAACATATAGAAAGTAAATAAATGAACGTACGGCGTTCGAATGTTGTGTTTGCGCGCATTTAAATCGCTCGAGTTTTTATTCTGCTTGAGAGTCGTACGAGTTTCCTGGAATTGGCCCCTTATTACAGAATTAACGTTATTCTATTTCCAAATACATATTTTCCGCGCTGTGACTGAACACATTTCCTAGCTGAACGAGTAACTGCCGATACGCACGGACATTAACATATAGATCCGTTAATCACTTGAAAATGAACCCGCATATTATTTAAAGGTTCACTTCGTACCGCGCAGTAAACACACTCCACCGTGGTTATAGAGTCAGTCAGTCAGTTAATGCTGTACAGGGAAATCATTTCTTTTTAAAAATTGTTGATATCTCTCTTTGTTGTGAAGATATGTAAAACTCCGACTTGTGTTCTGAAGTTTTTTGTAGACGAGAATTAAACCGAATCTGGAAGTATTTCCATTCCGCTTGGTCGAACTAACTCCTCTTGGTTTTCCAGGCAATATTTTGTGCGCACTTTCACAGCCCCACTTCGCTTTCTGTGTAGGTCAAGATATTCTCCACGCGTTTATTCCCAGACACCCCGCATTGTACGTCCCCTTAATGTGAGGGTCCAAGTTTCACGCCCATATAAAACAAATTTATGGGAGGTGCGCCATTTGTTGTTATTTTATGTCCAGTCGGGTAAATAACGGGCATTGCCGGGTGTAGAGTTTGAGGCATATTGTTCATATTGTCCCGATTCCAGCGTTAAAATCATATTTAATTGGTGTCAGTGTTTGGTGCAGCAATAAAATGCAATATAGCGCATAATTTGGCGTACTTGTGCATAGACGGTCATGTGATCGAATGGTGCTTGAATTAGAATTTATTGCTTGCAGTTGTCAATATATTATGGAATGTTGTGTACATTGTTCGTAATATTACAGTTTGGCCAAACCCAGCTGCGCATTTTTCGAGAATCTTTCACCGTTGCACCTGTTCATTACCCCATATCGAAGCATCGCCAGTGTCGCTTCCACCCCACAGAATTCGTTCGTACGCCATGTGGATATTAGTGATTGTAGAAAATGAAAATTTTGGTAATGTGTCTGGCCTGCAGTGGCATAACTTTCACACTAAACGTAATGAAAATCGGACTACTGCATTATTTGTGTTAACAGCTGCATGATAAATTGGTAGTCAGTTATAGTGATGAATCTACGGGCTGGGCAACCCCATGTATCGTGGTTTGACTCCTGGCCGGCGGCACGCTCTATGCTTGGGGTTACAGCGATTTGGATGTGATGCTGAACACTTTCTCCTTCTAGTACCAAGTTACTAATGAACAGAGCTGTACATTCACTGCCAAATATGCCTTTATGGCATATGATAAATGTAAAACTGGAATTTCGCCTTAGGCAAGCAAGACTTTTACTGGCTGTATTGTTATTACGTTATATGGCGTGTCGTGTTGGGGACTGCTGGGCGCAGTTGGGACTGTTGGAAGCTGATGAGCAGAATATGAACATTCAGAAGGGTGTAGCTTGGGTGTAAGGAGACAATGAGAGGAGCGTAAATTGGGTTTTAGGGGACATTGAGAAGAGCGTAGCTTGAAGATGTGAGGGGGCGTTGAGAAGAACTTGGCTTGGGTGTTAGGGGAAAGTGATAAGCAGAACAAGGGGCCCGAGAGAAAGGCAGCCAGAAGAACTTGCAGTGAGAATCGTTTCGCTCTCTGTAGTCTTCATTTAACCTTTAGACGCCTAACGTCAACTATAGTTGACGTACCGCAACGCTAACCTCCAAAGTTGCATTTTATATATTTATTCAACAAATATAGGCACCGAATATTTTAAACATGGTGCATACTTTCCGTTTTTTCCTCTTCAAAATGCAGTTTGTATCATAATTCTAACTTGTTTGGTTTCTGTATTATTCACATTTTATATACAGGTTGTGCTAAAATTAAAAAAAAAAATAATTCCGGCCCCAAAAGTTTAATATGGCCCATGCGTCGAACGAAATAGAATATGCATACTTATTTTTAGGCCGCAAATCTCAATGGAGAATGCGTTTGGTACAATTATATGGAAAAATATTGTAGAGCCATGCAGGCCACAGATAACAGTGCAATACGGCGCATGCGCTTGGCGTGCTGGATAACAACGGCGACGGCAAACACTCAATGTGTAATACGTGTTGCATTGTCACGGCCAATGTGGTTACGCGAACGCGCCTCTGTGTTACGTTATAGTACACTGCGTGTCTTTTTATTATTTTAAGGCTCATACATCACTAATCTGCGTCTGTGATCTTCTTTCATAGGGTTTCCGGACTTCACACATCTCTCCTGCAGCAGGACTGTGGTTAAGCCACTGTTATCTAATTGTCTTATTGTCATAGTCTTTTGTTTTGTAAACTAGGTTTCCCACTTTTTCACATAATTGAATACTATAATTTGTACCAGTAGAGTTGTTAACGTAAGGTGAATGCGAGACCGGAAGTGAAGTAAATAATAACCAGCATACGAAATAATGATGACACTGTTCTTCTTAAATCAGAGCGACAATTAGACACAATTGTGTGATGTATAATGCACTCTTGGCATGATAACAATAGTTGTGACACAGTGGTGATCAGATGTTATGTTGTGATGATTTGGGTCGTGTGAACAAGCCGGTGCAGGCACAACAATCACTGTGGGTGGAGTGTGTTGGCTGTAGCAAGTGTACATTGTACCTTGTATAGTGCTATCCGAGCCAGTCACCTATTGACGGCTGATAATAAAGGACCAGCAGCAGGGGGAATCTTTTCTTCCCTTCACCTCTGTCGGCGGAAGTTTGGCTATATATGTCACCCCTCCAACCAACCCTTAGCTATACACATCGGTGGTGTAAATTGAAATTGAAAAGAAAGAAGTTTGTATAGGTATTGAATGCAGGTTGTGTGTGACGAACTGCTGCCGTAAGCAGTGATGATAGGCTATGGGGGTTGAAATGATGACTAGTGGGAGGTGAGTTTGCACTGCCAACATTAAAGGAAGAAGGCCTTTTAGTGCGTGATCTTTAGAATTATTCCAGCATTTATGTGTTGGACACTGACCATTGTCCGAGGTATATTAGATATACGCGACCCCTCTCTTAGTTTCCCTGGCCATTGATTTTGATTGGAGCGCAAACCCGGGATGTTTTGGTACATAGTATACTGCATGAGCATATTGGTGTGGGGATTTTTGTGCTGATTGTGGCAGTCATTTGTAAGTACGTCATAGTTATCACCCTTGTGTCGTGTATCACGCTTTTCTGTGTCATAAGCGATACTACTACCGTTTTCTGCTAAGGTTACACGAGAATTAAACTCATCTGTGAGATCTGGGGTTGTGAGTGCTGTGACACTATTTCCGCAAGCGACACTTTGCAGCTTCGTAGATGTGTGCTGACGGTTCAGTGGGAGATGTTCTGGAGACGGCGTGGTTGCCTGGCGAAGTCATGACATATTGATCACACCACATCCTTATCTGTTCTGAATTAATTTAACAGTTATCACCAACATGGGCTGCACAGGTTGGAATGCTAGGACGATAAGAAATGTTTGGGGAAGGATATTGTAGGAAGTAGTAGTGTGGGGACATCTGTGGAGACACCGAGAAAGACTTGTATTTCCAGGCCCGGATTCGAAACCATGACCCGCCGAATCCGAAGTAAGAGATGTCTACTGGAATTTTAAAAGGCAGGTCGTTTCAGTTGTGGCGCGTCTGTTATGTATTCGCTGTGTCTTTGCTGTTCGTTGCAGAAAGCATGCAGGTTCTGACCGAAGTTTCTTCGTGAATTTCCGATGGAAAATCCTCGGTTGCTTAGGAAAGTAACCGCGACTGAGCCACGCAGGTGTTTTATCTCATTCAGTTGTAAATACTATGTACAGCTGATTAAACATTCTGAAATTAAGTAAGACGCGAATAAATTTATTTCTTGCGAAACCAACAAATTATGAAATCATTTGTTCATGCACGTCGGTAGGGAATGTACGATGCTTCATGTTCTGGATATCCTGGGTTCAAATCTCGAGCAGGAGACAGGCTACCCTGACTGAGGTGCCTTGTGATTTTTGTTGGTCGCCACGACCTCTTCTTTACAAATGCTGTCATTCGATGCTATATAATACTTAGCTTCTGAAGGCGTTTTTAGGTAAAAAATACGTAAATAAATAAATATGTAATCTGTTTTAACGTTGGAAGACAGGCTTACTCTCAAGTACTGTCAAAGTGTAACAAAAAGAAGCTATATAGTTCGACATTTTCGGAACCGCTCTTCAGCAGTCAACGTTTTCCTTACAGTTCATCATTAGGCCCAGGTTATGGTTGTGGCTTGCCACCGATGGTGAACTGTAGGCGTGTGTCCGTCATGGAAGTAAGGTGCATTTGAGTTAAGATTTCTACTTAACTGTAGAGATATGAGACCATATTCTTGCTCCAGCTGCATTATTCTCAAGAGAAAATACCTCCTCGTCTTCTGTTTTGGAATTACCTGTTTAGATGCTGGGTTAATCCCAGAGCTGGTCAGAAGTTGTGACGAAGAAGCGCACCCTTTAAATCTATAGAGTATGAAATCGAACTTTTCTGTGTCCCAAAGAATAACTGCGATTGCCAGAAGACTGATACTTGACATACAGTAAAATCGGACCTACAAGGAGGGCATGTCCGACATCGGGCATTACGATTTGTTGTACGATTGGCTTTTGAACAGCAAAATTGTACCTGCAGTAAAGTGAACACAAATGCTAACATTCATAGCATTTGTAAAATATGTGTGCCGTTCAATTTTGTTGTGTGTACACTGTTTTGGACCCCTGTATGTCTCTTTTGCTGGGATGGAAGTGTTCAACATTGGTTCGTGACGAACACGCTCTGTTGCTCTCCTTTGATCAGAAATGACAGCGATTCCGCCTAGGCTATAAAAATAAAACATACACGCATACTCTTTACACTTTAATATTGTCATGTACACGTGAAGAGTTGGGGACCGCGGTAGCACAGTGGTTAAGGTGCTGTGTTACAAATCGGAAGGTCGCTAGTTCGATCCCAGCTGGTGTCATTGGATTTTTCATTGGCATTAAAATCCTTCCGATCGCACTATGGCCCTGAAATGAGTACCAGGAGTATTTCCTGGTGGTAAAGGCGGCCGGTGCGTAAGGCTGGCAACCTTACCACCATCCTGTGTCGTTGTCATGAAATCTGGGAACCTTAACTTCCCGGAACCCTCTGGGCCACTCCAGGCCTGTAATGGGACTGATTTACCTTTTTTACACGTGAGGAGTTGAACTTTAGAAATTAATGGTGTTGGAACAGTGATGCGTAATGAAGCCGGCCTGTCTTCCGACTTTTGAATTAGATTTTTACAAAGACTAGTCGTTTGGATCAAAATCGAAATCTGAGGCTGGTAATCAAAAAGTAAACACTTTTATGTTTCTTGTAATTTTTACTACACATATGTTAAATTGTGTTACGTTGAAATGTGTTTCTATCAGTGTTATCTTTTTCAATGTACACTCAGATCCTGGTGCAGAAACGCTGTTTGTTCTCACAGTTTGTAGCGGTAATCAAAGGGTTTCGGTAAAACGAAATTCTCTGTATTAATAGGGAATTTTTTGCTCGCCGATTTTCATGGACGTCAAGTGGTGGTGTTGCTGTGTGGGGGTTTGATCTCGACTTCCAATTCCTTTCTTTGCTGCAGCTACAATTATTTGTAATTTATAGTGCGGGTTTTGAAGGAGAAAAAACTTTTGGGGTGGTATTAGCTTTAAAATTAATTTTAATTTTTTTGTGTTTTAGTAATTTGTAAATTTAAGAACGATTGGATTACTGCGTCATAAACGAATTTTGAAATGACGTCATGGATAAAGCGTCGATGAAGATACAATTGAGAGTTGCCAGTGAGTAGGTATGTTACCGGAAGCATTAACATTTGTATTGCCTTTTCATAAATAACGGGTAATTTCATATCATTAGAGTCACTCAACGCGTGAAACGTGTTCTAATTAGCATGGAAATACGAAGCTGGACGGTGAGGACAGGCAGGCCGACACGCAAAGAAAGACCCTCCCACTTGTTGGGTTCTCAGCTCCACCCTAATTTGTCCGGCTGTTCTTATTTAGCACTAGTTTTAAGTTCCTGGGAGGATCAATGTGGAATCCTCTCAGGATGTTTACACACCCAGTCCTCGTTTGCTACCTTGTTACGAGCAACCAGTTCATGACCCGAATGTGAGTAGTGACAGTTGAATTGACCAGCCAATCAAACAACGAATTTACCAGTTAACAAATAACCATTTAGTCTAACTTTAATATTTGGCATCCAGGTGTGTTACATATGTTAATAAACAACACTTATATACCGTCAGACACAACTTTTTGTTACTATAAATGATTGTGTAAGGAATCGAGAACCCATTCAGTTATTGACACATGGTATTTCGTATGTCATACAGTATGACATTATTGTATCTTAACCAAATTGGTCGGAAGGTGACTAATTTAGTCGAAACATTTTGCTAGAGGTAATGCGACAACATTGTTACGCGAATGCGCCTTAGTATTACTTGTATGCGCTCCTTGTCTTACTTTCATGTGCAGTCTCCAGTTTCAGTAGTTAACTTTGCCATAGCCGGGGGTTCAGCTGTAATTTGTATCTTATTATACTATGTGAAAAGATCAGACGAGGGTCTTTGAGTGTGGGGTATGATCTGATCAGACGCAGTAGAGCACACAAACATTCATGCTGTTCATTTGCAACAGAGAATTCTACGGTTGTGTTGCCTCGCAGGTTTGTGGAAAAGCGTGAATAAAATTGGAGACCAGGACTCTGTGAGAATATTCCAGGCACGGTGTGTTCTTGCGATTATTTGTAAATAGATTTACATTGGACGTTTTCACAAAACTTTTTTTTTGTAACAAACTGTATCGCTCGTGCCAATCACTTCCTACCCCAATAGGCCACAACACAATGACCACATGACCACCGGTATGTTTTATAACGTGAAGTGAATTTACAAATGTACAGACAGTTTATTTTTACGTGTTTTGGTAAATGGTGATGAAGCGTCCATTGGTTTTGGAACAAGATACTGTTATTGGGAAAATATAATTTATTTACCAGCTTATATATTGTGACATTTCATTTTAATGTGTTTAACAGATAACTGCCTGGTGTCATTGAGGCGACAGTTCAATTCTGTAAGCACGAAGGCCCATTCTTGTTTCCGGTTTGGAGCCAGTTAATGCCGTCGACATTTCTAAAACATATTTATGTAAAGCGCTGAATACTCGTTTGTGCTGTTGAGCAGTTACATGAAGAAGAAGAAGAAATATGATGGAAGAGAAGAGAAGAGAGAAGGGGAAAGATGTGAAGAAGTAGTAGTGGACAATAAGGAAGGAACAGATGAATTTGGCTCAGAATAAGAGAGAGGGTAGGAGGAGGGAAAGGTTACAGATGAGCAGTGTGATGATATGCGAAGAGGATTTGGAAAGGAGAAAGGGAAGAGGAAGATGGCAATGAAAAACAACATTCGTGTTGTTATGGTTCCTTGCTCTTCCGAGTATCTGCAGAACCGCCCTACAAAAACAGCCCTTTCTTTATATGTGTGATTTCACGTTGGCTAGGATTCGTATTGTGGTGTGCTTGGTTATGTCATTCCATGGTCTGGTAAGTGGGTACCGACGTGTCGGAAAAATAGTACCATCTTAACGGTGGAAGTTTACTCCGAAGGTGGAGGCAGTATGGTTTCCTTTCTCATGGTACGGGGGCGTGAAGGGACTAAATTCTTGCACTATTTTCTGATTTTTGTCTTAACAGTTTTCTTTCCAGTATTGTGTATGGCCGTCTTGCGCTTGTCCTGCCAAATACCTAATGTAACCGCTCCGTTTCAGAGTCTCTCGTTACTCATTTCCTACTGTTCTTGATTTTCTCAGCCCGTCATAAGTTCCAATATTTACCTTAGCGTTATACTGTCAGATACACGCGCTTAATGTTTTTCTGGGTTCAAAGCACCCAGTCTCATAACCATGTGCTGTATTGGCAAAATTGACTAATTCGCTTAGAATAGAGTTCCTTCTGTGATGGGTTCAGAGGTGCGGATACACTAATGAGCCTTCAGGTACTGTGACGTAACGAATGATATAAACTTAATTGGGAGTAGGCGCAGGTGGGTATGCGTTGCGTGTGTACATAGGTTGGGGAAAGAGGTGTAGCCCTACAGACGCATAGAAATAGGTTATATAAGGATGCATTTAGGTGGGTACAATGTGAAATGTTCGTAAATCAGTGTGTGGATATACATAGATCAGATGTAAGTAGCAGGTGTATTAAATAGGCTATATAGGTAAATGGACGGATGAGTAGATAGATAGGTAGGTAGATAGACAGACAGACAAATAGATAGATAGATAGACGGACAGACAGACAGGAATATCTTATTCGTTGCGTTGTTGCAGTGCTTGTGTTACCGTAGTCAAAAGAATGTCGTGTCATGTTTCGCTGTTGGCATTGCGGTGTGGGTGATAACGGAAAAATGCGCTATTGAATAACCGCGTTTTGTTGGCTGGCAGTGGCTTTTGTTCCACAACTAACCCAAATTCTGCCCCCCATCTCATTACTTTGGTTACAACTTGTTTACTATGTCGGAGGCGAGCGGTCATTGAATCAACGCGATGCAACATTCACAATCAATCGATAATCTAATTACAACGTGCATAAAATCATATTGTGCGGTTTCTCGGTTTTGCCAACCGCAGAATTGCAGTGCCGGGTTGGGAAGGTAGGACCGACATCAGATTGCATCACCATGCGCTCGCTCGTATACACACAGCCTCCCTCTTCTCCCCTCTCGGTGATTGGAATCATCGTCATTCGAAATGGAGCGAATAGTGATGAACGTCAGGCTAGTAACGCTGGCACCTGCCCATCACTTCGGTCATTCTGTTGTATGTAACAGTTTGAAAAATGTAAAAATGTGTAATGCTTGTATAGGTCTCTATACTGCTAACTGTGATAGCACGAACGGAGATTTCGACACTTGAGTACCAAACCGATCAAGGACCACTCTTACGGACCTCGAACGTCTTCCGCATGATCCGTCAGTGCGGTAGTGTACTGTCTGCATAAATAACTGACTGACTGCCAGACTGACCGAACAGATATACCTTTATTTTACAGGTTCATTTCCGCTAAAATGACACGATTGTCATCCAGTGCCACCCACTCTACAAGAGGTTACCATAAGATGTGCTGTGCGCAGCATTACGGCTGTAACTGTGCCTGTAGAATTCAAAACGTTCTGTTGTACGTGTTCGACTTATTCATTGTCTGTTTTGAACACTTTTTATGTTCCCGTCTTCAGATGACATACAAGAACAGATTCCTGTTGCATGCGCTTGTTTTTAGGTGTGCTGTTTAACGACGCTGTCAGTTATTGAGATTATATAGCGTTTGCGATAAACGAATGAGTACGAACCAACTATAGGCATATACCGACAGGGTAATCGGAAGAAAACCTGCCCCATTGTCACTTTGTCCACCTTGTGGGTTCGAATCCCGTTGGGGGCATTGGATGTCTGTCTCTCGTGAGTGTTGTGTGTTGTCAGGTAGAGGTCTATGCTACGGGCCGATCACTCATCCAGAGGAGCCCTGCAGACTGGTGGTTGTGAATCTCCGGATTTCTGATAACAGAAACTTTTGTTTGATGCGTGTCGAGCGATCATTAAGCTGACTTGACGTGGCTTGGTTTTGTTGGGTTATTTTCTACGTAATTCGTTAACTTATTATGTCCATTATGACGTTAATCATCATCTTGCTGTTGAGTGCTACATCTGATGCTAGTCTGTGGTGTGTAGTAGTCATGGCAACCATCAGCAGGCTCATGGTAGTGATTTACATGTAGCGCATAGGCTGTTCCTTTTTATGGCTGTGCAGCTGTCTGTTGTATCTCAGCATGGAGATAAAGAAAACTCTAAAGCCAGCGACGGGTCGTAGTTCCAACAACTCGCAGAACATTTTACCAGGCATCCCGGGACAACCCAGACTTTTTTCGAGGCTTTCAAAAAGTGTCTCCACTGCTGCGCCATACAATGAATATTATTTGAAAATTTCATTGGTGGCAGGGTGTTTTACATTGTATTGTTTTTGTTGCCATACTGGGATTGTGTTGAGTTAGCCTGGAAAATGATACCGAGAAGGTCCGTAAGGAAGATTACGGATAATATGAGAGGGATATTTTGACATACAGGTTGTGAGGATGTGGAGTGCATTGATTTGGTTCTGTTTTTATTTTCGTATTCCGCTATTTGAAAATTTAGCAGTGTTGTCATTCACAAAAAAAAAGTATCAACATTTCTACGGCGGTAAAAATTCCTTAAAAACAGAGCCTCGCTTGATCCAGAAAGAGATGAACTGTCAGTGTTAAAACGAACAGGATATGAAGACTTGGAAATGTATTCCTGTTGCTTAGTGCCGCTTATTCTAGAGGCGCTAAAGCTGTCATTTGTGTTATCAGCGTCAGTAGTGAAGTCAGAAAGTCGATTTATCGAATCGTTTTGATTTGATGACGTAAAGCGATAGTCATCATAACGTGGAGAGACTTCATTGTCATGCACATATACTTATATCATCAGTGACTTTAAACCTAGATGGTCTGCTTCTTGGAATCGTAGCAACGTGGTGCCTGTTGTTAACCTTTAAACTAAGGAAGACGAAGTGGCACAGTGGTAGTATAAGTTGCTACAGATTGAAACAGTATGGTAAGAGCCATAATGTAAACGCTGAGCGAACTTACTGTTTCCAGGACTTTATATACTCTGTTTTTATTTTCGCAGTTACAAGTTCATTCCTTTAAATTGACATACGGAGATCAAACGCACATAGGCACGACATATTGTGGTCTTGGAGATTGTCAAGGCCTTCTAAGAACCCTTGCCACTTGTTATGAAGTCAGAAATGCACGCGAAACCAATGTTTTGTGGCTGTTTGTCAGTTTACTTCTGCTTCCCTGTCTTCTGAACGTAGTAAACTTCTTCACACATCAAGAGTCCCTTCCTCTGCTCTCGTCTTGTGAACTTAATAGTAAGGAACCGCAGTTTTGATTAGTTTCTTGAAGGAGTTCGTTTCTAGTGCATACTAATTGCTTCGGCGCACACACAAAAGCTGGCGGGGGTTTTCTCTTGTTAGAAGGGTAATTCACCTTGTGACACCAGTTTGTATTATAGTAATTTTAGTCTCCGACGATGGAGGTCAATACTGAAATGTATCAGCTGTCACGTCAGCTAGTTAAGTATAAACGAAAGCATGCGGCATAAGTGTGTGTGTGTGTATATATATATATATATATATATATATATATATATATAAAAGATTGCGTAGTTTTTTGAACAAATTATGCTGTGCGTAAGCCCTGAAAAAAATGGTGGACGGCATGTGGCACATTTGGGAGAAGCAGGAACAGATACATACGAATTCTTTGCGTAGAGAGTGTGGAGGGCAGTTACAGAGCATAAATTAGATGATGATCTTGTTGAGTTATTTCAGAGAAGTACATAGCGCAGTTGCGGGGTTTTGTGATGGGGCTGATTTTAAACCACATTGTTGTGATAATCCGTGTATTTATTTTGTTTCAGGTGAGTACCAGTACCATGGTAACGACGTCATGTAACCTCGAAAGAGATCATTTTGTACGGTAAGGTTATCACCTTATTACACCGGAGATCTGTAGAATGTAGCTAAATTGGAACCTTGTGTGAGAGGAAACGTGAAAACGCTTTTATCTGCTGTTTCACTTTTATAAAACACCTCTTAAAATTATTGCTTATGTTACCTCTTTATTCTATAGTACATGGAACATCAGAGTATATACACAGCAACGTAGTCAGGTAAAGGTAATATCGCTCCTGTGCTTAATTGATCATTACACTTCCACGTCCGAGAGAGTGGTGGTACATCTCCATTCATTCTGTATCTCGGCGCTGTAGACACACCGATGGAGTACACAGAATTTACAAAAGCCTCCCGTCATTGATACGTCCATATGTTACTTCCAGATTATTCTCCCCCTGTTTAATATACCCCACATTTTCGTTGCAGTAGTTTTGACGTGTTTGTTACTTCATGACCATCGGTAACAGCGACCCTTATTTCTATTCAGTAATCAGTTACCAGCAGCCTGCGGTGTTATTGCCGCGATTTATACCTGTCCCCACTCAGATGAATACAGCACACGCCCTTCCATCCCATTTCTTTAAAAGGCATTTTAATTGTGGCCTGTTTCTTCAAATTTCCCTACCAAAAGTATGTATGTTTTCTCCTGTCCTACATAATGGTCACATGCCTCGCCATTCTCGTTCTTTGTGATGTGACTACCAGAATACAGTCTGGCCAGGAGTGCACAGTTTGAAGTTCTTCGTCGTGCATTTGTTACCCGTCTTGTTACTTGCTGTCTCATAGGCACATTCGTGAACAGTCTAAGCCCTAAATGTGAGAGACCAGATTCAACACTCATGTAAAACAGCGTGCAAAATTATAGTTCCATGAACTTTAAATTTTCATATGGTTACCCAGTAAACAGGAAGACAAAAAAAAAATTCTGGATCTATTGATAGCTAGCATTCCCTGAATTTAATCTGCTCTTAATTTCTTTATGAATGCAATTCAAATTCCAGTTAATGTAATTTACAGGCGGACGCCACAAAATTGATCCTTGGAAGACAACAATAGGTCACGAAAGCACACCACATATACGTACGTACCGGGGGAGGGGGGCATGATAGTCAGAATTCGGCAGCAACAGAGGTAGTTGCTAGTCGTATTCCGTTGTTTATACACTTTTGAGGAAGCAGTTTATAAATAAAAGGTGCGAGGAGTTTGATAAAAATTATAATTATGCGTATGATCTTATCATCATAGTTGCTACCTCTTTCATGTCGGTCTGCTTCTATTCCCCCAATGGTTCTCGATGTTTGTTAGTACGTGTTTCGGATTTCAAGTCTGTCCGGTCACCGCGTGTCCTACCTTAGACTTCCTTGGTTTTACTCGTTTTACTCGGGATTTGTAGGCAAATTTCAGGTTAGTGCTTTAAATTAGGCCGCAACTAATTCCCAGTCCTTCCCCTTTATTAACTCATAATCTTATGATTCGATGCCTTGCAGTTCTAACAAATGAAGTAATAAAACACGAAGGACCGAAGCCTTGCCAGTTCGGCTCCTAGTTCGTGAATTCTTAGGTATTTCGTAGGTCTTTAGACGGGGCATTGGCCCGTCACAGGGCCCAACTTACGTAGGAGAAACATTACCCTCCGCACCCTTTCCTGACATTATCTGAATGGAACTCACGTGTTCTGGTGGTATTCGAACTCGTAGTCCCAGTGTGAGAGGCCATCGTGACTGGCGCCGGCGCCTTCGTCATCCTTCTTGATCATCATCGTCGTCATTGATGTGAGGAAGGCTTGGAAAGCAGGTTTTTAGATGCATATCTTGAATGGGATTCGATACGATCATGGCGCTTCGGCGACACCATTGCCACTGCCGATAACGTATTGGTTCTACGTCATAAATGGAACTCTTAAGAAGGGTGTCTTACCCTAGTCTGCGTCTCACAACCTCTGCGGTCCGATGATCATTGCTGGCAAGTGTGGATGGACCAAGTGAAGGAGTGAATGCTTTTACATTCTTTCGCAGAGGCAGCTAGTTTTAAGCCAAATGCTCTACGTGCAAGGAATAGTAATATAGAGGAACCTCGTTAAGAGCTTTGCGGGGCAGAGTGAGGTTGAGAATATGCTGCATCGCAGAGAGATAAGTCCGTTCTGTCAGTTGGAAGATGTAAATCAGGAAGAAAGGAAGTGAGAGACGTTTAGCTACTGGTTTTCGTGGCAGTGCACACTCACTTGTTTTCTTCAGCTTTTTTTCTTATGTCTGGGACTTCTTGTATGTCTTGTCTGGATTAATCGTCTTCTCATTCCGATACCCATCGTGTGTTATGATTTTCCTTTTCTCTGTCTAGATACTTGTTTGTTCTGAAACGTGTGAAATGACATTTTCTACTCTTAATAGTGCGACCGTCTGTAGAGTTAAGTGGCTTTCTTTAATAATCTGTTGGTATTGTTTAATTGTAGTGACGATACGCATTGAAAATGTATCGGCAAGTCTTCTGTAAACGTTAATATTCTTTATAGTCTGCCCTCATTTCTCCTGTATTTCTTTTTCATTCCTTCATTTGCCCTTGTATTGGCGTCCCTACATGACGGGCTGTCTAACGTTCAACGCCATCTATCAGGCACCAAGAGTAAGTACGTGCGTGGTGAGTTCTGACCACCAGCGCTTTGTCATAAGCACGTTATATTCTATATATAATTTTGAACCATATGAAAAAGGACGGCTGAGAATGGGGGAGCTGCATGAAAGCCTGTACGACCAAAACAAACCTTGTTGTGGAATCGCATTTGTCGTACAGGAACATTCAGAGAATATAAATTTTATTGAACAGGGATGTTACTGAACACAGCAGAATTTAAGTATGTAGGAATAAGGACTTGCTGTCAGATTAGAGACAGGATCTGAAATGAAGTATAAATTTGTATTTTAAAAGTAAATTCCGCAAAGAAGAGAAGTTAGTCAAAAACTCTAACAGAAACAATAAGAATACATAACCGTCTTCAATCAGTCAGAGTTGGGGTATAGGTATTTAGAGAACGAACAGTGAAAGAGTAAAATAGCATGTTTTATTCCATTGCCTTCCCCTTCTTGTTAGACTGTATGAATCACACTACGGGTTTCTGGTTCTTCTTTGGTTGTGCAGTGTGAATGGGAGACGTGTTCAGAAGTTCAATATTGATGTAAGACTTAACCCATTGCAATTCGTGACAGTGCAGACGGCATGGCGATGCGGTAGGAAGGCTGGTGTTGTGTTGTGTTGTGACTGATCTTCACCACCACCTCTCGAGTGCACTGTGCCTGACACCCTGTTATTTACCGTAGCGGTCGGTTGCACAAGATTATAATCCGAACTGTACATGATAAAGGGTAACGTTGGCTTCGATGGACCAGTTTAGCATTATTGGCGGAAAAAAAAGGAATATGTTTCGCATAGAAACAAAACAAACATTGCTTTAAATACATTGCTGTGTTCTTTATTAGGCAACCAAATTTCGCGAATCTAACTCATCGACAACTGATCGAAAAAAAAATTTATTCAACTTTGCGACTAGTCCATTCATAACACAGGGTGTCCTGAACGGACCACACTGTTTCCATCAATGGGCCCTATGCATAACATAGGAAAGTGTAGGTTTACTTTTGCAGTAATGTACTATATTTTGTAAAACTATTTTCTTTGCCGACATAATTGTTGTCGTAGTTTAAACAAAAACCTGGCGTGCCCCACATTATAAGTCTTCACACGCTCTTGCCATTCTGTATTCACCACAGGAGGCGCAAAGCATCCAGCAGCGCTGACACAGCAGGCAGTTGTTGTTGTAACGGTTGCTCTCTTGGCACTTCAAATTAACCAAATTTGCCATGTTACTTTTCACCTTTATCACTTTGCTGGTTTTCTTCTAAAATTTGGTTAAGAAAGGTTCATCTGTGTTGTACACATAGATCGTCATAGCATTAACTTTATGTGCAACAGTTCTTTATTTACTTCCTTGTATACGTGTCTGGCTTCAGGTTGCGGGACGGTTCACCTCAAAACGGCTTTAGAGAATGTCTGCCCATATCCCGGAATACGAGGCGTGTTCAAAAAGAAACCGAACTTTTTAAATGGCGCGCCAACCAGCACAGAGAGCACGCTGCGGCTACTGAGCGCACCTAGCGGCAGGTTTTGACAACAAACTGCCATTTGTCCCGTTTCGCTATTATCATTAGTCGTCGAGCTACATCCGCCGAACTATGCACGTCCACAAGCCGTTCGTCGGATTAGTGACAAGGTGACAATGAAAGAGCTTGAAGAAGAACATGTTGTGTAAAATTTGCTTGAAACTTGGTAAAGAGTATACAGAGACATTTCAGTTGCTTAACCAAGCATACGGGGAGGACTGTATGAGCCGAACGCAGTGCTATGAGTTGTTTAAGCGTTTTAAAGAGGGCAGAATTTCGGTCGGTGAAGATCCCAGGCCTGGACGACCTTCCACATCAACAAATGACCATGTCGAGAGAGTTCGTGCTGTGATTCGTGGAAAACGTCGTTTAACTGTCCGAGTTGCTGGCGAATCAGCATAGGATCTTGCCATCAAATTTTTACTGAAAAACTAAAAATGCGTCGCGTCAGTGCAAAATTCGTGCCTCGTTTGTTGACTGACATCAGAAAGAGAACCGTGTTGGAATCAGTCAGGAACTGCTTGCCAGTGCAATTGGTAATGAAAACTTTCTGAAGAATATCATAACAAGATGGAGACATGGGCTTATAGGTATGACGCTGAAACCAAAATGCCATCGTCGCAGGGGATGGGGAAAGGGTCTCCTCCCCCCCCCCCCCCCAAAGCACGATTAGTCGGTCAAAGATCAAGGTGATGTTGGTTGTGTTTTATTATTGGAAAAGCATTTGTCCATTATGAATTTGTACCACGTGGTCAGATGGTAAGCAAATAGTTCTACCAGGAAGTTCTAGTGCGTTTGAGAGGTGTTGTTCGCAGGAAGAGGCCCGAATTGTGGGAAAACCAGACTTGGATGTTGCACCACGACAATGCGCCGGCTCGCGATGCTCCTCATCTGCAGTTATCTGGCAAAACATCAGACATCCGTTGTGCCCCATCCACCCTAGTCTCCGCACTTAGCCCCAGCAGACGTTTTCCTGTTTTTCCAAACTTAAAACCACTTTGAAAGGACGTCGTTTCCAAACCATAGAGGAGTTTCAAGAAATTGCGATAAGAGAACAGCGCGCCATCACAGAAAGTGCGTTCCAGGAAGCGTTCCAACAATGGAAGAATCATTGGGAGCTGTGTTTCGCCAGTAGAGGGGACTACTTTGAAGGGGGCAGTGCTTAAAATGCTGTAAAATGAGCAATAAAGTCTTTATTGCAAAAGTTCGGTCTTTTTTTGAACACGCCTTGTATATTACATTTATTTGTTTTTTGACCAAACGTTTCTGCCAATAATAATAATAATAATAATAATCAGAAAGTGCAAGCAAAAGCCCAAAGAATTAGAAGGTATGAAAAAAGGGAAACCCAGTATAGTCAGAATAAGATGTTTAAAGAAGACACTAAAAAATTTTACAGAAACTTGGGCATG
>Ga0123352_10006758_pt1 | contig 17630 bp, 16 predicted proteins | sample TergutLab28metaG_FD_89700 | JGI IMG/M metagenome (GOLD analysis project Ga0123352, IMG submission 89700) | Labiotermes labralis P1 segment gut microbial communities from Petit-Saut dam, French Guiana - Lab288 P1 | ecosystem: Host-associated > Arthropoda: Insects > Digestive system > Gut ... | reverse complement strand
TTCTAGTAATATGAGCATGCCCTCTCCCCCCCCCCCTTTCCCCCCCCCCCACAAACATAGACAGACACATACCCCCACCCCCATATGCATGCACCTGCACCATCTTTAACCTCCCCCCCCCCATTACAAGAACAGATGACTCCCTTTCACAGTCTTTAGTTTGTAGGAAAATGCCCATATGGAACACATGCTAGATTATAGCCCACCCCTACCCCTCACACAATTTTTCAGCCAGTGAATTATGGAAATGTCTTATATTTGGTCAAATGTGGTGTAAAGCTGCATGAAGCAGTGTTGAATGTGAGAAACTCTGATTGCTCAGCTTGTTTAGAAATTTTTTGTCTGCAGTGAAGCACACAGGTTTATTACTGTATCAAGAATACATCACTGGTCCCTATACTGTGGACAGTGATTGCAATGCAGGGTTCTTTGTTACAATTACATGATATATGCTTAGGTTGTGGGTGGGGGAGACAGTCTCCAGACATAAAGGGTAGTTGCACACACAATCAAACACCAATACAGCACCACCCTCACCTAGGCCCATGGAAGTCTGTGAACAGAAATTCCCTATTGTAGTAGAATACCATTAATCTTGCACCCATGGGACCAGACAGGTATTGGATTAGTGGGGTATTCTAGATTATTGGATGGTATCTATACTGACCCAAGTTTTTACAGGTAGTTGTTTGTTACTGCTCCCATAATAGAGCTGCACAACTAGTTGGAGGCATATTCCATTGGTATAGCTCTGTCATATGCTGGTTCAGGGTCATCAGACCCCTCTTATGTTTTCTGGAGTCTTCAGAGCTGAAAAATTTGATGGAGTGACAAGGGGTCAGGAGATAACAATGATGGTTGGGGTACCAACACTGTTGGAGGCATTTATGAAATGGTCCCTGAGATCTTCCTGTTTCAATGATGAAGCTTTTTTCTGGTAAAGCATATTGAGGATTATGTGAAGATTTATTTCTTAAAGTGCTGAACTGTCAGGAGTGCCAGATTAAAGGAATTTAGTTCACACAGAATGTCGACTTACCTCCATGTCTGATATACTGCAACCCTTTACCACAAACTGTGGCACTGTATTGGGGTTTGACTTTGTGTTGAACAAGCAGTCATATGCGGTTAACATTGGGCAGGGAGGCTTACAGCTTCTCATTGTAAGCCTCCAGTATATTATAAAATGTTACATAGGGTCTGGGGCTTGAATGGATCATTTTGAACTGTCTAAGCACTGGAAAATGGATGTATGTGAAATGGTTAATAGTTCTTAAACATTCAAACCCACATTCTCTGTAGCTTGCCCATTTTGTCAAGATGAATGTCTTAGGTGTACAACTTCGTAATGAAGTTTTTGGCAGTTAACCACCCTCTCTTGGTGGAAAATGACAGAAGTACCTCCATGGTGTGTAGAACATGGTATAGCAAATTGTCACCCAACTGACAGAGTAATACAAGTACTGCAATTCCTAGCAGTGGGGCATGATCATATATGTCACAGTTTTGCAGTTTTCCATGTCACTGTGTTAATATGACAATGGAAGGAGGAAATGTGAGAATATTTAGTGCTTGGATGGAAGGCTATTTGATTCTGCTATTTAATGTTCTTCTTTGATGTAGTAAACATTTGTAATAGCTTTTTAATCAATGTTTTGCTAGGCTTCTTGTTTAGTTGTCATACATTTTAGTCTGTGATCATGGTTTTTATTGACAGAGGTGACAATATTGCATGTTACTGACAGTATGCTGGTGGAAAGTCAGCAGTTTGGATCTTAACAATTGCAGTCACTTTGCTGTATTCTTTGACATTATTCTTGGCTTTGGTCAGACAGTTGACATTTTGTTCCTAGTGTGTAGAAATTGTGTAGTTCACTGTTATTGGTATTATGAGATTTGAAGTATGGCAAACAAAATTATTGAATTTTTTTTCATTTTGTAATGAATTTTCAGATACAAGTGTGGCACATAGCCCGCATTTTGATTGGGTAGTAGCTCATGTGGGTAGCTGCTTCCCACATACTGTTATCACTCGAGTTCTTTCATGTGGGTTGAAAGATTTCAGTCAACATGGTTCTGCAGATCATAGTGTGAAGGTACTGTATTGTAGGAAACAGGAAGATGTAGTAATCTTTATGGGTCATGTTTTGCTCTGTTGTGGCAGTATCCCTTTGTTCTAGTGGATGTGCATTGGAGTATTACTGCATTAAAATATCACTTTACTTTGAGCCAGCCAATAGCAGCTGTGAAGTTTTAATTTCTTCAACTGCAGTATTCATATTTCCTTTATGCTTTCTTCCTGGGCTTGTTTAGAAATATTGCTTCTGGGAGGGTGGCATTCTTTGCCTTATATGAAAAGGTTCCCGTCATGTCTTGTCTGTGTGATGATTCTATAAGTATTCTGTTTATACTTGTTCAAGATCTTGCCATCTCTGAGATGGCAGTATGTGGATTAAAAAAAAAAAAAAAAGACCACATTAAATAAATGGGGTAGTGTGCAGAGTATAGTGACAGTACTGTGGACCTGATGGTGGAGGAATCGTGGTTTGTTTCTCGGCAGGATCAAGACACTTTTCTCTTCTCCAAGGCATCCAGATTGGCTGTGGGCCCACAGTCTTTAATTGGAAGCATACAGGATTCCTGGGGGTAAAGTGGTATGAGTGTAAATTTGACTACTCCCCTCTATCTTATGCTCAGATTAATGCGTGGACCTGTACCTCTACTCCCCAGTGTGGCTTCATGGTGTGGTGTTGGTTAAGCACTCAGATGTCTTTGCCTTTCTTCTCACATTTCTCTAATTTGAGAGTGGAGGAAGGGGGGGGGGGGTGGTATGGAACATTGATGTAATGCAGTAAGTCACTGTTAGAAATTTCAAACACATACGGTGATGTGTTTAGTCTTGTTTTACTGTTACATATGTTGTTCACAGAAGAATATATTTCTCCCTGTCATAATGTTGCAGATTTTGAGAAGTGCAGTATGATGTAGTTATTGAGCAGGAACAAATTTTGGAGCATGGCTCTGATGAATTATTCTCTTCTGACAGTGGAGTTAAGATTGATGAAGAAACTGTAGCATTGGGTGGTAACAATGATGCAAGAAAAAACCAAGATGGCATTTGGTGAAGACCATACCATTCTTGGAATTCTTGTGGTGTCAGCCATTTCATTGGAGGTCTCAGTGGACTGAAGATAAAAGTGGCACACCGTGTGAACAAAAATTCTACAATTACAATCTTTCCGTTGTCCATATGGAAGTGATCTGTTAGTTGTAGAAACTAATAAAAGTCATATTCAGTATTCAGACACTCTTGACATTGGTGATGCATGCGTATGTCCTGGTGATGTGACTGCATAGGAAATGTACCTGTTTGGCTTCATCAGTTTGCTGATAGGTTCTTTGCACATTTTTTACATGAAATGAACTACCTGTCCTATCATACATAATGTTTCGGAGTCAGTTATAATAATGAATCTGGCAATGTGATGGTGTGACTAGTGTTTTGCATGTCAGAGATCCAGGTTGAACTCAGTTCACAGACAAAAATTTATCAAGATTTTTCTCATACTTTTCAGGAATAAATTTGATAGTACCTTAAAGTAGGACATAGCCATGTCCTCTCCAATACTTGTAAATTCATACTTACCCTGTCATTTCATACTTATAACCTGTGAAGGTGAGAATCTATTATCAAGTAAATAAACCCAATCAATTAATAAACCTATTAGTTACTAAGATTGAGAACTTTATGACTGAATTTTCAGGCACCAAAACTTAATTCGGTTGTTGGTATACTTGGACATCTGGCAGGAAGCCATTTTGCAGATATACGGTCAGCCCTTCTTGAACTCTTCCAGGTATGTAAACACTGTGACATGTCATTCTGTGGTGTGCACAAAGATTGTGAAATAAGCTTGTTATAGAAAGAATGCTGGAAAGTAAAGCAGTAATGAGGGTAAAAATTTGAATGAAATGACGTGTGATAATTGCTACTAAGTCTTTCGATAATGATATGCTATTAATGTACACAGTGGAGTTTAGAGCCTGATCACCTTGATGCAGATGGAGAAAGTGTTGAACGCTCAGCAACAGTTCCATTTTTGCTCCAGTTGGCTTCGCTGTCACCAACGTTACTGCGTGCTTTAACAGCTGATGTGCTTCACACTTGTAAGTTTTTTTTTATTTAATTGATCTATTTGTTTGATTGACATCTAGTTTCTTTGCAGTGTGTCATGTTACCACAGTTGTATTATGGAGGATTCAGGTCTTCAGGGATGTGATGCTGTGTTGCTGGGCTAGTGTTTCCTGATGTTTCAAAGGAAAATAGTGCCTTCATCTGCAAGAGTTACAAGGTCCAAGAAGAATAAGATCCTCAACCATGGAAGGTGAAGGCACTTTGTTTCTTTGAATGTCAGGAACCAGTAACCAAAGATACATCACATCCCAGAAGATCCAAAACTTCAACTTGTTTCTAGTCATTTATTCATAACGGTTAGGATTGATTCTTATGTACTGAATTGGCTGAGGTTTATTTGTTGCTTACCTTGGTCCTTCGTTCTTTAAATAGATTGTGTCCCACAATATTTCCAGAACACCATTCATCTTCATCTTGCAGCTTGGCTATATATAGCCTGAATAGTTGAAAAAACATCATCAAATGTTGCAAGATTTGAATCAGTGCAAAATATATAGAGTATCTGAAAATTCTAGCTGACCTCTGGACGTTATATGTGGTCTGAAAAATAATGTAACTTACGTTTTTGTGACGCAGGTGTCAGGACTGGTACGTTTGTATGTACTGGGTCATGTGACAGTAAGACTCACCAGTTCTGTGTCAAACATGTAGGATATACTTTGTTTTTGGTTGTGGAAGGATTGTGTCGATACACTGTTTAATTTATATTATGATCTTCTGGGTTATGTCTCTGTGCACACTTGAAATTAAGTCCACTGTTGTGAAAATGTCTTATCTCATATAGCGTTTTATTTGTTTGTCAGATACTAGGGTGATAAATTCTAAGAACAAAAAAATTAGCATTATAATTTTTGAGAAACTGGTAAAGGAGTGTCAGTGACTTCCAAAAAAGATTATGGCTGCATGTGAGAAGGAGTTATGAGTAGACTGTCAGAATGGAAAATGTGACAGAGATCTTGCTCCAGGTAGCCTCAAAAACTGATCCAATATTGTTACCCCTTGTATAGGGTGATTCAAATGGAATGCCCAGTTTGTTTTTGTCTGTAATTCTTGAAAAAATTATCAGAAGCAGATGGAACTTGCTGCAAAAGCATTGCCTGTTCATGTCAGAATTGTGGCCTCAACAGGTGGTGCTGAGTGGCACATGTTTTCACCATGTGAGTTTTTGCTTCACTGCAAGACAGTCCTTTGAAAGAACCTGTGGCCCTCCAATCTCCAGACTTGTCATCTCCATATTTCTTTCTTTGGGGCTGCCCGGAGGAGAGAGTGTACAAGTACAAACCTCACAATGTAGAAGTCTTGAAAAACAAATTCGGCTGGTGCTCGCCAACATTGAGAGTGATGTTCTGCAGCAAATGGTGGACAACATTGAACATAATGTTCAGCTGTGTCTATAATGGAGGGCGGCAGCCATTTTCAACACATGATGTAAAGTCATCCGATTCCACATGAATTCATGTATGTGTCATCATAGTTCCATTTCACTCTGTGCATGTGTTACAAAATTATAGGCCTCAATGACGCAGGCATTTTATATGAATCATCCATTATCATCACTGTTTCTGCTTGTAATAACTTTCTGAAAAATATAAAATAGTCTGATATAATAGTAAGATAATTCTAGAGTTTTAACCTGTAATATTGGCATTTTAATATTATTTTACCTTCTAATTAATTTCAATTTTAATTGTAGCCATAACTTAAATGCATTGCATGTACAATGGTTTGTGAAAAGACTAAAGAGATTGTGCCTGAGGATAGTGTGATGGTGTCAAAACATGTGACAATGAAAAAGTGATGAAGTGTTTACCCACTACCATGTACGACTGAAGCTGCCATTAGTTATTATTGTCCTGTATATATCTAGGGCTTACAAGTGATCTTTTCATTGAAGTCCATATCCCTACAACATTTTGGAGGATGCTTGATTTTTATTGGGAGGAGCTGTTATACTCCCCATCAAGCCTCCAGCTGGAAGGCCACTCCTTATCTACCATCTCCAGCAGATTGTTAACAGCATTCACAACTACCCTGCAATTGTAAAGGCTGTCTTCTCCATTTTCTCATTAAGATCTATAGCTTTCACTTGCGGTCTTCTGTTATGTAGTGAGTATTTTATAATATACAGAAAAAATAATATGTGCACTTGTAAGGCATGGATACTTAAAACTGGAGTACACCCTTGAACTCCTGTTTTAGATATATGTTACTGTATCAGGCCTGCTCAGCCTTTTGTTTTGTGTGGGAAACTTTGACAAAATTTGGTCTGCTTGCAGGCAACATGGAATCCATTACACAGAATGAAGAATGAATATGTATGTATATAATTACATGCATAATTTTAACTGTGTATTAATTTGTATGCCATATGCAGTAAAAATATACTAATAATAATAATAGGAAACATTTATTTAGAAATGGAATTTACAACCTAGGCTAGGGAATCACTATTTTTAGCAAATTTTTACAAAATGAATTAGTAATTTAATGTATGTTTTCCATAAATATATAGCTTGTAAGTGTTCAAAATTGCTTTAGAGTTCTGCCTTGACTTTGTCTGGGAACAGGTTACAAGATATGTTCCCCATGTCAGACATCTCCCTAGGCTACAAAACTGTCTCATGTTGCCTGCGAGCTACATGTTTGCTAGGCCTGTATTGTATACACCATTGTCTCTTACATGTTTCTGTAGTGACTCCCAGCATGTTACCAAAACTGGCTGCATTGGCCCCCAGTTGGTGTGAGTACTTTGGTGGCAATCAAGCACTGGAAGATCTGATAGTCCATCTAGCTCTAGGCTGTGAGCAAGGGGGAACACAGATACTGAAGTTCCTATTGGATGCAGCTTCCCCACTGGATTGTTCAGTTATTGCAGCACCTAATTCTGCAACCAGTGCATCTATAAAGGATACCAGCAGGGAAATACTGGGTAATAACTTCTGGAAGGAATGTTGTATTATTTTTGTCTGTATCAACTGTATTAAATTATATGTACTAATGTGTTTGTTAGTCAGTATTATAAAATGTTTTCACCTTTATATGCTATCTTGAGACCCCTTTGACGCACACCTGCACACCCACATGCAAACAGATTTGAAGGGCTGTTTATTTGACATATGCATTAGATTGTTTCCACATGGAGTGGGGTGATTATAGAAGCATTTTACTTTTGTTGGTGTTAGGCAAGATATTTTTCAACATAATGGCTGGTAGAATAAGATCCTGAACAATAAACAAAGTTTTATCAAATTTACAGAGAGGATTTGTACAATGTAGGAAGCATATGATGATGTCAAATTTTGTGTGAAATATGGTGTTGATGAAGTGCAAGATTCGGTTGATCAAAGAAAAGGTGTTCAGACAGGGCTGCATTTTGTGCCGTTATTTATATAACATTTTTGTAGATGCTATTAATTTTATTGGTGTAGAGATGTGCTTGCACAAATGATTGAAAATATGTTGATGGCTGGTTTGTCATTTGCAGATGATCTGGCTCTTGGATTATTTACATTTAATATTGCCAAAAGGAATTGAACTGGTGGTAAAATATTATAGTGTATGAGGTAGTAGTTTTTAAGCAAGAAGGAAAGAAAATTGAAGAAGACCGAGAGTTGGTTTATGTATGAACCAAAAGAGAAGTAGTAAATTGAATTTCTTATTTTGGTGTAACCTTAGAAAGTGTGGAACGGTGGAATAAACTTATTTAAACAGTCACGTCTACAGAAAGTGAACACTTGAGCTGCATTTGAAATAGTACTGCAACAGTTTCTCTGATTTGATTTGAATTTTGATGTTGAAATCACTTATTACTTTTTTTGTTGTATCTGATAGTTCTTCATGAAGTTTACTTTCCCCTCTTTTGCCTAATGTAACTGAAGTGTTATATTGAATGCAGCATTATTTACATCGTTTTCAGTGTGTCACATGTTCAGGTGATGCTTAAGAAGTACTGGATACTGCCTCTGTATAGCCCAGTGCATTGATTATCTAGTTGAATTCCATGAGATTTTTTATGTAGAAGGCTTTTACTGAAACTCTATGAAGGTGAATAAAAATGCAGATTATGCCTTTAGATTTTATCTCAGTTGTATAGTAATTAATTTTGTTAATGTTTTCAGAGTTACTGCTTCAAGAAATAGATCACCTGCTTCGTTCCACAGGGTCTGGGACTGGTACTATTTCACTTTTATGTTCCATCAAACAGGAAATGACCATGATTCAGCCACTTTTATTGAGTGGAGACTCTTTGCGTGTTCAGACAGCTGTGAGGCTCATAGGTAAGATATGCATCTGCACCTGTGCACACGTCCATTTTTGTCACATCACTGATTACTTGAGTGCTTGAAAGAAATCTCCCTTTCTGTAAAGTGGCTGCTTTTACTGTTTCAGCAGATCCAACCAACATCCATAATTTTATAAAAGTACTGAAAGTGACAATTTGATGATAATGTATTTAAATTATTTCCTGTGTTTAGGGTACGTGAAACTTCTAGCTTATTAAATTTTCTTGGAATGAATTCTGAAATAACTTCACATTTTTCATTGCAGTTACAACTTCATGTTGAGGAATTGATTAGTGTAGATCCACAATAAGTCAACTATAAAATCAAATACCAGCATATGTTTATCTTGATGTACATTATATGTAAAAAATGAACTACTAACCTCAAACTGATCGATAGCCTGATTGTTTCGCATGAAACATCAATTCGTCTATGGAGAGCTCTGCTAACTGACGTGACTGCAGAATCAGGAAGCTGCTGGATTGAAACCGATTGATTGTGTGCTATCAGTAATGGAAGGATTAGTGTCAAATGTTGCTACATAATTTTAATTCATGTATATAAATTTAGGACTACCAATAAGACTGTTCTTCCATTACACATTCTTATCTCTCAGAACCCTTGAAAACCCTTTGCGGAACCCAGTTTGAGAAACGCTGGTGTAGATGTTATGGATATGGATGAAGGATATATTATATCTTGTAATTTTGGAAACATGATTTCTTTGTATGTGTTACTGCTTTATTTTTACAGGGAATTTAATAGGGAATAGTACAAAAACATACAGTTTATTTGTAATAACATTTTTTGTGGATGAGTTTTCTTTGTATCGTATACAAAGGTGAGACTGTGTGAACTGGGTTGATTGTGATAAGTGTCATGAATTCACACTGTCAGTGTGGCACCACACAACGTTTCTAATTTACGTTCTGTGAAATGTTTTTAGGGTTGTTGGGTTTTCATAGTACAGCAGTACTAGTTAGTTCAGCTGCATTCCTGTTGCAGAGAGCTTCCACTGACAAACATTTGGTAGCATTAGTGAGGCTTGTAACTGGAGGAAATGGTGTTGGTACTTCTGCACCACAGTTGGAACAGGTAAATTGAGGTAAATAAAGATACAGACATGCGTGCACGCACGCACGCACGCACACACACACACACACACACATATATATATATATATATATATTCTGGAACTGCCGATTATTTATGGCCATATGAAACCTGAGAAGTTGTGTAACATATTTTTCATATTCATATCAGTTCAGTGGTAGTGTGGATGCTATTTCTGAGGGATGTAGATGTAGACTGTTTTCATTGTTCAACTTTTCTGTCTCCATCATCAAGGTATACATAGGATCCTTGTAGAAGTGTTGGTACCTAACCAACATAATAGTGTTAAGAAACTGCACTAACAGTTTCTTTAAGTGCTGCATTGTCTTTGCCTTCTTACACCAGAAGTTGCTGAAGGTGCTGTTATGGGATTCCCAGCAAACAGGCAAAGCAAGAAATTCTTAATGTGCAGGCCTATATGACCATGAAGTGACATGCTTGAACTATTGTTTGGTTGCTTTCTAGGAGAATGGCTGCTTTTACAAGACTGGCTATTTGGCTCAAGCTTTAGAGCAAGCAATGATGAGCAATGATGGTTATGCTGTAGTGGATGAGGGAACAACTCAGCCACCACCTCAGCAGCTTTGGTACAATGTTGCCCACCTCTTAAGGTACGGTCAGTTGCTGCTGTTTGCAGCACAGTGTTAAGTTGGAAATGAACAGGTAATTGCAACCTTTTGAATGGCATAAAATAAGCTTGTTTCATCTATGTGTAATGCTCTTTATCAATCCATACATTGTACATTAAGTGAACGTTGCTAAGTCAGGGAGTTTTCACATCTGACTTTTGTCATCCAGTTTTCCGAAAGAATCAGCAACACATTTCAGTTACTTATTTTAAATTTTTGATCTGTGAACAACCCACAGCCTGAAAACAATTGCACTTGATTGCAGGGTGCTCAATGGAGTATGATTATGTTTTCAGTACTTTGATGATGAAGTACTAACAAACATTTGTAAGATCTCATATTGAATTATTCTGTATTGAGACCCAGTATTGGTTCATGTCTTAATCTCATATTAAATGTTTCAACCTTTAATTTGAAGCTGTAATTATTAATAATTAATTTTGACTTTGATTTTTATAATGACATTTTAACTTTGGAAGGTGAGTCTTATTAATTGCACTGATAAGAGTAGTATAATAAGAATTAAAACTTTCAATAATGGATCCACTGTGGCATAACTAAAATTAAACTAAGCCTGTGTTTTGCTCATAGTGCAGTGTAAAAACTGGTAGAAAATGTGTAATAGTGTATTTGTGGATACTGTCATGAGGGTGATCTCTTCAGGATCGAGACATGTAGTGATAGTGTAATGCATTTTCATGTTTGATAAGGTTTTATGAATAAATATTGTGACTTGAGGTGTTTATTGCCTCCTTTATAGAACATTTTATTAGGGCTGGAGTTACCTTTGTGTTACTCATCCCATTGTGCATTTATAGATGAACAGTAACAACAGTTGAGCACAACTAGTATATTTATTTTAAAAAACCTTAGCTGCATGTTTCAGCTTTTCACATGGTGATTATCGGGCTGTATAGTAATCCAGTCGAGTATACAACATGTACGAAATCAAATCAAGTCAATTGTGAGTTCCTTCTTGTTACAGATTTCATAGCCATGAAATATTAAAATTTCATTTTCTGTTATATGTTTGAGGCAATAGCTTAAAATATAGCTGTGTGCCTTGTTAGGTAGGCCATTAACCAAATTTTAAGTTGTCACAGCAACCCAGTAATAGACGGTTTAATTTTAATGTATCATGGCTGTGAAAGTTTGAACAAGTGAAGCTTGTACTTGATTTTATTTCATTTTACACATTTTTATATTGGATCTTTGAATTACTGTAAAGCATGATGATGACTTAAATGAAAAATTATTACAGTGTACCTGAGGTTTTTAAAAGAAATATATTAGTTATTCTCGACTGTTGTTGTTACTGTACGAGACTGGAATTAGGTGTGAACTGAATATCCAATTTAAGTTGCCTCCGATTGTAGCATCACTCAATTCAGTGTAAGTTTCCCCATATTTATGACAATGATAGAACTTTGTGATGGTGAAGAATGCCTGCCTGTTGTCATGGTGTGGAATGCACATGAAACTGAGTGCTGTGTGTAGTTGTCTTCATCCTAATATTAGGGACGTGGAATATTTTTTCTTGATTATGTTCACCATTGTTGAGGCCAACATATTTGAGCACAAAGTAATTGGGATGCATTAGCCACACCATTCCAGAATATTTTCCTTTAATGTACTAAGCATTTAAAGAGCCTTATCCCCTACTAGCCTAATTTTAATGCCCTCTGTTGTGATGAGTTATGCACATGTTTGGATAAACTAATACCTCTTTTAAGAATACATATATATATATATATATATATATATGATTAAAATAAAGCTCATTATTTTTAATAGTTTCATCTGCCACTTGAAACTGCAGCTGAAGTGATTTTTCTGCATCATTTTTCATAATGAAGTGGGTCTTACACATCATTGCATTTTCTGCTAGTATGCCACTATGCCTATAAAGTGCTTGGTTTGTGAGTGAAGTCACACATGGGTTACTTCTTATCATTGTGCAATACATGACATTAATGCTTAGTTTGCTCTCATGGTCTAGTAGATGGCATTAATGTTTGGTTTGTGAGGGAAGTCATACACATATTCAGTCTTGAGGTTAGTTTGTAACAATTTTATCGTCAATATCACCCATCCCTTTTTAACAGGATGATTCATTCAGCTGTTTCTGAATGTGTCTGGATGGTGGTATTATTTGAGTAATTAAGCTTTATTGAAAATGTGTGCTTTAGTCATTACAAAAGGCAGAAAACAATGTTTTAAGATTTTATGCATATAGGAAAAGTCAAAATCAATTTTATTTTATTGTGCATGAGACTGGAATTTCTGAGACTTCCTTCACAATGATTGACTCCTGTTTAATGTACATTCATGCTTTGAGAGGATACAATCTGTTTAACTCTTCTCTTCTTTATAGGTTGGAACACAGTGGCAAGGTACCATCTCTTAGAGGTGGTTTGGTATCTCGTGCAGTCAGATGTAATTTGCATGAAATTTCAGATCGTCTGTGTATCACTTCTGACACCCGTTTAGCACACTCCATGGCTGTGGCCCTAGATTTGGCTGTAGTAGGTGATAAGTATCATGGGTATACAGCCAGTGTGCAGCTCACTCTTCGTATGGCCAAGGCTGCTGTCAGATATTTCTTCCTTTGTGTATCAGAAAAAGGTTTGTTCCTTCACTGTGTGAATTAAAGTTACCAGCTTCATTTTGTAAGGAAACTGATAGGGTCATACTTGAGAAATTGGTAGTTATTCTGCTGGTAAAGAAATTTCTTGATTCTCTGGAACTTAGACTGTGTAATGGACTGAAGCTGGAGATAGTTGTTTTTCTGAGATACTGGCAAATTTATACCAGAGTACATGATATCAAAATGGATCCTGAAAGATAAAATGTGAGTGTGTGGACTGAATCATCTGACTTCAGATAAGGACCGAAATTTCAACTTGAATTTTCTTGATCAAAAGACTGCATAGTAACTTGGCTTTCACTGTGAATAGTTAAGATATTACATGCCAATAAATTTTTGAGGTTGGTGCTCATGTCACAGAGATGGATTCACATTGATTGTGATCACAGTGTTTGTAGAAAAGACTGTATTTAAGCTGATGAACTATGCTGTATACAAACAGGGCTGTAGCTGCTGTACTTGGCATGTAGTGTGTCTCTAGTCACATTACCAGTAACATTATTTAAATATATTATATGCCAAACTTTGCTTCCTTTGTGTTTCCCTGGGGTTGGAAACATTACATTGCAACCATAGAAAGTCTCTGTGAAAGTATTTAAGAAAAGGAACATTATAGGCATTTGGGCTGCTAGCCACTGTGGCTAAGGTTTAAGTATGCTGCAACTATGGTTATAGGTTGGAGTCGTGGGGACTTTCATGCTGTGTATCGCAGTACTTTATTTGGCAAAATCACTATGTATCTTTGCCAATTTTTCATTTTTAGGTGCATTTGCAAATTTGTGAAAAGCAACTGTTAGCTTTGACATGTCTGCCTGTCCGTCTCTCTGTCCACACAGAACAACTGGGCTCCCACTGGATGGATTTTCATGAGCTTTTAAATTTTATTTTATTTTATTTTATTTTATTTTTCAAAATCTGTCAAGAAGATTCAAGTTCTAAAGTCTCCTTTTTTATTCTTTATGCTCCACAAGTATTCCTCTTTTGTCTTTGCCTACTCTTGTCCTAATAAGATTTATGTATTTTTTTTCTCACTTCATATTTCCACCTGCACTCAATTTGCCCATTGGGTCTTTCTCCTTCATTTTGTATTATAATCCATATATTCAGTTAAGATTAACAATTTCAGCAAAGTATACATCTATGAAATAGTGGTTTGAAAACCAATTACAGTGTATATTTTAACTATTTCCTTTAAGTATATGATATTGATGTTGCAGATGACTTAGTTAGACTTCGTGGTGTTCGCTTATGTTGCCACCTGCTTGCTCATCTGTCATCTCATTCACCACCAGCTCGTTTTCTTGCTTTACGAGAGTTGTTAGAAGGCTCTTTATTCCATTCACATTCACATTTGTTTGGAGCCAAGCTTCCATCCCAAATAAGAGGACCTAGGGAAGAAATCAAACTTCTTCATGAAAACCACAAACAGGTAAGGTAACAGTCTAAACAAAGCCATCTAAATCTTCCTTAAAGAAAGAGGTAAATAGCCACATTTACCTGAATCCATGACACGTCCTCTGCACCCATCCATCTCCAGCTGGCTGCTACCTAAGAAACAAAAGGTAATATAAAATGTTTCTGCTTTTTACTGATACTTGACAGGCTGTGTGAGTCTTCAACTTCGAAACATTGAAGAAGAGTATTGACACTGGTATGAACCAAAGTATGTAAATTTGTCTCCATGCATAATTACTGTGTCAAGAGAATACAAATTACATTTTCATTGGTGAAGAGCTCAGACATGTAGTAGGTGGAATGAGAAATGATTCTTTACAATTTACAAGACACACTTCCAAATGTTGGTTATGTTGTACTGTAAAAGATGCATTACCACCAACAATGTTTAAACCTTCTTCTCTTTTCACCTCTCTACAATGTATGTCTGTTTGCATAGCATTGGAAACATTTTAGGAACCCACTTTGGTGTTGTGTTTGCCTCATTGGTAAATTGTTGGCCCTAGCACAGCTCAAAATTAAGTGATGTTGAACCCCCCAGAATGAGTTTTTAAATTGTAGGAATAGTTAGAAGTGATAAAAAGCCAAGTCTTCTTTGTGAGTTTTGTGTGTGAGCAGAAGAACCCCATATGGTTGTGGGTAGGAAGATTATTAATATGAAAGTGGCTATTAATGAATAGGATATGAGAGAGTGAACTCGATTTTGTCTGGTTCATGACAGGGACCAGTGGCTGTGTCTGGTGAAAGTAGGAGCAAACTTTCAGATTGCATATACAATAGAGAATTCCTATTTGCTTTTAAAGATGGACTTTGGTCTGTGGAATTAGCACCTTACTTGAATTTTTGGTTAAACAACACCATATTTTTCTGAATGCTCTGTGCACCTAAATAAGCCACGTACTCAAGTTTTTAAGAATTGAACAGTAAAAAAAGTTTATGTGACTTAATTGACATATTAAACTGTACATGTCTTATAGAAGCACAGTTTATGTCTGTTGTCTTGAAATTCTAAAATGACATTCTTTTACCTCTTCTACAGCCTCATCGTATCCAGAATTTGATGCCCTGCCATTTGGAAAGGCTTTTTTCCTTGCTACTATAATAATATCTTACAAAAATAATGCCATTCATCCCAATTGGTACCACAAGCCTGAACTGCTACTTTTTTCTTATTCACATAATGCTGTTTCCATGTCAAAAGTAACTGTAACTTTTTCTACCAGCAGTACATTCCATTTTTCTGCCATTTGACTTATTTTCAGTGTTTCATTGGCAGTGGCAGTTAATACATACATGCCTTCAGAACTTACGTGTAGCATTCATGTGTTTACTACATCACATAATAACACTACACCTGCACTGCAGACTGTGGCTTTTTGTTGGTATGTCAAAAGAAAAGGTGAAGTTTTGAAAGATAAGGTGCACTTAGAGTGACTAATGTAGCCAACCCCAAAATGAAAAGACATGTACTGTTTCCATCCTTGTTATCAATAAACTGCATGACTTTGCCATCCCCATCACAAGTAAATTATGTACCATTCCCAAGCTCATCATCAGTAAGCCACAATTGCTCCATCACTTTCTACTTTATGTAGTAGAAAAAGCTTGGGTTATACAAGATAACATAGCACTTTGTGAAAGTAAAATTCATAGCGGAAAGGAAACCTCAGAAACACAACTGTTGAGTGTGATCTTCACACTGATGGTCAAAGTGAATTGGAAGAAAGCAGTAACAACATAGAGATTCTGGGTGATGCATTTACACACTTTGTACAGGAGCATGCTAGTAATAGCATGCAAGAAAAACTTTTGAAATGTACCTTGGTTTGTATTTAAATGAGGTTTTTATATTTTACAAGCAGGGTTTTATTTTTCATTATCTTCCTTTTTTAATATATTGAATTGTCTCCAGAGTACCAGTGTAATGCTAGCACAGCGCCACTCGTCAGTATTCCATGGTGGGGTAATTGGTGATGGGCCAAGGAAAACTGTACCTAACAAGTCTCCAGAACTTGATACTGTGATGCACAGGACACAGTTACTCATTGAAGTCATAAAGGCATGCTGTTCATCTGGTGGGACAGGTATACTTGTGTTATAAATACAGTGGTACTGAATTTGTTCGAGGCTAACAGGCAATAGTTTCCTAACTGTGTATACCTCGATTGCGTCCCCCTTTTTACATATATATATATTAGAGGTGCATGATTTGAAAAGTGAATTAATTTAACATCATAGGTGTTGACATAATCACTGATGAGAAAGCTGAAGTACTTGAAACAAACCCTGCCTCGCTGCCACTTTGTGTGCACTAAAAATTCATTTTAAACTGCCCAGGATAGAATACATCCTTTGGCAGTGGGAAGGCAGTAATTGAGAGCTTTCTGAACTACAGCATTCCATTATTTTTGAAGAGGTGTTTGGTAACCATGTGATTTGATAAATTACTTTCACTTTGTTGCTTTTTGTACTTATAATTCCCGTGGAACCAATTTACAATGGACTGCTCCATTCATTACCACTGGGGGCCTCAAGGAACACTGATTGTTTGAAAGCACTGGGGTTCATGTTTAGTGCATCAAGATGCTGGGCAAGAATACAACTAAGCCTAATCACATTCTTGTAAACTACCCTGCCCTTCACAATACATTGTTGAATCGAGGTTTTTCTTGTAGTTACGAGACCTGAAACAGATTCTTCTGATATATAGGACCATAACCTTACCTACACCAAATAAGAATTTGGAGGATTTTAATGGTGCTAACATTTATGAATTCTTTTATGTTGTCATTCACATAGAACACTTCTTCAGGAGTGAAAGGTGAAGAGCACAATAAGTGTCATGGATTTGTTTCCAGGATCTGAAACTGGGTCAGAACAGTCAGCAGCTCCTGTATCCCTCGATTCAGTTACGGCTGTGTCATTGTTATTAGTTGAACTAATATCTCCAGATGTAATGTACAATGGACTGCCTTGGCCAGAGGAAGAATTTTGCAAGGTACTTTTACACATGTGCAAGTGCTGGCTGTATACAGTTTTCTGTTTTAGTATGACTGTTTTCAGTTTCAGTTTTTTAGTCCAACACATTTCAACATTCCCCATTCTTTTTTTTCTTTTCCAATGAAGTCCCATATAATAATATTTAACCCTCATAGAAATAGTGTTTCTCATTAATGTTAAACCGAAATTACTTACTTACTCCATGGTGCAGAGTCCTTCTTGAGAAGCTAACTGGTTTGCAGCTAGTCAAGAAATTCCCCGCATTTCATGGAACCCGAAGGTTCATTACCGTACTCACAAGCGTCCGC
>Ga0123352_10006753_pt1 | contig 17637 bp, 12 predicted proteins | sample TergutLab28metaG_FD_89700 | JGI IMG/M metagenome (GOLD analysis project Ga0123352, IMG submission 89700) | Labiotermes labralis P1 segment gut microbial communities from Petit-Saut dam, French Guiana - Lab288 P1 | ecosystem: Host-associated > Arthropoda: Insects > Digestive system > Gut ... | reverse complement strand
CCAAAAGGACGAAGGAACATAGGACGACCGAGGAAGAGATGGAGGGACCAACTTCATCTTGAGGATCAAGGAACAGGAAACACGCCTAAACCTTCAGGAACATGATGATGATGATGATGATGATGATGACAGGAACTGAAAGCCCATGTTGGAGATCTCCCACATTTACTTAAAAAATATTTTTAAAATGTGCAAAATATGTAAGTAAACACATTTTCAAAAAATAGCCTAAGGATATTTAAAAACTAATATCTGTTTAGTTTAAAGATTTGTATTTGAACGCGTTTTAAATAAAAATAATTTTTAAATATCCTTGGACTTTTTTCGAAACTTTTTATGTACGTATTTTGTATGTATTTTATATATATATATAGGTAAAAGGGGGAGATCTCTAACTTATGCTTTACGTTTCAAGTTCTTGTGTTATGGCCTGATGATGACCCGAGTTTAGGGTCGAAACTAGTTGCCGTATAAATAAAAAATATCCAAAAGTGAGTTGGTTGTGATTGTGAATATTTGTAGATATTGTTTTTGCAACACCAAGGGGGAGTTTCTTATGCAGTTTAATAGTGCAAATGTAACTCATCTTGTTGAAAGCCTGGGGCCCCAAGTTTAATTCATTGTTATTTTTCGTTCGTCATAATCTCATCTTTGTATTAAAAATTGTGTGGATGGAAGCGATCGTGGCAGACTGGAGGCACCGTCACGGTATTTGTGTGCGGGGACTGGGTAAAATCACGAGAACTTTAGTATTGACTGCAGGAAATTTAGTGTAGGTCTCTCATAAACAGTTTGGTCTAAATGGGTCGGTCAGTTTGGACGCAGTTGCTTGCTTGCAGAATGATGGTTAAATTAGACGAAATTAACCCACTTTAAGACCGAGTGGTTACACTACCAATATGTACGACCAGGTTAAACACTCAGAAATTTTACATTCTGCCCACGCTCAATGTATTTATGTGTTTTGCGGGAATGTGAGTACAAACAGCGATTATTTCCTTAGACGGAATTCAATGGTCGGTTTTTTTTATAACCGAGATGAGGTGTGTTTACTGCGCGGTACCACCTGGATTTTTAACTGAGGTCGAACTTGGTCTTTAAAGGGTTAAATGTTGTCCTTACCAGAAGGGCAAATGTGTCAAAAAGCAATGGTCTTTCGGAAAATGATGAACATTGGGTAGAAAAATTCTTTGAAAAGTGTAATGGTTAGCTGCCAGTACAGTGTCTGTTGAATTGCATCCGGCAAGAAGTTTTTGTTGGAGACGGGAAGACGTGAGTGAGGAGTGATAAGAAAATGTGTGTGGTGGGGAGGAAGAGGAAACAGCTGTTGGGAGGTAGGGAAAGAGGAGAGTGATGACTGGTGATGCTGGGCAATGCCCTGTTAATTGATAGTCTCCTTAGGGTTGAAGTCTGCCATATTGTTTGATGTGACGCCGTGTGGTGTGGTATAAATTCTACCTGCGTTTAGGAGGAACGTGCAGAAGATTGGAGCAGTTCGAAACGTCGGCCCATTTTCAATAGACCCGCTCGGCGTCGCATGCAGAAGACCTCAGTCGTACTGGCCGCCACCGTGAAAACTTGTCTTCTATGCTTATTAGTTAAAATTTTATTTTATGTTAATATATTTCACTGTATTTCCATACCCACCCTCATGTTTGCGCATCTTTATTCCTCCTACATTTCTTTATTTTTTCTTCTAAAGTTCTTTGTACGTTATGAAAACTGAGAACGCCCCTTTTGTCATGGTCACTGATTCCTGTTGGCAGGTAATGTTGATCTTGTTATGGGGTTTTTCAAATACCAACATATTGCACTATTTATTTACTTGATAAAACACACGTTAAAATACGTACGTCTAATCCATTAAAATTTTTTAATATAACACTCCTACATGTTTCAGTCCTTCCGGATCATCATCAGGGAGTAAATGTTCGTATACAACCACATGCATGTCGCCATCATACCAATAACATCAACAAATATATAAATATTCAATAACTTCATATATAGGAACATTTACTCCCTGATGATGATCCGGAAGGATTGAAACATGTAGGAGTGTTATATTAAAAAAAATTATAATGGATTAGACGTACGTATTTTAACGTGTGTTCTATCAAGTAAATAAATAGTGCAGTAAGTTGGTATTTGAAAAACATTGATAACATTGCACGGTAACAAAATGAAAAAAAAAACTTGTTATGGGGGTTTTGCAGTGTGCGGCACAGGGTTGTGTTGTTGACGTATTGGAGGATTTGCTGCTTCCATCTTCGAGGTCGAAGTGAGTTGGGAGGTAGGTAGGTTTCGCCCTTGTTATAGGTCACGCAGGCCCTTAGGGTGAGTAGAGGTATAGCTCTACTCTTGCTAGGACCTCGGCACTAGATGGGGGTGGAGGGGTCAGCCCCACGCTCTGGCCTCCTCTACTCCTGAGAAAGACCCAGTACCCATTGTACACGAGGCTGGGTGGGCCCCAGAGCCGGTCTGGACGGGCGGAAAATCTCGTCCCCACCGGGATTCGATCCCGGACCGTCCAGCCCGTAGTCAGTCGCTATACCGACTGAGCTACCCGGCCCACAATTTAGGATGTAAAAGTGTTTAAATTATGTAGGCCGGTGGTCCCTAGGTCAGATCGTACAGGAAGAGGATCTGTTGACCATTCGGGGCCCAGTGCCCACTGCCATGCAATGCAGAATCCCAAAAGTAGGATCAGCATTAACAAATAATCACCTGACAGCTTAAAATAGGTTATGCTAGTCGAAATGTTTGAAGAAAATGCAGATGGAAACATCAGGACCTGTAAAGGGTGGTGTGTAGAATGATTGTACAGTACAGCGAGGGACGTCGAGGTTTGTGGGGGTCACATCGTAGTAAATAGAAATGTTTTAGGCGAGTTCGCAAAATTGCGAAAAGCGACTGTTAACTAATAAATTAATGAGAAAGTGTGCATCTCGTTGGTCATTCTCACATATGTATCTCTTTGTTACATTATACATACATTGCCTGTCTTGTTGATTTGGCAGACAGGTTCTGATGGGGATAACAAATAAATGGAGAATTTTCATGCGGAACGTAGCGATTTAAATGACTGAGTCTGGACTGACAGTCCCACCTCGTTCACGTACGAAGGTGCAGCCAGAGTGCAAGTCTGTGAGGAGCAGTAGCCTGATGTGTCACTCTGAAGCACACGTCAGATGTGTTTGAATTAACATTGTATATAGTTAGGCAGTTTGTGTATGTGTGCTGTTGTAATCGACGACTGGCAGACACTCCGGGTGTGTCGTATACTCAACCAATTAAAATGAATTCCATCTCATTGCCTGTTGCTGAAGCTGTTCTTGACCACGTGTGGTTTAGTTCATTGTTCTCTAGTTGAGGTTTGAACTGTCGGTTCGTACACTAAACCAAGCAACCATAGCAAGTCTTGACCAGTTATTTTCACACATCTTCTAGCATCGTTTCTGTTTCATATACATTGAAGTGTAGAGAGACTGCGGTCTCTTTTGGTTTCCCCCCGCTCTGTCCTTGTCATTTGTAGTTGCCAGATTTTTCATTTTGTGTGTGTGTGTGTGTGTGTGTGATGTGTTCTAGCACCTGGTCATCTCACTGACCCGTTTCCTTAAGGGTAATTTTAACGCCTTACTCTGTATCTCTGTTCTATCCATTCTCATCATATGACCATACCGTTTTAATCACGCCTTTTCTAGCAACTGAACTCGCAGATTTCGTATTCTGATTTTGACTTTAATAAATTCATTTTCGGTTCTTCACCTTTTTGTTTTCCTGGAGTCCATATCCGTTGCCTGTGTTGTGCCTTCGTTTTTCTTTGTAAGGCTTTGTGTTCGTGAATAAAATAAGTAAGGCCATCAGTGACCTCATTTAAGGTGTGTTCAAGTGTTATATGTTTGCCCTCATAATTAAGGAACCACAGTAGTTAAGAGTTTCTACCTGACAAATGGTTGGAACTGTTTATATGTTTTGATACATCCATATTGAACTGTTATTTGAAACAGAACATTTCTAGTATGCAGTGGAGTGTTCTGTGGGCACATATCTTGCTCATGAAATTCATAAATTAGAAGTAAAGATACGTAATTTTGTTATTAAACGCAAGGAATTGATGACTCTGTATTTAGGATAATGTTTGTAAACATTAAGAACACCGCCAAACACAACTGCAGTTTATGTAAACAAAAAACAAAAAAAAGAATACACATGTGTGCCATAATGGGCCATCATTAGGCTTTGTATAGAAATTTATTTATATATATATATATATAAATTGTTATACAAAGCCTAATGATGGCCCATTATATATATATGTGTGTGTGTGTGTGTGTAAGGAGGTAATGGAGTGGTATTACATATTTTAACCTTGGTGTGAGATCTCACTCTTCCATAAATGTCTTATCAATGTATTAATTGTACCAAATTTTTGTTTACCATCTGCCGCTTATAATGTATTATTAGTTGTTTTATGAGTTGCTTTGTTGTATTATTAGTTTTTTGCTAGGTGTGTTGTTAGTTGCATTGTTGTGTTAGTACTTGTGTTATTAGTTTTGTTGCTAGGTGTGTTGTGTTATTGTGTTCTGTTCTTAGTTGTGTCTTTAATTGTGTTATTAGTTGTCTTGTGTTTTTCAGATCACGATAATTTTATTTTGCTTGTAATTTTACTTTTTATGAATTTTACAATTACAGAGAGTTTTATGTAAACTGATGCTCGTGACCTTCACTACTTTCGTGTGCCATTTATGGTTATTTCTGCGTAATTGTGACTGTCAGGTTCATGAACATACTGCAGCACCCATTTTGACTGTGAAAATTTTGCAGCCAAATCGTCAGAGTGAAGCTGTCGGCACGGCACGGCAGTATGTTTGTTCAAAACACTGGTGCCTATCTGCTACGCTTCATGAATCTTTATGGCTGTGAAAACCTCATGTTTAGTCCGTTGTGTTGTCATCTACTTCGTGTGTCAGTCGGTTCTGGCAGTCTGCATTTATTGGCTGTGCTGTAGCACTGACTGTGCTATTGATGGCAGGAAGTGGGGTGACTTCTTGTGGCTGGCTTCATCTTCATTCAAGTGTTATGAGAACTCATCAGGTTGTTAGCCGTACCGTAACGTGGCTCATATGGTTAGTCGACGGTCTGTTACCGTGGAGGCCCGGGTTCGATCCCAAGCCAATCCATGTAGGATTTTTGGAAGACAAAGTGACACTGGGACAGGTTTTTCTTCGAGTACTTCCGTCAATGTCATTACACCAAGGCTCCATATTCATTCATCTATAACCAGTACCATATAATCTTGTTCGTTGACTGTTATTAAGGAACACAACAGTCAGGTCATTATTATTAGGGGTACACTTGGGAGACCTAGGAATAGAGGGAGGATAATGTTAAGATGGATCTTCAGGAAGTGGGATGTTGGGGTGTGGACTGGATCGTGCTGGCTCAGGATAGGGACAGGTAGCATGCACTTGTGAATGCGGTAATGAAACTTCGGGTTCCATAATATGCGGGAAATTTCTTGACTAGCTGAAAACCGGTCAGCCTCACGATGACTCTGCTCAGTGAAGTGAGTAAGCGTGATTAAGGGTTATAATCGTTTCAGCACGTAGGCATGGGTATAGTGGAAACAAGATATGTAGTGCACGTGCAACATAACGTAACATAGAGTTGCGTTCGCGTAAACGTTGCTACCGTGGGAGAGCGATAAGTATTACATATTCGCAGTGTATGTATGTAGCTTTAGATATCCGGCTTGCAGTGCACATGCGCCATATTGTGTGGCCTGTGTGGCTGTACTACATTTTTCAACATTGTCTCACGAGGGCGCGATTTTTTTTTGGGGGGGGGGACTGGAACATAAAATGTCTGTTTTGATTTTTTGTACTACTTTTATCTTAAAACATTTACCATTCTCCGAAGAATTCAGCGAGATATTGTGATAAATGTCCATTGGTCTTCACGTAAAGTACCCGTTATTCTTGTGAGATTGTAATCGAGGTTGGTTTTCTGGACAGATTTTCGAAAAATACTCAAATATAAAATTTTACGAAAGTCTGTCAAGTGGGAGCCGAGTTGTTTCATGCGGACAGATAGACATGACGAAAGTAATAGTCGCTTTTCGCAATTTTGCAAATTCGCTTTAAAAAGGAACACAGGAAAAAAATTGTAATTGGTTTTCTGTTTTGATGCAGGTCCTATGGCAGTGTTTACAAAGCACTACATAAGGAATCAGGGCAGGTGCTCGCCATCAAACAGGTGCCTGTGGACACAGATCTCCAGGAGATCATCAAGGAGATCTCCATTATGCAGCAGTGTGACAGTCCCTGGGTAGTGAAATACTATGGCAGTTACTTCAAGAACACCGACCTCTGGGTAAGTCGAAGGAATAAGAGAGAGAGAATGTCACAGTGATGAAGTTTAAGTCTTCTAGGATATTACACTGTTACTGGGTAAATAGTTGACGTGTCGAAGGAATCTAGTGCCTTAATCTAAATAGTTAATCTTCACAGGTAGACTCCAGTTGAAATGTGATGGCACACGGCGATGCACGGGAGGGAAAGTGAAGGGGAAACTGGCGAGTGGAGTGGGTAGCCAGTACCCTTCACACTACCTCGGAACATGGTGTGTCCAGCATTACTACCGCTGATGCGCACACCTCAGCTGCCAGTAGTCGACTGAACTGACGCCCCACGCCAATTTAAATGGACTCGTCCATTTCGCTGAAAGACAAATTCTGGTTTCTGTGCATGTGCCATCACATTTCAACTGGCCTCTACTAACTACAGTCCATTGAAACATAAGGAAAATATATATACCAAACGGCACAGGATAACATTCCAGAAGAATCTTTGGCAACACTGCTGTGAGAACTACAAATATCACAGTGAAGCTGATTGCTATTGTTTGTATGTTTGTCTTAGTGCCATGGCTAGTGTTGCATATTGTCATGGTGTTTCAAACATAGTGACCAACACAAGTGTGTGTGTTGTGTCCAATACAATGAACAGGAAGTAATGAAAGTAAATTAATTTGACATAATTATCCCCTCACTCAACACATGTGTGAATTGAACTGCATACAGATGCAGTTCATCTGTTACAGTGACCTCTGGATGACCAGAGAATTGGGATTCAGTTTTGGGCACAGGAGAGATTTTTTTCTCTTGACTAGGTCTGGGGCCTACCTATCTCCATCTAGTACCAAAGGTTAAAAGAAAGAATGAAACTGTATTTCCACTTCTCCATACATCTTCATGCCTTGGTTCTGACTTCATTTCCCGTCTGATAAGACACATTTTCTCCCCAAGAAATTCCACAAAAATCACCCTGCATCTTAGCAGCTGATGATGAATCATTATATTAGTAGGATTTTAAATCTAAAAAAAACCTTGTTAATTGTGTGGTGGGTCTTAAAATGTGCAGCATTTTATTAGCCAGGAATTGGGGTAATTAACCTTGGGGACAGTTGTTTCCTTTTTGATTCAGTGTTATTGATAGGTACAGTTTCAGTTCTGATTTGAAGCAATATGTATGTTTCAGGATATGTTGATTCTGAATGTGACCATGTATATATATATGTCACATGTGTAACACATAATCTGGACCGCGGTAGCACAGCGGTTAAGGTGCTGTGCTACAAATCGGAAGGTCGCTGGTTCGATCCCAGCTGGTGTCACTGGATTCTTCATTGACATAAAATCCTAGCAATCGCACTATGGCCCTGGGGTTGACCCAGCCTCTAACAGAAATGAGTACCAGTAGTACTTCCTGGGGGTAAAGGCGGCCGGTGCATAAGGCTGACAACCTACCACCATCCTGTGCCGTTGTCACGAAATCTGGGAACCTTAACTTGCTGGAACCCTCTGGGCCACTCCAGGCCTGTAATGGGACTGCGTTAACATATAATCTGCTGTAAGAGTGTAGTGACCCCAAGGAAAAGTGTGCCTACGCTGATACCATGATTCAGCATTGAGCGCAATTATATTACAGAATTCCCACTCTATGAAATACCCTTACATAAATTACTAAATTGCTGCCACCAGACGAAACCCAATCTACTGATATTGTCAATTTACTCTCAGCTTATCAATGGGGATCCGAAATTCAGGATTCAAGGATATTATAACGTAACCTCAATTAATTATCCACGTTTCCAAACAAATATATCTATATTCTAATCTACTGAACAAACTCTCAATATCACTTCGAATAAACTTAGTAAATTCCTAAATAAGTACAACATTTGAGTCCAAATGTAAATTAAAATAGTTGCTTCGCCTCTTTATATAATCGTAGTTTAAGTTGCGTAAATTTTGAATTTAGAGTTTCATTCGCACAACAAATGAAATTGCCAAAATCGCTCAACTCACGAAAGAAAAATTGTAACCAAATTTTAATTTCAGTACAGTCGACAAGACTCACTGCACTTTGTCATTATAATCACTGTGCTGCTTATCAGTTGTGTATTATTTCACTTATAATAAATCTTCAACTTGTAGACACCATACAGCCGGTAATGAGCAGCAGTTCGGCGAGCAAACAATATGTCAGTAAGTAAGCGAGTGAGGGCGATTAACCTCAAACGGTAAAATTTATAAAAATGGCTTTGCAACTAAGACATTCCTTGGAGTTTAGTAAACTCCGAGACGACATTACTGCGTGTTCAGGCGTAGTCCAGGTATAATGAACTGCCTGCTGGTGCAGTGTTTGCAACTGTTCATTTCCTGTTAACTAAAGTATGGTACAAATTAATCATTAATTTTATAATTACAGTCTGCATTTATTACAAGAGCATTATTTTTATGCTTCTGATACAAGGGTACACAAATTTTCTGAACCTTGAGTAGCCACCTCCAAATTCTAGGTGCCATAATGGTGACGGGTCAAGTTCCATCCCGAGGATCCACAGTTCTGTAGTGACGCATGAACCTCACTGTTATCTGGTGCTTTCTGCTTGAGGAAAGGAAAGAAATAGCAGTAATTGGCGGCCATAGTACAGAATTTAGTCGCCCAGGCGACCTGGCACCTGGGATTCATGCACCCCTGTTTGATATATTTAAAGAAGTTTGTCACAGTAATGCCTCAGCTTCACCTTTTTTCCCTGTAACACCACCCCATCCGTCATTCAGCTGTCTTGTACCCCACACATGGAGTCACTCTGCCTTAGAATCCATTTGTCCTACTGGGACAGGCATCTGTGGTGTCATGTTTATCACCTGCATGTAGCAGGCACCCTCACAAAATCCACACAGTGTGACCAATTTGCACAACATTCTTCACATGTTTGTTCCTTCACGCTACATTTCATTTCTTGTAACAGCTTGCCTTGCATCCCAAGGGATACATTGCTTCTAAAATGTCTTCCTTTGTTATGAATAGACACCTATTTTCAGACACCACTTACATTCTTCTTTTATCTTTATGTTTTTCATTCCTGTTGCGTTTTTCACACTTGAACAATGACAGCAAATTCAGTTGAGGGCAACTAATATTTGTATGATTGTTTATGAATAAACAACTACATGTTTTGGTTATGTCCAAACCATTATAAGGCTGCATAGTGAACTAAGAGATAGTATAGAAGGTGCATATAAGTAACATATGGTAAAGTAAAGCATGAGTACCACCAGTTACAATTTTGTCTTCATGATACATGAAAATGTCTCTATTTATATTTGCTACAAGAGTGGCTTAATGCAGCTGTGTGTCTGTTTATCAAAACTGTCGAAAGAACTGAAAATCAAACTCTGTCATTTACTTGGAGATTAGCATCGGATAGTGTGTTAGCACTGTGCGTTCTCAGTTACTCGGTGTAGTTGCCGGTATGTCTAGATGCATGTGGAAGTTCTGGTTATGCAGTTAATGTTTATTTATGGCTGTAAATTTTATCTGAAATATTGATGTCTAAGATTACAATTTGTCTAGTGTCATGTGTAGGTAATTAGTTCAAATAATTTAATAATAATAATATGACTTTCTTAACATTTTATGTAGTCAGACAGTAGAATATTCGTAGCACTGATAGCACTTTCGTGTGCAATTAAATAATTTTCTTTGGAGACAGCTTCACGTAACTGTTCTGTGAAGCTGTCTCCAACAAAAATTAATACATGCCCATGGGCCAGGCAACATGAAGATCACCAGGGAACATTTAGTGCCATTTATATTCACATTGGTTACACCATCACCAGTAGCGACAGTCCCGTTACAGGCTGAGAGTGGCCCAGAGGGTTCCAGGAAGTTAAGGTTCCCAAATTTCATGACAACAGCACAGGATGGTGGTAAGGTTGTCAGCCTTACACAATGGCTGCCTTTACCCCCAGGAAATGCTCCTTGTACTCATATCTGTTAGAGGCTGAATTGACCCCAATGCCATAGTCCGATCGGAAGGATTATGTCAATGAAAAATTCCAATGACACCAACCGGAATCGAACCAGCGACCTTCTGATTTGTAGCGCAATACCTTAACCACTGTGCTACCGCAGCCCCACACCATTACCAGTACGTCATGGTAATTCTAAGTGTCTGTTCTTGGCACTCAGTCTAATGTATGTACATCAGATGGGTGGGCTTTCGCATCATTGTGATTGCTGCTACCAACTGCCAGTTTATACTTTACTAAATCGTCACCTGTGTTAACCTGCACGGAGACCCAAACCATTATCTGCAAACCATATCTGAGTAATAATGTCAAAAACTATAGGCAGTTTTTCATCCATCTTAGAAAACAGTGCATTTTCTGTAGTTGTGTTATGTTGCGTTATGTTTTTAATGTTACATTATGTTAGGTTGGGTTATTTATTTATTTAGGTATATTATGCATTTATTTATTTGTTCCTTATTTTGTCTGTTTAGTTGTACATTTTTTTATTTATTTATTTGTATAATTATTTATTATCTAACCTGAATGAGGTTTTTTGTGGTTTTAGTGTCCCACACCAAGCCACATGATGCATGGCTACTTTTTCACATAGAAACCTCATGTCGGCCATGATTGAAGCTTCCAAAATGCTTTAATATTTATCATTTTCTGGCTACCTTAGCATTTGATATTGTATTTTCTGAGTGTTGATAAAGGTAAAGCAGTCCCATTACAGGCCCAGAGGGTTCTAGGAAGTTAAGGTTCTCATATTTCATGACAATGGCACAGGATGGTGGTAGGTTGTCAGCCCTACACACCGGCCGCCTTTACCCCAGGAAATACTCCTGGTACTCATTTCTGTTAGAGGCTGAGTCGATCCCAGGGCCTAGTGCTATTGGAAGGATTTTATGTCAATGAAAATCCACTGACACCAGCTGGGATTGAACCAGCGACCTTCCAATTTGTAGCACAGCACCTTAACCACTGTGCTACTGCGGTCCCCTGTGAGTATTGATGGCATTGTTAAATAAACCATAGGTAAATAAACTGACATGGCATTTGCCTAGACTGAGAACTAAGCAAGTAATGTACATATGTTTTGAGCCGTTAGGCTAAGTAAATGCTGAAATATTCACCATTCAACTTGAATGGGATATTGCAGATTGTTATGGAGTACTGTGGTGCGGGCTCAGTGTCCGATATAATGAGACTGCGCAAGAAGACGCTTACAGAGGATGAGATCGCCACAATACTGTGCGATACGCTCAAGGGACTCGAGTACCTGCACCTGCGGAGGAAAATACACAGGGACATTAAGGCTGGAAACATCCTGCTCAACACAGAGGGCCACGCAAAGCTGGCAGACTTCGGTGTCGCTGGACAGCTCACGGTATGCGGAACGCAGCCACCCATTTCTTGTAGCATGATATTTGTAATTGTGTATGCCTGCAGTCTATCCTGTGGAATGTGATTATATGTTATCCCTGTTGATTTGTATTTAGCCAACAGTTTACAGATGTGAGAATTTAATGGTGGCTGGTTGTGGTAAACATTCCAGTTACTCATTACATGTGACAATAAATTACAATGATAGTGGTCTCTTTGTTCACAACCAGCTATGTTGTTTTACAGTATATCCACATGTTAACATTTTCCATGCTGTTGAATAATTTTGATCACCTTGAATCCAGTCTTCTTTCTATGTCTGATTTTGTTGTATGGTAGTATAAGTACAAATGACCTGTTTTTCTGTTTTGAACTTCAGAAACCCAACCATCTGCAGCTTTCTGCAAGCTAATTGGTAAGCTGTAAAATGATAATTCCCCAATGACTTCAGAGTTTGTAATAGAAACACCTTAATTCAATTTTTTTTTTTCTTGTTGCTGCAGCTGCTGTTGTCATTGTTTGTGTATGAGTTCTGTAACAATATTGGCAGTAGTTTAGACTAAATATTGTCAAACGGTAGGGTAGCAGTGAATAATGTATTGGAAGGTATGTGGAAGGAAGCACATTTCTCACTGCATCTCTGCCTTCGCTTCTTCACAGTGTTGTTTTGGATACTCTGAGGAAGCAGGTGGATGCAAATATTCAGCACCCAGGAAGAAGAAGGACCAGTAATATTGAACATGAATAGTTTCACTATTGTCCATCATTCAGTGCCTCCTGACTCATTGTTTTGGAGACTTGGATCTGTTTTTGTTATCTGGTATGAATGTCGTAATTCATTTGGTCCCATGCAAAAAATTATATTACTCACTGGAATGATAACAGTGAATTTGGTTTGTACTTACAATTTAAATAAAATAAATATATTTTGGTAGGAAAGTGCTGATATCCTGTAAACCTGTGGCCATGAACGCCAGAAGGGATAGGCTGGTCATCTTTGTCCTCAGCAAGAAAGAAATAAACAAATGACCATTGAACACAACAAATTTTATGTAATATCAGTATAGCTACAGGTTTGGACCTTGTGATGTCTTCATCAAGCTAACTTTAGAACAGTTTTAAAAAGAATATACAAATTGCATTAGCTGGAAATGAGAGCTCATGTCTCACACAGTATACTCATGACTACAAATGTTTACAACCTGGAAATGAAATTCTCACTGTGCCTTAAGCTGGGGTGTGAATAAGATGTACGCGGCTCAAATGGCCTAACCTTCATCACTGTACTGCACCATCTGAGTATGTAATTGCTGTGCGATTACAGGTTTTATAATTGTCACATCAGGCACATTATCTTCTAACTTTTCATATATACTGTAGTAGGAAACTACCACATGGCACCCGGCACACCATAGAACAAGACATCGCACAAAACGTGATTACCCCTTAGTCATCGCTGATACCTGCCACTTCTAAATTTCAACAGTTTTTTACAGCTCATCTTTTTTATCTTTTATCTACATTAAAATATTTTGACATTCATAGGACCGTGCATCATAATACATTCTTACAATAAAAGCCAACGGGATGCACTACTTCTCAAGCTTATTTTGATAAAGGACTCTACATGTTTCGGACAGATCTACTGTCCATCTTCAGGAGTCTCAACACTGTATATGCAGTAACAGGTATTTGTCATTCTAGTTATGCTGTCTGCTAGCGAGGTCAGGATGGAACTTATTGGTGTGTATACAGTGTTGAGACTCCTGATGATGGACAGTAGATCTGTCCGAAACATGTAGAGTCCTTTATCAAAATAAATTTGATAAATAGTGCATCTTGTTGGCTTTTATTGTAAGAATTAAAACATTGTTTAAATGTTTTAAACAAGAAAGGCAGGATCTCATTTCCAGTAAATGCAGTTTGTATATATATATATAATTTTCAAGAGCTAACGTGATGTTGACCTCATGAGGTCAAGACATGTAGCTGTATTGATATTACATCAAATTTTTTGTGTTTGACGGTTATTTGTTTCTTTCTTTATGGTGCGACGCACATTGGGATGTATAATTTTAAAATTGTCTTCAGCCGTATTTTGTCAGTATGTGGCACATGTAAAGAATCAGAAGTGGCTGTGTTGTAGGACACCATGGCCAAGAGGAACACAGTCATTGGAACGCCATTCTGGATGGCACCGGAAGTTATCCAGGAGATAGGGTATGATTGCGTGGCAGACATCTGGAGCCTTGGCATTACAGCTCTAGAAATGGCTGAAGGCAAACCACCGTACGGTGATATCCATCCAATGAGGGCCATCTTCATGATCCCCACAAAACCTCCACCTTCGTTTCGAGAGCCCGATCAATGGTCATCTGAATTCATCGACTTTGTTAGTCGATGTTTAGTCAAAAATCCTGAGGAGAGAGCGACAGCTAGTGAACTCCTTCATCATGAGTTTATAGGTGAGATATTTAAAGTTTCCATGTGGTTGCAGGATTGGGTGTGCAACCTTTTTTTTGGAAAGGGGATGCAGTCATCTTCATGGGCTTGTCTGTGGGCTGCACCTGTAAAAATCACATTCTCAAGTGGTTTACTTACCCCTTAAATTATTGTTCAATTTCTGTAGTATATATGTATGTATATATAGCATGTATGTAATTTATAAACATGGTCTTGGGCCTCATAACGCAGTCTGCAGGCTTTTGGGTTAAAGTGTCCATTTGAAGATGTTTTCACAACAGTATAAATTCCTCTTACTGCCTTCTGGATTACATTATTGTGTAATATGGTAAGAGAGTACCAGCGTTTCAGATTAACATACTGCCTCCTTCTTCAGGGTTGAAGTGAGCCAGGTTTGGGAATGTCTGATTGTACAGATGTGGTTTGCAAGAAAGCGGACATGTAGGCTATGATCAGTCACAACTATGAATGGAAAAGGGGAAGACGTAGAGGTCAAATTTAACTGTTGCAACATCTGTGGGGGGTTACAGAACCACGTGAAATCAAGGATTATATCCAGGAAGACCAAAACACTCCTCTACAAAACATTAATTAGACTGGTACTTACATATGGGGCAGAAACATGGGCGCTATCTAAGCAAGATGAATATCGTCTTAGTCTTTTTGAGCACAAAATCCTCTGGAGAATTTATGGCCCAGTGATTGATAAGGGAGAATGGTGAATTAGAACTAATCGAGAACTTTATCAAATGTATGATGAGAAAGACATTGTGAAATTTTGTAAGCTGAGTAGACTGAGATGGGCAGGACATGTCATGTGCCAGGATGACGACGATTTAGCCAGGAGAGTCCTCCTTAGTGAGCCAGGAGGAAAGCGCCCCAGAGGTAGACCCAGGTTGCATTGGGAAGACGGAGTGAAGGAAGATGTAGCAAAGCTAGGATGTAGAAATTGGACAGTAGCCACCCGAAACCGGAAAGGATGGAGGAAACTCTTGAAGGAGGCCAAGGCCCACCCCGGGCTGTAGCGCCATTGGAAGAAGAAGGAGAAGAAGAAGAAGAAGAAGAAGAAGAAGAAAGAAGAAGACATCTGTGGGGAGGTGTGGGGTGTGAAACTTGATCTCTGATGTTTAGGGAAGAACATAGGCCGAGGGTTTTTGAGAATGTGCTGCTGATGATTATATTTGATAGGAAGGAACAGGATACTGGAGAAAATAACATAATGAGGAGCTTCAGTGCTTTTACTGCTCAGTATTTAGGAGGGGTCAAGTCAAGGACCATGAGACTGGCTGGGCACATGGCATGTATGTGGGAGAAGAGAAATGCGTACAAGATTTTGGTGGGGAAACCTGAAGGAAATTGGCCACTTGGAAGAGTAGGCATAGATTGGATGATAATATTAAAATGGATCTCAAAGAAAAAGAATGGGACAGCATGGATTAGATTATTGTGGCTTAAGACAGACACAGAGAGCAGGGTGTAGTGCACCTTGTAATGAACATTTGGGTTTCATAAAATGCAGGGAATTTCTTGACAAGCCGAAGAACTCTTAGCTTCTAAAGAACAACTCTGCTTCATGGAATTACCTTGTCATTTACCTGAGAGGCGGCAACTTAACATGCTCATCAAGATGCGTTCTTCCTATCCCAATTACAGGTATAATTGGCCAGTGACATATTGTATGACCCATTTCTGTCATACACCTCTGTATATTTGCCACTGCCTCATGTAAACTCCATTCCTGAAGGCTGAAGCACCATTTGGCTACAGGACTACAATGCAGTAGCGTAGCTCAGTTTGTCATATGCTGTCTGACACAACCAAAAGTCATGTAACCTCTTGATACTCATGTAATGCATGTTAAATGTACACATAAATTTATATTAGGTAGAAACTTTAGAAATTTCATTACTTTCAAATCCAGGAAGAGATTGATCAGTCACAGCCACAAAAGTCAGCAATACCAATCAGTTTATTACTCTTTAGTACACTTGAACCTGGCAGTGACCTGATCTGATCATCATACTTTAAAGAATGCATGACTTGTCACCTCTACTCTATAAAGCTTAGCGCAACCCGGTAAACGCCCTCACTCGTTAACAAATTGATCATGGGCTGTCACGTATCTATGACTGAAGAAATATTGTGATTTAATATAGTTATTACAAAGATTTTTGTAACGTATCGTCTGCTGTTTGTACAAGGTAAGACTGTGTTCCAAATTTACTTTACTTCGAGTTGAGCAGTTTGGCAATTACACTTCAGGCTTTATTCCAAATTTACACGTTCCGATTTATAGAGAGAGAAAGGCAAGCTAATTATCTAAATAACTTATTCTACATTTTGGCAGAGATTGACTTATCAAGTTTGTAGCTATTGATTTGTTAGTTATTGTAATATAATATTTAGTTTAATAGAATAGAATATACACTTTTTACTTTTTGTTTAAATTGGGAATGAATCAAACGATTGTACTGGAAATCCTTGAGTCCTTGCTATAATCAGATTTGCCAATTCATTTGGCTGGTGGCGGCGAAATTTACTACCATAAATCTTAGCATCTTTTCCTGGGAAAACTTGATGGAAGTCAAGGCATCATTTGAGTAGGAAAGCACCACACTCACATACTGGAAGAGTAATCTCAGATTCATAACATGTCTGGTATAAGGAACATGTACTGAAACATTTTTTGAACAGTAATGGAGATCATTGTCATGATGTTTCCTCTCTGTGCAGGTAATGCAAAGCAGCCAAACATCCTGGGGCAAATGATAGCCGAAGCACGTGAGATCCGGGAGAACCAAAGTTATCGCAACAATGCTTCCATGTCAGCAGCAGCAGGTGCCAAGCACAATCATGCCGAGGAATCAGTGAGTGAAACTTGCTTAAAGCTAAATAGAATCAGCATCATGTGATACTTACGAAGTTCACTAAGCACAGTTATTCCGTGAACAGTCCAATCAAACACAGCCACTTTTATCATAAACACAATTGTGTTATTACAAAAATTCACTGTATGTTTTGACCAATAAGGTCATCATCAGACGAAGTTTTTACAAAAAATGTACAAAGGAAGGCAGCACTGCTGTTGAAAGAGCCCTTTTTTCTTACATAATATCGTCATATTAGTATGTAAGATAGAGGTCACTTTCGACATTAGTTCTGCCTTCCATTGTGTGATTTTGTAACAGCTTCCACTAATGATGACCTTATTGGTGAAAACATGTAATGAATTTTTGCAAAAAATAATTGTTTTTATAATAAAACTAAGTGTTCTGACTGGATTGGTTTTGGGAGAGTTGGGTTACAGTAACACAATGATGTACTGCACAGTTGGGTTACAGTAACACAATGATTGTACTGCACAGTTGGGTTACAGTAACAAAATGATTGTACTGCACAGTTGGGTTACAGTAACACAATGATGT
>Ga0123352_10006750_pt1 | contig 17640 bp, 8 predicted proteins | sample TergutLab28metaG_FD_89700 | JGI IMG/M metagenome (GOLD analysis project Ga0123352, IMG submission 89700) | Labiotermes labralis P1 segment gut microbial communities from Petit-Saut dam, French Guiana - Lab288 P1 | ecosystem: Host-associated > Arthropoda: Insects > Digestive system > Gut ... | reverse complement strand
AGTAATAATTGGAGCCACTGGAATAGTAACGAGAAGCTTAAAGAAAAATTTGGAAACTATACCAGGAAAACACTCGATAGATTCACTACAAAAGACAGCTATACTTGGAACATCACACATAATGCGGAAAGTACTGCAATGTGAAGCTTGAAGCCTGAGTGGTGGGGATCACCGCTGGTTCAAGAGAAGTACCAGGAAGAAATGTCTGTGACAGGAGACATACATATCGTATAATAATAATAATAATACAGTTATTATTATTATTATTATTACAGCGAAAGTGACACCAATAAAAATGGGGCAACTGGAACCATTTCAAAATCATTCAGAAAATACCTTAGCAACATACCGGCAAGGCACGAAATAAAGGAACAATAGAAAACAGCCCAATTGGGCACAGCACACATAATTGTGAAAGTGCTAATGTAGCAGCACAAACGTTTTGCGTGGGAAATAACATAACATGAACCATGAACTTTAACTACAGAATAGCTGCAGCACTGTATACGCTGGAAGCACAGTTTGTTCAGGTACATAATTGTAAATATCCAGCATAAAGATGATAGAGTAATAATAATAATAATAATAATAATAATAATAATAATAATAATAATTCAACAGGTATTTATTAACATGCAGGATTAACAGCACAATTGTCAATTGTAAAATAATAATAATAATAATAGTCAAATATTTTACAAAATTATACCGAAAAAAGTAGTCGTTTCAGTGCAGTGTGTTACTGCAGTACGTTTGTCTTGTAAATGCGATTTTCTCTTGATTTCGATCGACACGAGCTACAGTCCTAAAAGTCCTAGAAACAAAGAATACGTCGAGGATTCCGTTCGTCTGCGATAAGCCGCTGCGTCAGAGCGTAATCGAATCCAGCCATTTCGAAGAAACGTAGTGCTTCAAGTGTCTGCAGGTCCTTCACTTACTGGCAATACCAGATGCATGTCTGAAGTATCCGATTACTCCTTGATGCTGTGCCACATCGCATAAAAGCGGAATACGTAGCTACACGGCTGCGAAAGCTACAAAATCTGCACACAATGTCTTTTTTAAACAAATTTTAAGGAAATACATTGTGATTAACGGAATTCATAAAACACTAAGATAACGACAGAAATGTGAAAGGTCGTCGTTTTTGATCAAAATAAAAGCAAAAAAGAAGTGGTAAAAATCTCTGTTTATAGATTTTAAATCAGGAACATCAGAATTAATTTTAAGGCTCACTTCACTTTTCTTCTGTCTGTGATACCTTTGTGCTAGTTGCAATAACTATTTGTTCTGGACGACAGACAGATGGACATGGTTTCGACTTAAGGCAGTCTAAACTACGATATCCCTAAAATATCTAACGTCAGAGGCTTTGAGATGAAGAGCTCCAGACTGTAAGATTCAAGCACTGAGCAGAAAACACAAGGAACTCTTTCTGCTACTGGAGACAGAAATCTTGATGAATACCGTATTCTTTCAAAAAGCCTTGGCTTTTAGCTTTTATATATAATGGAATGGTAAAAACCATACCTCCATAACTGTGCCGTCTCTGAGGGGATGAATTTTTACTTCTGTGCACGCATGCAGCCCCCTATCCCATAATGAACAACCATTTTGGTAAAGGGGCAAACTCATGATGGCATCTCAGTCTTTATCTTGCATACATGACGTCTGTGGGATGGTATGTGCGGAGTGAACAGCTGTAAGTAGGGGTGGGGATGTGGGAGGAGGGTTATTTGCAAGGTGGCAGAGACGAAAGGTGGAGCATAAAGTGGGACAATACGTTGAGAAATGACGAGGGGTGGTAGATGAGATTAGGGGTGAGAAATGAACGTCGATGTGCTTATTTCTCTACTGCCTGACATTTCTATGCCGACGGCTTTCTTCACTTAATGGAAAGAAATAGAAATTTACCGATGCTTCATGTAGCTGCTACACAAAATGTAACTAGTGGAAACACGTCATACAAGAGTAACATCATATGATTTTAGAAAAGAATGAGAAGAGCTACTCTAAATTAGACAGCACATATTTCCCTAATTCTTTCGTTGACAATCTCCTAGGTAGAGTTCAAACAGTCTCTGAAATCCACGTGGGATCTTATACAACGGGTGTAGGGGGTTGTTTCCCTTTGTGGTATACATGACTAATCACCACAATCTATAGCTAATTTTGAGAATAGAAAAACTGTGCCCACTCCTCATTCATTATCACCGAACTGTATTTAATTCTGCACAGTGGCCACTTTACGTCAGCGCATTGGCCGACTGACATAAAGACAATTGACACAGGAAAGAATGAGTGCTACTGTTTGGCCATCAGTACTATAATGGGCTAGGAAACAAATATCGTTAAATTTTAGTCGCAATGCAAAAAGTTTGATATATATATGTATTTATATTTATATATGTATATATATACATACATACACACCACAAATTAATTAGATTGTATTTTTAAAAAATTTTTGCTGCCGATGAAACATTTATTTTAAAATGTAAAAATTATGCTTCCCGTTGTGTTGAACTAAAAAATAAGAATCAAACAAATAACCATGGAACGCAGCATTATACAGTATTCAAACAGCTACATGTTTCGAAACCACGGGATCATCATCAGGCTGAATTATTGAACATATTAAGAGAGGTATACATATCTCGTTGTGGAAGTTAAAATCTCACTTCTTACAAGTATAATTACTGTGCAGTCTTCGCTTTTAAATACATCAAATTTTCTTTGTAAAATTAAGTGACAATTAAACTGTTAAAATCTTCTAAAAATGGCAAATGTCGGTGATGTTTGTACGAAGCCTTATTCAATGCCGGGTGCGGTGTGGTGTCTTCACATTTGGTGCTGTACAGTATCATGGTGACAAAGTCTTAGGTCTCTTAGGCGGTCTGTCCTGTTCACATCTTGGCTTATTGCGTATATATTTTTATGAAAATCAGTGAAGATGGATTTGTGCGTCGTGCAAAATACAGGTTATTGTGGCACTGATACGGACCAATCATACATCTGTCCAATAATGAAAACAAAGTTTTATCCAAATCAATTCAGCTGGAATTAGAACAAGCTTACAGACTTCGAGACGCGTATAAATGACAGGCCCCTCTCTATTACGGAACCTCTTCATGATCTGTGTTGTAGAAGTGTAATTAATAACAGCATCTATCTTGAAACTCAACACTCACACTGTGTTCTCCCCTCTTTATGTCGCCTTGCATAGTAGGAGGGTGACGACGTTTCGTACGAACCATTCAAACCTTCTTGTCTTCTACATGTTCCGAACATTTTATGCTCATCATCAGGAAGGCTATATTTTATGCTCATCATCAGGAAGGCTATATTGCACACGCAGCCTTATTTGTTATGTTTTTCATGCATTTATGCAAGCAGTCTAACAGGTTGGTGGATAATTTTCACATTCGTACCGTGCATCTTGATATTATCAAACTTTTATTTATTCACCAACTGATGCACTAGTGAGTTGTCTTAAAAAAACAATATTGAAATTTACATTAAAATTTACATTACAACAGCTCCGAAATGTTTCGGTGCATTTACACCATAATTAGGGAGCGTATTAATGCGCCCCCTGATTATGGTGTAACTGCACCGAAACATGTCGGAGCTGTTGTAATGTAAATTTTAATGCAAATTTTAATATTATTTTTTAAGACAACTCACTAGTGCATCAGTTGGTGAATAAATAAAACTTTGATAGGTTGGAGGGTGCTGGTTAACATTGCATATTTGTATCACAGTGCACCGTACAACAAACATGAAGTTAACTGTCTCATTCTTCAGGGCTGCGTACAGACTGAGGCAACACAACACCTGAAGAGTACCAATTTTTGGAGGTACATGCTGCCTCCATCTTCATTACACCCTGCATACGTAGGCAGCACGTTCATCCGGAATACAGACATCCAGCTGAACGTCAAAGTGCCGTAACCCAGAAAACCACGTTAATTCAACGACATTCAAACAAATCATCGGAGCAGAAACAGGCCGCCTGAATCGTCAGTCGTGTGGAAACTTTAAATCTTAGATTATAGCGAACCTGTTTTGCCGCTCCGAAGCTTCTTTATAGTGCGTTGTATTTGTTTTCCAGGATGCACACGTATTGGTTGCTAGACTGTGCTGGTGTCATATTAGTCCCCCTGTACCGTCAAACATACGGCTAAAGTAACGAGTTTACAGCCGTAATATAATTTTGAGGCGCGTCATCCCCGTTGTGTTGGTTCAATAACAAAGAATTTTTGTGTATTACACATACAGTCGAACACAACTATATTTCACCCAGTAGTACAGTAGGCATACAACTACTCATAACAGCCCTAGGTCACGGTACCCACTATTGAAACAACGAGATCTCGTTCCCCCCACCCAACCCCCAATACCCTAAAAGAACACCCCATACATCTTGTATAGCTGATCTGTAAGTTAAATCACAACCTGAAGATGGCCCACATATAGGGCCGAAACATGTAGTTGTATACCTACTGTACTACTAGGTGAAATATAGTTGTGTTCGACTGTACGTGTAATACACAAACAATTCCCTGATATAGCTGTAATATTCTACTGATTGTAACTAACCCTTTCATTCACGTCGAAAAAAAGTCTAAACAGGCTATGTGTGTATTACAGTATAATGGATACAACTCCTAGCCTTATTCAGAACAGATGTGTTCAAAATCTGGCAGAACATTTTGATGAGAGAATTTCAGCAGGGGCCATCTTTACTGAAACAAGACAGCTGTTCTAGGCAACTATACGCGTACGTTCAATAAATTCCGGCAAATTTGGCCAAGTTCTGAACTACCGAAGGAACTACACCACTGAATGTTTCATAATATCCTAGACGTTCTCGTAACGCTGAAACAGTTTATTTATCCAGGCGGAAGAACTAAGCTGAAGATAAAATTATACAATTAATGTGAACACCGTCAATACGTATAAGACAGTGCACTTTGTTTTCCACACGTGGACATTCTTAACTTAGGAACTACAAATGGGCATTGTCATTTTTTTCCCAGGGACATTTTCTTGGCCAACCATTGGACAGAGGGTTTGGTGGGCCTCAGAACAATATTGAATGTCATACTTAAGTGCAAGTTATCTTAACCGTTTCCAGAATTTAAAAAGTTGTCAGCTTTCTTTCCATTAGTCTGGTCAACATTCGAAACGATCTGTCCTGCGTCTCTGACATTGTTAAACTATACGAAGTAGACGTTCAGGTGACCGTGCATCGTAATAAATTCTTATAATAAAATAAACCAGATGCACTAATTTTTCAAATTTATTTTTGGAATAAAACTATACATGTTTCGGAGAGTTCCTCTGTCCATCATCAGGAGTTTTTCACTATACACACAGCAATGGTATATGTCATACTGGTTATAATGACAGTTTGCGAGCAGGATCAGTATCCTCCTCGAAAGCTCTCAGCAGACCTGTATGACATATACCATTGCTGTGTGTACAGTGAAAAACTCCTGATGATGGACAGAGGAACTCTCCGAAACATGTATAGTTTTATTCCAAAAATAAATTTGAAAAAATTAGTGCATCTGGTTTATTTTATTATAAGAATACGAAGTACTTATTTCGAAAATAATTCCCCATTAATTTCCAAAGAACATTAAGTAATTGACTCATGTTTGAGTATATGGCAAGTTCCATGAATTGCTTAAAAACATAATGCTGACACAAAAAATTTGGTAGCTATTAACAACGTAGTAATAATTAAACAAATTCATTTGATATTTGATATACTTGTTTAACTAATACAGTGAAACTTGCATCAGTCGGAACTAGGGAATAATGTAAACCCGTTGTTATGGGAAAATTTTACAGTTCGGATGATTTGGAGTCCCTCTTAGTCATAAGTAATGTATCTGTGTTAAAAGAGCCATTCCTACAATGGAAAAGATTTCGGTCCCTTATCAACGTTCCGTCATAGACAGGTTTCACTGTATGTTTTTTTTTAAATAAGTGACATTTATAAAAAAATCATCGTGTATGAATACCACTTGCTGCAGCCGTACATCTTATTTGAATTCGAAACAAAATGCCCTGTACCTATTACCAGAGACACATAGATGTATAATACACTACTTGTAAATACAAAGCAGCCGTATCCAAATATAGGGAAGATATCTTCTTAAGGCATTCAAATTCTCTCGGCCTGTGAAGAAATTTCTTGTAATTTGCGGAACCGGAAGTTTTACCAACGCGTCCTCAAAAGCCCGTATCTGGACCGGTACCATACCATACTAACAGCGCGAATAACTTCAAATAATCCTATTGTTTCAAAATGCCTGTTACAGTACTGTTCCCTAATTACATACAACTTTTACAAATAATCCTCTCCACGCATTTCTTCAGAATCGAATAAAATTGCATACGTTTGTTGATCTGTGCCACATTTAGCGTATTCTCCCTCCACCCTCGTGACATGTTGTGCGCCAGTTCACTACAGATACAATGATTTAGCGGCTGTAAACATCAAACCCAACACTGTTGTATTTATTCAGCCTATTACAAGTACAATGGCCCATTCACGCGCCCTAAACTTCGTCATTAAATTTGCAGCATAAAATCTAGGTAGCAAAAGCTATTTCTAAAATTGTAAACATTTTCTATAGAACAAATTTCAGTAAACTGAAGTACTGTGACAACAGAGACATATTTGTAGAAAAATACCACAGTTACAGCATGAAAACGCGTTGAGTGTTGCTGTTATTGAGAGGGACGCCATAAATGCTTCGGCAAAGAAGGCAGCTATAATATCGACTACAGCATGTCATTCACAGTCTTTTATTGCTTCTAATTCCTTCTCGTATTTGAAACTACTTACTAAAATTTGCACAACTACAGTTTAGCAGGCATTAGCATAGGATGCCTAAAGCTAAACATAGCAATTTATAAGCTAATAACCCATCTAACACCAACAGCCACATTATTCTATAATTTACGCGTACTAGCTTCACAGAGCTCCTCCACATTTCGGCGCTATTAATTCGCCATCTTCTGGGTGATGACAACAAAATCTCTTTAAAACATACAGCAGTAAAACAGATCACTATAATCACATATAATTTAAGGTTGGGCATCCGGTGTAATCTCAGGTTAATAACCAACATAATAACAATCGACACAACTTAATCGGTAAGTATACAATTGTGCAACATTCTTCGAACTTACCAACAGTTTATCATCAGGTTAACCACTTGTTTTGTGTATTGCATAAAAAGGAATATACAGGATGCCTTTTCCTTTTGAAATGTGGTTTCAGTTTTACAAAACCATATTTTCCGTGTTTTATTAAAAGGAGGAGTTACAACTTTTAAGCTCACGGTTCCGTGCATCATAATTCAATATTAATAAAAATCCAACTAGATGCAACAGTATGCAGTCTGATTTATTTTACTGCAAGTTCACTCTACATGTTTCGGGTGTCCACCGCACCCATCATCAGGAGTGCCAAAAACTCTAACCGCAGCCTCTGGTACAGGTCATAATATCGGTACAGCTACTTCCCTCCAAAGTGGCCAGGTCCCGACTTGTACCGATATTATGACCTGTACCGGAGGCTGTGGTTACAGTTTTTAGTACTCCTGATGATGGGTGCGGTGGACAACCGAAACATGTAGAATGACTTTGCAGTAAAATAAATCAGACTGCATACTGTTGCATCTGATTGGATTTTTATTAAATAGGAGTTATAACATTGGTTAAAATAATAGATAAAACTGTTCTTGTGAAGCGGTGTCGACGGTGGAGATGTAGGCGACTCAGTTTGTGAATTTGCACACTGAGTCACCTACATCCTATGAAAACCACCCCATTAACTCTGGTGGTAACCGAGGATCCTCGCTAAAGACACGAACAGGGCAACATATCGTCAGAGTGTTTCGTCGGCACTGTTCTTCCTGTGTGTGAGAGGACACGAGTCACCGGAATTGTTCAGTGGATCATACCACGACTTCCTTCCACTTCGAGGTGTATAATTTCTTTAAACCTAGAGAAATGTGATACTTGTAGCTTTAGTAAGAACTGGCATGGCAAGTATTTCTTGTGGTTTACTGCGAGGCACGTTTTGGCCCTCATGATAGGCAGGTGGTCTGTGCAACTTGATCCGCATCTTGTGAACAGCACACAGGTCCAATTTAGAGCCATCTCATGGCATTTACAAAAGAAATGCGGTGTAAACATTTAACATAAAGCAGACCGTCAATTAACGCTAAATAGATTCGATGTAATGCTACCAAATTCAAGGTGCCTGCCTGCAATAGGGTGCCACTTTTCGGGCGCTCCCGAAAACACTGGCCAAACAAATTTACATAAAATGTTTACATTTGTCTAAATACATATTTTTGTTCAGGACTGCCTGTAGCCGGATATCACAAATTTGTTTTTGTAGTGGGCTAAGAAATCCCTAGATCAGCCTTAACCTTAGAAGATGACGTTCGTAAGAAAAATAGCAGTTTTCAGACGAGCACACCTACTTCCTTATTGTCCCAGTAACATGTTTCGACCAAAGAAAAGCCATCTTCAAGCTGTAGGGTGATTAAAGAGGTACACTCCAGTTGAAATGTGATGGTACACGGTGACGTACGGGAGGGTAAGTGAAGGGGAAAATGGTGAATGAAGTAGGTAGCCAGCACCCTTCACACTGCCTCGGAACATGGTGTATCCACCATTAACACCATTACTGCTGCTGGTGCGCACACCTCGGCCGCCAGTAGTCAACTGAACTGACGGCCCCGCCGATTTAAATGGACACGTCCGTTTCGCCGAAAGACGAAATCTGCTTTCTGCGCGTGTGCCATCACATTTCAACTGGCCTCTAGTACACAACAGGTACAATTAGTGTGCCACATAAAGCAAAGTACGTGTCAGCTCATTCTGTTACGATGTATGTACTAATATTGCTTATTAAATATCATGACGGGTCTGCATGTGTCATTTATGATTTATTGTTTAAAGACATTTGTTTCCGAATTACTCACAACTGACGAAGCGCATTTCCGTGTGTTAATCAGTGTTAAACTTGAACAGTCAATACCATAAAAATGAACAAAAAGTAAAATAAATAATTCTATTCCCAAAAAAATTATATGCACCTCGACAAACTTCACAACCGCCATGTTGATTCAGTGAACGGCAATTGTCAACACCTGAATTAAGACGCCTAATAAAATCTGCATTTTGCACTCAAACGCCTAAGACCTTCCTTTCCGTCGTCATATGGCGACCACCATTTGTCATCAAGTACACAACGGAGAAACAAGACAGCATTAAAATATCAAAGTAAGAGGTGCCTACGCTTCAGTCGGCACAAAAGTATCCAATGTCGCTGAAAAATTTACGCATGATACACATTAGGTGGGCCCGGTAGCTCAGTCGGTATAGCGACTGCCTACGGGCTGGACGGTCCGGGGATCAAATCCCGATGGGGGCGAGATTTTCCGCACCTGTCCAGACCGGCTCTGGGGCCCATCGAGCCTCCTGTACGATGGGTACCGGGTCTTTCCCGGGGGTAGAGGCGGTCGTGGCGTGGGGCTGACCCCCCACTCCCATCCACTGCCGAGGTCCTACAAAGAGTAGAGCTATACCTCTACTCACCCTAAGGGCCTCCGTGGCCTATAAAAAAGGGGTGTGAAACCTACCTACATATTAAGTGAAGTCATGATTTAAAATCTTATGTTTATTGGATCGTGCATCATCTTGATAGCTGAATAAAGAGAGACCAACTTGATGTCACTTGCTTTTTTATTTCATTACTTAACGCTCAACATGTTTCGGATATTAATACATCCATCTTCAGGAGCTTGCGACTATTTGTTGAGTTATTTCATGGGTTGTATTGCTCTGGTTCGATGTGTGTTGGTGTTACGTGGTGGTTTGGCTGGAGTATCCGGATGCAGGCTGAAGCATGCATCCGAATACCACACCACCCCAGGCAAACCACAACGTAACACCAACACACATCGAACCAGAGCAATTCAACCCATGAAATAACTCAACAAATAGTCGCAAGCTCCTGAGGATGGATGTATTAACATCCGAAACATGTTGAGCGTTAAATAATGAAATAAAAAAGCAAGTGACATCAAGTTGGTCTATCTTTATTCAACAATTTAAAATGTTCTTAAAAAGCTATAGAGCATAAACAAGTGGTAGCCGGAAATGCAAACTATCAAACGTTCACGCTACAATGTCCAAGGAATTTATGCTAGCCTAAATAAAAGGTAAGTTAAAGGTAAAGGTGCCGATCCCAGTGGCCGCGCGGTCTAAGGCGTGGGTTTGCGGCCGCTCGCCTGTTGAGATTGGGGGTTCGAGTCCTACCGAGGGCATGGATATTTGTCTGTTTCGAGTGTTGTGTTTTGTCAGGTAGAGGTCTCTGCGACGAGCTGATCACTCGTCCAGAGGAGTCCTACCGAATGTCGTCGGTCTTTGTGTGTGATTTAGAAACCTCGTGAATGAGGAGGCCCTGGCCCACTGGGGGCTGTCGCGCCCAAAAAAAAAAAGGATATAACTACCCCATTACAGGCTTGGACAGGCCTTCAGGGCTCCGGGAGATTGAGACTCCCAGAATTTTTAGACAGCCTGTACACTGGTACTCATTTCTGTCAGAGGTTGAGTCGACCCCAGTGCCGTAGTGCAGCCGGAGGGATTAAGTCAATTAAAAATTCCCACCGATTCCAATGGGAATCGAACCTGCGACCTCCCCGCTTGTACCGCAGTGCCCCAACCAACTGCACACCGCGTGCCCTCTAAGAATAAAAAAATAATTTTTCAAACAAGGCAGTTTTAAGTTATCGTTTCAGATGAGAACATAATTAAAATCCGGTCAATACAAGTTCACTTACGCTAATCGTCAATTTCGTCCACTTTTTGCAGATAAATACACAACAAAAAGATAGCCTTCAGGGTCCCTGCATGTACAGTTGTCCTATACGTTACGTAATACCCCAGACAATTCACATAACTGCTGTCGGCTTAGGTCCAAGTCCGAGCTGATACAGGCGGCAAACTTTGCTGGTCTAACAACTGTCCACTTTCCGAACAACACAGCTATATAGATAATTTTATTGATTTCTTTTAAATTCTGCTACGTTTTTCGGCCGTCTCTTTCAACCATCATTAAATAGGAATATTGTTCACTAAAAGACTTAAAAGGGATGAGGCCTGTCCTTGCAAACTGAGGGTAAAAATTACTGTGAAATTTATGATAATTTTTCGAAAACGGAATAATATACGACATTAAACTGATACATGAAAAGTGTTGCTACACTTTAGAGAACTTTCTAAATTTTAAGTAAAAATATAACACTAATTATTACGAATATAATATTAAAAAAGCAGTGACGGAAAAGCTTGTTCAATCTGTATTCATTAGTATGGTATGGTATGTATGTATGTATGTATGTATGTATGTATGTATGTATGTATGTATGTACGTACGTATGTATATATATATATATATATAAGTAAATTTTTTAATGTGTTTTAGCTTAGTATGCTCTTGAATTGGATATCCTTTGTCGTCTTGCTCTTTGAGCCCCTTGCGTCTTAGACTAACGGGCACTGATCTTCTGGTAATCCAGCGCTGCCACATTTCAAGAGAAGTTGACAATATTTTTACTCGTATGTACAGCAAATATATCAAGTAACAGACTGCTTGTACAGCAAGACAGCAGGTATGTGTGTTGTGTTTAGAAGCTTATCCACTACTGTATCCAATGCGATATCAAATTCAAGGGAATGCTAAGCTAAACACACACAAAATTATCATACCTTTCACAACAACGTTAGACCCACTGTTTGTAAGGACAGGCCTAACCTCCTTATTTCACTATTTATGAACCAGTTTTGCTATCTGATGATGGCTGACATAGGCAGCCGAAACGTGATAGAATTAATTAAAAATGAAATATACAAGACCTAAATAGTTGTGCTGGGGAAGTAAATAAACATGCGTTTAATAAACCACGACCGGAAGATGTCACTTAATTCGCTGTTCTGCATTCGGCAGACGTATATACCGAACTGGGACCAGACACCCAATACTCTGACAGATATTTTACATGACTTTCCTCAGTCCCTCCATACAGATACCGGGTATAAGATCAGTCAAAACACCATTTATTTCTCCCACAACCTGTCCAATTTGTTACTCACTCATCACCCTGCCAGCCTGTGTTGTTGACAGCAATGTACAACAAACAGTAACAAACCTGTAATTACACGCAATCACTCTCTTCAAAAACTTGTAATTTATATGGTAAAAAACTTAAAATATTAAATATGCGGCCTACAGGATATGCGGCATTGCACTGTACGTGGACAGGACGATCCAGTTTGTTTATTCAACGTCATGCAGTATATTCCCTGTGGAGACAGTATGCAGAGCAGCAAAACCTGTTTTCAGAAGCATGAAGAACGTGTATAAGAATAAGTGAATTTAGATAAACTGCGAATAAAAACCGCATTTATAATTGCCAAATATATATGAATTTTTAATATCTTACACACATAATTTCATCTACAAAACACCAATACTAGAAAATAATATATATATATATATATATATCAATAGATACTTCTTATACACAATACATACAGTCAATTAAGGAAACCTTCACAAAATATTACAGTTTTAAAACTCGTTAATATTGATATAAATATTTTAATATTATAACAGACACGTCATATCCAATTCGCAATATCTCTCAGTAGTAATATAATGACAAGCAGCTTCTACTGTATGATGTGTAAGGTTCTGATTTCAGTCTTACACACATTTTAATGCATTTGAAATATTTGGCAAAAAAAATAAACAGATTCCAAGGAATATGCGGCACTATTAGGAAACACTTAAGGAAAACAAATACAGATATCCAAATGAAATTTTATAAAGTTGTAGCTAGACCATCACTACTGTATGGCAGCGAAATATGGGTAACCACGAAGAGAGACATGACTCAACTAGAAGCTGCAGAAATGTGCTTTCTAAGAAGTGTTACGGGATACACAAGGCTGGATAAAATAAGAAGCGAAGTCATAAGAAAAGAACTAGAGATCTCTGGAATACAACACGTGAGACTCAAATACAAACAAAACTGAATCAACCACCTTGAAAGAATGGACAACACCAGACTCCCGAAACACGCCCTCAACTACAAACCTCGAGCAAGAAGAGATCGTGGACGCCTCTGGAAACGATGGCAATGCGTCGATGCCGGAACAGGTCAAACGACCTAATCCATGGAGGAAGATCATGATGATGATAATGTTTGTACTCTACGACAAAGAACGACCTGAGGATGGCGATGATTGGTTGAAAAATGGTGCCTTATTAATAAGACTAATTAAAATTGATATAAATAAAGTTCTGTTGACCGTAAACAAGTGATATTTTGTAGAAATTTTGTTTGTGCTTTTCAGTATTGTAGAAAAGAGAAATTCCTTCATTTTAGTCTTTTATCTAGAATCCTAACTTCCTGAGGCACCGTGTGATCCACTTACATTTACCTCTCGGCGTTTCTCCAAAGAAAACACTTTTTTACCTCCAAGCGCCTGATCTCCGAGGAACAGTGTGTGGAAACATCCCTAGTCCCTGAAATATAACCCCAAATTATGTGTTGCAAAGCGCCAGCTCCGCACCATGTCTTGATGCCCTCTGACCCCCCAGAGGCACTACTGAGTGGCACACATACTGAGTAACGTAACGTACTATAAAGAAACAATGCAGACATAGAAAAGTTCTTTCTACAGCGCTTTCGAAAACCATGGTTAATTACATAATTTGCTGTCTGATACTTCTGTTATTCAAGAAGTGTATCAACATTTTTACGTGGCAACATAACGGGATTAATTCCTATGCATGAAATAGCATAATTTATGATTGTCACGTGACGTACAATGGTACGATTTACCTACTAATCTAAAAGAAGGGGACCGCGGTAGCACAGTGGTTAAGGTGCTGCGCTACAACTCGGGAGGTCGCTGGTTCGATCCCAGCTGGTGTCACTGGATTTTTCATTGACATAAAATCCTTCCGATCGCAATATGGCCATGGGGTCGACTCAGCCTCTAACGGGGGGCAAAGGCGGCCGGTGTGTAATGTTGACAACCTACCACCATCCTGTGCCGTTGTCACGAAATCTGGGAACCTTAACTTCCTGTAACCCTCTGGGCCTGTAATGCGACTGCTTAACCTTTACCTTTACTCTACAAGAAAATTTCACTGTGATTTAGAAGTTATTGCAGAGGGGTCACATATATATGAATATATACTGTTCATACAAAAATGTCCGCATACATACACATGTATACATACATACATAAACATATATATGTGTACGTACTCAGGTACGCCAATACACACAAACACTTACTGCACTTTTAGTAACCGATCTGAAAGAAACAGTAAATAACGGATCAAGCATTTCAACATATATATAAAGTAGCTTTACAAGGCTTAATATATTATTAAACTAGACCTGCGAGATCTTAGGGTCTCACGGCAGTACTATTGACACGCGTGCCGAATGGTATATAGCTATCTAACTTTCAGACAAGCTTGCTGCCTCCAACTTATGAGTCCAAGCAGCCTATAAACGTCACTATTTACCAATTGCCACAGGGTAATATTCCAAAAGGCTTGAATCTTTGTACTGAATCCCACTTTTCTCTTTTCTGTTATCAAAACAGGTAAGTTAAATTGTAAAAAACTGTAAAAATTATTACACGGAACCGATGTAAATTCTTATAAAAAGCTGGACCAATAAACAGTAAAACCACTAATCTTCTACAAATTCTTATTCCATACGCCACTGAACGTCTCGTGGAGCACAAAATACTATTTATCACGTTCTTTAACACCTATTCTTTCCGAAGTAAGATACCAATGGATGCTAAGTGATATGAATGTTGTAACTTTTGTATAGCATTCGTAATTTAGGCGCTATATGTACATCACGTTAAGTGAGTTATGAACTATCCGGTGTGGCGTTCTCGTATAGCCAACCTGCACTGTAAAGAAGAGGGTGCACAAGGCTTCAATATCCGTAGGGGAAACTTCGTTCTTGGTGTGTATAAACTACCGTAGCCAGCGGCAGACTGAGCAATCCCACACAGGGGGAGAAAAAAAGGAAAAAAAGACATAGGGTGAAAGTAAAATAGGATTTGCTTTCAACTTGAAACCCATACACAGCACATCACGGTGTGCTAGCATTGTCACCTTCATGTGCTCATATTTCTTGAGGAGTGTCGAAGTGACACACAAAATTATCTGAGTGCCATCGAATTCGGTAGGTAGCCGGAATCAGCAATTGCCCTAGATCAACTATAGAAATTAGAGGTTGAAAGAAAAATGAACGGCCAAACTTGTAGAAGGTGAATCTACGCCACAATACAAGGCCACAATAATATGTAAACATAGGCCTTCTGAAGTGTGGTTGCCGAGTTGCGGTCTCCGGATAACTAAAAGGAAATGCCCAATGTGTCCATTTTGGGCCCCAACGCAGGAATTTGCACGTCCGAATAGCAACTGTCTGACTCGCTGGAAAATTCCAGGTGTCATACGAGCCATTTTAAATCCACTCTGTAATTGTTGTTGCAAGTCCTGTAGCGTAAAGAGTAGACTTCATATGTCCCCGGAGATAAAAATATAAGAGGATTTAAATCAGGTGCACGGGCTGGCCATGCTGTTTGTCCACTCTGTCGTATCCATTGTTCCGGAAGCACGTAGCTCAAGAATTCCCGAACTGCAAGATGAAAGTGTGGTGGAAAGGCATCATGCATGAACCATAAATGAATTCTAGTCTGCAGATGCGCGTCTTGCAACAGCACTGGCAGTACATTTCTTAGGGAATCGAGGTAAAGAACCCCAGCTAGAAGTTTTGGAAAGAGGTAGGTTTCCGTAAGTCTGCCTTCTGCAGTACCTGTGTGGAAACTCAAAGTGGACACTTCGCACATTTCCTTTAATAGTCGGGAGGCCGCAACTAAGAAACCATGCTTCAAAAGGCCGACGTTCAAATAATTTTTTTTGTATTGTAAAGATTCAACTTTTGTCGTTTTGACAGTACAGTTTTCTTCCACCCTGTATATTTATTCATTCAACGGCAATGTGATTAGCTCAGAGTGTACAGTGTCAGAATATTAGTCGACAATGATGCACAGAATGAAGCAACGTTGTCTAATTTAAGGAAAAATCCAGGCACTTGTCTGGAAATAATGAAGAAAATAACGAAAACCTTAAATGTTATTAATAGACATTACTGTTTCAGTGAATTCATCACTCAAAATATTCTAACACCGTCTACAAAGTGACGCCGTGTAGTCTGGCAAAGCGCAATCATGTACCAAAAAACAAGACATCAATTCCTAAGTCTGCGGCCTAAGCAACTTCGATTTTTTCCAGTATATTCGAAATCTACAGGAGAAAAATCAAGGACTTAACCAAATTAAAGGAACAACAAGCTACTGCAAATTCCCGTTTCAGGGGTGTACTCACCATCCACTCTCTGCACTCGGTCAGACGGTGGAGGACATCTGCTTTAATCTGAAACACACACAATACACGTCACTGCTCATCATGTGATCAAATCATTTGTGATGTCAGTGTGTCCTATTATGCAGCGGTTGGGAACTGCGATCCTCACGGCGTTCTATAGGTCCGACACACAGCCTTGTGACTACAGCACACTCTTCTCATTAGCCTCTCCAGGTCCGGAATACTGCCAATATTATGATAGAAGAGAGGCCGAAGGCTACCAGTGGACAGCATTCAAATATGTATCATACAATCAATAATGCAGTCTTCATGGATGCGCCATCGTGTATTTTGGTAGATGGGCATCAATGTTTGGGAATTCAGTATCTCCATTTTCAGGGTATAGAAGTAAATCAAACTTGAGGTAAACCGGTCGCGTATATGTAATATAGAACGGGTAGCGTGCATACTGGCCAATGGTTATCAGCCTCTGTGCTCAGACACACTAGGGTACCACCAGCTTTTACAAGCGTGCCGCGAGGCTTTGAATAGCGGACTGATCAAACAACACAAAATAGCAAATTAAAATCCAGAAAATGGAAGAAAATCACAAAAATGTCGGTTACACACGCACATATACGGAGCTAAGAAATGGGGCGGGTTTTGCTAACTGTAAGATAAGCGGGCATCAGTGTATACTTACTTAATCCATGGTGCAGAATCCTTGAGAAGCTAGCTGGTTTGCAGCTAGTCAAGAAATTCCCCGCATTTCACGGAACCCGAAAGTTCATTACCGCACTCACAAGCGTCCGCCACCTGTCCCTATCCTGGGCCAATCCAATCCAGTCCACATAAAAACTCCTAACGTTCCACGTGCCTAATTTCATTTCCCTGTGTATTTTGCGCGATGCTTCCCCTAGAAACACTTCCCCCCCGGAGATCCGAATGGGGGAGTAGTTTACCTCCGGATTGTTTTGTCTCCAGAGGAAGCATCATGCCTGCAAGTATTTCTTAACATGAATGTTTTACAGGGAGGGGTTGTTGGCACCTCGCCCAACCCCCAAGCTGGAGGACCACCCCTTGTCGGCTGTCCACGACTGCTTATTCAATTTATTCGCAGCTACCCT
>Ga0123352_10006749_pt1 | contig 17640 bp, 12 predicted proteins | sample TergutLab28metaG_FD_89700 | JGI IMG/M metagenome (GOLD analysis project Ga0123352, IMG submission 89700) | Labiotermes labralis P1 segment gut microbial communities from Petit-Saut dam, French Guiana - Lab288 P1 | ecosystem: Host-associated > Arthropoda: Insects > Digestive system > Gut ... | reverse complement strand
CCAACTTTTGCGGATAGAGGGGTGTCACGTGGTCAGCGCAACGGGTCCCCACAGCCGTTAATCTCTGTTTTCTAGACCTGGAGCCGCTACTTTTTTCATTCAAGTAGCTCCTCAATTGACCTTGACCTTACATTTTCGTAAAAACAAAACATGCTTAAGTATTGGTTTATTGAGGATAAGTCAGATTTTTTCTGCCTTCTGTAAGACTGTGTATCGGTTGGTTACGACATAGTGCTCTTTCATGAGAGATACGTGTCGTCCAAGGTTTGAACTAGAAACATCTCTGTGGAGCTCCTTGCTTTCTTAACAGGCTTTTTTTTCTCCGGTTGTGTCGATGTGCCAGACAGTTCCCTGCTTTGCTGTTATCAGTCACACAGCAGTTCATTATTGGCGAAGTATTTCAGACAAATCACCTTACTGTATTTGAAGCTTTGTGATACAAGATTTCAAATATTTAGAAGCAAGGAATTTTCTGTTTTCATAGTATTCCGTATTTACTGAAGGTATTTGTCGCTGTTCTTTTCGGATTACAACTGCATACTCATTAACATGCTTTTGCTAATTAACGGTTCTCCTTTCCATATCACCTTTCCTTAGAAATGAGAGAACGCAATTTACGTTTCCCCTTTTATTACTCGTATACGTGTATTCATCCTCCATGTAATTGGATTGCTCAGCTCTTTTAGTAGAGCTGATTGTCACGAAAGGCTGTAACCCCACAAACCATTTTCCGGTTCCACATGACACCAAATCCATTGCTCGCTTTCCGATTATCCCTTTTCTTGCTTCATCCCCCTTGTCTGTCCGTCTTTTATACTTCGAATTGAATCGCATATTTCCGGCAGCAGTTATTGTATTGGTCGTGATTATTGGGTAATGAGAAAACGTTCAATTGAGTTCATCATGTTTGGATATCTGATGAGAATCTTCCAGTGTATAGTACCCTAAGTGTGACTGAGTCACACCCCAGTTCTGTGTGAGTTCGCGCTGAGACCGAAGAAACTGTTGCGCATCGACTGTTCTCCATGACATACAAGCTCCAGGTGAAGAAACAGTTTAGTCATTTAGCAGGCCTCTGGGTACTTTGAATACATTGCGTGTTTTCAAAGCCTGTTATGCTCTTCTGTATTCAAATCTTCGTAATAAAGAAACCATTTTTCGTGGTTATTTCCTTCTTTGAAGTTCTTTCATCTGTCCAGTTTCATCAATCTCTTCCCCTGTGGTCATGTTTCCGGATGACTGTAATCGATTCTAAGTGCATATAGGAATCTTACGTCCATTGTTGTTTTGCGCCCTTTCAAGCGTTTCATTTATAACCTCGTCACAATGCTTCGCCATCACGGTAATAACGTAAAATTGGTCAGTGAGGAAATGTTCATAAGCTTGTCACAATAAACGAAACCTTTCATTTAGGTGAGCCCTGCTTCTCTATTTTAATAAATATCAATGTGACGAGAGGCCTGTGCACTAGTATACCTATGTGTACGTTTGTGTAGGTGGGAGTGGGGGGGTGCTGTCTGTATGTGTAATTTCATCAAGATGTATATGTTTCTAACTTCTATTCAGCGCACTGAACCTGATTATATGAGCCGGTATAAATTAGCCGGTAAGGTGGTTGGCTGTTTACTTGACAAATGGGTTTTACCCTCCCGAGGGGAGAGATTCCTTTTTGTTCATCGTCGTGTCTAAATCACACGTGGGAACCAAACATGACAGCTGTCAAGAAAACTTGATGTTTTTTGGTTGTTAGCAAGGAGAAAGGCGCTGACAACGATACGAGTATGTTCACGTCGATTGGAAGAATGTAAGAAAAATCGCAACGTGAAGTTAGTTAATCAGTCATTTGAAAATGTGACAAAATTCAAACACTTTGGAAAATTTATTCATGCATATATTAAGGGCCAGTGGGGAATACTTGTAACCATTTGATTGATAGCCTTGTCTTCTCGTTTGCTGTCTGATTGCATATAATAACGTACATCAAATTACAGGTCTTCTTGTGTGAAACCGGGTGTCTCACAGTAAGGGAAGAGCATAAGCCGAAGGGCGCTGAGGAAAATATTTGGAATTAAGAAGGCAGAAGTAACCGGGGACTGCAGGAAACTGTGCAAGGAGCTTTATTGTTTGTGTTCTTGGTCAAATAATATTGTTTCGGGGATGAAATCAAGAACGATGCGTAAGGCGAATGTGACCGTTATGTCGCAGAAGACCAATGCTTTCAGCGTTTTGTTTGGGAACCGCGAAGGAAAGAGACCGCTTGGAAGACATAGGAATAAGTAAGTAGAATATTAAAATTGGCTTATGATAAGCACCAGTGGCGGAACCAAAAGACAATTGTATTGAATCTTTGGGTTTAGAAAAATATAGATCATTTCTTGACTAGCTGAGAAACCGTTATCTTGCCTAGAATGACTCCGATGCTTGAAGTTAGTTAAATGTCTTCCAGTTCCGTTAGTGAATAAATTTGCATGGTAATAACTGTTTTATAAGTTTATTTTCGTTTATCCTTGAATGAGGTGAAATATTTTTTCATTTTTCACATGCGTATTCCTAGTTTGTCAGCGAAAGACGTGGTGAAAGGTAGTGTCTTTCGAAGGCAAGGGAAGGTGAAGAGAGGCGGGCTGAAGATCGTAACCTCACATTTTCTTGCCGCAGTCTACTTTCTTTTCTATGAATGGCACGTTGGCACTGTCATTACATGTGTCACTGTCAAGTGGTTTTGCATCATGGCAGCTCGGTGCGTCTAAATATTAGTAAATACTAACCGCTGATAAAACACATGAGCATCTATCTCACCATCTAAGCGAAATGCGTCTTAAGATGCTTTTGCACACATACTTACGTTTAGGTACTAGAGCGTGTTAAGTAATAGTAGATAATTGCAAAACACTGTGTTTCGGGGGTGGCAGGATCGCCCCCCCCCCCCACCCTCCTTTCAGGTGGTCAAGTGTAACTCATCTGGTTGGTATGTTCCATATTCCGTGCATTAATTGGATGCACAAAATATATTACAAGACCGAGCAGTTCACTATGCAGACTACGTCATTGCTGAACAATCTGGATCTTAATTCGCTACGTGTATCTTCTATGTATATCACTTCACATACTCCACACAACATCTGATATTTCACACTCTTTGCTTCTTTATTTTATTATTCAAACATGAATTTTAACCAAAAACTGTGTGATTTTTTAACTGTAGAATGGTTTACACACATTTAAATTATATTCATATTCTTGTTCTCACCAGCTTGAAGATGACCACGTGAATGGCCGAAACATATTAATGACTACTATGCAATAAAATTACAGACATTAAACCAAAGCGCATTTGTTTCTCATTTAATATGTTTTATCCTACTCGTCTGGGCCTGATACATGAAGTTGCTCTGAATGTCTTGACCGTGTTTGTAGCATGAGGGCAGGGACTGCTGGTGTTCCAGAAACGAAATGTTTTGCTAATTTTGCCAGTATTTCTAATACGAGACAATGGACAGAGCTCACGCATTAATTGATTAAAATATATCGTCACCAAAATATTACAAACTCGATGTAACTTGTTCGGCGATCAGCTGTCATGGCCGCTGTAATGAACCTTCGTGTTGCACTAAAAGCCTGTAATTTGTTTGCTAGCGGAGAGCCTTTGGCTTATCGCGGACCGCTGACTGTCTTTCGTCCAGTACGCTTTAGGTTATAGTTCTATATTTTGACAGTAGACATCCCGGTGTGTTTATCTAATTCATACAAGATATATGTTTCAGTCAAACACAACAAATTTATTACACAAAACATGTTGCCGTTAGCATAATTTGATGTAATAAATTTGTTGTGTTTGACTGAAACATGTATCTTGTATGAATTGTAGTTCTATGCTTCCAAATGTATGAGGGAAATACTAGTTGTATTCTGCGAACTCGTGCGGCAACCTGTCCGAAAGGGACATGAGACGGGATGCATAAACTTTGTTTCGCAGGCGGTAGGGTTTCTGATTTAGGTTTAATGGGATGAAAATCGGAGAATAAGAGGGAAACTTAAGCCATGAGTAAAATCCAAGGGTTCGTGTTTGTGTGTTTGTGTGTATGTGTGTGTGTTGTGTGTCTGTGCCTGTGTGTGTATGTGTATGTGTGTGTGTGTGTGTATTATGTGTGTGTGTGTGTATTATGTGTGTGTGTGCGTGTACGAGTACGTATGTATTGTACCGACCAATAGCACATCTCCAAAACACGAACACGATTAGAGTAATTGAATAGTGTTTGTTATTGTGTAATCAAATATGTCCAGAATCAGTGCTCCTGGTGAATGCTGATTGTTTTATTTTATTTCATTTTGTTTTAAAAGTATCGGCTTATTAGAATCGAACTATTAGTATGAACTCTGCAATAATGTTACACGTTCAAAATGAATTTGGCGGGATCTCGAAACGTATAAAAAGAAACGAGTGTCCCCTCCACTACTACAGCAATTTCGGTTTTTGTGAGAGTGATTCCTGTTGGTTACACTTGCGAATTCAACATTTGTGAGTCTTTTATCTGTTGGTCAGAATGAATTTCTTCCGTTTTATGTGGTCAGGCGGGTTAAGTAAACATTTTTCTGACATAGGCGAAATTTGCTGCACGCGGTGTTGTAATTTGATACTATCAGCTAAGATCCTAACTTGTTAACCTTGCTTTATTAACTTTTCCCATAAGGAGACCTTTTAGTGTCCAGTACATCAGTAGTGACTGAAATAACTTTTGCATGTTCTCTAGTCTCATCACAAAATAGTCTCGCTGCATTTGTAATATGAAAGATTACACTTTTTCACATATTCAGTACCCAAGCCTAGAATCTAGCTCTATATACATAATGAGTAATTACAAATTTTACACTGATTTAAAGTAAAACAAAATTATAAATAGAGGTTCTCACTACTTCCAATGTTTATACATTTTATATATAATGTATATACTTCATATACATGTATATATATATATGGGCCGGGTAGCTCAGTCGGTATAGCGGCTGACTACGGTCCGGGATCGAATCCCGGTGGGGACAAGATTTTCCGCCCGTCCACACCGGCCCTGGTGCCCACCCAGCCTCCTGCAAAATGAGTACCGGGTCTTTCCCGGGGGCATAGTGCGGCCGGGACGTGCTGCTGACCACTCACCCCCTTCTAGTGCTGCGGTCGTGGAAGAGTAGAGCTATACGTCTACCCACCCTCTGGGCCACACCGGGCCTGTAACGGGAAAACTTTACCTTTACCTTATATATATATATATGTGTGTGTGTGTGTGTGTGTGTGTGTGTGTGTTAAATGTATAGTGTAAGTACATGTTGTGGGTCAGGTTAACTCCGGGCTGGAGCACAGCCAAACACAAGAGGAACCCGCTTTGCATATAAACTGTAACCGAAGGCTTTACGTATTATGTAAGCCTTCAGGACGATCTGTTGCGATCTGTAATACACTACTGTAGTTTTCGCTTCGAATATAACTAATGTTTTTAAATAGAAGCTCTGACTGCCTACGTAATGTATGGGCTCAACCGAATTACACAGAGAGGTTTAAGAAAGTCGTCTTTCTCTCTTAGTGGTTTGATTTGACAAAGAAAAGGACAGTCGTATTCAGTGGTTACCCTGTCACCAAGGCATTGCACTTCCCCATTTCGCGGGATGAAAGTACACGGCCCCTAAATTTGTACGGATTCTGAGAATGTCATGAGTAACAGTGGTGGATAGCTGACGGGGGTTCGGCCTCTTGTTGACAAATGACGCTGCTGTGTTCTCATATTTCTGGAAAGTTGTAAAACGGAACTTATTAACAAGCGGTAATTAAATAGACGTTTCTAAACCAGCTGAAAATTGAAATTTGTAAGCGAAACACACATTAAATTCTTCCTAGAGCTTTGTCGTGCATATTTATACGTTTTATACCGTCTTTATTATTGCTTTGATGCAGTCGTATGATTTGTGGACGTTAGGAAATCGTAATACAAATACAACGCGAAGTATCAGTGTCTTCAGGGTCTGTTTATTACATAGAAAGGCAGTGTTACATTTACTTGTACTTTATTTTTATTCTTTTACCGGATTCTCTTCATAGGTGGTTTCATTTTCGGCTCTTCATCTTGTACGACCGAACTTCGGTGTCAGATGGTTGATATTCTCCCTCCGTATTGCAATTTTAATGGCTTGGGTCTTAATAAAACACGGGGATGTCCTTCCTGTCACCTTTTTCTTATGGTTGAAAATATTCTTGCAACATAATGTCCGTAATTTGTGAGCTTTCCTTAGGGGGCTGACATCAGTTTCAGCCCACATAAAACGAGGTTGAGCTTGCTTCATATGCCTCAATTTTATGCTTTAATGAACACATTATTCATCCTGCATTATGGCTGCGAATTTCTTGACCAGCTGTGTAACTAAGGTTTTCATGGAAGACCATTTACCTTAGATTTAGTGGGAATGAAACTCGCTTTGTTGCAGGAATCGTATCATGCCGTTATGACTGAAAGAACATCCACACCGCGTACTATGAATTATTAGCCTTTCAATGAGTAGAACATGGCGCCTGCAGGGACCTCACCAGTTAACTCAGCTTTAACCTTTTTGTGTGGATGAGGAGCAGTCTCCATAAAGGGAAGACTTGGTTGCTCACCGCGAACGTCATTCTGAAACGTCTAGCGTTATGAAATTTGAACATACATGCCGGGTTTAGTTATTCACTGTCTTAATTGAACTTTGAGTTGAAACAGTTGTTTGAAATTTTGAAATTTATGCCGGCCTTTATGACTGTGTCATTTCTAACGAAGAACTGCTGCACAAAACCTGAGACCCTGCTTGTTTTCATTCACGTGTGTAATACGAAAACAGTCGTAAAGAGTTAGAGCTGCTGATTTCCACATAAAAAAGTTATTTCGTGCTTTGTTTTCTGAATGAAACGTCTTGTTGGAGGCAAAATTGTTGAATGTCATAAAACGTTTTAAGTTTTCATGTGAAACATTTTTAGAGCTGTGTCTTTAACGAGAGAGTGTAGCGGTTGAATGATCAAGAGTGGAAAAGGAAGCACGGTCTCCCTGAACCCTTTCAAGACTAAAGTGAATGCGAATTATACATAATGACTCAGTTTGTCTCATCACAGGGAATGCAGTCGGTTACTGCTGTAGACAATGTAGGCAGAATGCACGATTTGCTGAGGAAATGCTGAATTGACATCCAATCCTACGTTGCACTGTAGGCCTTCCATGCAGCTTTTCCAGTCATACGTCAGAATTTCCACCTTAACTTTCCGAAGACTGGAATTAATCTGTATTATATAACGCTCATGAAACGGCGATCTGTCGTAACCCACACAATTCGTCAAAACTAAGGTACCCCGCAGTATTAGACCGTTGGGTTACCAGCACATCTTCTGTCAAAATATTCTCTCAAAAAGTAAATAAGACCATTGCTTGACGTTATAACGTATCATGCTTAAGTGTTGTTCTACTGAGAATCGGTCAAGTTTATTCTGCCTCACGTAAAACTATGTTTCGATGGATTATGATAAGTTGCTGTATCATGAGCGATAAGATATAGTTCGTATCTCACAGATAACACAGCGTGACTCCGTTAGAAAGTCAACTCAGTGCTGTATGGGGAAGTAATGGCTGTTTATTGTACGAATTTTATGGAACAATAAATACACTGTGTGGGGAAAACCGAACTCAACGACATACCACACTCAGTAGGACTCTTCTGGACGAGTGATCAGCCCGACACAGAGACCTCTACCTGACAACCCCCAACACTCAAAGAGACAAACGTCCTTGCCATCGGCGGGATTCGAACCTGCAATCACAGCAAGCGAACGGCCGCAGATCTACGCCTTACACCGCGCGGCCACCGGAATCGGCTTTCGCTGCGTATGGGGCTTTGTAATATTTGGATGACACCTTTATTATTTTGGGGAAATGTAAAGGATTTTGTATTTCCTACGATCTGATCGGCGAAAGTAGCAGACACAAAGAAGAATTTACTGTGAAAGCAACGTCGTATGTATATTGTGACGTTCTTCGTTCACCGATAGCAGTCTCGAAAATACAATTATTCGCACAGATGTGAACTGTTGAACGTTCCCTATTCATTGCTGTTTGCCATTAGTATAGTTCCTGAAGTCAACTCACCTTGCAGCAGCTGCCGGCAAGACCACACGGACTCAATATTCAAGTAAATGAACTCGCATTTGCTTATTAGGCAGTGACAATAAAATATTCAGCAGGGTGGTGTGATAGACAGGCTGAACGCAGTTAATACATCTGCATCTGTACACAGTACATGTAGTGACATTCCAACTTGCGTGATTTCAGGCTTCCGCTGCGATTTATCTGAGAATTGCACTCTTTTGGGTAATTACGCAACGATTACCACTACTCGCTGTGTAATAACCCGGAAGAGCGCAAATCTCAGATACACCCACTTGTATATAACGACATTTAAACGTGTTCGGTACGTGTCTGACGAACCGTTTAAATGTTTTCGGCTCCAGTCTGCTTTTCGATTCCTCGGAGGTCACATTGTGTTATACACACGTAATGCCGTCTTGTTGCTAGGCAGCGCTGTGGGGTTGCTGTTTCATGAGCTTTGTGACCACGCGGCGCCAAGCGGTGGATAACTAATGTACGCTTACATTGATTTTTAGAACCTAAATTTAATGACAGACTGTTATTTGGTAATTGCATGTTCCTTACAATGCAGTAAGTTTCGTGTATCCATTAAGATGTTAAGGAATCATGTTCTTCATTATGAGGTGTATTAACGTTATGTGTAGAAGATCAGCACAATAGGCACATAGTTACGAAATTGAGTAAGATTTATTCAATATGCATGATAAGAAAGTAGCAGTTTTGTCACTTAGTGCACCTTCGTTTAAGGGAATTCTGGATGTGAAGCAGGTACTTTATCGCTTGTGTAACGTATATCTTGTAGTGCCAAGAAATGGACCGTTTACGAGTATTATTTACTTGGGTCTTGTCCCTTAGCTTGTTCTGTGTATGAAATTTTCAATTTTTTATCCTAACTGTATAAAGGAGAATCGCATATCTACTAAATAGGGCTATGAAGGATGATTGATTGGTTGATTGATTGATTGATTGATTGTGCGCGAGGGTAAGTTTTAGGTGGGACGTGGACTCCTAGTCTTCGCATTGTGTAGTCTCTGCGAGGGAACCTGCAGGCAAACGGAACATTCCCGTTTCATTGCCACGGTACTGCGGCAACATTCTTGGCTTTGCTGTTAGGCGCGTAGCGTGAAGGAAACATTGCAGGCGGTTTAAAATTACTGCAGCCTTATAACGTCTATAAGATATATGCACGTATATGCGTGCGCGCCCTTGTGCTTGGAGGCATTAGTCCATCGGACTCCATCTAGTAACCTCACTGGTTCGCTTCCAGCTACGAGCTTCGTAGTTGTGCGCGTATATAATCTGGGAAGTCAGGACGTTGAGTAATTGTTCGAAACACTGGACAAGGCGAAGCTAGACGCAGAAGAGATACGAGGTTTAAACTTGGCGATGGGCAACCTTACCGTTAAGTGACTGATGTGCCGTTGTAACGAAAGTTAAATAAGGCAAGGCATTGTTTGTTATAGGTATCAGGGGTACTGATAAGTCCTTAGCCCGACCAGGAAGGAAACAAGCTACATCCCCCACTTTTTATGGAACTTGGAGGTTCATTACCACATTCACAAGAGTTCACCACCTGTCCTTACCCTAGCCATACCAATCCATTCTTCTGCCCATCACACTTTTAACAGGCGCAACTTGTTTCCTTTCTGGTCGGGCTGAGGACTTATCAGCACCCCGATATGAAGCCTGTACTGACAGAGGCCATGTATGTAGTGCATGTATATTCAGAAGTGTATATGGTTATTTACTGTTTAATTCTTATGGTTAGTATGCTATAGGTATATGTGTCTAATCTGTGTAATACAAAGACTGTAGTTAATGACAGAGCCATCCACTCGCCGGGGGGGTGGGAGGACTGATGACGAAAAGACACGAAGTTCACTGACGCTGGATTATTTTCAAGAGCCTACAAAAAGGCTGGACACACCGAACAGGACAGCCGTAACGTGACTCTGACTCTTGACTACTGAGTCTTTTCGCAAACTTATTGATGGAGACGGTGTCCGTCTGTGATACGTTGCTTTAGCTGGACCATCCAAAGTGACTGTCAGCCCGAAAGGATGTTATTGAATGTGTAACTATGTTTATAGAACAGATTGCTACTGGAGAAGCTAACAGGCCTTCAGTTAGTCAAGGAATTTACGTGATTTTATGGAAGTCGAAGGCTCGTTACCACATTCACAAGAGCGACCTCTCCCTACCTGAGCCCGACCCATGTCCCCATCCGATTTATTGACGATCCGTTTTGATATTGTCTTTCCATTTACACCTACGTCTTTCAAGTGGTCTCTTTCCCTAAGGTTACTCACACAAAAACCCAGTATGCGTGTCTCCAGTCCTCCATATGTGCTGCATGCCCCGCCCATCTCATTCTTCTTGATTTGATCAGCCGTATAATATTTAATTATTGAATATATGGTATGAACAATATATATATAACTTATCTTGTGAGTACATCTGTGTATGTGTGTATATATATATATATATATATATATACACATACATATTGGTTCTTAGGGAAATTATAGCGTTATGTTTATTTTGTTCATCGTGCCGTGTTGTACAATGAACTATTCTTGTAGCACTCATAAGTCCGGACGTATTCACCAGTATCATACAGAAGATTCTGCCTTGGAATACGTACGTAGTTTTTGCTTGTTTAATAAATTTTCCAGCTTACCCAATTCACGTCATTGTTAAGATGACAAGTGTCATAATCCTTGATCAAGATGTTTACTGTTTTGCGTTACGAACTGTAGGTAGCACACCAGAACAGTACGAAATTTAATTCAAAATACAGTCCTCTTGGACACTTGATAGACTACAATGTATGCCCAGTCAGATTTTCAGTCTTGCCTCTCTACAAACGCACTGTACAGCAGAAGTGATACGACGTGTCTGTGAGGTACATGTGGCTATCGAGCGGTTATTTATTTATCGGCTTACTATAATATACCATAGTTTAGTGAGATTTCTGTAAATGACCGACGAACATAATGGAACAAGACCGTTCTTGCGAATCTGATAGCTTCTCAGCTGATAAAGAAATTTCGCGTTATTTGTAGAACTGGTAGAATAACCGTGGTCACAATAACTCGGTCCTGAACCCTGTTCTCACCAAACTGATTTTAATCCACATTCGTCCCTTAAGGCCCTTTTTAATATAATTCTCCTTTCTGCACATTTGTCTCCGGATACTTCATTTCCCTGCATGTTGTTGGACTAAAATTATGTATGCATTTCTCATGCCTGCCAACAACATTTGGTGAAGAGTACAAATTATTAAGGCCCTAATTATGTAATTTTGACTCTGCTCTTGTTACTTTTTTTTCCTGATCAGCATTTTGTTCTCGGACACTCTTAACTCACATTCGTTCACCAGAGTGACAGAATAAGTTTCACACCTGTGTTGCTGTTATTGAAATCGTAACTTTACGGTGTTTTGCACATCGGTAGACAGATTTTGCATATTAGTTAATGAAATCCCATTATGTTGCTGTACGTGCATTTCTCTTCCTCTTATTATTATTATTATTATTATTATTGTTGTTGTTGTTGTTGTTTTTTTTTGCGCATTAGCCCCCAGTGGGCCGGTACCTCCTAAATCACGAGGTCTCTAGATCACACACAACGACGCACCAAAGTCAGTAACACTCCTCGTCGTAGAGACCTCTACCTGACAACACACAACACTCACAACAGACAAACGTCCATGCCCCTAGTGGGATTCGAACCCACAGTCTCAGCATTCGAGCCGCCACAGACCTTTGCCTTAGACCGCGCGGCCACTGTGACCGGCGTACGTGCATCTACTGCATATAAAACATGCAGAAAAACTCAGTTATATACGTTATAATTAGCCTTAAATCTACTAAGACATGTTGGGGAATTGAGACACAGTTTCGCGCATTCTTGTGCTCGATAGTCCGGGAGGCGAGTTATCAGCTTCATGTTACAACTCTTTTGAACTTCGAAACAGGATTTCCATTACCACTGGGCATGATGCTGATGGCCCATTGAACCGGTCTGGAGGTATCGGCGATGAAAAAATTGTAATCTCTTCCGAGAATAAGCCCTCGGTCTTCCGTACTGCTGTCAGTGAACACTGAATGACATTTAATTCGTGTTTCCAGGCTGTCGATAGTAGTTGAAGCTTCTGGGAAGCGAAGTGCCACTCAGAAATATACGGAACCAGATACTGTACAGATCTCTCTTTATTGTTTTGCGACTTGTATGTGGAGCCGAAAGGGATGGAATCACTCACACGATCAGTGCTAAGCGTGTTAGGGGAGGCGGATGTGGCCTTTTTTTAAACTTGGTCGTCTATTTGAACGAAACGTTTCAACCTTTTAGATCGAAGCGTCTTTTCATTCTGAAACGTTGGTGGGAACTTACATAACTACACGGCAGCTCAAACCCGTAAAACTGCAATCTGAATAATCAATAGAATATATATAATTGCACGGTCTAACACAACTTTTTATTAAGTAATTACAATTAAAAGATAATTAAATAATTTTTAACAGCAACATGTTTGAGCTTCTCTTATGGAGCCATCTTCAGGCTGAGCCCTCAGAAAGGTCTGTAAGAGGAGCCGAAACATGTTGCCGTTAAAAATGATTTAATTATCTTTTGATTGTGATTACTCAATAAAAAGTTGTGTTAGACTGTGCAATTATATATGTTCTATTGATTATTGAACACATCGGGGATGTCTCACATGAAAATTGCAAACTGAATAATTCATGCCTTGAAAATCTGAAAATTTATTCACGCCACTGAACCAATAAAATGCAAAATGTTATGTTAAATTATAACATTGAATATTCAAACGTGTTTCAGTTCACATGGGATCACCAGCAAGTATCAGATAATGTTGCATAAAACTTAATTGGCTATTTGTATAATACAATATAAATGTCTAAGGAAGAACATTATGCATTTTGTTGGTTGAGTGTTGTGATTATCGCCAGTGCACGGAACGAACAACGTAAAGTTCTAAAAATTTATGTTAGAGAAATGCTGCCTACTAGCATTAGCTTTTTCATTACAGACAAAGTTTGGGATTTTACACCTATCGACTGGTAAGTGGTCAGCGATGTTTCTTATGATTGTAATCCATCTACCTACATTTAGGGTCAATCTCTCCATGACTGGCACCGCTTGACCCTGAAGATGGAAAAACTGCGCTCCTCCGAAACGGTGATTATTTGCCAACCGACACGTCCCCCCCCCCCTTAAAACTTGTCTCGTCATCGACAGAACCTGAAATCTCGCACTGTTTCTGTTATCACAACCAGAAGCTTGGGATAACTAACTGCAGTTGTTTTATGTTGCTATAAGTGTGTAAGCTAACAAGACAAGTAATATTGATTTGCTGATGTTGTTATACGACAGTTGATATTTCCGGCTAATGTTGACATTAAACAATGTGTTCTGACTTACTAAGTGAAGGAGTTACTGCACCCTTAGTTTGTGAAGTTTGAAGTTAGCTTTTAACAAAGTTCGTCACTTGTCGTCATCCAAGTTAACTTCCTAAGTTCAATATATCTTACGAGTAATTTACCAGCCTTCAGTTCACATACCGTTTTCGTGTCTGGAGGTTTTGCCTTCCTCTTGCTATGGAGTTTAAGTGTGATGTGATCCTTGTTACACGGTAGAATATTTTAACTCACTTAAGACTGACTTTCATCTAAATTGTATTCAAATGTTCTTTCTTTTTACCTCAAAAGGAGTAAATTCCCTGTCCATTACAAAGACAAATCGTGTAATGTTGTATACGGATATAACGGCTTTTATTTTTGAGGTTATGCGAAATTTGTAAGTACACTGTGGGGGTAAGATGCAGAGTTTTAAACGTCGCAGCGGGTGGTATGCATAGTTATCGCTGGGCTGTAAACGGTTAAGTACATACTGAGTTACCAGTTAATTTTTACGAACAATTTTAGAACACGTTCGTGAATGTGCTACAACGAATTCCTTACGACTTTGTTTCAGTTTATGGTTTCCTTAACGACGCTGTTATTAGCTCAGTCTACGCAGTGGAAGGGACTTGTCCTAGTTTATGGGAGGAATGCTCATATTTTTCAAAAATCTAGGCGTCATTTCAAAATTTTTTCGCACAGGAAGGCCAATATGAAGAAACTTCCAAACTTAGGGCCCACAAATATAAAGTAGTACCGTACAACATTTGGTGGTCCGAGCGACCTAGTGTCCGGGATTTGTGTCTTCCTGATTGAAAGTATTATCCCGGAATTTTGTTTTATAAGATAAGGAGAACCACGCAAAGTCTTGGTCAGTACAGTCAGTGCAGCCAGTACAGTCAGTGCAGTCAGTACAGTCAGTAGAATCAGTACAGTCAGTGCAGTCAGTAGAATCAGTGCAGTCAGTACAGTAAGTAGAGTCAGTAGAATCAGTACAGTCAGTGCAGACAGTACAGTCAGTGCAGTCAGTACAGTCAGTAGTCAGTAGAGCTAGTAGAGTCAGTAGAGTCGGTACAGTCAGTGCAGTTAGTACAGCCTGTACAGTCAGTACAGCAAGTACAGTCAATACAGCCAGTACAGTCAGTGCAGTCAGTACAGTCAGTACAGCCAGTACAGTCAGGACAGCCAGTACAGTCAGTACAGCCAGTACATTCAGTGCAGTCAGTACAGCCAGTACAGTCAGTATTGTAAGTAGAGTCAGTACAGTCAGTACAGCCAGTACAGTCAGTGCAGACAGTACAGTCAGTGCAGACAGTGCATGCAGACAGTAAGTCAGTACAGCCAGTACAGTCAGTGCAGTCAATACAGTCAGTGCAGACAGTACAGTCCGTACAGTCAGTGCAACCCGTACAGTTATTACAGTCAGTACTGCCAGTGCAGTCAGTACAGTCAGTACAGCCAGTACAATCAGTGCAGTCAGTACAGTCAGTACATTCAGTGCAGTCAGTACAGCCAGTACAGTCAGTGCAGTCAGTACAGTCTGTTCAGTCAGTGCAGACAGTAAATCAGTGCAGTCAGTACAGTCAGTTCAGCCAGTACAGTCAGTGCAGTCAGTACAGACAGTGCAGTAAGGGTCCCGGCCGTAAGCGGAACCGATGAATTTTCGCATAGGAATGAGAAGCGTTGTTGATTGAGCCAAGTTTCTGCGGTACGTCCATAGTACCGATAGGCATAACGTGAAGGCATGAAAGTTATAAACACAAATTAATACAATAATAGTTGCCAAATAATTGCAAATTTTTCAGAATTCGTGGAATCCTTATTTATGTGTATACCATTCAAAATGGTCCACGTTTCTGTATTTTCGTATAAAGATAATCAGAAGTATAGTCTAGACAAGCTGCACCTTTTGGTTTTGGTTTAGTACCGTAGAGGAGTGAAGAGGAGTTCGTGGCAGCTGCAACTTTAGGAGCAATATGATTAACGTTCTGTTGTTTTAAGAATATTAGTAGGATTATGATATTTGGCAAAATGCACGAGAGTGATATGTGATTCCAAAAACAAGGTTTGACTTCTGATCTATGTGACGTTAGACATTAATAAATACGCGTCATGTTAATACTGTACTACCGTCTTGTATGTTTGTTCGCGTTTAGTCTCGTCCTATTAGGATTACGTTGCAGTGAACGGCATGTGATGTTGCTCTAATGTACTTTATGGCTCTTTTATCCGATGGATTTAAGTTATATTACATTCCTTTCCAAATGCCTAATCTGACGCTCCAATCAATAGATATCAATAGGATTTATTGGTATGGTTTTACTTATCTTGTATTTGCATCCAAGGAAGTGATTGCGAAACATTCTAATAGCCTGTGCTAACCCACTGTTCAAGTATGGTATTGAAAGCAGATTTAGACCGCCTACTCTTATCCGTAAAAAAAAAAGGTAAAGTTTTCCCGTTACAGGCCCCGTGTGCCCCAGAGGGTGAGTAGAGGTATAGCTTTACTCTTCCATGACCGCGGTACTTGAAGGGGGTGAGTGGTCAGCAGCACGCCCTGGCCGCACTTTACCCCCGTGAAAGACCCGGTACCTATTTTACAGGAGGCTGGATGGGCCCCAGGACCGGTTTGGACGGGCGGAAAATCTCGTCCCCACCGAGATTCGATCCCGGACCGTCCAGTCCGTAGCTCAGTCGCTATACCGACTGAGCTACCCGGCCCACACTCGTATCCGTACCGTTAAAAAATTATATCTAGACAAGCGGTGTACGTAATCGAAATTCATTTAATGCTGTTTTAGTGATTCTTTTATCAGTTTTTGGTGCACGGCTTATCTTCATATAATATGCTGCTGAAAGGTACGGACATCATAAAGCATTGTCACTTTTCCTGTAACGGGCCTGTCAGTGTAAAATGACACGTTATCTGGCGGTGCAGATTACGTGAATGGACTTAAGCATTGAATGGGAATCATGCGATCCTGTTATCCGGCATTTGATGTGTATTGGACCGTGCATCGTCTTGATAACTGAAGAATAAAATCCAACTAGATGCCACTTATTACTTTATTATGCTTATGTTAGGCCCAGCATGTTTCGAGCACCATTATGCCCATCATCAGGAACTCACGACGTTAGCGTTGTTACCACATAGGTCGTCTGTCGTGTTACAGCCTTCGGTCCGGACACTCATCCTTCCTGCCTGCACTTAACTTTTCAACCAGCAGCAACTCGAGAACCAGACGGCCTATGTGGTAATCAACGCTATCGTCGTGAACTCCTGATGATGGGCATAATGGTGCCCGAAACATGTTGTGCCTAACATAAGCATAATAAAGTAATATGTGGCATCTAGTTGGATTTTATTCTTCAGTTATCCGACATTGTTGTGTTCCATCTGTGATACGTCACATAATAAGCATAAACACTGTTATAACTGGGTGCCTCGCGTAATGATAGTTACTTACCGCACATAACGTTTTCTGTTGTTTTGTGTCCGAATTCACCACTGGTTTATTTAATATACAGAGAGCACTAGCAGAAACATGGATTATACTCGCGGTTGGGTTGACGTCGAATTGCGCACTGCTTGGGAGCGGCGACATACCACGCGTCCGAGAGCGACGAAACTAACCCACAGGTAGAGTGCGCAGGACTGTCTTCGTTCTTTCGTATGTTCCATTGTGTTATCAAATCCAAAGGAACTGAGCACTCTGTGGAGCGTGTTTTAGGCTACCTTAATACAATATTGACCTTTCGTACAAGCGGTGAAAGTTATGTTATCTCGAGCCTTCTGTTTCTTCCTCCTTACTTGGATATCAGAAGGAGGAAGCAACAGGAGAGCGGAGAAAATTGTTTAGTGACCTTCATGCTTTGTCCTTCTTGTCGTATAATATTAGGATGTTCAAATCAAGGAGTGTGATTTGGGTAGGGGGGGGGGGGAAAGGGGAGGGGGTAGTATGTGTTTGGTTGTTTTTTGTCTTTTTTGTTTTTTTTGATTAAAAAGAGAGGTTATGAGGAGGATGGGGGTGTGGGGGAGGGGGGGGGGGTGGGCAGGGCGTGTAGCAGGCGTG
>Ga0123352_10006744_pt1 | contig 17648 bp, 12 predicted proteins | sample TergutLab28metaG_FD_89700 | JGI IMG/M metagenome (GOLD analysis project Ga0123352, IMG submission 89700) | Labiotermes labralis P1 segment gut microbial communities from Petit-Saut dam, French Guiana - Lab288 P1 | ecosystem: Host-associated > Arthropoda: Insects > Digestive system > Gut ... | reverse complement strand
ACAAGGCAAAATAAAACTCCCTGAAGATGGTCTTGACAGACTGAAACATGTAGGAGTTGTAGGAAGTATTTTAACCAAGTGACGTGGTTTAATGTGTAAATAAGATTTTAGAATTATACATTTCTGCAATTAGTTGGTTATATTTTAATAAAATTAATAAAAATGTAGAGTGACTTTGCAGTAAATAAATACCTGCATACTGTTGCATCTGGTTAGATTTTTATTAACATAGCTTCGCCATGTCTGTCTGTCCTTCCACGTGGGACAGCTTGGCTCCCACTAGACGGATTTTCATGAAACGTCAATACCACTTTTCTAAAATATATCGAGAAAATTCAAGTGTCATTAAAATATGATAAAATAACGGGTACTAATCTGAAGACATATGTACTCTTACTATTATATCTCGCTGAATTCTTCTGAGAATAATAAATATTTCAGACAAAAGTAGTACAGGAAATCAAAACACGCTTTATAAGTTCCATAAAGGTTTCTGAGGATTGTGCCTTTTATGCGATAATGTGGAAAAATATTGTAGAACCAGACAGGTCACAGATGACAAAATAACACGGCGAATGCGCTTTGCCTGCTGGACAACTCCGAGATACTTACTGCTTTTCTACGGCGCAATGGTTATGCGAACGCACTTCAAAGTTACTCTTATGCATACTTTGCATGTCTTACTTTCATTTATTCCACGTCATAATACTTTTGTGAATATAACATTATTTTCTCTCAAGAATGTGTCAATTTCTGTTGTCATTTTGGATTCTATGTCTACGCTGCACAACTAACCAGTTCCGTGAAAGGATATATTTTTTAACAGGAATAGCAAAGCTTCCAGAATCTAGTTCTTGAATGATATTTATGGGAAGTACGCACTCCTATTAAAATACTATTAGTAGTACGATTTTTTTTTCGCTGTCCGCAGTGCACAGATGTTGGTAGTAATCCAACCACGCTATTTAGTAACCGTGCGTATCGTAATCGGTGTTTCTGATGATTTTTTTTCCACTTTATCATTTTAATTTAAGAATTTATCTTTCTGAATTTGCGGACCCTCTTTTATGCTTGACATGATCACCTATTGAACACGAATCCAATTAGCATACTTATTGACTTTTCTTTGTAATTATTGTAGCTGTACTTTCCTTCCAACATAAGAGCATACTTCGTTGCCCTGTTTTTTACTGAAAGGTTAAGAAGTCCTTGTAATATTATCGTCGTTAGTAATTTCAATTTCTTATTTACATTACCGTTCAGAAGTGAATGAGTGGGGGAGAGTCGTTGAATGAATTTTAATAGAGTTTACTTATTTTTCGATATTGTACAGCGTTTTCTTCATAAGTATGTTCCGTCTTTCTTGTTGTTTGTTTGTATTCTGCCATCTACATGAAAGTTTATTTTGGAGACGAGGACAAAGTGGTCACTATAAACATTACATCCTCTACCTTGGACAAAGGGAACAATTTTTTTATTCGTGAATACATAATCAAATACTGTTGAACATCTCTTATACAGAAAGGATGTTTTTGGAGGCAGCTACATTTTTGTTGTTGTTGAAAGAACCTGTCATTTTTAGCGCGTTACATTCAGCAGAGTTTATTAAAATTTAACCATTTCTACCGACAATTGATACATTATTAGCATCTACAATTCCGTCTAAAATATTTCTTTTATATAGCCAGTATTTAAAGGCGTAAAAAGTTAAATAAAAAATTCTTGTTCTTTTTAGTTTAATGTTTTTATTACAAATTTTTTAGATATAATACATTTTCATCTGAAATGAGAGTACCTTTAAGCCAATGACGTGTGGAGATTCAAAGAAAGAGCGAGTTTAGAATACACAATAAATCCCGTGGAGCTTAAATTTCTAGCCTTCACTCTGCATGGCGGTTTCGACTAGATGGAGACAAACTACTCCTTTTAACGACGCTGCGAAGTTCTAAGATAACACAGTTTCGACGAAAGATGAATGAAAACCTAAGAAGCATTGGCGGAGGAGAAAATCGAAGTACTCCGAGAAAAATTGCATCAGAACCACTTTGTCCACCACAAATCCCAAATTCTCAGCCCCTACTTTATATGACCCTTTTTAGCTAAAACAAATTAAAATGTATTCTGTGCATCAATACTTTAATGATGCCATGAAACAGGATTTGGTCTTCCAGCCCTACGTTATTACGCTCTCAGGACTGTTAGCAGTGATAAGTTGTCAGGTTCGGTACCGACAAGCTTTCTGATTCTGTTGCGACAAGCCAGAAGGTGCTGGACAGAAACGCGTCAGTATGTGGAGAAGGCGAATCCTCGAGTTCCATCATTCCCACCGTACATGAGACTTGCGAACATGTCTCAGAATAGCTCCCTGAATATTTAATACATATCATAGTTTCATATCCTAGCGGAAATGGATCTAACTCACTTCTTTAGTAACGTAACGTTTAAAACATTTAATGTTTAAGCTGCCATGATCCTTGCCCCACGGCCCAACTACTTTGTAGCTTTTGATTTATCTCTTTAAACTACAGTCCTTTCTGTATATATTATCACGTTCGGATTCAACAGAATTTGTTGCATGCCACTCTGAGAACTAAAGTAAACTGTGTATTAATAAGTTTTCATTTCAGTTTTCACCCCTGCAAACAGTATCTCTTTGGCTTATTCTGTTACAAATGTACACATTTAAATACGTGTAGCTTACTTCACAAAGAACGGCACACTGAACAAAATAATATCCCGTCCTCTCAACAGAGAGAACACCCCAAGGCGTCCGTGACTGCAATGGTCAGACCCACTCAGTTCTGGCCATTATCCCCACGGGTCTCGACACAAAGACGGGAAGACCGACTTTGTCACAGAAGTCCGTTTTAAAGTAGCCTCCATTGCTTATTATACCTGCGTACAGTATATGCCGCAGTAGGCAGAGAACGTTAGGTTCTCAGAAATACACACGAAGTTCTGACGTCAGTGGCGTCGTGGTGTGAGCTCTGGAATATTAAAATCAATGAAAATAAGAATCAGACCACCTATTGCTCTCCCTGATGTGGACCGAGTGAGACCCGTTTTATATTGAACAGACGGAGCGTGACGTTTGTCAGCCACGTCTAAGGTCTTGGTATCATCTCTGACAGAAAGATTAGAGTAAAAATAATCAAAGTCAATTTATTCAGGTTATTTATTACACTATATCCCCTCTTCGGAAGTAAACGATTAGAGGTTAACATTAAACCGACCGTCCATAAGGCACTCATTAACTCTATAACGACCTCGCCTGCCCCCCTGTGAATCTTGCGACAGACAGCTAACTTTTACATTACCAGCACCAGAAAAACCATTTCACAGGACTGGTAACTTCATAGTGTTCACAACGTTCCAAATTGTCATCAAATAATTATATATATAACAATCAGAAGTCATACAAAACTGAGGGTTAGTAAATGTTCGTAAGAAGTTAAAGCCCAAAACAGGAAATAAATGACGCCTGACGGAGAGCAAACTTAAAACCGTTCAAATAACTAAGATGCCGTTAAGTAAAAGCTCCCTACGATAAGACACAACATTCTGCAAAAAGTCTGTTCTGACAGAAAACGTATGTAATGCAGTATACATATATGTCGTTGTAAAAACATGCACAGACAAGAGAAGAAACCCAAGACAACGGACACGCCTGTTCTGTCGTGAGAAGGAGCTCAAGAACTCGAATCAATTCTCTTGATCGTAGACAGAATCTGGAAATAAACAACAAAAGAGACTCGACGCCAAAACGAGCCGATTCTCGCCAGTTTCACTATGACTTCAGGCTTTAAGCCCATCCCAGTATGGTTCTTCTGGCCTTTCCTTTGTCATCAAACCTGATGGTTCCCAAATTCCAGGATGCTACTGCATGTTTCTAATGCAGCTCTGCTGATTTAATTTCGTCAGTATCAACGTCCTTGCACTTATAAACTCCAAATCACATTTCCAGATTTTGCACGTTAGAATTAATCAGCAAATAAAATTTCCGGCACCCTTATTTGAAACAGCAAAATCCCATCATTGCAATGTCTTGTCTTTCATACTACTTCTCTCATAAAAACAAGCAGGCGACGTCGGAGTATCTTATAGTAAATTTTACAATTTCTCAAACCCCCGTTTCATTGATTTGAATAGTATTTGCCTTGGTGAGGTAACAGCTGACTGTTTCTTAATTTACTGAATGTCGGTTTTCAAGGAATTTGGAGGCAAATTCTCGGCTGCTGGATTTCATGTCTGTCGAAGACGTGTTTTATCATTCATCATTATCACTATATCATTCAAAACTAAATAACAAAATTAACCCCATGCAGCCGAGTGCTTCTGGAAGAGCTCATAGGTATTCAAGAAATTTCCCGAATTTTAAGAAACCCTAAGCTCCATCACCGCTAATACAACAGCAATTCAAATGTCCCCATCTTGAACCAAACTAATCAACTCCACGTTCAGGTGGAAAGCGCCTTGCAATTTAAGGGAAATCATGACAGCTTGATTTGCATGAATATAAGAACTTGCCTAAAAAATGAGAAAATAATACACGTTCTTTGAAATCTTTACTTTTAGCTTTAATAATAATAGTTCAGATGTAATTGTACTGATAGTCTTCCATTTTTTCACACAATTCCCGCCTCAACTGAAGCACTTATCATGTTGTGGAACGAGATTTTGTATAACCTGTTGAACGAAATCCGCTTCCAGTGCTATCAGCCATCGTGTAACAACTGACTCAGCATCGCGATTATCTGTAAATTTATGGCAGCAAAAACTTTACTTTAGAGCTGGAAATGATTCATAATATCAAGGCTAAGTATTTCCTCAATATCTTAAAATAAATGCAGGTTCTTTAGTCACGAAATTACACGCCATCTAAACTTATTTTCTGACCTTTTCGCGATTCATTAACATATATTAGTTTTACTGTGCAACAAAAATTCACTTGTAAAATGGAGTTTCATTTGCAGGTTGCGTGGATGCACTTCGAGCAGTCTGCAATATTAACGGTACACAACCACGTGATCACGCGGAATCCCCGCATCTCTGTGACACATGACAAACACCGCACGTGGTTCCTCCACATCAGTAACGTCCACGAAGAGGACAAGGGTCGCTATATGTGTCAGATCAACACTGTCACTGCCAAGACTCAGTTTGGATACCTGCACGTAGTTGGTAAGTTTTGTGTTCTAACACTCTCACAAAAGGGAAATCAAATTTGAGGATAAATTGCTTTACTGAATATTCTGGAGGCGAAAGACTGCACTCCGTAATGCAGCATACAAACTTCACTACGGCACTTTTTGAAGTTAAGTAAGATTGCCTATTCGTCAACTTATATACGTTTATACATATGTTAAGTCAACTGTATTTCTTGAATTAGCCTAATAAGTCTGGAAGTCTGAACTACCTCGTAATTAGGCTGAACAAAATCTCTGGTCGTTTTATGAACTACGCGGAAAGGTAATGTACAAGCACAGTCTTTATTTTGAACATATTCGATTTGAAACAAAAGTGATGGGTACCATGTAGTGAAAGTATACCACTATGAATTTCAGGAAGCGCGTTCTAATCTTTAAGGGATGCATGGAAAAGCCTACTTTTGATTCTATGTAAGTTAAACTTCATTGGCTCATATACCTAAAACCGAAATTGTCCATTAATTTTGGTGAATGCCTGCAACACCTGTGTCTAATATAATGTGTGAAATTTCTCTGAGATACATGGAACATTTATTTTCATTTCCAACTACGCTTTGTTGTCTATTCATCAATATGGTCAAAAATAGAAATTTTCCAACAACTGTCGTAAAAAAGGGCTTAGTATGAATCAATAAGGTTGCAGAACAGAATTTGTGGATATGTTTTGATTAAAGTCTCCCACAATGCATTTCAACAAAATGTGCGAAACTTTTGACAGAAACGTCCACTTATGGTCTTACGTATAGTAGGTTGCATTGTGGATCAACGAAAGTAAAAAATTGGATTTGTCTTTCGAATTTTATATCTTTCTCATCGATTCCAACAAAGCTTTTGACAGATTTATGGAATACATGCAATACTAAATGATGACACTGTGATGACTATGATACAAGTTTGGTATTAAAACAGGTTACCTAGAAACAATTACACAATAAGAATTTAATACTTAATACATATAAAAATTTATGGGAATGAGATGGAGGTGACAGGAAAGATTGGAAAGACGTCAAAACGGTATATTAAAGGGAACAACCACTTAGCGAACTAGGCGCAATTGAGAGCTTAATGTTGGGATGGATATTACAGGGATATGGTTTAAAGGTATCGATTTAATGTAACGATTTCTTGTTTTGTGTATAGCTCCTGTGCACACCGTTTATTCGGAATGAGTCTGAAAGGATGTTCTCTGTTTTAGGGTAGAGGCTCTTCAGTCATTTGGTATCGTGGATATTTCATGAGTGTGCGTTAACTGTTGGTGTGCACAGACACGTTTTAGGGCAGAGTCTCTTCACTCATTTGGTATCGTGGATATTTCATAACTGTGCGTTAATTGTTGGTGTGCACAGACATGAAATGGATTTGGCAAGACGATTTTGAACTACAGGCTTAGAAATGTATGGAGGGAAGGCACTGGAGCCTGCTGAAGGCACTGTAGCACATTTCGAAGCGAAAAAATTATACAAGTCATGACAAACGGGCCAGAACTTGAATCGAACCTTCAAATAACGACTGCAAGTGAGACGTGTTCAAGCGCACTAATTTTTTACAAATCAAGTCACACCGCAAGCAAATCTAATGTCTCGTCTTTCGTTACAGACGTTTTCTTTCACTCCGCTATGCACACTTGCCTATACTTCAGTTGGTGTGGCTGTCTCGCCTGTTGCTGAAAAAATGTTACTTAGCGTCAATATTCAGTAAAATCGTGTTTCAGAAGCTTGTTATGAGGGCTTAATCAATGGATGGGTTATCTGTGTAAACCGTAGTCAGACAAGAAATAGTTTTCAGTTCGAATATTGACATTTCAGACGTACAATTCCAATAGTATCAGTACAAAATGAAGCATCGAATCTGTTATTATTCAGAATCGGATAAATATTTTTCTATGTGATAAGAAACTTAAAAATGAAAGCTAAAAATATGCAAGACAAGAAATCAGGAATTATATTCAGTTGACTGGCAACAGAAATAGATTCTACGCGAGGCAGGTATATCACAGTTCGAGATAATGGAGGTATACTTTAGAGAAAGGGTCGTGTTCACGACAGTATGTGCTGTGCAGAAACAGGAGGGCCATTACGTTACCACTGAGCAGACTAACTCAAACGGTACGTGAATGATATCAGATGAGATGCGAATACGGTAATGCAAATTTTCATCTTCTTTTTCAAAAATAATAGTACACAAAACGACTCATTATAAAATCATGGAGAAAATTTAAATTCTTAAATTATGGTTTGGTTCAAAATTATATATGGCATTTCTTATTTTATAATTAAAATAGTTTTATGGTAGAGTGGCCATTCTTCTGGTTCCATGCGTGTGCCCTCATAGTACCACTGGAATCAACTAAAGAATTGCCATAAAATTTAGCACTAATATTTTCTCGCTATAGAGTACCATATCTGCATTTCTTAATATTCGGAAATCAGTAATACCAACTGGATACCAAACCAAAGTCAAAAACTATGGATCAGCTGTATAGTAATACAGTTACAGCTCGTACTGGTCCCACACCACAGGCTAAATTATTAAAGAAACTACAATAGTTTGGTTTTGTTGCTTGTATAATTTTAATCATTCTTTGCTAATAAAAATTACGGCAAAAACGCTTTAACCACCGAATTATTTCAATAAATTATTACCTACACATCTACCTCCGTATCTCATGCGTGATTGTCTAGATTCTTCATCACAAATATCCATGTAATTCTCCATCTGGTTCAGTTATAATCACATCCAATGCATTCCACAACAACGAACAGCCAATGGAATAAAACGTCTTCAAATAACTGTCACATGGGGTTTAAATCTCCATCCGTTTGAAATAATTAGGCAAGAAACCGAAGCTGTATTACTGGACTGATACTTAAGTATGCTTATATGGCGTGGCTGACTATTTTGACTTAAACGACAGACTGCGCTTTACGAAGTGCATCAGAAGGAAATTTGTAATGTGACGAACATTGCAAATATTATCTATTAAACTAGTAAAAACTAAAGATTTCTTCCAACAAAATGTACATTTCAATCACATAGGTATCCAGCTAACAAATAAGAAAAGTTTCATCTGTGAAGAACCAAACAAGTGGACGAACATTCTTAAACAGATGGAAAATTGGCTTTTTAACCGTCTATATATCTTCATCATAAAGGGACGTCCCACACAAAAGTTCTTATTAAACAATAAAGATTGTATTCGTTGAAGAATAAAAGACCAACTTGATGTCACTTGCTATTTTATTTCACTACTTACGTGCTCAACATGTTTCGGACATTAATATATCCATCATCGGGAGCTTGCGACTGTGCTGTTGAATTACCACAACCGTCGTTTTGTTCTCGGTTCGTTGTGTGTTGGAGATTTGGTGCGTCTGGGTTTTAGTAGTGTCCGTGTTGCAGACTTCAGCCTGATGATGGATATATTAATGTTCGAAACATGTTGAGTACGTACGTAGTGAAATAAAACAGCAAGTGACCTCAAGTTGGTCGTTTATTCTTCACCTATTACAATGATGCACGGTCCAATAAACATAAGATTGTACACGTATTTGTAAGAATTGTGAGCTTCTGTACAAAAATAGGCCTAGCTGGCCTGTTCATATAAATAATCTCTAATAATTCCTTTTCACCTCACTAAAATTAGTTGCACTAACAGAAGTGGCGTAGTACCAATAAAGGTAACAGCAGTACCCGTGAGATTTCAGTTCTGGTGGGATGTGACAGTGCGTGCTGCATATTTGGTGCACGACTTTTCGCAGCAGTTTGTCTTGCTAAATATTTTGGTGTTTCTTTATTATAATTAGAATTTATATACATGCCATGAAGATGATAAACACGTTGCTTTAATTGTTAGTGTGATTATTGGCTTTCATGCTATATTCGACTGCGAAACCGGTGAAGTTTTTATCTTTAATTGGTAACTGATGATGAAATTATTGTCATTTTCGGATGTAGCTCATTTTCCATAAATATGTGAAAAGCGAACACGTGCAAGCATTGCTTTATGAAAGGAGTTAAAAAACAAAATAACATAAAACATAGACCTTATATTCCCTTCAGCGACACACACATATGAACAGACCCGTTTTTATCAGTACAGACGTTACAGAATGTGACAGGCTTAGAGGTCGGTGTACGAGAGTGGAATGGAAACGAGATTGGTAGAATGGGAACTGAGATCATCTGAGAAGGCAGGGAGGGGATGCGAATCTTATGCATTTTGCATGTCAGAGTACAGTAGTCTACAGTAGACTTCACTTCCACTACCACTTCCATCCGCTCACGATTCGCACATTCTGTAAACTGTGGGGTAAATTCGCCTACACAAAGCATCACAGATTCCTTTATTAGCCTGGCACTAAATGGCCAGTAAAATCTCAAAATTTTATATGACTTGTGAAAATATCTGTTTAGGAATTGCATATTTCACCAACACGACAGAACGTATTAGCAAATGGTCGTTTATGTAACTTATCTTGTGTTTTTATTTGTAATTTCAAACAGTCCAATCAACTTTAAACTTCTACTACTATCTCCACATATTTTTACAGTCATATTACTAATACACTAAAATTTAGACACGGAATACTATTTTATATAATCCCCATTATATCTGCAGAATTTAATGATTGTATTAAATGCCTTAAAATAGAAAACCCCCAGACAATGATTGAATGAATATGAAAATAATTTAATATGTTCCGTCTGAAATACAAGACCAAGACAGATGCAACTGTAATAGTTAACCGTCAATTTGCTGAGCACTGCCTAAATGGTGAATATGAACACATTGCCTCACCATCTTTAAAACATAGAGTAAACCCACGTAATGTTTAATTGGTAATTTGACAGACGTTAAAACGAAAAATCTTCCATTTATAACACAATAAGTTTACAATGTTAGTAACCAGTGTCGCCCAACCGAACGGAGTGTGGTTTCCCAGAATTTCGTGAAATACAAAGCTTCTCAAATACCAATTACAGATGTGGTACACAATTGAAAGCAAAATGAAAGAATAGGCTTCCTTACAGAAGTAAATGTATTCACAACGCAAGGTTATGCCTTATAAAATACACTTGATGTAATAGTTTCAATATAATTATGTCTTTATTTTTGTCACTACGCACCCAAACATTGTCCTTTCGGTTTCTGGTCACTTACTGGGTCTCATCTTTAACATCTGATGTTTGGCTCCTAAATGTATCTTACGAACGCTAAGGTAAATTTTTCACTAACAAGCATGACACACAGAATTACAATTTAATGACCTTAATTTAAAACGTGTAATTCCGGTATGAGTGCGGAGGTGGAGAAAGTAGCTTAATGTATTCAATACCTGTATTGTTTAGTACAGCACAATTTTCACCATTGCCATGATCATCATTATCATCACCATCAGTACTCAAATTATTTTCATGTGTTTAACATTTAAAATCAAAATTATTTTCGAATATAAAAGTCAAATATATTTTCAAATGCAACTCAAACGCAGTTAACAAGCTTCACAGTGCAAAACGCATTCTTAAAAAAAAAACACCCCACTTCTAACATCGATCCTTTTGGGGGAAAAAATCTATGATTTACTCGTTTTCGCGTTTCGAAGTACTTTTTGGACAAACCTCTTTCGAAACTCCGACGGATTATCATCCCCCAACACTGAAACTTTTATTGGCTTTCCACATTCGCATAAAATTTCCGGTTAGGCAGCGACGACAAGTCCTCTAAATCCTCTCACAGCAACTGTTCATATATTATCCTGCCATTCGACACCTTATAATCTGTGTTTTGAGGACGTATTAAAATACAGTACAAATTAAGTCTTTTCCAGAAGATAATAATAGCGGGTATATTGAGAATAATTCCGTATAAAATAGTGGTTATAAGTTTTCAGAACAAAACAAAATATTTAACATATTCTAGGTCAAATAATTATGCTATTGCAAAACATTAATCCTTTGAACATGACAGTATGTAATGATGGACGCAGTTCGCACAGTGTTGTGACTTTGAAACAAGAAAAGAATTCCGTCCGAAACGTGTGAAGCAGGTCACTAATGCAAGTCCTTCCCCATTAATAGATCTGTTTCCTAGACAATCAGCTATCCATATTCAGCTACAGACAAGGCGAGTGTTTCTCATCTCAACAGACATGACCAAACATTCCGGTAGAGCTCGGCACTAAAACGCCTATGCTTAATATTACACGTTTTTCGTCAAGGAAGAAATTTGTACTCTGCTTTCCTCTCCACTTTTTCTCCGTGCCTCTATTCATTTAGCTTTTAATTATTAAGTAAAGTGCGCCCAATTATCCAAGAGGAAGAAACATAGCCAAGTTGCATCAGTTTTCTCCGCCCACAGCTGCCATCAACTCATCAGCATGGTCTACATGCATTACTCAGGACGGTTAAACCCAAGGCAATCTCATCAGTTTGAAGCCGAGGAATTCCAGCTGAAATATTTGAGCTCGGTGATGGAGCCTGATTAAAAGCTTTTGAATATTACATGGATGTAGTCCTGTTGGTTAAGTTGAAAATATTAAGGAACGGAAAGTTTCACACAGTTTCCTCGAAAATGTTACCCCAAGCTATTAGGCACAACGACTAAGAAAAGTCCTGCAAAACTTTAAATTTGTCTGCTTTACCATTAGAGGGAGGGAGTAATTGAGGAGGTCAAACCACTTCTCTTTTTTATGTTATTATTATTGTTATTACGATAATAATTTCGAGTATAAATCCACGTATTATGGAAACATCTGTATACATTTAGAAACAATGACAGACCCACAGGTAATTCAAATCAGCAGAGTTTTGAGGATCGTATATCGTAATTTACACCATTCACATTTTGCTTACCACCGGCCGGCGTTCGAAAATTCAAGTAATTAAAAACAATGTTAAAAATAGCTTATCTATCGGAACCAACTCAGTTGGTTCGAACCCGTCTGTCTTTCACTTGAGAGCGGGTAGGGGGGAGGAGGAGGGGAGAGAGAGAGAGAGAGATATTTTCGGAAACACTCTTTAATTTTTGTTTTATTTTGAAACACTGCACAATATCCGAAGTCCGAAGACTAAACGAATCCGATTTCCTGTCGCTCGTATTTGAATGGAGCTGCTTAACTGCATCTCGTAAAATTGCTGATACTCTCTCAGAACACATTAAATCTGTTCACAGTAATTTGCTTTCAGCTTTTCTCTTCACTAACAGATGCACGAAATACATTACTTCTTATTTCATTTCGGATTCTGTTGTCTGAAACGTTATTGAAAGATTGTGGTCACCTAAATTTGTCAGAATTGTTGCTGTATCAAATTTGTTAAAGAATGTTGTTTCGAACAATGGCACCTAGTATGGAGCTTGTTTTTGACCTCAGAAGAGGCTTCTTAATTGGTGCAAATAAGCAGCTGTTTTCTGCGCTGAAAAGCAGTAGTATTTCTGCTGCTGTTAATTACAGTGCTATACTAACTCTTAATTAAATATTCAAAGTGAACCCGGAAGTATTAAACTCAGACATGAACGTACGTTTCTCTTTATGCTAGAGTCTGGCGTTACCCAAGTGACCTTCATGTGATATTTAGTCTTCAATGTTTTCATTATTTACTCTTTAAGCAAAATAAAAATAAAATAATTATTATTTTAGACGATTTTAAGAATTTTGCATACTATTAGACCTGTCTGAATTATTCATGCAATTTCATGTCGATTATATTGGCGACTCTTGCGTCGCTGTTTATGTAATACGTAACATTACTGAAGTGCAGATCACTGCCCGTGCAAGGAAAATCAACTTTTTTAACATTTGTATTTCCATTGTAGTAGGAAACAAGTGTATAAAGGTAAAGGCAAAGGCAAGAATCTTATGGACATAACTCACCATTTTTATGTTTCCACTGTGGACGGCTTAATGTTGATATGCTTGATTTATATGTTCCGTCCTAACTTCGGGATTCTGTCGTTGTGTGACTTTCTGTTACTGCTCTTAGCAACGAAAAATTCTAAAACACATACAAAGAGAAAGCTCGAAAAAACATCTCCACAACAGATATTTTCATCTTACTTGTAATCTTCACGTATTATGGGAGTCTAATTACGTTTTCATGTTATGCACACTAATCTGAAGCAAAAACGTGCCTTTTCTATATGTTTATAATATCTATATTTTATATTTATCTCAGTAATTAACCAACATGATGCACAAAATTTTTGTCTTAAAATAAGTTTATTTCATGCCTCTACATGTTTGGAGCACATGTGCTCATCATCAGGAGGTCAAAATTGCATTACACAACAATTTTGACCTCCTGATGATGAGCACATGTGCTCGAAACATGTAGAGGCATGAAATAAACTTATTGTAAAACAAAAATTTGTGCATCAAGTTGGTTAATATCTGAGATAAATATGCTGAAATGCATGGTCAGCAAAACGTCAAAAAAATATATTTTATACTTAGGACTTTGAACCAACCGGTATTCTTATTTCTGTTCAAAACTTTGGGAAGTCAACTATTTTTTGGAGTTTGGTGTGGTAATTTTCCTTGTCCTAAATATACTTTAGTAGTAGGGCCAATTTATTCTGATTATTTAAGTAAGTACTATTAACAGGTACAAATGGCAAACAAAATTCAAAAGGCGTATATTGTGTTAAAACAAAAGATTACATATGATGCCTGAAGAATGGCAACTGAATACAACACCAAAAAAATCATGGAGAAAATTCGCCTTAAATAATTTCTGTTCAACGTTTAAAGTAATTTTTTTTAGGTGTGTAATCTAAAAATAACTTGCGCAAAATTGCAAATAACGCACTTACAAACCAAGTTTATTCGAAACAAGGATAAGCATTTTCACTTTTACCATGCATAAAAAGTTATTACAATTTATGATTACCAAAAGTACAAAGACGCAGGCAAATCCCGTTTCAAACGCTTCCTTTATGTTTGCTCAGAATATTAAATTAACGTGTATTAAATCTCATGAAATTCAGTACGCGTAGGTCATCTTCACTAATACAATTTTTGGCATCCTAAAGGAGAAGTCTAAAAATGTCACCAGAAGTTATTTGTGTGTTACTTACGAATACTATCAGTATTTTGTCTGCCGACATTTTGGTTTCACCTGTTTTAAATTGAAAGTAGTCTTCAATTTAAAATAAAATTTAATAAACCTCAGGTATCTCGGGCTTTTTCGCCTTATTTTTGCTTAGTCCCTCACGAAATGGACAGTAGACATATCTTATTATTCTATGCGTAATCCATTTACAAGTTCTTTACCTATCCATAAATCTGTTATAGTGTGTTGTGTGAATCGTTATTCTTTCTAATTTGTTTAAAATAACATTATTTAAACATGTAAATATACAAGCCTGACATGTACATCGCACGAGGAAATAAGTAATAGACAATATTAAATCCAAAATACAGAGAAATGTTAACTCAGACACGCATGAGAGGAAAACATGAGCTTCGGTAATGGAAGAATGGGTTGTAAACATGTGAATGGAAGCATTCAGTTTCAATATATGGGTAAAATGCTTATATATTTGTGATAGATTTTAGGATATTCAAATGTTGAAGGAGGATTCTGTATTATGGGGCTTAGTTAACCTACAAATTGAATAAGGCAAAAAGAGAATTGAGCTATACGAAATTTTTAAAGAGACTCTTCAACATTCGAATTCTTGGAGTTCATATCTGGGGACGGTCGATAATACAGAACATTTATGGAATAACAAGAATGCAGAAACGGTCCTCTTTGTACTGCAACGAACGTTACTCTGCATCCTGCGGGTATATTTTAACAAGCTTCTCAATAAAAGGTTCAGCAAAACCGTACTATTCAGAACTGAGTTTTCAGCCACGTAAGAAATTTCCACTGTTCCGCATTTTACGTAGAAACGTGCCCTCACGCTGCAGTAAGTACACCCGTTCTATAATGGCAGTAGGAAACATAACCGCTGTTACCTCTGTAACGGCTTAGGTTAAACTTCGTTACGGTTATAAAAGCAATCATTCAGTACTGCACAGTGAATAATTACGCTGTGCTCTGAGAACACACAAAACACATTATGTGAACTTTGAGGGAGGAACTAGAATGCTTTTACTTGTTGCGAATAAGATGTGTCAAAATTCTGGACGTTAGTAGACTGGTCTTTTTCAATCAAAATGCTCTATTAATTAAGCCGCATTATCATTCTTCACTCGTGACATCGTTCTGAAATTTGGAACACCATATAAGAAGCACACTGTAGAGTAACCACTAGTTTTTTAAAGAGTTAATATGGCCGGACTTACGTGCAGCCACAACCGACAAGCAATATTCTTGAAAAATATTTTTCTTCGCGTCTCTTCATTTGTGGAATACTGCTGACTCTTTCCCATAAGCAGTCACATACTTAAAATTCTGACTTTCCTCTCCATACGTTTTTCCATCTGTCAGAACCGGAAAGCTTAAATTAACGGAACCCCATTACGCGACAGAGCCGGAGCAATGTTCCTGACCGAAGAAATTATCCTGCGCAGATTGTTGGTAAAATTAACGGTATTTTAAAAGCGTGAATTTTTACACTTCGATTCTAATATTAGAAACGGTTTAGAAAGGTAGATAAAAGTGTACTAGCTTCTCCGTTATATTCCATTCGATATCAATTTGGAATAATGATAAACTTTCCTAGTGAGAAACAGAGTCTTAACGCTGTATATATATGGAGTCACAAGTTTCTTGATTTTTTTGTCCCATCTCAGATCAATACTTGTTACATGCATTTTACACCGACTGCAAGTATTATAGGCGATAAAACTGTACAATACTTATCATTGGGTTTCCGTACATTTCTACCCCTACTAAATGGAATAGTACAATCAGGAATTTTAGTCCAACAGTTTAGTCACAGTACTGAAATAAAGACTCAAGCGTAGATGGGGGAAAATTTTTAAATAAGTGAGTTGTGAGCATGTTGACTGAATTCGTGTGGTCCAATATATGGCCCGATGGCTGGATGTTGTGAATACGGCAATGAAAATTCGGACTCTGAAAAAGGTGAATTGATTTTTTACTTCTGAGCGTCTATAAGCAACTCAACAGCCTATAAACCGTGGCGATAAACAGTACGCTAAAATTAATGGTACGAAACACAGATGTTAATAACACCGTCAGCATGACCACTGTTTGATAATATCCAGCTTTTTGCTAAACCAGAAACACTTCCCGCGACTTTTCCTCCCAAAATAACATCAACTTTCTTAGGTCGTCTCTCTGCCATCGCTGATAAAAAAAAAGCAGTATTTAATTAAAAGTATTTCTGACCACGGGAACGTACGTCGCCTTCAGTTACTACAATCCATGCTATTCCCCTTAACCACTGATTCTGCTTTCCGGCTTCATTGCATTAAATTTCTCTCGTGCCGTGTAGTGCTTTCACGACAAAGAACAGGAAAATTCTGAGCACACACGCGTGCTAATTATACATTCTGACTTACAGTCACAGTTACATACTGATCCTCCTGTCCTTTGTCGAACCCAGTCCAATAACCCCCTGCAGTTCTAATTAAAGGAAGCTATAAGTATCTTGAATGTGAACCCAGTCCTTTGCCATGTGCTCTTATAAATGGATTTTAAAATGCGTCCTTTTTTTAAAACAGGTCGGTTGATGACTTGGTAATAGGCTTACATTTATGCTTTTACCGAAGTTTAATTTTAAAATAACTCGTTTTAATGTATTTTAAATTTAGAATCCCATTTAATTTAACCCGTTACGGCTCAGTGGTTCCTTTATGTACCATTAGGTTAAACAATAAAAATTCGTAATTTCTGCCAACACAGTGTGTTTCTGTGTTTTATACGGATGTCAGAACAAGCAGCGAGGGTTTTTTTTGTACGTAACCAAATGACTTTACTCACTCACTCACTCCAGTGTGCAGAGTCCTCCTTGAGAAGCTAACTGGTTTGCAGCTAGTCAAGAAATTCCCCGCATTTCACGGAACCCGAAGGTTCATTACCGCACTCACAAGCGTCCGCCAACTGTCTCTACCCTGGGCCAGCCCAATCCAGTCCATATAACCACATCCCACCTCCTGGAGATCCGTCCTAATATTATCCACCCATCTACGCCTTGGTCTCACCAGTAGTCTCTTTTCCTCCGGTTTCCCCAGCAAGTCCCTATGCACCCCCCTCTCCTCACCCATACGCGCCACATGCCCAGCCCATCTCATTCTTCTCGATTTTATCACCCGCACAGTATTGGGTGAGGAGTACAAATCATTTAGCTCCTCGTTATGCAATATCCTCCATTCCCCCGTTACCTCGTCCCTCCTAGGTCCAAACATTCTCCTCAACACCATGTTCTCAAACACCCTCAGCTTCCTTTCCTCCCGCAATGTCAGCGACCAAGCTTCACACCCACACAAAACAACAGGCAAAATTATAGTTCTATATATCTTGATCTTT
>Ga0123352_10006742_pt1 | contig 17649 bp, 7 predicted proteins | sample TergutLab28metaG_FD_89700 | JGI IMG/M metagenome (GOLD analysis project Ga0123352, IMG submission 89700) | Labiotermes labralis P1 segment gut microbial communities from Petit-Saut dam, French Guiana - Lab288 P1 | ecosystem: Host-associated > Arthropoda: Insects > Digestive system > Gut ... | reverse complement strand
ACGTTTTGCTGATCGTGCATCTCAGTATATTTATCTCAGTATTTAACCAACTTGATGCACAAAATTTGTTTCACAATAAGTTTTATTTCATGCCTTTACATATTTCGAACCTCTGGTATCATCACACCTATAGGTGTGATGATACCAGAGGCTGTGTAATGCAATTTTGACCTCCTGATGATAAGCACATGTGATCGAAACATGTAGAGGCATGAAATAAGACTTATTGTGAAACAAATTTTGTGCATCAAGTTGGTTAAATACTGAGATAAATATGCTAAAAGAATATTTTTTATGTAACTGTAATGTATGGAACTAGAAACATTTTATATTCTACAACATTTACAAAAGTACCAAATCTCCTAGCAATTCCGACGGAAATATCACCTTTAAATTCAATTCTAGCAACTTGCAGCGCATGCTGAATGAAACGTCCTTAGGATCCTCGATACTGAAAGATATGTACATAGAGTAGCACAAAGTTGTCACAGTAGATTGACTACTGGAGGAATTCAAAGGATCATTTTCTCGATATATATAACAGCCTCCAACCACACAAAGACCAACTAAATTCGCTGACAGACAATAAAATACATTCCACCCTTGTTACCGTGATTCCCAGGAATATTTAAGAGACTTGTATGTAAAGTGCTTCCACCTCGGGCGCAGTAATTTAGTGCTGAACATTAGCGATTACTGTGAAATGAATGCCAGACGTAATAAGACGTGAGTATTCATGGCTTACTGAAACGCAAATACGTACACACGAAAATATGCAACTGTATAAAACAGCACAAATGCACAAAGTCACAGCATCAGTGTGATAAGATGTATCAGGTTTCAAACTTAACACATTGTGGACGGGTGACGCAGATTTGCGTCTATAAATTACAACTGTGCAAGACGGATGACGCACATCTGCGTTTTTAACACGCGCTTGGTTTTCACGCACTATACACTGCTTAGTGTCACTCCACAAGGGGGGAATGTTTCCAGAGGTATCACACCCTCCAGCACTACTAGGGTCTTTGGTGAGTATTTCCTGAAAATTTCAGTTCACAAAAGTAGATAGCGAATTGGTTATAAATTTTTAAAGAAACACAGAACAAAAGTTGATTTAAGTTGTTTAAACCTCTGAAATGGGCATTTTAACAATTTAAATGCCCCGTCCTCAATGTATTAAGTACAGAAATAAGATTCACGGCGAAACTGGCAGGACAATTACTCGTATTTTAAAACTTCTGACCAATACGAATAACTGTACAAGGTCCATTCTTTGCCTTGCACGTACAACCTCGTATTTGTTTGGGCAATTGTGGCTGGAGGAGTAGACACAGATGTTCTGTTTTAAAACCTGAACGAACGATACCAATCAGAATAACCAGGTGTAGAAGTGTAGAAAGGGGCACTTGCAAAGTATCCATCCGACTCCGGATAGGGAAGACCGGCTAGCGCTTGTGAACCTGTGGATTATATGGAATCTGGGAAATTTCTTGGCTAGCCGGGGGGTTATTTAGTTTATCTAGGAGAACTCTTTCTCTTAAATTGGAGTGAGCTTTTCATGCAACCGAAAATAGATAAAAAATCATATCGGCAACTTTATTGTTTGAAATAGGAAAGACAAGTTATCGAAACATGTCATTATATCTATAAGTGTCATAAAAATACAATAAGAAATTTAACAGAAATATGTCTAGTAAAGGACAATGGAACACTAAAATTTGTCTGACACTCGCCGTATTTCCCTTGAATTAAATTATAATCGAGCTAACTGATTTTGTTCGGGAGATTTCGAATGAGCGAGTTGGCGTTCGGAGTACAAGCCAAGTGAACCACTACGTGAAGGAGAAATAAGAACAGTATTAAATAAATATACTTACAGAACAGAAAGACATTTGTAGCTAAAGGTCCATAAGAAGCTGTCTCATCAAAAGCTATTTCATCACGGGCTACTTTGCTGGATTTGGATAGCATGAAGTGTAACAGTACTGACTGAACACTGCCTAATAGAAGTAAGAGTGTTATTGGATAATGGAATTTGCGTTAAAATAAAAAATACATATTTTCCATAAATTCTGATAAATAATTCGCATTCCTCATAAAAAATGGCTTTAGCACATTTAGCACTAAAAACAGAATAGGTTTTATCCTCTAAGAAATCTGTAAGAAATGAGTCAATCGCATATGTTTTCTGAAATTATTATTATTAGTACTATTATTACGAAACCTCTTTTCACAGTATTGCAAAATAGAGAACAAATCGCCATTATATCATATTACAGTTTCTTCATTTTCTCCCAAGCCGTACTTTATCGATTTCTAAGAAATTCAGTAGCTGGATTGTCCCCCTGCACTTTTACTTTTCTTGATATAAGTTGGACGAGTCCGAAACGTTCAGTGATTTCTGTTCTGTAACGTATGTGGAAGGTGTTTGATTGAAACTTTACTTTTTTCATTTTTAGTTGCTATCTGGCAAGAACAAACCTCTTTCTCCAACATTCGGAGATCATCGCTTAGCCGAAAAGAAAAGCAAAGGTGGGAATCTGGAACCACAATCTTTCATTTAAGAAAAAGTTACTTTTCATCTTCAACAGCAGATGTATCCGCAATAAATAAGAGCTTTCAGTATTTTATTCGAAGTATAAATATCAGCGAAGTCGCTTGGAGAGTATCTGAAACTAAGAGTGAAGTTAGCTTGGAGCATCCATTGTTATATTCTTTGAATAATTTTGTGGATTTCCAGCTAGCTGTTTACACCATCATTTATGGTACTAATTTCACAGAAGGAATATATGACAAAATATATGGTGTATATATAACATTTGCAATATACATGTTTGTCCTCTGTTAATATGTGAATTCTTAGCAGAGTTTTCATGACTCGTAAACAAAACACACTGATAATAAATTCTATAGTATGTTGACAATAAATGTCTCATATTGCTGAAGGGGACAAAGTTTCTCTGAAACGCTGGTATATATCCACCAAACTAAATTACGTCATATGAAACACTAAAGTAGTGTTGTAGTCACCGTCGCGATAACCTAACTTTAGTCAAAAACAGCATAAAGTGAAGCAATATAAAATATCCTATATTGGAAGATAAGTTTTGGATAAACCAAAATAATCCGATTATGAAAAAAAAAACATGGAAGTATTAATTCAAAATACAAAAATAAAGGATGTGTAATTGTGTAGCTTAAACAGAATAATTCAGTTATTTTTATTAAAATGCTAGTTTGAGAGTGAAAGAGCCAATAACAAAACTAGCACAAAATATTACAGCGCAAATTACTCAAATAAAACACAAACAAATACAACACAAGTTAACAAATGTTTGGTTATATGACTTCAGTTTTATCAGAAATCACCTGAATAAGTACAACTACAAAAGAAAACATGTTACTAGCTTTAAATATGTTTCAAAGTAGTAATTTGTTTATTAAATGCATCTGTATCGTTTGATATCAAAGTTTCAGCGATTAGGCTTCTAGCGGAGAAGAGTTTAACCGATGGTACACACTTAAGGCATTATTACGTATTATTTGTTTAGAGAGACTAAGTACCTGGATTAGTCCAGTGTTATTCTGAGACAATGGTTTTGATATGGAGCTAACCGATTCAGTACTTTTCATTCCGTTATGCGCCGTTTCTTCTGAAGCAATACTCAGTCCGTAATGTTTCGTCCTCCTTGCGTTCATTCTGAAATTAGGAGCGATTTTTATTACTCTTTTTCTAGAAGGAATTAATTAAATAACATCGCGCAGCACATAATCACTTTATCGTTTGGAGAGGCCCTGCTTTTTCCTCTTCAATCTTAATGCGATCAGCAGCAGCGCAACTCCATCTAAAGTCCAAAACCACCGAATAACAAAACAGCTAAGCCGCTCAGTTCAGGCGCATATTTGGCCGTATCCATTGTTCTTCGAAGAGCGAGGCTGAAGGATAACTGAGGGGAGGAAACGGTTTAAGTGGCCTTGCAAAGTACCAGCTTCCAAAGCTTTATGATCCTTCCTCACTTTCGCAGACGTAATTTAATTTCGAGCCTTTTCTAAGATTAGAATGATAATAGCGGTAAAGTTCCACCGCTTCTTTAAAGAATCAGATCATATCGAATTTTTGTACATAAATCCAAGATATGGCATCAATTTGAATTTTCGGAATTCAGTGTTTGCGGTTTCAAAAATTAAGAAATTAGTTTATGTTCAAAAACGTACAAAATAAAACCACACAAAATACTGTCATATGCAGTCAACATTAATAAATCCAGGTTTTCAATACATAAAATTAAAATGCTTTAAACATGTTTGAATATTACAATCTATTATAATCTTAACGTGCATTATTCCGTTGAGTTAATTATGTAAAAAACTGTAAGTTTCTGGCGAACATGATGCATATGTGCTATTGTGAACTAACAGCTACATGTTTCGGCCCTTTACTAAGCTGTCACAGGGATGCACAAGATTTACAAGTAGGCGTACCGAATAGCAGTGCAAATAATCTTGCACAGTGCGAACACAGTTTAGTTAACAGCCGATACACGTAACTCTTGGTTCTCTGTAATAAAAATATGTTTTGTTCCACAGACACTTACTGTGTTTTTATACTTAAAATATGGCATTGCAAGAGTATAAAATTTTGGTATCTACTGCCTTGCACATGAAAAATATCATCCAATATTCTATCGTCTTCCATCCTTTACTGAAAGTTAGGCGACATTAACAGGTTTTATAGGGCATAATCAATCAACGTTGGGAGCTTTTTATTTATTTTTTTTTTTGCAACAGTATGAGGGATAAAGTTATCACCGTGTGGCGCCAAGGAGAGAAAGAAACAACCGTGGACACCGGGAAAACAGATTAAAAGGAATACAATTATGAGTCAGCCTTTTCATTATTTCGGTAGTTTATTGTAAAAACAATCACGCGAAACTTACAGGTCTATAGGATAAAAGTAATGATCTCTCGCGTCATGCGATGTGTCAATATCTTGTTCAAAGGGCCGCACTAAAATATTTACGTATTTAGAAGGAAAACATGTCCAAATGGAATAAGCCTGAAGTGTGTTTTTTTTACAATTCTTTTAATCGATTGTCTTCAAGGTCTCCACACCGTGCAGTACAGTAAGTTTATTCGACAATTCTGAAGCAAGGTACTTCCGAAACGTCGGTACGAAATTATACGCCGCGGTGTAACAGCTCAGAAGACTGCTTCTTGGGATTCAAGATGGGACCAAGAAAATGAATTTTACAATGAATATGAAAATCCGTTTAAGCATTTCTATCAATACAGCAAATATTCTACATTATTCTTCATACAGCGATTTACATATACACATTTTTAGGAAGGCTGGGGCTTCTACTCCGAATTTATGCACATGATCGTTGGAGGTTTTATTTTGTTTCCGTGCTACTACCACTCAAAGGAGAATAAAACCAAATACGTGCAAACTAGATAAATTTCATATTTCACATTATAGTCATACGCGCGGTGACATTCCACCCTCCTGCAGCTGTACGCTCATCAGAAGACACGTCCCCCCTAAATTCTGACATTAACTTACAAATTTTTTTGTGGTGTATCACAACAGCTCAACTCTGGTTTACACCGTCTCAATGATGGGGCTCCTATATCACACAGAGTTTGGCACAAACACCCGGTAGGACTCCTCTGCACGAGTGATCAGCCCGTCGCATATGCCGCTACCTACACAACACACAACAAAAGAGACAAATCTCCACTCCGTCAGCGGGAATCCAACCCACGTTCCTAATAATGAAGCGGCTACTGACCTAAGCCTTAAAAAGCCCGGTTAGAGGGATCGACAGCTACCAGGCAATAAAGTGTTATAACCCAGTTTTTCACGATCTAACACAGCCACCGTCACGAAAATATGAAATCTGTTGCCGTAAGTTGCACGGTCACTTTACAGCCGCCATTCTTTTTGGTGCTCCTAACTCCGCGTTTGATGTAAACTAGAATCATATTTCAGTTATTTTTCCACGTAATATATAGATTCATACCAACGTAATACACTGTATTTAGGTAGAAACACCTATCTGTCCGCATTTGATCTCGGGTCCTCAGACCGTTATCAAGGTCCTTCAAGTATTAGCCTGAGAAGTGTCTGAGTTTTAACCCTGTGTACACATATAGGCTAAAGTGTATATGCGTAGAACAACATAAAATATTAATATGGACAATAATTGATCAAAATAACTATCATGTGCATCGTTCAGAATTAAATTCAATCCCCTACTCAATTTAACAATCACGTGGCTTGATTTTACAAAACGATTCAGCGACAATTTATTTTATTTTCTTGTGTAACACAATACATGAGTTTATACATAATATATTTATATAAATGATGCGTAGATATTTAATCCTGAATTTAAAATATTGTCTTCAAATATTCAATTATCGTAGTGAAAATATTCAATAGAAAAAGTATATATGTAGGTTTGTATTATATCTGGCGAACCGTAGTTTTGCTCTCTAGGTTATGTGCAGTGTGGCCGTGCGAGTATGCAATGATAATCTTATGGGAATCCTACGTGTAACACTGTAGAATTAATTAAGCAAGATATAATACATGTACGTATATTATAATCAATGATTGGTCTTTTAAAATTTTAAAATTTTACATGCATAAATAGTTTGTTAATGTCGTTAGTTATACACTTCTAATTCTAATACCTAAAACTCTTGGTAAAAAAACACTGAGGGGTCGAAATATGTAGGAGATTAAATACAGAAACCTGGGGATTTTCTCATCAATACAGTGTCTTTGTTCGTTTTAATTTGCGTACTAAATATAGAAACACACAGTGACATGTAATGTTGTAAAATGTCCCTCGTAAGTTAATTTGGATTGTAGAAGAGGTGAACAATATTTTATAATGTCAAGAGCAATGAATTTGTAGTCCAAAGCTCCTTTCGCGCACTGGTTATTCAATTACAGGTACAGCGAATGAAATTCAGAATGAAACTTGACAATGTGAAACTGTACATGTGCCTTTCATTTCTTTAAGCCAGCAGCACTTCAATATCTCTTCATATTTTGCTAGTGACAGGTTTCACTATGCAAGCTACAATGACAGCACATAATAGCTTGAAGATTAAAAATATCTTATAAATTCGAATTTAAGCCGTCCTCTAAAGTAAGACGCACTCCACTTTTAAAAAACGATTTTTCAAAAAAACACATTTTGGATTATGGCAGTGACAATTACTATTCTTTTTGCAAGGCCATTTGTTCTTCAAAGAAAATTATGTCATCGAGACTTAAGAAGAGTGAAAATTAATACCTCGAATTAACGATTTGTACCCTAACTTTCAGCTTGGAAAAATGTGAAAAAGTGCGTCTTAAATTAGAAGTAATACGGTGTGTTTTTTTACACGGACAGATTACATTACGCAAAATTATTATCGAGAATTAATAAAAAGTTTGCCATTACCAATTAATAAAACTCAAATTATGGTTTGCCCGTGACTGGCATTTGACAGACATTTCTAAAATTAAAGGTTTCAGCCGTGGAAAATTTCCCAGACTGAAACTCATCTTCCATTTCACGATGAAGTCCATGAACCGACCGTTCTAGCATCCCCGAGATACAAAGTTCATTGCTCAGCTTACACCCAACGTAATGTCGTGTTAATATGTGTAATTCAGACGTAGGAAAAGCCAAACAAATTCATGCGGTTATGCTTAAAATATTTGCAACATATTTCAGGAGCAAATTTTCATAATTTAGATTTATGTTTTATCTGCATTACCACTTAAATAATCAATAACCTATGATAGCCGGTTAATTTAACTTCAATCTACTACTAGAACAAGTTGATGTCAACTCAAGCAAAAAGCTAAAATTGAACAAAATCAAAACAAATGTCGTGAAAACATAATACGCATGTACTACCAGAACAAGTTACTTGTGTTCCTGGTGCAGGCTTGTTCTTAATGTACATGGTACATTAATACAGTCATATTGCATAACTAAATCTAAATCAGCAATTAATAATGCTTTGTTGCTTTTCCAATTCTTGTGCTTAAATACAATTCACATTGCTTCAATTACGCTATTTCCAGCACAGTCCTTGAAAACGTAGCATTAGATTGGCTGGTCAGAAAATTACCAAATTGTTTATATGGAATTCGAAATTTCATTATTGCCCTTATATGAACCTACATGAGTTACTCAGTCTATTTTCTGAGTACCTCCCCTAGTCCTAGAATTGCCAGTTGGACTTTTCCCTTCAAGTTTTTTATTCAGTAAGTGTACTCATCAAATTCTGTAAAGATATGCATTGCAGCCGACTCAATCTTCTCTTCTTCACAACTCAATATGAAAGAACTCATTTCTATATCGACACGCAAATAAATTCAACTCAATCTTCTCTTCCTTTTCTAATCAGTATGTGACTGAATCAAATTTGAAAAGATATGGCTACGAAGTTCACATAGACTTCTCTTCGTTTACTGTTCATCAAGCAAATGAATAAGAAAGTTAAGTTCACCCAGCCTTCTCATCCTTCATTGTTCAGTCTATGTAGGTATCAACTTTTGTAACGATATGCATCTGAAGACCGCTCAGCTTTTGTTTCCTTTACTTCTAGATCGCCCTGTTTGGTACCGTTTAACAGCGTTTTTGTGTTTCTCTTTCAGCTCGTATTTATCTTCTTCTTCTTCCATTGGCACTACAGCCCACTGTGGGCTTTGGCCTGTCGAACAATGTCCTTCCATTATTTCCTATCTGCCACCAACTCTCTCCATCTTCTCGCTCCCAGCACTTGAAGATCTCTTTCTACTTCCTCTTCCCATCCTTTCCTGGGTCTTCTTCTCGTCGCTTCCAGTTCTTGAGCGAAGATCTTTTTGGGCATCCTATCCTCCTCCATTCTCTCTAGGTGACCTAACCAGCTTATCCTTTGCCCTTTTATCCATTTTACTATATTTTCTCTTTTGCTCATCTCGTCTAGTCTCGTATTTATCTACCGTCCAATCAATTGACACTGTCAGCATAGACCGGTACTTCTGTGCACGTTATACTCAGCTATCACAACATTTGCTTAAGTTCTTTGCACAAAGAAAATCACGTAAACTAATTGTGCGAAGGCAGAGATAGGGCGCCAGTTGCATATATATATAAAATCTTTACTTAACTGAAAGGAATTAACTTATACACAATACTGGAATTCTATACCTAATTATGTCAGGTGAAGACCGTTTTCATTCTAATTTTGCAGTATAACACGTATGTGTTTTATATTAAACACAAAATATTTATCGGTTTTCTTAGAAATGGCAGATTGCTTAGGCACCATTACGTAACACGAAATGTGCCTACAGATCTCAAACATATTTTCATCATTTAATGAAATAATTGTTAGTTTATGTGTGCGTATATATATATATGCTAACCGTTTAATAAAATTCGACGATCTTCCCTAACTTTTATGGAGTGTGACACCAACAGTGTGACACCAACAGTGTGAATGCATCTATAACCACCGTTTCGTGATGGCAAAAAAAAACATCTTTGCGTGACCAAAACACAATTGTGAGAAATCCACTTACATTTGTGCTCTCGCCATTAACACATACATTAAAGTGATACATGCATTTGACAAATTCTATTATTTCGATTCAATTAAAAAGCACGTTTTAAAACATGGCTATCATACCTCTGGAGCTCTGTCTATCTCCACCCCCCCCCCAGACCTCAGCCCCAACACAACACTGTACAGGTAAAGTTTACCCTGCATGTCATTAAGTCATATAATGGGATTGGTCATGCAGGTCACTTCGTTCTCGATATCGGTGCATTATGGAGGTGCCTGGTCAGCCTCACGCCCTGTAGCTTTCCCCTCTCTCCCTTAAAAGAAAAATCCCACTGGGACCCATTGAATAAAACACCAATTGAGCAAGTTTCTAATTTCAGCTGATTAAGGGGGCATGGCCAGCTTTTAAAGCGCTGTGCTGTATCAAACAAGACAGGAAATGTGCGCATAACGAACACTGTGGCGCGTTCGTGTCACCATTGTTGCAGTGAAAGGGCAATAAGTGGTACACATTCGAAGTGTGTGTTTGTAGCCTTAGGTATACAGCATGCAATGCACAATGCATTTTCATCTGTGGCCTGTCCGGCTCTGCCATATATTTACACGTTATCTTTTAAACGGCAAGATTTTCGAAAAAAAATTATTGAAAATAAAATTTATATTTTGACTTTCTCTACTTCTTTTTCTGAAATATTTCCCATTCTAAGAAGAACTGAAAGAGATGTGATCAAAAGTGCATATTGTTCTTCATGTAAAGTGCCCGTTATTTTTGTCACATTTTAAAGAAATTGAAATTTCTCGACACACTGTCGAAAAGTTCTGAAATATAAAATCTCGTGAAAATCCGTCCAGTGAGAGCCGAGATGTTCCATACGGACGGACAGACAGACATGACGCAGCTAATAGTCACAATTTCGCAGTTTTTCGAACGCCCTAAAAACAGGAGGGAGTGTGTCCAGTATGTTGGTCAATTTAAGAACGGACCTACTTGACAAACTTCTAGAGTTCCGCTCTGCCTACATTCCATCCTACCCAATGCGAACTACGTGCTTCAGTTTCAGAACGATGTTTATTTGTCTACGGAAACTTAGCCAACCTTAACTTGTGGAGATGTAAGCCCTACTTCAATCATACAAGCAACTCAAACTACGAGAAGTTCCTCTCTGAAACCTCTATGAGGTCAATAAAGCGCCAGACGCGCCCATATTGGAAACACCTGAGGCCGCCACCCATATTGGATTTGGCCTCATCCGGTGTCTTTTCCTCCTTCATTTACTGTGATATCGACTTATATACAAGGCCCTGCGTTTTACAGGTTGAACTTTGTTTACGATATCCGTAACATATGAGCCAGTGACACTCCTGTGTATAAATTTCAGTCCATGGAGAAAAAGGAAAATAAAAATGCATTATCTAAATAACCAGCGTTTTTCTATTCATTTTAAAGGGGCCAAAATGTATCACATAGGAAATACATATTTATTCACGAGTTTGTTTAGTTATTTTGGGCAAATTCTTTATTTCCTTTATTATTTCTTACTTGAGAAAAATTGAACAGGGCGCAAAACATGGAGAATATTAACTCAAAATGTATAGGTTTTTAGTCATTCGTTTTATTTACCAAAGCTGTCTGAATCTGAAAATCAGGCGCTGATCCACAATTTTTCATTGGTTCGGGGTGTACATATTATTTAAATTTTTTAAACTACGTTATAAAAATCGAGTCGTAAGTATAAATGTAACACAAAATTGTTCGTAACTGCTTTTATATACACATACAATTACATATTCCATTACCCAGTCAATTTAAACTAAAAGGTCTAATATTTTTCGTTGTTTAAGTTCACAGACGGTATCTAGTTTATTTTTAAAAATTCAGACACACCAGTTACCATCCGAATTCAGTGGCTGATTTCAGCTAAGGGACAAATAATGTAAAAAGTTTGATATGGTTGTTTCTAAAAAAAAACTCTGACTTTTTTAAATTTTTGTTTGAGGGTCGTACGGTGGCATCCCCGGTGGATGTGCGCCTCCTGAAAATATATGTAGTCGAATGGTTGGATAAGTAGTAAAAATATTTTGTGACAATGCAAAAAGATACAGTCTTAGCCCATTTCAAGTAAGTGTTCCAACACTAGACTGGAGTTATTGATCAAATTCACAACAAATCTCATTCAGCGTGGTCAGTTAATTCTCCTTCTGAACACTTCGAAGACGCCACTGTCTGAGCCAAGTTATTCAGTGAGGAATATTTGTGCCGGGAATACTAAAATCTGTAGGCACAAAATGCTGATGGCAATGCTGGAAGCAACAGGATTCTGACACTCTTAAAGGAGAACGTTCAAACACCGACCGGTCTCGTAACCAAATAAGAAGGTGGCCAAATACAGACGACAAAACCCTGCGACACAACACTAACCTTTTGACGCCTAATGTCACCTATAGTGGTCGTACCGCACCGCTAACCTCTAAAGTTGCATTTTATATATTTATTCAACAAGTAGAAGTACTGAATATTTTAAACATGGTATATACTCTCCGTTTTTTCTCTTCAAAATGCAGTTTGTTTCATAATTCTAACGTATTTGGTTCCAGTATTATTCACATTTTTTATACAGGATGTGCTAAAATTTAAAAAATATTTCCGGCGCCAAAAGATTAACGAACTGAGATATTCGTAAAAACTTCTATTCTTACAGCTACACGTATGTGCAATAATGACCCTAGTATACAGCTTGGGAGAAATAATTTGTCATTCAGAGAATCAGTTCATATGGCTCAGAATTTGGTCAGTAGCGGATTCTTGTAATCACGATAATATATTTCCGATCACATCAAAAGCGGAGAAAATATTGACAAAGTAAGCGATCATCAGCTTCTTGTAGAATACTTTCATAATGTTGTGAAATAATCACAGTCCGTAAATAAGCCAGTCGCTGCACTTAGTTTAATGAAACAACACAGAAGTCTTACAAAGTACTGATATGTTTTTGTGTGATTTTTATTTGAAAGCACAAAACATTCCACATGAGTGCCCGTTCTTTCCAAAGTACGGTTCTGTTTTCATCCTGTTCATTTTCCAAGGTGCTAGCAATTGTTATTAGCTAAAAGCATATAAATTTCTCTTCTTTGACTTTTCCCATTAACTGAAACCCTAATGTAAACCAATCTGACATTTCATCAATTCAAAATCGTTTGCTTGGTCTTCGTCATAAAGGAAAAGAATTTAACAAGCATCAACGTACTCCATTTCCTAAAATTAATCTTTTCCATTAAGTCAGAATTCTCAAGTATATCGATTGCGATGGACCGATAATTGCGTACAGTGAACCGAATCATCCCACGGTGCAAGTGATCCTAGTCTCTTGTCAAAGCATTTTCCCCGATATCTCGGCTCCAGGAATAGAACAAAACCAAGAAACGTGTCCCAGAAGCACCTCGAAAATAAAATATAGTAGGTTCCAGCACAGTGATCTCGGAATCCGACACCGATGGCTATAACATAATCGTTGAACACTTCGCAGACGTGATGGAAAGAGACCTTAATTGACATTTCAGTGAAATCATTTTCAGTAGCACATCAAACTCTGCTTTTATCACTGCAACAACTATCTTAAAAGCTAAAATGTGTGATATAATTTTCCGAACTGAAAGCCAATAATTGGACTCTTATGGAGCTAAGTGTTGTTTCGAGGCGTCAGATTTAGTGTGGCAGCCAACAACATGACGCCAGTAATAAATTAAGTAATAATCGGCTCAAAGGTTCAAAATGCACGGACACAACACGGCAGAGTGACCTGAAAATCCTGGGTTAAGAAGGAGAGCTTTAGTTTATGATTATATCGAAGTTAGGTAAGTTATAAAACAAAGCTTTTGCACAGATTACGGAAACAATTCTTACAAGCCGATAAACTGAGTAGCTGACAGCAAAAGAAGCGAAAAGCAATGAGCCATAAGATGTCTGCCACATGTCTCGCCTCTTATTGACATTCATAACGAAGGCACCTTGCTAATGCATGCCTCACGTACACACAACTTAAAAAAAATTACTTCTGTTTAACACATGTGATACGTTCGCTTTAGGCTCGTTCTCAATACAGTAAAAGATGCAAGACTCTTCTGGAATCAACATCTTTCCTTCCCTTAATTCTCGACACCGGCCTCCCCCCTCCTTCCAGCAGACGCTGCCCGTTTCACTGACAGAACGAACGGTGCATGAGAAAGTACCAAATGTTAGGTGAGCTATTCCAGAAAACGCGTGCTTTTTCATGGAACTGGGAGGACCTTACACTCTTGATGTTCTTGGCTACGTTCAAACTACCAGTTGCACTCTGAAACTTAAATACGTTAGATCATGTTAAAACGAAACTCTCATGCATCATTACACGCCTCTGTAAAGGAAACATTAAATTGTAAATCATTCCGGGAATAATTTATTATCAACTGCCTACATTGTTCTTATAGTAAGTCATTTGGTCCGTCGGACCTTGTGGTAAACCAATTAAATCCAGACACCATAACGCGATACTTCTTGAAATCCAATTCCCCTTTACACCTAGATCTCCAAATCTGCTTCTTCTTTAAATTACCGGAATAAAATTGTACCTACAGTATACACTCAATAATCCTGTTACAATTTGTTATGTATTTGTTATATATTACCTCATTACACAACGTTTTGCACGTTTATTGTCCCTTTCCTACTCCTAGGTCCAAGCATTCTCCTGAACACCCTGTGCTACAAAAATCAATTCTTCTAACGGTAGGAAGAGAAATATATTCAACATCCATAAAAAATAACAGCTAAAATTCTCGTCATGTGAGCTGAAGACAGCTGCCTTTACTTCTGTGGTGTAACCACTTCACAAAGTGCTTCTCTCTTAGCTTGTCAGGGAAACAAAAAAGAGTTATTCTACAGTCAGGGAAGTTACTTATGATTCCAGGCAAGATATAGTTCGCTGAAGCTTTTGTATTCTACTCTCTCGTTTGAAAACTCGTTAGGACTTTTCCTTTATCTACCTCACTCCCTGCTAATCCCTTAGGATTAGCAGGGAGTGTAAGAACATCACCTCTCGCTATACGTAATCGTGAAACATCTTAAGATTGGTAGGGTACGTCTCGAAGTGATTGTCTTCAGACTCGGCCAGTGAAGGCAGGAAAAATTTATAGTATTTAGGTAAAAAAAATTTTAAATTATTTACAAATATTATGTAGGTCAAGCAGGTCATTGCCAAGTCACAATCTTATACGGGCTCGCCAAAACACTTAATACACTCTATAGTTAATTTTGACGTTTTGCTGACTGTGAATCTAAGTATATTTATCTCAGTAATTAACCAACTTGATGCACAATATTTTTGTTTTACAATAAGTTTATTTCATGCCTCTACATGTTTCGAGCACATGTGCTTATCATCAGGGGGTCAAAATTGCATTACACAGTCTGTGGTAACATCACACCTATAGGTGTAATACAATTTTGACCTTCTGATGATGAGCACATGTGCTCGAAACATGTAGAGGCATGAAATAAACTTATTGTAAAACAAAAATTTTGTGCACCAAGTTGGTCAGACGCTAAAGCAACAAAATATTTTTAATATTAGAAGCTCCAACAACACAGTTTTATGAGGTCAGGGAGCTTGAAAACAGAATATTTTAATATTAATCATCCTATAAATACAGTGTTCTAATGCAGAGATCTTACTTAATCTGCCCCTCATCGTTTGTCACTTCCTGTCGACTCTCTTATCACATGCAACTTAGTCCAGTCACCGGCCGGCACATACTTTCCCTAGTGGAGACAGGCAAGGTTACTAATGCGTTTTAACATTCATAAAAGGACTGTGATTAAAATTCTACAACAGATTGTAAAAAAGGCTGAATTTTGTGAACTGGTACCTTCATGGGGTATATACTAGAGAGGCAGAACCTACATTGCCTCTGTTTAGCAACGAAGCTTGGTTTCATCTCGGTGGATACCTGAACTGTCAATGAAACTCCATTACATGTCGAGGTCTGTAATATGCTCTGTGTTGACAACTAGGATTACTGGGCCCAATTTTTCGTGAAACCATAAATTCACACAGCTGTGTTACATTTTTACAGCAGTCTAACGCCTCGTTCATTACGGCAGATACTACGCATTATTTTTCAGCAAGACAGTATAACAGCCAAAGAGTAAACCATTTTGTCCGTCGTCCTTCGTTGAAGTAATGTTTTAGCGACAGAATGATCACAAGGGAATTTTATCTTCCATTCGCCAGGACCGAACACGTTCGAGTTTTATTTGTGATGCTTATTATGTCATTATCACAGCAATAAAGTGATCTGAAAAAAACGTTTGTAGGGTGTGACATATATGTAATTCAAACAGCAGAAATTCGACGTTCAATAAACAACGTGTTTATTAGATTTGGCGCATATCACCGAAGCGAAAAAAACCACTACTTAACCTTCTTGTGTATGATAAGTAAGGGCCTAGTAGTAACTGCAGTGCACAGAACTGAAACGCGTGGACCCCGACTCATGGCAGATTAGAAGGGCGAAACAGACCAAATAGTGAACACGTGTGACGAGTTATTTCAGACTTCTGCTGCGAAGTAGAGGGGAACTGCGCTCTCTCGTGTTACTAAGCAGCGAGTACTGGTGACTGCTTACCGACTTTCCGGGACAAATTATCGGCCCATCTTCAAGGTTCAAGAGTCCCAAAAGAAAGCCAGTAACCCTAGAATGTGGTTCACGTTGGGAAGAGTGTGGGCGGTGGCCAATTGGCTGGCAACACGCTACGCAGAACTTATCACTACTCACAGAAACCACGTACTAGGGTTACCGGCTCTCTTTTTGGACTCGTGACCCTTGAAGATGGAACCGACAGGTTGTCCCGAAACGTCGGTAAGCAATTAACACTACTCGCTGCGCAATAACTCAGAAGAGCGCTGTTGTCAATATGAATTAGGAGTTCGAAAAACACAATGTTCAAAAAGTTTTTTTTTCGAACGACTGCTATACAGCGTCTACTTTTGTTGTAACTGAACCGCGGAAGCGGAAGACAGATTCGTGTAATTCATTAATGATAATGGATGTAAAAGAAAACCCAATCTTTAGAAATAAAGAAACTATGTTAAATACGCAGAGGAGTTGCCAGTATCAATTAAAATAAGCCAATATCTTACTATTTAAACCGTAAAATATACCTTATTAACACTGAAACATCAATTCCTACTTTACAATAAGCATATGGCGCATCCATCATGCAGACCGCGAGCTACTGCTTGTATTTGAAGTCAGTGCAACATATGGTCATTACTGTTTTCCAAATGGTTAATAACCAGGGCTTCTTCGGAATTCAACGTAACAGACAAAAACAAACTGAACCCCACTACAGAATCTTTCAAGAGACAATTATTCCGGTCAACCAACTCTTGAACCTGAGTGTCATATAATTTTGATAGAAATTATTAAATAGTGACTTTGTAAGTTTCGTATAAGATAAATAAAATTTCTGACAAATCCAAATTGAAAATCGAAACTGCAACAGACACTGGGCTTTAATAACCCAGTTACAAGTCACTAGGTTTCCTACAAAATACAATATCCCAAATTTCACTCTCTTACTACCGCACTGGGGAGAGTGCAATTTCATGTACCAGATCTAAATCAGTGACCGGACGAGGTGGTACAGGCCAGGCGATTCGAGTCTGTGGTAACAACTGAAGGGCCCCTCTGGCTTTCAAACAGCATCAATAGATCAATTACACATCCTGACGTAGGATCTTGAGTCGGTGTTCGGTCAGCTGTTGTGTTTAGGGAACGGTAAATGGTACTCGAAGTGTAGTTAAGTAGGTCAGTACTTGTACAGACACAGGTAACGTTGTTCCAGGGAGCGCCATAAAGGCATATAGAGAGTAGAGGTGTTCATATAGAGAGTAGAGGTGTTCATATAGAGAGTAGAGGTGTTCGTATAGAGAGTAGAGGTGTTCATATAGAGAGTAGAGGTGTTCATATAGAGAGTAGAGGTGTTCATATAGAGAGTAGAGGTGTTCATATAGAGAGTAGAGGTGTTCATATAGAGAGTAGAGGTGT